>RCUN01001106.1_pt1 | contig 9942 bp, 24 predicted proteins | sample 2166181 | NCBI WGS metagenome assembly RCUN01 (sample SAMN09932603, study PRJNA488358) | compost metagenome | feature: garden; material: soil; isolation source: compost soil in crotononitrile-enriched culture | place: Germany: Experimental Botanical Garden Goettingen | collected 2016-01-27 | reverse complement strand
GAGCTTCGATTACTCGGCGTGGCTCCACCGGCGACCTAACGTCCGCTATCCACCCATAAACGAACTTCGCTTCACGACCCGTTGCGGACATTGACTTACTCGGCTCGATGGCGAGTCCTTCCCTTATGAAGAAGCGCAACAAGATCATTTTAGGGATCGGCCTCGCGGTTGTCGTCGCTGGGCTGGGAGCCAAGTTCATCTTCTTCGACTCGGTTGACGCCTGTTACGACAGCGGCGGCGTCTTCCTGGATGAGATCAACAAGTGTTCGTACTCTCAAACAGAGGTGGATCACTACCGACCGAAGCCGAGTTGATCGGCTAGAGTCCGCTTCCCACCCTTAGCTGACATTCAGCTCTCGCCCAGAACCAGCCCCTCGAATTTCAACAGCCTCATGCCGCCAGGTCGCCAACCAGGGCGCCGACCGGAATGCGCCAGGCACGGCTGATCTTGCGGATCTGATCCAGGTTGATCTCACGCCGCCCGTTCAGCAGATCCGCCGCCCGCGCCTTGGATCCGATGACATCGATCAGGTCCGCCCGCGTGTAATGGTTCGCTTCCATCACGAACTTCAACACGTCGACCGGCGCCGCGCGCGGTATCGGATAGTGCTTGGCTTCATAGTCCTCGATCAGCAGGACCAGGGCGTCGAAATGCGCGGCCTCGGGCGTGTCCGCCTCGGGCTCATTCTCAAAATAGGGACGCACCGCGACCAACGCCGCTTCGTACTCGGCCTCGTCTTGCAGGGTGCGGATTGCATCAAGGTTCATCATCATCGCCTCCATCACAGCTTAGCCACATCGATCTTGTCGTACTCGGCATGAGTGCCGACGAAGAGGATGAAGACCCGCTTCGTGCGATACCCGATCAGACCGACGATGCGGTACTTGTTGCCGCCGACGTCGAACACGACCTTGCCGTCGCTCACGTAATCCGCCGCGTTGAAGGTGGCCTTCACCTCGGCGAAATTGTTCCATTCGGCGTCAGCCGCCGTCGCATACCACTCGATCATCGCTGCCTTGGCCGCCGCCTGAAGCTTGCCCTTCGGCTGCCGCTCCCAAAACTTGACCAGTGCTGATTTCGCGATGACGTGCATGAACACCCTATAGCTGGTTCCCATTTTGGAAACAAGCAATATTCCCACTTTGGAAACCGGCACGCCCCGCCCGCGCGCGCACCCTGTCCTACGTCTGCACTTCGTCTGCCATGCGTTCCTGGAGAAGAGCAGCGTCGGCGGCGTCTTCGGCGGCTTCACTTGCGAGACCGAGCAGCTCGGCCAATAGAGCCCGCTGTTCCGCAATCAGCGCTCCGACGAAATCGCCGTAGTCGTCGTGATGCTCCAAAACAGCGCTGCTCAGACGGCTCGCCGCCTCGTCTATCACCTTGGCCAGGACGAAAGCCTGAACCATAGGGTTGTTGGCGTCGTAGTTCCAAAGCAGCCTATCGACGGCTTCCTCGACCCCGGCGCGGACAGATTCGACGCGATTGCCATCGATAAGCAGTTGCCTGGCGCGCTCCAGCTGCGATGCCGTGATTGTGCGTTCCACGTCTTCTCCTTCGCCGACACGCCGGTTTCTCAACGAAGGCGACATATTCCGCAAGCTGATCAACAAGACCCTCGGCCGCAAGCGCCGCCGCCCGCCCCCACGCGCGAAAACCCGACCCCCTGCCCCTTCGCCAAGCCAGCGACGGCGTGACCACACGCCGCCCGATGTTCCCTTGCTCGCGGCAGCCGGGCGCGTTTCAGGGCGCGCAAGAGCGCGCCCGCCCCATAGGTGGCCAGTGATTGACGACCTTTCGGCGCCTCAACTCTGAATCTGGATCATGATGTCGCCCGACTAGGGCGACGCTGCATACTTCACCTGTATAGAATTATGTTCGCCCTACGGTTCCTCACTAGGAGCTAGAATCGGAGCGACCAATGTGGGCGTACTTGGCCACTGCGGCGAGGTGTGGCGGCAACGGCTGCATCTTCGGCGCCCGTTTCTCAACCTCGGCCTTCGCAATCTCCTGGGCGTCGGCTTCGGCCCGCAGGCGCGCCGCCACCTGGGCTTGGCTTTCCGGCTTCGGTTTCCTCAGCCCACAGGCGTAGCGCCACATGTCCGCCGCCTTGGACGGCCTGCACACCATGTAGATGTTCTTGTCCTGGACGCATTTGCGATACCCGGTGGGCCCCTTCTCGTTCAGCGTGGTTTTGCGCCGACGCTTCACTAGGAAGCCCGCCCGGATTAGGGCCTTCATGGCGTTGACGATGGTCTGCACCGAGCACTTCAGCATCGTCGCATAGCCCCGGATCGCCATCTCCTTGAGGTAGCCGTTCGTCCGGCGCGTCTCACGGATCATGAACTCCAGCAGATCGCGACCACGGAACCCCAGCGCGCCGTGGCGACTGCCCTGCGTGCGAGTTCGGTCGTCGTAGATCCTGGCCTCTCTCTCCAACTGCGCGCCATCTGCCAGCGACCACACCTTGCGATAGGCCCGCTCCCAGCTGCTGGGCTCGGATACGCACTGGCTCTCTCGGCTATTCCGCCGGACTGCATCGCCGCGCCGCTCGTTCTTAAAGCCGCTCCCCGGCGTCGGGATCGCCAGCGCGCTCATGACGCGGCATCCATCGCGGCACGGGCGCCGGCAATGCTGGCCTCGGCCCGCTGCAGATGGGGCTCGATCTCAGCCTTCTCGTTTTCGGTATAGACGCTGTCCTCGCCCGCCTTGCGGATCAACGCCTGGGCCATCGCCATGGCCTCGGACCCTTCGCAGGCCTCGCTGATCGCGCACTCGGCCTCCGTGGGCGCCAGCCCGGCCTGCATTAGCGCCTGGCTATAGATCTTCCGACCGCAGGCCTGCTCAAGCAGGAAGATGGCCCCGACAGGCAGGGTCTTGCCGCCGTCGCGCTTGCGGCAGGCGTACATGACTGTTCGGCCCACGGCATGAGGCGTCTCTTCCAGAAGGTTGACGCAGGCGTCGGCGCCGTCGTTGGCGTCCTGCAAGGCGCGCGCGAGGTGCGCGTGTTGTCGCGTGTTCAAGTGGATTCGCTCCCTGCGAATCCGCCTGACGGCGCTGAGCACCAGGCGCAGACATGCGTTCGCTCCGGCGGTTCAGGGCCGGGCGTTGGCAAAAGGCGTCCCGATGACCGTCCGTAAGGCGGCCACGTTTGGCTTTGATGAGGGCAAGTCGTCCGCGTCAGCCGCCGTTGCCTGCGCTGCTCCGCTCCGCGAAACTCATCCCCCGGCGCCCGAGGGCGAATGGATGGGCGGGAGCGGTGCGCGCTGGCCGTCAGGTGGTCCTGGCCGCGAACATGCCGATGTGAAGGGGGCGCATCCCGCGCTAGGTCCCTGCCCCGCGCTCGCGGTCCAGGGCGATGCGCGCCAGCAACTGGCGCAACAACAGCGACACCAAACCCCGCGCGCCAAAGCGCACGGCGACGGACGGATTCAGGCTGACGTCAGGACGAGGGAAAAGGGCGGTCAGGACCGCGCCCCTGGGACTGCAGGTGGGGGGAGCCCGTCGGCGCAGCACTCCGGGAGGAGCAGGGCCGCGCCGACGGGAAACACCGTCATCGGAGCTGAGGCGGGACGAGGACGGCGAACCGCGCAGGGGGCAAGGCACGGCCTGTGGATAAATGGGCGGACGCGCGACGGCGCTGCGGGGGGCGTTGAAGCCGCCACGCGTCCTGGTCTTCCGCCGCGTCGTGCAACGCGGGGAAGGGCCGAGAAGGGTGCGCTACTCACGCCGCACCCCCTCGGATCTGATGACCTGGTCATCGACCTTCAGGATCGTGACCAGGAAGAGCCGCTGAAACTCCTCAAGGGTCTCGGGGAACTTGGGAAATGGCCGCTGCCAGAACGCCAGTTGCTCGACCGTGTAGTCCGGCCCGCCAGGGTCGTAGCCGATCCACACGGGCCCGGCGTTGATCAGGTCAAACGGGTCGACGCGCATCAGCTCGGCCTGGACAGTCAGGCACACTCCCAGCGCCAGGCATTCCTGGTAGGCGCAGTCGTCACAGTCCCGGCAGTTGATGGAGCCCCCCAGCGTCATGGCTATGACGCTCGCGGGAAGGCGTTGACGGCCAGGCACAACCCGCCGCCGCGACCAAGCTTGGCCGTGACAGCGGGCGCCTCTACCTTGGGAATTCCAACCACCAAGGATAGATTCGAATGTCGTTTGAGCTTCAGGCCAAACTGGCTTTGCTGGAAGCCGAGCATCGCGCGCTCAAAGACTTCACGGTCGAAATGCTCACGCTCCTGGGCTTCACCAACCCGATGGGCGTCGGGCTTGTCAGGTCGGCGCTCAAGCCTCTCGCGCAGAAACACATCCCCGCGCCAGGCGTCGATGACGCTTACGCCCTGGCCTTCGCCAAGCTGGTTCAAGAGCTTGAGAGCCGCGTCACTCCGGTGGACTGACGTCTCAGACATCCCAGCGGTCCTCTTTGGCCCAAACCCGGATCGTATCGGCGTCAGTCTTCGCCCAAACCGCGAGGTCATCGAACGACCATCCGCCGTGGAAGAGGTGTTTCGCCGCGTCTCGAGGTCCGATTTCGCGCGCCGGAGCGAGATTGATCGCTGCCAAGAGAACGCGTCTGTCTCGCCGCGTTCTGAGGTAGCCCTGAACGGTCAGCACGGTGATCCAGCCAAAGCTGGCCAGCCCGCAGATCGAACCGCTGATCATCACGACCAGGGTGACATCCACAAGCCACTTCACGGCCGGGCCTCCGGCTGGGTGACGCGGACGTCGTGGAGGTCCGGCCTCATCTCTGCGACCGTCACCGCGCCGTCGGTGAACCGATCAATGGCTATGGCCAAGTCAGTCGGGCAATGCTCGATGCCACGCTCGATGCGGCTCATCCGCCCTTTCGAGCGAATGCCTGCTCGAGCAGCAGTCTGCTCAAGCGTCAGCCCTTTCGATTTTCGCCACGTTGCCAAGCTCATAGACGAACTTGTTCCGCAATTCGGAACAGAGAGTCAAGCAGACTTGTTCCGCAAAGCGGGGCCGACAGGGCGCGCGCGTCACACCATCATCGCGCCATGACCAAGGACTGGCACCTCAAATCTTGGATGGCGCTCGCACAGAAACGCCAAGCCGACTTGATCAAGGATTTAGGCTGGAGCCGTCGCAAAGCCTCCGAGGTCTATAATGGCGACCAGTCCTACAAACGCGAGATCGTGAACGAGATCGCGGACTGGCTGCAGGTCGAGCCCTACGAACTACTCATGTCCCCGGATGACGCGCTGCAGCTGCGCCAGCTGAGAAGTGCCGCCTTTGCGATCGCCGCCACGCACGGTACGTCTCCAGGCTCCCCCACCCCTTCAAAGTCGGCCCTTGCACCAGCGAATAGCTGACCCTGATCTAAACCTCAGCCTCGTTCGACGATTTCAGAAAGCGGCCCTCCGCGCTATTTCACATACGCAATAACGCCGTATTTCTGCCACTTCGCAGAATTGTTCCGCTAATCGGATAATTACTGTTGACGGTATGTTCCGTTTTGCGGAACACTCTCCCCCAGATTGAAAGGGGGAGCGAATGCCCGCATCCAGAACAAACACCCTCAGGAGCCAGACCCCTGGACCTGAGCGCAAGGAAGGCCCGCTCGACACAGACGAGACGACCTTCCTCGGCCTGGTCAAAGCCCTTCCGCTGGCGGCCGACGCCGAACTGACCGCCGCCGCCTTCAAGGCAGCTGAAGCGGCCTACATGCGAGGCCGGGCCCGCAACGTCATACTGGCCCGCATCGCCGCCATCGAGGCCATGATCCTGACGACGGAGATGGCGCCGATGATCGCCGCCGCCTCCGCGCTTCATGTCCAGCATGAGGGCGGACGTTCAGCCCCCGACATCGCTGCCGACGTCCATGGCTTCATCCTCGAGCGTTCGTTCCGGCGCCTGTTCCCCGACGGCCGTGACACGGCCCAGGCGGCGGCCGCAGCATGAGGGCGTTTCAACTCATCAACGAGATCGAGGCGCTAGCCTGCCCGCAGGCCGAAGTCTTCTTCGTCACCAAGGAAGGCGACGTCTTCGCCATCGAGGGCGGTCTGCTCGACAAGGAAGACGCCACCGGCCGCGTCGGCCTGCTGCTGTCCACTGTCTCCGTCGTCACGGAAGGCGGCTTCTGATGGCTTCGGTTCAACCCAATGGCGATGCGACCTTCGACGCCAGCGCCGACGTCCTGAACGCCACCGCTCAGGGCCGCCTCCGCTCCATCGTTGAGCGCCTGGAGCGCCTCGAGGAGGACAAGCAGGTCGTCATGGGCGACATGAAGGAGGTCTTCGCCGAGGCCAAGGGCGAGGGCTACGACGTCAAAATCCTCCGCAAGGTGCTGCGCCTGCGCAAGCAGGACAAGGCCAAGCGCCAGGAGGAAGAGGCAATCCTCGACCTCTACCTGTCCGCCTTGGGAGAGATCTGATGGACGGCGATGCTCGCAACCTCGCCCTCACTGCCGACCGCATGTTCATCCTGGCCGAGACGTTCGACGTCTACGTCCGGGACCACCCGGCCGTCGTCGCCGACCTCGGCCTCACAGAAAGCGCAACAGTCGCCGCTAGCGCGATGTTCGACCTGGTCGAGCGGATCAACGCCAAGCTGCCTGCCGGGACCGATGACGACAGGGCCCAGCCCCTCGATCGCATGCGCATCCTGACAGAGACCTTCGACCTCTACGTCCGCGAGGACCAGGCCGTGGCCTCAAGCCTCAGGCTGTCCGTTCATGCCCTCTTCCTGAACCGCGCCCTGCAGAGCTTTTCCCGCCGCCTGACTGCGAAGCTACTGAAAGCCCTGAAGGAGACCACCACGTGAACCTTCCCCATAACATCGCTGGAAGCGAAGCCTTCCGCACCGGCCCGGCCGTCATCGTCCGCCAGTTGCCGCGCCGCCGCGCCCGCCTGACGCCGGTCGTCCGCCTCTTCCTGGGTGCCGCCGCCGCCGCCGCCATCGGTGCCCTGGTCGACATGCTGATCGGCCAGCCGGTCTGCCTGTCCATCGCGACCCTCGCCTTCATCGTCGCATGGCTGCGCGGATGAAGGTCAGCCGTCCAGTTCTGACCAGTGCCTTCCTGCTGGCCCTCGCCGTCTACGCCCTCACCTTCCTGATCAGCCGAGGATTCCGCTGATGAAACCGAACAGCATTGAGCAGGCCATCGGCCTGAAGCTGCGCGCCGCCCGCCTGAATGCCGGAAAGACCCAGGCCGACATCGCCGCCGCCATGGGCGTGAAGCACCAAGCCTATCAGAAGTATGAGCTGGGCGAGGTCCGGATGACCTTGGGTGCCTTCCTCCTGGCCTGCTCCGAGCTTGGCGCTGAACCGGCCAGCATCCTGCCGCGCCTTAGGAACGACCGGACCCCAGCGCCCGACCCGTTCGCCGCCATGGGTGCCAGCATCGGCGGCTACGAGCTGGCCGACTGCTACGCCCAGGTCGATGACGACCAGCGCCGGTCGATCCTGTCGGTGGCCAAGGCCATCCTGGCCGCCACCGTGATCCGGAGCGCGGCCGCCTGATGCTCACCCATCCCATTCTGGCCGATCGTCACGACCGCCTTCCGGTCTGGATCCGAGCCTTCATCGCAGCGGGCTACGGCCCCAGCACTGTCGCCAGCCTTTTCGGCTTGGACGTCCACGACCTCAAGCTGATCATCAAAGGAGCCGCCTGATGGACGGATCTGCATTCATCCCCTCGGCCGCCGTACCGTTCGCCGTGGAGGTCGCTCTGAGCACGTCGCCGGCGCCACGCCTGAACAAGCGCCAGACCTCCAAGGTCGCGACCCGTGCCAAGGTCGTCAGCGCCGCCGCCAAGCTGTTCGCCGACGTCGGCTATGAGAAGGCCACCATCCGGGACATCGCCAAGTCGGCGAAGATGTCGACCGGTGCCGTGTTCGCGAACTTCGAAGACAAGGCCGCCCTCTACACAGCCATCCAGGGCCACGCCCCCGTCACGACGGAACAGGGCCTCGAGCTGTTCATGCTCATGCGCGACCTGATCCCCGAGCTGTCGGCGGAGGTCGAGCAGCGTCAGACGGGCGGCAACGGCGAGACCTGGGCTTTTCTCGACGCCCTCCTGCAGCGCGCGAGCGTCGTCGTGGAAACGATCAAGGCCACCGCACCGGATCCGGCATGACCCGCGCGGCCGAGACCATCCGCACCGTCCGCGCAGGCTGCTTCGACTGCTTCGGCTCGGCCGCCCATTGGCTCGGCCGCAACGCCGTCGGCGTCGCTTCGCGCCATCACGATGCAACCGGACATCAGACCTGGGCGGATCAGTCGATCCGCACCGTATATGGCGCCGCCGACGCCTCAGCCCACCCCGACTTGTTCGCAGAGGCGACCGCATGATCGTTGACCTTCGAACCGCCATCGTGGACCGCGCCTGCGCCGCCCTCGAGGACGATCGCGCTGAGGCCATTGGCGAAGCCTTCAGCCTATCGTCAGGCGCGGCGTGGATCGTCGCGCGCCTTGAAGAGCACCCCCAGGCCTTGACGCGCTACACCATCCGCAACCGTCTGCCGCGTTCGGATCTGGCGGTCCTCCGTAACGTAGGCGCCATCGGCCCGCTCATGACGCAGATCCGCGACAAGATGGGCGGCGATGCTGTCTTCACCGACCTGAACGGCTATCGCCTGACGCCCCTCGGCCGGATCCGCATCCGGGTGGCCCTAGGGGAGCCCGCGATATGAACCGAGCCGCTTCGACCCGCCGCAGCCTGACCTCTCTGGTCCAACGAGCAATCGATGGCGGAAATCACCGCGTCGACATCACGCCCGACGGAAAGGTCAGCATCTTGCCGCTGATGGTGACTCCAGCCCAAGCTGAAGACTACGCACTGGATGCGGAGATTCGTGAGCTGCTGGGCGATGGCGATGCTCGACATTAAGGGCGTGCACGTCGTCACAGCAAAGGGGCGAACCTACGTCTACGCCTGGCGCGGCGGGCCGCGAGTACAGAGCGAACCAGGAAGCCCGGAGTTCATCGCGGAACTGGCAGCTCTTACCGCCGGTCGACGCACCCTGGACTCCACCAAGCTGGCATCACTCTGCGCCGCCTGGCGCGGCAGCGACCACTGGCGCAACGAGATTTCGGCGAAGACGCGCCAGAACTGGACACCCTGGCTGGATCGTATCCAGGTCCACTTCGGCAAGACGAGCATCGCCGCCTTCGACAGACCCCTCATCCGCGTCGCAATCCGCAAATGGCGCGACGAGTACAAGGCGACACCCCGGTCAGCGGATGTCGGCCTGGAGGTGCTGAGCCGTCTGTTGTCTTTCGGAATGGACGAAGGACGACTGATGACCAACGCCGTGAAGGGCATGCAGCGCCTCTACAAGAGCGACCGTTCGATGATCATCTGGACACCAGAAGACATGAACCGGCTCGAGGCCACCTCGTCCGCCCAGATGATCGCAGCCTTCAAGCTGGCAGCCCTGACCGGCCTGAGAACCAGCGATCTGCTTCGCCTGTCGTGGAACCACATCGGGCCTCTGGCGATCGAGATTTCGACGGGCAAGAGCCAGCACCGCAAGACCACGCTCATTCCGCTCTACGGCGAGCTACGCGAGCATCTGGCCACCATCCCCAAGCGGTCGACCACGGTTCTGACGAATCAGGACGGGGCCAGCTGGCGCACAGGCTTCGGCTCATCATTCCAGAAGGCGAAGACGCGCGCAGGCATCGACAAGCACTTCCATGATTTTCGCGGCACGGCTGCGACCCGCATGTATCTCGGCGGCCTGGATGAACGGGAAATCGCGGAGATCTTCACCTGGTCCGAGGACTACGTCGCTTCGATGATGCGGCGCTACGTGAAGAAGGACGAGCTGCTCATGGACCGCATTCGACGGCTCGATGAGCTCAAAGCCAGAACGCCAGCTGTAAAACCGGCTGTAAAACCGGCCTAGCCGAAACGGCTAATTCCATGGTCGGGGCGAGAGGATTCGAACCTCCGACCCTCTGGTCCCAAACCAGAT
>RCUN01001105.1_pt1 | contig 9951 bp, 9 predicted proteins | sample 2166181 | NCBI WGS metagenome assembly RCUN01 (sample SAMN09932603, study PRJNA488358) | compost metagenome | feature: garden; material: soil; isolation source: compost soil in crotononitrile-enriched culture | place: Germany: Experimental Botanical Garden Goettingen | collected 2016-01-27 | reverse complement strand
CCGACGCACCTGTTGTTCCGGCTGGCGCGCAACCTGGTGATCGATCGGCTGCGCAGTCGGGCGCGCACCGCCCGGCTGTTTCGGGCCGAGGAGGCCTTCGATCAGTATCCCTGCGCCTCGGCCGATCCGGAGCGGGCCCTGCTGGCGACGGAGCGGCTGCGGCGGGCGCTGGCGGTGATCGACGCCATGCCGACGCGCCGCCGGCAGGCGTTTCTGCTGCATCGGATCGACGGGCTCAGCTATCTCGAGATCGCCCGCAAAATGGGCGTCAGCATCAAGGCCGTCGAGAAGCACCTCGCGACGGCCATGCTTCAACTGGTGCGAGAAATGCAGGCTGACGGGTTCGACGAGTAGGGGATAGCGCCGTTCGTTCGTCTATGGTTGTATTCTTCGGCCTCCCCGGCCGCCAGCGTTCCGACTCATGATCCTCGACGACGAAATTCAGCAAGAGGCGGCCCGCTGGTTCGCCGTCCAGCGCAGAGGCCCCATGTCCTTGGACGAGCGGCAGGCCTTTGACGCTTGGCGCGCCCATCCGCTGCACCAGGCCGCGCTGAACCGCATGCATGAGGTCTGGGGAGAGCTTTCGGCCGTCGGCAAGCTGGGCGCCGCGCCGCGCCGGCGCGACGTGCGCGCACGCCGGACCGCTGTCGCCGCGGTCTTGGTCCTGGGCCTTGCGATCGGTCTGGCCGCGGGGGGCCGGTGGCTCTTCGCGCACCCATCGACCCAGACCGGCATCGGCGAGCAGCGAAGTCAGGAACTGGCGGACGGCAGCATCGTCGCCCTGAACGTCATGACCCGCGCGCGCTACGACATCAACGCCCGCGAGCGCGTGGTGCATCTCAACGAGGGCGAGGCGACCTTCGTCGTCCAAAAGGACCCTGAGCGACCGTTCCTGGTGAAGGCCGGGGGCTATGAGGTGCGGGCCGTGGGCACGGCCTTCAACGTCCGCAATCGCGATCGGAGTCTGGACGTCGCCGTCAAGGAGGGCGTGGTCGAGGTTCGGCGCTTGTCGGGCGATGCGAAGCCCGTGCTGCTGCGGGCGGGCCAGCGGCTGCAGTTCAACGGCGCCGCCGCGACCGCGCCGGAGTCGATGAACATCTCGGCGATCGCCCCGGCCGCGGTCGACGAATGGCGCCAGCGGGTCTTGACCTATGAGGACGCGCCGGTCGCCCAGGTGATCCGCGACGTCAACCGCTTCTATGACCGTCCGCTGACCGCGGACCCCGCGCTCGGCGACCGCCACGTCACGCTGCGGCTGGTGATCGACGACCGGGCCGATACGGTCAGGCGCCTGGCCGCCCTGCTCGGCGCCGACATTCACGACGCGGGCCAGGCCGACCGGCTCCGCCCCTCCGCCTGAGCCGCGCCTCCGCCTGAGCCGCGCCTTCGCCTCGGCCGCAAAAAAAGATCGCCGGGCCGGGTAGGGTAACGGGAGCTTCAGGCGTCTATCCCTCAGAACAATGATCTCTCTGGGGGAGGGGCCTATGGTGTTGCGGTCTTCGCGCGTTGGGTTTTCGCGTTTGCGTATGCTGGCGGGGGCTGGCTGCGCCGCCTTGCTGATTGCGGCGAGCCCGCCGGCGGCGGCCCAGTCGGAGGTGGCGTCCTTCAACATCCGGCCCGCCCCCCTGTCGCAAAGCCTGCTGGAGTTCGGCCGTCAGGCCGGTATCTCGGTGGCCGCGGATCAGGCCCTCACGTCGGGCCTGCGCGGCCGCGCCGTCGCGGGCGACCTGCCGGTCGACGAGGCGCTGGATCGCCTGCTGTCCGGCACCGGTCTCACGGCCGAGTTCGCCGGTCCCAGCGCCGTGCGCCTGGTCCGAACGGGGCAGGGGGACGCGGGGGGAAACGACCTACAGCCGGTCGGGGAGCCGCTCGGCCTGGAGGCGACGATCGTCGCGGACGTGATCGTGACCGCCCAGAAGCGTGAGGAGTCCATCCAGGACGTTCCCATCGCCGTCTCGGCCTTCTCGTCCGAAACGCTCGACGCGATGAAGATCGAGGGCGGGTCCGAACTGTTCCGGGCCATCCCGAACGTGACCTTCTCGAAGGCCAACTTCAGCATGTACAACTTCGCCATTCGCGGGATCGGGACCAAGGCGGTCTCGGCATCGTCCGATCCGGCGGTGGCGGTCAGCTTCAACAACACCCCGCTGATCCGGAACCGCCTGTTTGAACAGGAATATCTGGACGTCAGCCGGGTCGAGGTGCTGCGCGGTCCGCAAGGCACGCTGTATGGCCGCAACGCCACCGCCGGCGTGGTCAATATGATCCCCAACCTGCCGGGGCCGGACTTCGACGCCATGCTCAAGGCGGAGGCCGGAAACTTCGGCTCCATGCGCGGTCAGATGATGGTCAACATCCCGGTCACGGACACCTTCTGGGTGCGCGCGGCGGCCGGCCTGACCAAGCGCGACGGTTTCGACTTCAACACCTTCAACCAAACCTGGGTCAACGGGCGAGACCTGTACTCGACCCGCCTGTCGGCGGCCTGGGCCCCGACGGATCGGTTCCGCGCCGATCTGATCTGGGAGCATTTCGGCGAGGACGACGATCGCGCCCGCACCGGCAAGCAACTGTGTACGCGCGATCCCGGCCCGACGCAGGTCGGCGCCGTCGCCGTGCCTAACGCCCTGCTGCAGGGCCGGCTGAGCCAGGGCTGTCAGGCGAAGTCGCTGTTCACCGACGAGGCCTACGGCGTCCCCAACTCGCTGGGCATGGCCCAGGTGTATGTGACCGCGGGCATTGGCTATGGCTACCGCCTGGTCAATGGCGTGCGGACGGCGGTCAACGCCATTGATCCCAACGTCGACATCTATGCGGGGCTGACGCAGAGCCGAAATTTGCGCGAGATCGCGACGAGCTATGATCCCGTCTTCCGCGCAACCAATGACCTTGTTCAGTTGAATTTTGAATACGACCTTACGGATGGCCTGACGTTCTATTCCCAGACGGCCTATGCCAAGGATGATTTCTATTCATCGCAAGATTACAATCGGTTCGTATCGAACGAGGTGTTCAATAGTAGCGACAATCTCCTGTCGCTGTTTGGCTCTCCTATCGTCGGATCCTTTGCGGCGCCCGGTGGATTTTACACGGACCCCCAACTCGGCCCCTCGCGTCGCGTCATAGCGGCCGACCTCAGTCAGTCGAAGAACGATCAGTTCTACCAGGAATTCCGACTGTCTTCGAGTTATGATGGAAGGTTCAACTTCAACCTTGGCGCAAACTACCTGGAATTCGAGTCGAAGGACGATTACTATGTATTCAGCAATTTGTTTTCGATAATTGCAGAATACTTCTACGACAGGGCTCAGGATCTCTTTGGCCCGGCAAAAACAAACCGCTGTACGAACGGGTCTGCGGGGGAGTGTGTTTATGTGGACTATTCGCCGTTGAGCAGTCTTGCCGGCGACGGTCATAACTACTTCCGAAGCAAGAATGAGTCGTCCACCACCTCTTGGGGCGTGTTCGGCGAGGGCTATTTCAATCTCAGCGACGCCCTCAAGCTCACCCTGGGGGCGCGCTACACGGACGACAAGAAGGTGTTTACGCCCTATCCGAGCCAGCTTCTGCTCGGTTCCTGGGATCTGTACGGATATGGCCCGGCGACGGGCGGCAGCGTGGTGCGCGGATACCCGGCCCTGCCGGACATCGAGCAGAGCTGGGGGGCGTGGACCGGCCGGGCGGTGCTCGATTGGAAGCCTTCCGAGGACTGGATGTACTACGTCTCCGCCGCCAGAGGCTACAAGGGGGGCGGCGCCAATCCGCCTCGCGCAGACATCGATACGCGGGTCATCCAGTATCAGCCCTTGGCGGAGACTTTCGAGCCCGAGTATGTGAACGCCTTCGAGATTGGCGCGAAGGGGCGCTTTTTCGACGGGGCGGTTCGGCTGAATGCGAACGCCTTCTACTACGACTACAAGGACTACCAGGTCTCCCAGATCGTCGACCGCATCTCGCTGAATGAGAATTTCGACACCGAGTCGATGGGTCTGGAGTTCGAGGTCTTCGCCAATCCGTTCGGAACGCTCCAACTGAACGCGAACCTCGGCTACCTGAAAACCAAGATCGCCAGCGGCGAGCAGTCCATCGACGTGATGAATCGCACCCAGGGCAATCCGGACTGGATGCTGGTGCGGCCCTGGCTGCAAGTTCCGTCGAACTGTATCGCCCCGACGCGACACGTTGAGACGGTCCTGGCTCATCCGCTCTACAGCATCTACGGCGTCAATGCGCTGGCGAGCCTCTGCGGAGGCGCGCAGCGCATCGGGTCGTTCGACCCCGATTTCGCCAGCGCCTTCCAGTTCTGGCGGATCTTCGGCATCGACTACAATCCTCTCGATGACGCGCCGAACGGCGGAAAAGGCTTCATGGCGGATATCGGCGGAAATGAACTGCCCAACGCGCCGAGGATTACCGCCAACTTGGGTGTCCAGAATACGTGGACTCTGTCCGGCCTGAACGTCACCGCGAGGGCGGACTATTACTACCAGTCTTCCAGCTACTTCCGTGTCTACAATACCGAATATGACAAGCTGAAAGCCTGGGACAATGTGAATGTATCGCTGTCGATAGAAAGTCCGGGCGGAGACCTTTCCATGGAGGTCTATGTGAAGAACCTGCTCGACGAAACGCCGATCGTGGATGCTTTCACCAACAGCGACGACACCATGCTGACCACCAATGTCTTCACCCTGGACCCCAGAATTTGGGGCGTATCGCTCACGAAGAGGTTCTAAAGAATTTGACCTAAGGTTGTATGTGATGTCAAATACAACCGCTATAACTTCATAGCTGCGAATAGGGAGAGAGTATAATGAAGAGATCAGTCTTTGTTGCTGTCGCTGCCGGCGCCATGATTGCGGCTGGCGCGGCGAACGCGCAAATCGTTCCTCAGTCTCCTGTAACCGTTGACCTGGTCATGGACGCGTTTCAATCTGTCCTTGTGACAAATTGTACGGCGACCGTGGCGGGAACGGTCAGTGGAAATACGCTCAGCCTTGCCACCAACGGCGTGACCTTTGCAGGGGCGGGCGCTTGTTCGGCGGTCACGATGACGAGCGATATTCTCATCACCTACAGCCCGACGTCGTCGTCTTCGGCGGACGTCGATATCTCCAATATCAACACCACGTCGGTTCTCGGCACCTGCAACCAGGGCGGCGGCTCCATTTCCGGAACCGCGAACCTCAGCGGTGGCGGGGCTTCGGGGGCGATCCCAGGAACCCCGACTTCGTGCACCTTCGCCGTGGCGTTCGCCAACACGCCCGCTTTCACGTCCTTCTAAGGACGAGGCGGCGTTTTGGCCGCAAGGGTTCCTTCCCCCTCGGCCGGGCGCCTGTCGCCCGGCCGTTTTTTCTGGCACGGCAGGCCTGCAAGACGTCGGGCCTAGACGCGGGGCGCCGCCGGCGACGACCCAGAGCGGCGTCCCTCGCCGGGGCGCGCGATCGCGTCTCGTCGGACGCCCGCCGCCTGACGGGCGCGCCGACCTCAGATCAACGCCAGGCCGACGCCGCTCGCGGCGGTCAGCGCGACGACGATCCACGAAGGGCATCTCCACGCGGTGAGCAGGACGAAGCCGGCCAGCGCCACGGCGAAGTCGACCGGGCTGAGGATCGCTCCTGTTCCCACCGGGCTGAAGAGGGCCGAAGCCAGAATGCCGACGACGGCCGCATTCGCGCCGCGCATCGCCGCCTGCGCCAGCGGGCGGGCGCGCAGCAGGTTCCAGAACGGCAAGACGCCCGTCACCAATAAAAGGCCGGGCGCAAAGATCGCCACGAGACAGAGGGCGGCGCCGATCAGGCCGTTCGGCGAGGGCTCCATGGCGGCCCCCAGATAGGCGGCGAAGGTAAAGAGCGGGCCCGGCACGGCCTGGGCGGCGCCGTAGCCGGCGAGAAAGCCGTCCGGTCCGATCCAGCCCGGCTGCACCACCCCCTGTTCGAGCAGGGGCAGAACCACGTGGCCGCCGCCGAAGACGAAGGCGCCGGCGCGATAGAAGACGTCGAGCACGGCGACGCCGTGGGAGCCGGTCGCCAGGGCGGCGAGGGGCAAGCCTCCCAGCAGCAGGCCGAAGACCGCCAGCGCGGCCAGGCCGACCGGCCGCGAAATGGGAAAGGTCAGACGTCCCGCGGAGGACGCGGCCGTCGTGCGGCAAAAGCCGAGCCCCGCCAGGGCGCCGATCAGGATGGCCGTGATCTGGCCCGCCGCTCCGCCCAGCAGCACCAGGACCAGTACGGCGGCGAGGGCGATGGCCGCCCTCTGCCGGTCTGGCGTCAGGGCGCGGGCCATCGCCCACACCGCCTGCGCCACGACGGCCACCGCCGCCAGCTTCAGCCCGTGGATAAGGCCCGTCCCGACCGGCCCCTCGAAATGGGCCGCGCTGAGGGCGAACACGACCAGAAGCACGGCGGACGGCAGGGTAAAGGCGCACCACGCCGCCAGGCCGCCCAGCGGACCGGCGCGCAGCAGGCCCAGGGCGTACCCCACCTGGCTGGAGGCCGGCCCGGGCAGGAACTGGCACATGGCGACTAGGTCGGCATAGCCGGCGTCGTCGATCCATCGGCGTCGCTCGACCAACTCGTTGCGGAAATAGCCGAGGTGCGCCACCGGCCCGCCGAAGGAGGTCAGGCCAAGCTTGAGGAAGGCCAGGAAGACCTCGCCCGGCGAACCGACTGCTGGCGGGCGCGGCGGCCTATGCGTTGCGTTGGCTCCGCCGCCGATGTCCTGGGTCATGCCGTCCTATGCCGAGCGGAGCGCGATGGCCGACAGATCGTCGGCGGCATCGATCGGCGCACCTGACGCTTTGCGCTCGGAATAGCGGTCGACCAGCTGCCGGGCATGGACACGGGTCAGGACGGTGAAGCGGACCAACTCCTCCATCACATCGACGATGCGGTCATAATAGCTGGACGGCTTCATGCGGCCGTCGTCGTCGAACTCCGTGAAGGCCTTGGCCACGCTCGACTGGTTGGGGATGGTGATCATCCGCATCCAGCGGCCCAGCAGGCGCAGGGTGTTGACGGCGTTGAAGCTCTGCGAGCCGCCGGACACCTGCATGACCGCCAGGGTGCGGCCCTGGGTCGGCCGCATCCCGCCCATGCTCAGCGGCAGGTGGTCGATCTGCAGCTTCATGATCCCGGAAATCTGGCCGTGGCGCTCGGGGCTGCACCATACCATGCCTTCCGACCACAGGGCGTGCTCGCGCAACTCATGGACGGCGGGGTGGTCGTCCTGGTCGACCTGATCGGTCAGCGGCAGGTCGGACGGATCGAAGATGCGGGTCTCGCAGCCCATGAAGCGCAGCAGGCGCGCGGCTTCCTCGACGCACAGGCGGGAATAGGAGCGATCGCGCAGCGAGCCGTAGAGCAGCAGGATTCGCGGCGGATGGTCGTTCGGGCCGAGGCCCAGCGCGGGCTGGCGGGACAGGTAGGCCGGGTCGAGCGCGGGCAGGCGGTCGGGATCGGGCAGGACGCGAAGGCGGGTCATTGGGTGCGCGACTTCTTGAACATGAAGGCCGCCGAGGCCGGGCACAGGGTGCTGAACTGCACAGAGGCGGCGATGGCGGCCGGCGCCGCCGAACGCGGCAGTACGACGTAGCCGTGCCGCTCGAAGAAGGCTGTGGCTGCGGTCGTGAGCAGGTAGAGGCCGCACGCTTGCTGCTCGGCCGCCCTGGCTTCCAGCCAAGACAGGATCGCCGAGCCGTGGCCAGAGCCGCGACGGGCGTCGATGACGACGATGGAACGGATCAGGACGTCGGGACCGACCTGCTCCAGCCCGCCGTAGCCGATAGGTCCGCCGCCGTCCTCGAAGCGGTAGAAGCGACGGCCGGGCTCGTGGAGGTCGTCCGTCGGCAGGTCGGCGGCTTCCAGCGCCGCGATCAGGTCGGGAGTGGGGCCGGTCAATGCCAGGACGGCGAAGGTCATCAGCCGGCGTCCTTCTTCGGGGCGGTCGCGGGAAAGTAGCGACGGCCCAGCCACAGGGCGACCGACACCAGCAGGATCAGCACGGGCACCTCGACCAGCGGGCCGATGACGGCGGCGAAGGCCACCGGCGAAGCCAGGCCGAAAGCGGCGATGGCGACGGCGATGGCCAGCTCGAAATTGTTCGAGGCGGCGGTGAAGGCCAGGGCCGTGGTGCGCGGATAGTCCGCCTCGATCAGCCGGCCCATCAGGAAGCTGACCACGAACATGACGAAGAAGTAGATGGTCAGCGGCACGGCGATGCGCAGGGCGTCCAGCGGCAGGGCCACCACCTCGCCGCCCTTCAGGCTGAACATGGCGACGATGGTGAACAAAAGGGCGATCAGGGTGATCGGCGCGATGCGCGGCAGGAAGCGCGTCTCGTACCAGTCGTTCCCCTTCTTCGCGACCAGGGTGCGCCGGGTCAGGAAGCCGCCGAGAAAGGGCAGGCCCAGATAGACCAGCACGGCCCCGGCGATGGTCCAGACGCTGACGTCCACCACGCTGCTCTCCAGCCCGAACAGGGGCGGCAGCACGGTCAGGAACAGCCAGGCGTAGAGGCTGAAGAAGGCGATCTGGAACAGCGAGTTGAAGGCGACCAGGCCCGCCACATACTGGTTGTCGCCGCGCGCCAGCTGGTTCCAGACCAGCACCATGGCGATGCAGCGGGCCAGGCCGATCAGGATGACGCCGGTCATGTATTCCGGCTGGTCGCGCAGGAAGACGACCGCCAGGGCGAACATCAGCACCGGCCCCAGCACCCAGTTCTGGAACAGGGACAGCAGCAGCACGCGCTTGTCGGCGAAGACGCGCGGCAGTTCCTCGTATTTCACCCGCGCCAGCGGCGGATACATCATCAGGATCAGGCCGATGGCGATGGGGATGTTGGTGGTGCCGACCGTCAGGCCGTCGAGCCAGGCGGGCAGGCCCGGCACAAGCGTGCCCAACAGCACGCCCAGGGCCATGGCGGCGAAGATCCACAGCGTCAGCCAGCGGTCGAGAAAGGACAGGCGGCGCTTCGGCTGATCCGTGATGACGGCGTCGACCATCAGCGGACCCTCCGGCCTTCGGCGTCGATCACGACCTCGCCGTCCTCCTTGACGAAGGGCTTGAGCCCCTCCGGCGGCAGGAGATCGAGCACCGCCTCGGACGGCCGGCACAGCTTGACGCCCAGCGGCGACACGACGATGGGGCGGTTCAGCAGGATGGGATGGGCCTCGATCGCGTCCAGAAGCTGGTCGTCGGTCAGGCCAGCATCGCCCAGCCCCAGTTCGGCGAAGGGCGTGCCCTTCTCGCGCAGCAGGCTGCGCAGCGGCGCGCCCATCCGCTCGACCAGGTCCTTGATCATGGCGCGGCTGGGCGGGGTCTTCAGATATTCGACGACGTGAGGCTCGATCCCGACGTGGCGGATCAGCGCCAGGGCGTTGCGCGACGTCCCGCAGGCGGGGTTGTGATAGATGACGACGTCCATGAGGGGCCTCAGGCGGGGCAGGGGGAGAGTTCGGCCAGCAGCGGCTCGCACAGTTCGGCGCGGCCCTGGCAGCAGTCCTTGAGCAGGAACAGGACCAGCGCCTGCAGGCGGTCCAGGTCGGCCCGGTAGATGATCGACCGGCTGCGCCGCTCCGAACGGATCAGGCCGGCGCGGGACAGGACGCCCAGGTGCGCCGACATGGTGTTGGCCGGCGCCGCCAGCGCCTCGGCCACCTTGCCGGCGGGCAGGCCCTCAGGCTCGTGCCGCACCAGCAGGCGGAACGCCTCCAGGCGGGTCGGTTGCGCCAGGGCGGCGAGAGCAAGGGTGGCGGCTTCCGGTTCCATAATTCCAAGATAATGGAATTGTTGGCGCGTGGTCAAGGAGAGCGGGGGCGCGCGCCGGCCTGTTCAGAGCAGCTGGTTTCCGGGGCGTTCCGGGTCGCGCTGGGCGCTTCAATCACTCAGTGATTGCAAAGAATGGTGGACGCGACAGGGATTGAACCTGTGACCCCTACGATGTCAACGT
>RCUN01001102.1_pt1 | contig 9987 bp, 13 predicted proteins | sample 2166181 | NCBI WGS metagenome assembly RCUN01 (sample SAMN09932603, study PRJNA488358) | compost metagenome | feature: garden; material: soil; isolation source: compost soil in crotononitrile-enriched culture | place: Germany: Experimental Botanical Garden Goettingen | collected 2016-01-27 | reverse complement strand
TGATTGCTGCTGTCATGTCATTATCTCCCCTTTGATCTGCTTTGAAAGTTGGACTAAAGATGGTACTTCATGTCTTGGTCATGCAAAAACACAAACTTCGGCTGCTCTGCTACAGTTCTGTCTTAAGCGTATCAAGCTCCTGAATCATCTTGCCAAGCACACCGTTGACGAACTTGCCGGAATCATCGGTGCCAAAATGTTTGGCCAGGTCGATGGCTTCATTGACGGCAACCTTGGCCGGCACATCATCCGCAAAGACCATCTCGAAGGTGGCAAGACGGAGAATCTGGCGGTCCACCCGTGAGAGGCGGCTCATCTGCCAGCCCTTCAGGTAATGCTCCAGCATATCGTCAATCGCCGTCTTATGCTCCCACACGCCGTTGACATGTGCCACTACATAAGCCTTCAACTCGATTTCGTCTGTAATCACATGCTCGGATTCATTCTCTTCTGCCGCTTCGGCAATGAGCATCTCCACCGCATCCGCGCTTTCCACATCATTCATTTCCATCTGATACAGGCTTTGGACAATAATTTCTCTTGCTAAACGTCTTTTCATATATTTCCTCCTACAATCTTATCTCGCATACTTTATCAGGTGTATCATTGTTTCTTAGGATCAGGCAAAAGCCGCTAATTGTATTTCATGCAATTATTTTCAGCTTAAAGGAGCAAGTTCTATCCCTAATTGTATTCCGTACATTTAAAAATCTTAATTGCACAAACTGCAGCTACAACACATTCGCTCCGTAATACAAGCTGTATTACCGGACTCCGCACTGCACTTAACGAAATATTTGCCCAGCAAAGCAGGGGTTCTATCGCATTTTGGCAGCTAGAGAACCGGCAATTCAGGTTTGTACACTCAAAAGCGAAAGTTTCAGAAACCCGTACAATATAGCGGACAGCAGCAAAAAACCGCGCAGCCCTTCTCCAGGCATTAGGAAACTCATAAGTATGGGTTCCAGGCTCCGGGAGAAAAGCTATCGCGGTTCATTTGAAGGGACGCCAGCGCCCGGACAGCCGCTGAACCAGCTCCTGCCACTGAAACAGCGGCGGCTGGGCGGTATCCTTTCTTTGGCCAAGCGTATATCCTATGAACACAACCAGTGCAAAGAACAGCATATCCCAAAAACCGCTAATCAGATAAATCAACCCGAGAACGACACCGAAGGTGACTCCGGCAATCCTACCTCCGTGACTTTCCCATACTGCTTTCCAGAACATAAGGGAAACTCACCTCTATTCCACTCGACTTTTGAAGCTTGGAGACTGTGTGAGGTTAGCAATGTATACAGACACGTCCGCTACAGGAATTCCGGTCGTTTCCTGCACAAATTCATGCACCTGGCGCTGAACCTCGGTCGTCAGCAGCGGCAGGGAATGCTCCCCGTCGACAACGGCGCGGATCATAATCTCAAGACCCGCCTGGGAGACGCGGATGCGCGACTTCAGATCACGAATGCCCTTGACTTTGCCGGCAGCCTTCAGGCTCAGATTCTCAATCGTTTCCATGGAGATTTGAATGTCTCCATATTCTGTTCGCTGATCGACCGAAGGCAGGGAAGCTCGGTCACGGCGCAGCGAAATGTAGAAGAAACGGATGCTGAGCAGGAACAGGATAACGGCCACAGCAATCGCAGCTATATACGCCTCTGGTCTGTCCAGCGCTTCATAGGAGTCCGGAATGGCACCGCTTAACAGGAGGATGGCAATTACAGATAATATTCCGATGCATAAGCTGTAGAGGAACAGCAAAAGCCTGTCCAAAATTTTGGCCACGAGTCTCATAACCTCCTTAAATTAGAGTAAACCCTCGACGGTGCTGTCGGGGGTTTATGGATGAACTGCTCGCTTTATTTCACGCGGAGAACCGCATCCGTCTCTTCGGTCTTCTCTACAGTATTGTTGCTGCGGAACTGCACATCATGGATATGCACATTCACTTCAACAACGGTCAAGCCTGTCATCGTTTCGATGGAACGCTTCACGTTGCGCTGAATTTCAGCCGCCACTTCCGGGAGACGGTTGCCGTATTCGATGATCACAGACACATCCACCGCTGCCTCGCGTTGTCCAACCTCTACCTTTACGCCTTTGGACAGGTTCTTGCGGCCAAGAAGCTCAACGATGCCGCCGGCGAATCCGCCGCTCATTCCTGCCACGCCCTTAACTTCCACGGTTGCCAAACCTGCGATAACCTCAATCACCTCTGGAGCGATCTGGATTTCACCGATTTCCGTACGTTCATATTCTGTCGGCAATGTACTCATTGTGGTCCTCACACCTTTCAAAGAAAAAGTTGTTCAATAATTCAAGCGCAAAGCACGTCTCTTATTAAACATACTATATCATTTGGCGAACTTTATGACAAACAAAGCAAAGTCGTCCTAAATTTCATACTCTTCCAGGAATTTAATGTCAAAATTGCCATTTAAAAACAACGGATGCTCCAGCAATTTCTGGTGGAATGAAATCGTGGTATGTATGCCTTCCACAGCAAATTCGGAGAGCGCCCGCTTCATCTTGGCGATAGCTTCCCGGCGGGTAGGAGCCCATACAATCAGCTTGGCAATCATGGAGTCATAAAAAGGAGAGATCGTGTATCCCGGATATGCCGCGCTGTCCACCCGCACCCCGAGTCCTCCCGGCGGCAGATAAAAGCCGATTTTGCCCGGTGAAGGCATGAAATTCCGCTCCGGATCTTCCGCATTGATGCGGCATTCAATCGACCAGCCATTGATCGTGATGTCTTCCTGGGTAAACGACAACGGATTGCCTTCTGCCACGGAAATCATTTCTTTGATCAGGTCAACGCCGGTGACCATCTCCGTTACCGGATGCTCGACCTGAATCCGGGTATTCATTTCCATGAAATAGAATTGACCGTCCGGTCCCAGCAAAAATTCAAGCGTCCCTGCGCCGGAATAGTTCACAGCCTGCGCGGCGCGGACGGCAGCCTGGCCCATGGCTTCGCGGATTTCCGGGGTCAGCACGGAGCAGGGTGCTTCTTCAATAAGCTTCTGGCGGCGGCGCTGCACAGAGCAGTCCCGTTCCCCCAGATGAACCACATTGCCGTGATTGTCGGCAATAATCTGGATCTCCACATGTTTCATGCCGGTCAGGAATTTCTCCAGGTATACCCCGGCATTGCCGAAGGCTTTTTGCGCCTCCTGCTGCGCAGCGGTAATCTGCTTCACCAGGGATTCCTCATCCTCGGCAATGCGGATTCCCTTGCCTCCGCCGCCTGCTGTAGCCTTGACGATTATCGGGTAGCCGATATCTCGGCCCAGCATGACAGCCTCCTCCACATCGCCTACAAGCCCGTCAGAGCCTGGAATGATCGGGACCCCAGCCAGCTTCATCGTTTCCTTCGCCACAGCCTTGTCGCCCATTCGGGTGATGGCATCCGGCGACGGTCCGATAAAGGTAATGTTGCAGGATTCGCAGATCTCCGCGAAATCTGCATTCTCAGCCAGAAATCCGTAGCCGGGATGCACGGCATCGCATTCGGTCAATGTAGCAACGCTCATAATATTAGTAAAGTTCAGATAGCTGTCCTTGGACGGCATCGGGCCGATGCAATACGCTTCATCAGCCAGCCGGACATGCAGTGAATCCCGGTCAGGCTCTGAGTACACCGCAACGGTGGATATGCCCAGTTCACGGCAGGCTCTGATAATGCGGACTGCAATTTCGCCGCGGTTGGCAATCAACACTTTTTGAATGTTCATGCGTTTCCTCCCAAAGTTTTACGAAGCTTGCTAGCTCCTCATCTCATGATTCTCGCGGCTGTTATTCCGGTTTCACCAGAAACAGCGGCTGGCCGTACTCCACCAGCTGGCCATTCTCTGCAAGTACGGAGACGATTTCGCCTCTCACTTCCGCTTCCAGCTCATTCATCAGCTTCATCGCTTCAATGATGCAGACCGTTGACTTCTCGCTGACCCGGTCCCCTACATTGACAAAGGAAGGGGTTTCCGGAGAAGCGGCACTATAGAAGGTCCCAACCATGGGAGAAACAATTTTATGCAATGCGCCTTCATTGGACGCCGGCTGCTGCGAGGCTGCCGGAATTTCGGTAACAACCACCGGTGCAGCATGCTGCTGCGGGGTTTGCGGCTGCGGGGCTGGCGTAAAGGGATAGGCATAAGGAGTCGCCTGAATTGCCATACCGTCAGCCTCGGCGCGATCCGGTTTGCGGATAGCCAGCTTCATTCCTTCGCTTTCAATCTCCAGTTCATGTACGGAGGAGGTTTGGTCCAGCAATTTAATCAATTCCTTAATCTCGCTTAACTTGAACATTTAATAGTTCACTCCTTCAGCTTTCTCTCGAAGCCACAAGCAAAAAAGGCTTCTCCGTTCTTCTCAGGAAGCGTATTCCAAGATAACTTTATGTATTATATCATAAACGCTAGAAATGGAAAGAGCCCGGGACAACCCGAGCTCTTTCGGCATTTTCTGCTATTTTTTTCTTAACACGGATATTATTGCTCGGAAACATATTGAACTCTGATCTTATCCTGAGTCACGCTGAGTTCCTTCATGACGAGGTCCACAATGCCAACCGCCTGCTTCACATCCAGCTTGTCGCTGAGGACAACAACGGTATAGTTTTCGCCGGCTTCCTCTTTCACAATCGCTTCACCGTACTTTTGCTGCAGCTGTTCTTCGATGCCTGTGATTTTCGATTCCTTCTCCTCCAGCTTGCTCAGCTGCTCTTTGGCTACTGCATTCTCGGCAGGAGTCTTATCCATATCATTGATCAGGGCGAGCAGATCGTTCTGGTCTTTCAGGTTCTTCTGCTCACGTTCATAAAGATAGTTGGTGAACAGGCTGCTGGCCGATACACTCTGTGACGCGACTTCATCCAGAATGGCAGCATCGTCTTTGGCCGGAGTTTTCTCTGTGATGGCTGCTGCAGTGTCTTTGTCTGCCTTCGTGTCGTCTTTGGCTGCTTTGGACGCATCAGCAGTTTGGTCTGCATCGCTGCCGGTTTCTGCTGTAACCTTATTGGCTGCTGCATCGCCGGTACCAGCGGCGGAGCTGTCTTCGCTTGTACCTGCAGCGGCAGTCTTGTCTTCTGTTTCCGCTTTTTTATCGTCCGTTCCTGCCTTGCCCTTGTCGCTGTCTGCTGTAACGGCAGCTGCACTGCTGTCCTCATTCACAGCGGCTTTGCCGGAGTCCTTGGCAATGTCTTGTGCAGATACTTCGTTAATGACAAGTCCGCTGTCCAGAGCAGGGGATTGCGCCCCGTCGGCTCCGCTTTTCATATTGTCCACCTGAACGCTGCCCGCTGTTTCCTTGGGAATGGACGCTCCGGAGTCTTCCGTAAACAAATAATAAGCGGAAAGGACCACCATCAAGCTGAGCATGGAAACCAACCAAATCGTTTGTCTTTTGCCCTTCATTTTGAATTCCTCCTAAAGTTTTATTACATACCCATCTTAAAAAATGAATCGGAATCTGCTATTCCTGCTTGCGCGGAACCACGGAAATGCGGTAGCCCGGCACGTTCAAGCCTTTTTCGATCGCTTCTTCAATCAGCCCCCGGACGATTTTGTTCTCCGCCCCTTTGGCGACAACCAGCACGCCGCGCACCTGCGGCTTGATCCGCTTGGTGATAATCGGGGTTTCATCGCCCGACTGGCTGTAGGTGACGATTTCGCCATCCCTTGTGTACTGTGTGGTATGACGCTTGCCGCCGCTGGCATCGGTTTCTTCGCTCTGCTGCTGGGAGTCGTTCATATTGCGCTGCACAACGATTTCCTCTGTAGAATCCACTGTGACCATGATATCCACCGTGCCGACACCGACGATTTTCTCCAGAATCTCTTTGGTCCGGTCTTCCAGTGCCTGCTCAATGCCGTCAAAAGAATTCGGGGCAGCCTCATTTCCCTGCTGCAGGGCTGCCTGCGAGCTTTCCGCCTGAGGCGGCTCACGCCCCGTATTCTCGCTGTCCAGCTTCTTCACATTCACAAAGGAGTTGAACAGCATGATCGCTGCGCCGAGCAGCCCGAGTATGATCAGCCAGCGGAAGGTATGACTCCGCTTCGGACTGCCCGAACCTCCGCCCCCCGCCCATTGCTCCAGCTTTTTCAGCCAGTTGCCCATCTCTTATCCCTCCTGCTGTTTTGAATTAACTTCTTTCGTGTATTTCTATAATTTTTCTGCTCCGGCACCGCTGCGCTGTACCTGAATGACTTCCCGGCTCAGATTCCAGTTCTGCTCCAGCAGCCTGATGACTGACTCCACATCCTCTTGGTCTGCTCCTTTTCCCGCAGCGGGCCTGCTGCTATCGGGTGTTTCCGATGAAGACGCCGCGGTTGCGGCTGCGGCATCCTCTTCTTGATCAGCGCCCAGGCTGACCTGCACCGGTTCTACAGGTGTAATTACAATCGGCTCCGAAGCCGGGCCGGCTGCTGTCCCCGCCGCCGGGCTGCTCCCGCTGCCAGCTCCTGCAGCCGGGGAGGCAGCCGGAAGGGCAACCGTCACCGAGGAAATCACAGGCACTGCCCCGTCCCCAGGGCTGCCGGAGGCACTGGCCATGCCCAGCTTCACTGTAACCTTGGCTCCCTGCAGGCCGGTGCTGCCGGCGATCTGGTCACGCATCTGTCCGGCCACCTCTTCGGCAGCGAACTTCAGGCTCTGCTCCTGCACCCCTGCGGCCAGCATCCGGCCGTCTGCCAGAATCTTCTCCAGAGAGCCGGCCCCTTTTCCTGCTCCTGTGAGTACACTGCCATCATGCTCCTGCTGATCCATGGCCAGGCTAAGCGCCCCGGTCGCATCACCCTTCAGCATGGACACGATCGGACTCAGCATGGTCAGCAGGACCAACAGGCTGAGCACCAGCCTGGCATACCGCTCCATGGATTTGCTCGGCAGGAGCATTTCCACAAAAGCGGCGAGCAGCACCACCAGAATGAGCTCCCGCAGCCAATCCCCCAACCAGGTCATCGCTTACCTCCTAATAGTTTTGTGAGCACATGCTGCTCTGAGTTCACTTCAGGCAAAGCCTGCTTTGGAAGCATAGGCGCCTTACCTCATCATGACGGTGACGTTTCCGGCGGTCAGCATAATCGTGACAGCCAGGAAGAACATCAGCGATACGGCGGCCAAGGCCGCGAACACGTAGATCATGCTTTTGCCGATTGTCTGCAGACAGACTACAATCGGTGTCTCGCCCAGAGGCTGCATTACGGCGGCAGCCACGTTGTAGATCAGGGCAAGCACGAGTATTTTTATCGCCGGAAATGCGCAGAGGAACAAGATGATAATGACACCCGAAAGCCCGATGGCGTTCTTCACCAGGAGCGATGCAGAAATCACCGTATCCGTGGCATCCGCGAACATTTTCCCGATCACCGGCACGAAATTCCCTGTAATGTATTTCGCGGCGCGGAGGGTCACTCCGTCCGTCACAGAGCTGGTTATTCCCCTGACAGAGATCACGCCAAGGAACACAGTCAGCAGCACGCCCAGCAGTCCGGCACCTACATTCCGCAGCAGGTTGGCCAGTTGGGTCAGCTTGTATTTGTCCGACATGGCGCTCACCAGATGCAGCACCGCCGAGAAGAAAAACAGCGGGAAAACCACCGTATGAATGAGCGTGCTCACCGTATGGATCATGAACACGATCAGCGGATGGGTGACGGAGACCGTCACAATGTTCCCCATTGAAGCCAGCAATGCGAACAGCAGAGGAATCATGGCCATCATGAAGTCGGTCATGCGGTCGATGGCATCCTTCGCATAGCCGATGGCTACATTGAAACTATTGACGGCAATAACCAGTACAACCATGTAACAGAGCATATAGGCGATTTTACTGACGGATTTCCGTTCAAAAGCGGTCTGCAGCGTCTCCAGAATCATGCTGAGCACACTGATCATCACAATCGTAACCAGCAGCTTGCCGTTGAACATCACCTCATGCCACATAAAAGAAGTGAGTCCGGACAACACGCTTTTGAAGCTTAGGCCATTCTCGCCCGGCAGCAGCATATCCATCAGCGACGGAGTCTTGCCTTCGGGGAAAAATCCGCCATAGTCTTTCATCAGCTTATTCCAGTACGATTCCACTTCGCCTGTAGGCAGGTCCTGCACCTGCCCCTTCACCCAATGGTCTACCGCGGAAGAGGAGCCTCCCTGGGGAGTAGACTGCGGTGGCGGAGACGGAGAGGGGACTGCTCCGGCTGCGAAGGCGGTGCCTGAACACCACAGCAGCAGCAGGCAGGGCAGGAGCAGCAGAATGATTTTTAATTTTGGTGGCCGGAACACACTTCTTGCCCGCATACCCTTCCCCCCGCCCGCTTTTAACATCGCCTCATGCCCCTATGCTTGTCAGGTTGGCAATAGCTTCATCACCGTCTCGATAATAATGCTGATAATCGGCACGGCCAGCACCATGATCAGCACCTTGCCGGCCAGTTCAATCTTGGAGGCAATCGATTCCTGTCCGGCATCGCGCACGATCTGCGCCCCGAACTCTGCGATATAAGAAATTCCGATAATTTTGAACACCGTTTTGATATAGATCATTTCCATGCCCGAGGACTCGGCCACCCGCTCCAGCGTCCCCAGAATCGTTCCGATCTTGCCGATCAGGAACAGGAAGATCAGAATGCCTGCGGCCGTGGTCAGCAGGAAGGCGAACATCGGCTTTTGTTCCTTCAGTACGAGTATCAGGACCGTCGACAAGAGCCCAATTCCCACCACTTGAATGATTTCCATAGCCTTGGCCTATTGAAAAAGAAAAATCGTTTTGATTTCCTGGAGCAGGCCGTCCAGCATGCGGATGACCATAAACAGCACGATGATAAAGCCGACAATCGTTACCCAGTGGGCGATGTCTTCCTTGCCCATCTGCTTAAGCACCGTGTGGATCATGGCGATAATAATGCCGATGCCGGCAATCTGGAAGATCGCGTTGACTTCAATATTCATTCCTGGCACCTCGCTAAAAGATCAATATGACGATCAATGCTCCAAGCAGCAGACCCAGGCTTTTGCTCATTTTTTCATATTTGCCCTGATCTTCTCTGGCCACTGTCTCCTCCTGCTTCAACTGCTGCAAAGCCAGCGCGATGTGAGTGCTCTGATTCGAACGGTCGCTGGTACCCAGCGTGCAGCTGAGCTGCCGGAGTATTTCCTTCTCCGTCCCTTTCAGGGAAGCCGCCTTCCAGTGCTCTTCCATGGCCTTCGAAATGGCATCTTCGGCGCTGCGGTCCAGCGGCGGGCTCATCTCCTCGGCCGCTGTGGTGAAAAATGCCTTCAGCGGCTCCTTCGACTGCATCCCGATCCGGCGCAGCGCTTCCGGCAGCGGGGTGTAGCCGTACTGGATCTCCGTCTCCAGCCGCTGCAGGGCGGCGATCAGGCCTCTGATGTGCCTGGGCCTGTCAGCATACTGGGCGGCCCGCTTGAACCCGGCCAGCGTGCCTGCCAGGACGATCAGCACCGCTCCGAAGAGCTTAAGCATGGCGCTCACCGCCCCGCCGTTCTTCGGGAGCGGCCAGCAGCAGGCTGCGCCTCTGCCCGTCCAATATACGGAAGGACAGCCCCGCATCTGTCCGGTGGAGGATCACATAGCGCTCAAACATCCGGTGCTCCAGCAGTCCGCCGAGTCCGGGCCGCCGGGCCAGCTCAGACACTTCCTTGCCGTGTGCCGAAGCAATAACCGTGATCCCTGCATGCAGCGCTTCGGTGACGGCTTCGGCATCCTCCAGCCGGCCGATCTCGTCGGCGATCAGCACATCGGGCGAGAGCGAGCGGATCATCATCATCATGCCCTCCGCTTTGGGACATCCGTCGAGGATGTCTGTCCGTGGGCCGACATCAAAAGCGGGAATCCCGCGGCGGCTGCCGGCGATTTCGGAGCGCTCATCGACGATGCCGACCTTCAGGCCCGGACGGCTCCCTTCGCGCCCGCTCCTTGCACCCGCCGAGATCTGCCGGGCAAGGTCACGCAGCAGGGTGGTTTTGCCGTGC
>RCUN01001099.1_pt1 | contig 10031 bp, 10 predicted proteins | sample 2166181 | NCBI WGS metagenome assembly RCUN01 (sample SAMN09932603, study PRJNA488358) | compost metagenome | feature: garden; material: soil; isolation source: compost soil in crotononitrile-enriched culture | place: Germany: Experimental Botanical Garden Goettingen | collected 2016-01-27 | reverse complement strand
CGAAAATGCCTACAGTTAAATACTGTATGCACGTACAGCTTAATAAGGATAATCCCTTGGACACCACCTCTGCCTCACCTGACTCCTATGTCCGCATGGGCACGCGAGTTCAGAAAATCATCAATTCCCCCACCGCCCAAAAAGCCAAGGCTGCACTGATCTTCCGTCTGCCGGACGAGCCCGTGGATGAGTGGGAACGCCTGCTCGAAGAAATCGATGAAAACGACAACGTCACCCTCGCCTATCGCGATGACGGCGGTGTGCAGATTTTCTGGGTCGTGCCGAAGGAAGACTGAGTCAATGAGTGTCCGTTGTTTTGCTTTGCTGTTTCTGTTGTTCGCCATGGGCGCCCAGGCCGATGCGCCCCGCACCTTCAACGAAGCCAAGAAAGTCGCCTGGAAGTTGTACGCGCCCCAATCCACCGAGTTTTATTGCGGCTGCAAATACACCGGCAACAAGGTGAACCTCGCAGCGTGTGGCTACGTGCCGCGTAAAAATGCCAAGCGCGCCTCGCGCATCGAGTGGGAACACATCGTTCCGGCCTGGCAGATTGGTCACCAGCGCCAATGCTGGCAGGAAGGCGGACGCAAGAACTGCACGCGCTACGATCCGACCTACCAGAAGGCCGAGGCCGATCTGCATAACCTGGTGCCAAGCATCGGTGAGGTGAACGGCGATCGCAGCAACTTCAGTTTCGGCTGGTTGCCCGAGCAATCGGGTCAATACGGCTCGTGCCTGACCCAGGTCGACTTCAAGGCGAAGAAGGTCATGCCTCGCCCATCCATTCGAGGGATGATCGCCCGGACGTATTTCTACATGAGCAAGCAGTACGGCTTGCGCCTGTCGAAACAGGATCGCCAACTGTACGAAGCCTGGGACAAAACCTATCCGGTTCAGGCCTGGGAACGTCAACGCAACCAAAGCGTGGCGTGCGTCATGGGACGCGGCAACGAGTTTGTCGGCCCGGTGGACATGAAATCCTGCGGCTGAATACGCGTTGAAAACACAAAGGCCTCGGGTTCAATACCCGAGGCCTTTTTAATTTCTCATCGAGAAGCGCGGTACTTATTGGGCTGCCGGACGCTCGAGGACCAGCACTTCAATGTTCTGTTTTTTCGCCTTGACGAGCGCTGCGTTCACTTGCGCCTGCTTGGCGTCGGCTTCAGCCTTCGAACCGTATGGCCCCATCAGAATCCGGGTCTTGCCATTTTCCCTGATGACATTGGACATGAAGCTGTGCTCGATCAGCCAGCCGCTCAGGTCGCTGACTGCCTGAGGTGTTTCGCCTCGCACTTCAAGATCCCATTGCGGCCCCGACACTTGCACCGGCGTTACCGCCGCCGCTGCAGGCTGCGGCTTTTGCGCATCCCCACGCTTGTCCTCACCACATCCCGCCAGCGCCAGTACCGCCATAACCAAAACCATTTTGCGCACAGCGTTTCCCTCTGAATGCTTAAAGCGAGGATTTTAACACTCATGAATACTTCCCGAGTGCCGTAAAATGGGCACAAAACAACGAGAATGATGGTTGCGGCCTCTGTATAGTTACGCCTTGGGAATTAATGCTGCATCTGCGCGTCAGAAAGAGGCACCCAAACTGTGAGACTTCGCACTAATCTATACATACCACCGACCTCTGCACTGTCCGAATCAGGTGCCCCACAAAGCAATCAAGGAGAAGACCATGCTGATACTCACCCGCAAAGTCGGTGAAAGCATAAATATTGGTGATGACATTACGATCACCATCCTGGGCGTAAGCGGCCAGCAAGTCAGAATTGGCATCAACGCCCCGAAAGACGTTGCGGTGCATCGCGAAGAGATTTATCAGCGCATTCAAGCTGGCCTGACCGCCCCGGACAAGCCGCAGACTCCCTGAATCCTGATGCAGTCAGTAGCCAGCCCGTTCGCCCCGGAACGACGGCTGGCTAAAGATTCATCTGCCGCTACGCCCTCTGCCTTCCTCGCTTGCCCCTAGCTATCCAAACGTCACGCCACGCGCCATGCCAGTGGCCGCGACAACCATCAGCAGCACCAGCAACGCTTCGACATGACTGATCCGCGCAAACAACTTCGCGCGCCCGGTATCGATTGCCGCGCCACGCGCCAGTGCCACCCGCCATTTGATCAAGGTCACCATCGGCGCTACTTCAAGCAGCAGGACAAGAACGAAAAGCGTCATCTTGAGGTGAAACAACGGCTGATGCAGGTAGTAATCCGTGCCTTTTTCGTACCCGCCAAAGGCTCGCATCCCACCGGTAACCAACAGAATGAGTGCGGAAATCCCCCAAAGGTTATCCGCGATCAGCACGCTGCGAGCCTCTCCCGCGCCACTCGCCAAACGCCGAAAATTCGTACCGCGAACCAGAACCGCCCAAAACCCCATCGTTAACGCCAAAAGGTGTACCACCGCAAGAAACCAGTGAGCCAGCATCGTGAAACTCCTGTCAGGACGAAGATGAATAAACCTGTCAGTAGTAGCTCATCAATCGATGAATTGCATCTGCCCAACCATTAGCAGATGCCTCTGTTCTGCTCATGGGAGCCAACCCGCAGGCGGCAAAGACATGGCGTTACAGAGACCGACTAGACTCCAACTCGCCAGTGCGACATGTTCTTGCCGCACTGCCCAAAAGCAGTCATTCCCACCGAATTGACCCGAGTACACAAAATCATGTGTGAATCATGTGATTCAAACTCTGCTTCAAAAACCCAAGAGCGTCGCCGCTTTCTTCGCCTTGCCGGATTAGGAGCCGGCGCCCTGCTACTCGCCGGCACCCTGCCCAATCAGATCCTCCACGCGGCCGAAAAAACCTCAACGCCCCCCAAACCCAAAAACGTCATCAGCCCTGATGAGGCCCTTAAAAGACTGATGGCGGGAAACGAACGGTATGTCAGCGGCGAGTCAGAAACCCATGACTTCCAGGACGAGCGTGAAGCGTTGGTTTCCGGTCAGAACCCGTTCGTCGCGGTCCTGAGTTGCTCCGACTCGCGCATCGCCCCCGAGTACGCGTTCGATACTGCACGAGGTGATCTTTTCGCCATCCGCGTGGCCGGTAACTTTGTTACGGACGAAGGTCTGGCGAGTATCGAGTACGGTGTCGCCGTGCTTGGCGCGCCGCTCATTCTGGTATTGGGGCATGAGAGCTGCGGCGCGATCGAGGCCGGCATCAAAGCCGTCAAGGACAAAACGGTGTTCCCCGGGCAGATCCCGAAACTGACTGACGCACTCAAACCCGCTATCGAAACAGTGATCAAACAACCTGGAGACCTGGTGGAAAACGCGACCGTACAAAATGTCAAAGACTCGGTTGCACGCCTCAAGCAGGCCACGCCACTGCTGACCGACGCGCTCGGCAACGGCAAGTTGAAAATAGTGGGGGGCATCTATCGCCTGGCGACCGGGAAGGTCGAACTGATTGCCTGAATCATCAGGGCTTCGGTAAAAAGTGCCAGATGTGAAGAGCCCAGCGCGATGGCTGGGCTCTGGTTATTTTCTGTTTTCCATCATTTTGTCGGCGAGGGCTTTGGCCCTCTCGATCAACAGATTCTGCCTGTCTTCGTGAGTGGCCCCGCCTACTACGGGTGCCGTCAGATTGCTCTCTGCAATCAACGCAGCGCAGAAGTATCGATCCCAAGCAGTTTGGCTGTCGGATGACTGCTTGTTGATTTGGTCGGAGATCATATATGTGACTCCTTTAGATGAGGGAGCACCGCCCATTTTACGCCTGAATCACCGCGTTACAGGATCCATCTCAGAAGCACATGAGTGGCAATCCAGGGGGATGCCTCAACCACAGTCCATTGAAGCAAAAGGCAAATGGACAAGTAAGCCGCAAAGAATCGGATCATCGCTCGCCTCCCCATCATCTCCCCTCCAGCTTCACTGAGCCAATCAAACGCCTGGTCGCCTGTTCTGGTTGGATGCAGTTCGTTGCCCACAGTTCAACATCGGGTAGAAATGATTTTCATTTGGCAGCACGGACATCCTAATCCGACTCCGCAAATGATAATATTTCTCAAGCAGAATTGCTGGCGGGGACAGCCTGGTAATGAGGGAACGTTACGAGATCCATTTTGTGGCTGGCGGATTCAAGAAAGTCATCATCATCGAACGCTCAAGCATGAGCGATCTGGAGGCCTGGAAAGCAGCCCTGCTTCACCATGGAGAGTGTGCAGGGAGCACTTTCAACATTCGCTACATCGCTGATGCCATCGAAAAAGCGTCGGGCCGCGACATCAGGAAGGTGCGATGGAACAAGGCCAGCCACACGATCACCTGGAGTGAGCGCGCGAAGCTGGCTCGGAATACGGTGGGGTTGAAGAATATTGAGTAAGCCGTCGTCAAGACGCTCGGTTACCAGGATATTCAAGCGATCGCTTGCCTGAAATTTGCCCAAAATTTACCTGTATACCCCACGACAAAGAAGGATCAACCTTTCGTTGAACCCCTAGGACAGGTCGATCCACTATCGCTTTCACCTGAAACTGGCGGTAGGATATTTGGTTAGCCAAATAGCTACCCATGACAAATCAAGGCAAGAAAATTGACGGTAACCGAGACTAAAGACCGTATAAACGAAATAGATCTGTTTCGTTTCATCGCGGCAATGGCAGTACTTATTTTTCATTACGCGTTCCGCGGACATGCGTATGACGACCTATCCCTTATGTCCTACCCATGGATTATTCCCGTTGCCAAATATGGATACCTGGGTGTTCAGTTCTTTTTTATGATCAGCGGGTTTGTCATTTTCATGACGGCAACAAATGCGACGCCAGTCTCATTTATAAGATCTAGAATTATTCGCCTGTATCCGGCTTTTTGGGCCTGCTGCACAATAACATTCCTGGTAATTACGATCGCCGATGACCCAAAGTTCACGGCGAGTTTTTCTCAGTACTTGCTCAACATGACCATGACCAGCGGTTTTTTTCAACAACCCTCAATTGATGGTGCTTACTGGTCAATATTTGTAGAAATCAGGTTTTACATTCTAATCGCAATCGTTCTGTTTTTGAGGCAGATGAAGCACGCAGAATACCTCATGCTGGCGTGGCTGGCATATACAGCTTACACAGCCTTTTTCGGTGAAGGACGTCTATCCATTCATCTGATCTCAGACTACGCACCTTTCTTCATAGCCGGCGCCTCACTATTTCTCGTGCGTAGAAATGGTGTTTCCACGCTAAGAACCATCACTATTTTCGGTTCCTTCCTGTTAGCGCTGCACCAAGCACTAAAACAAGCGGAACTGATATCACCAATATTTAGATCCGAAGTCAGCCCGATAATTGTGACGGCGATAATTTCTAGTTTTTTTATTATCATGTCACTCTCAGCGCTGCGAAAAACGGGAACTATCGGAAAGAGAAACTGGAGTACCATCGGCGCCCTCACCTACCCGCTGTATCTACTGCATCAATTTATCGGGTACATCATATTCAATCATTTCTACGCCACTACCAACATCCACATTCTCTTTTTTGGAACGACATTATTGATGATACTTATGGCTTACGCAATCAACAAACTGGTCGAAAAACCCGCTGCAACCAAGCTTTATTACTTAATGAGCAGAACACAACAACTGCGCCCATAACACATCGGCGTCGACCAGAAAGAATCGAATCGCAGAAGGCTCTTCAGCGCCCATAACCTAAATCAATATAGAATCAGCGAACCACAAACATGAATCACAACTCCTTGAAAAAAGCATTAACAGTCGGCGCATCCGCCTTGATATTTTTGCTAGCAAGCTCCCTAAGTCATGCTGAAACACATAGAGAATCCTTACTAAAAAAAATACCATCAAGCAGTAGCTTAAAATATCTTTACGGCGATATTGAATTTTCGAACCCACAGGACACTACAAATTCAGACTGCAAAGCCCTGGATCTTGAATTCATTAAAAAATTTCCAAACTACGAAAAGAAATGCCTCTCAATAGGCTACGAAATAACCGACTATAAATCGTCTGCCGTTTTGATCAAGGGCACTCGGAAAAACGAATCCACCCCTCAAAACCTCCTTATATATAACCATGGACATGGGGGGGTGCCCGCCGAGACTGAAAACTTTGCATATACGTTCATTGCAGGGGCCTTAGAGTCAGGAAACGATGTACTGCTCGTTAGCATGCCCTTCCTCGGAGTTGAAAAACAGTATCAACCTATTATGGTTAAAAGCTGGGATGGCGAGGTTAATTACAACCCTGAGGATCTCGAAAATACCCCTGCGGCCATACACGGCGTCTTTGAACTATTTGACACTGGAAAATCTCATTACATGAGATTCTTCATGGACAGCGCCGTCGTGAATGCTTTCAGCTTGGCCAAGGGATATAACAAGATTAATTTTGTAGGCTTGTCGGGCGGCGCAACGACCGGACTATACGCATGCGACGTGCTTAAGGACCTGCTAAGTAATTGCGTTTTAGCCGCCGGAGTCATGCCTCTCAAATTTAGATTCATCAAAAGAAACTTCGGCGATGCAGAACAAGTCAGTTCAAGCTTCTTCAAAAAAAATAAAACCATAGATTTAGTAAAAGAAATTAGCGACTCAAAAACCAAGCTAGCACTGATATACAACAACCAGGATGCGTGCTGCTACACAGAGGAATCAGCGAACTGGTTTAAAAAAGACATTGAAAATCACAACATCAAGAACGTGAACTTCATTATAAGAAACTCAACAAACCACGACTTTGACCCCTATTTCATACTCAATACCATAAACTCAAACTAAATAGGCACCTGCTTACTTGCACAGCAGGGTGAAAACCCTGCTCTTCGTCAAAGCAGATTGGGGAAAGCGCCCAAGGAGTCATCAGGTGCAGTTCATTATTAATGCCTCAGTTGTGGGCCTACCGGGTTTGGGCTAAAATCTTTCGATTTTTTAGACCAATCTCTTCGTACCAATACTTCGCACACTGAATGCAATTTCAACCAGTGCATCACTAGAGAGCTTTATTCTAAATGTCAGCTTCACATCCCCACCTGACACACCCTAAATATCGTGCGGACATTGATGGTCTCAGAGCGATAGCCGTACTGGCTGTTGTAGGGTTCCACGCATTTCCAAGCTTAATTCGTGGTGGCTTCGTAGGTGTTGATGTTTTTTTTGTCATTTCCGGCTTCCTGATCTCCACTATTATTTTTGAAAGCCTGGATCGGGGAGTATTCAGCTTTGGCGAGTTTTACGCTCGCCGCATCAAGCGCATCTTCCCGGCACTGTTACTTGTACTTGTTGCGAGTTTTATATTCGGCTGGTTTGCATTATTAGCCGATGAATACAAACAGCTAGGGAAGCATATGACCGCAGGAGCGGGGTTTATCTCAAACCTTGCCCTATGGAATGAGGCAGGTTACTTCGACCACTCCGCCGAGGTTAAACCTCTTCTTCACCTGTGGAGCCTCGGCATCGAAGAGCAGTTCTACATAGTTTGGCCATTGTTACTTTGGCTTGCGTGGAAGCGAAAGATCAACTTCCTTACAATCGCAGTACTAGTCGCCGCCGTGTCTTTCTATCTTAACCTTAAAGGTATAAAAAAAGATCTGGTAGCTACATTCTACTCGCCACAAACTCGCTTTTGGGAGTTGCTCTGTGGAAGCTTGTTAGCCTGGATCACTCTATATAAAAAAGAAACTCTCGGAAACCTTAAACTAAAACTCAACACTTTGCTTTGCGCTGTCATTTATCGAGAATCGCCCAAAAACGATGGGCAAACCCTTTCCAATCTATTGTCACTTTTTGGTTTCTTGCTGCTGGCGATCTCTTTCTGGCGCATAAATAATGAAACGGCGTTTCCAGGAAAATGGGCATTAGCGCCGGTTCTAGGGGCTGTTTTTATCATCGGTGCAGGCCCCAAGGCTTTGTTCAACCGGTTATTGTTATCGAACAAAATTCTTGTTTGGTTTGGCTTGATCAGCTTCCCTCTTTACTTATGGCACTGGCCAATATTGTCATTTCTTCGCATCATGGAAACCGAGATGCCACCTCTTGGCATTCGCATTGCAGCCGTTCTACTTTCTATCGCGCTAGCCTGGCTAACTTACAGGTTCGTTGAGCGGCCTATACGCTTGGGCAGAAATGAAAACAAGAAACTTTATGCACTGACTGCACTTATGGTTTTGTGCGGAACTACTGGGTACATCACTTACAAAGCTGACGGTTTTGAATCAAGAAGCAGTCTGAGCAAGACCGCTGGATTCGTGGAATTAACAAAAGAATACCCACACATGCCTTATCGCAATGAAGCTTGCGACAGTTCACACCCTGAACTCAAACAACTCTTCTTTTGCTTAATATCCAAAAAAACACCGCCAGAAGTCTTGATTCTAGGAGACTCGCACAGCAACCAGTACTATAAAAGTCTTTCACGCAAACTTCCCGACATATCCGTGATGAACCTGGGAACGCAGCGCTGCCTTCCTTTTTCTTCCGCCACCTATATGTACACCAATAACTGCGAGCCGAAAATCGAAGCGGCGTTGAAGTTTGCAACAGAGACCCCAAGCATCAAGACTATTTACCTTGCCGGATATTGGAGCTCTCTCGCCTCCGGTGGTTTCGCTGTCGAGAACGAAAACTATCGACAGCCTCGCGCGTTGACAGAAAAGGATGCCAGTACTTTTATTAAGGCTGGTGACAAATTCTTATCTACGCTTGCCAAATCAGGAAAGCAGATCATATTAATTAACGATGCACCCGACCTGGATTTCAACATTAGAACTTGCTTTGATTCGCGCCCACTTGTGCTTGAAAAGAAGAAACCCCGCGAAATCTGCGGCATTGATCGAAATGACTACAATGCGAGATATAAGGTTTATGCAGATTTGCTGGCAAAAATAACGACCAACACACCCACAGTGAAGACTTATAGCCCTCTTGATTTATTGTGTGGCAGCGAAATATGCAAGGCAACCATCAACAGCAAGCCGCTCTACTACAATTCAGACCACTTAACTATTTTTGGCGCTGACTTGGTTGTCGACGATTTACTGACTAAATATCCGATAAAGTAAGTCAAGATTGTAGATATTCCCGCAAACCGGCTGAACTCAATCGGCTCGCATGGCGAGGGCTCACTTTCACTTCTGTGCTGAGGTTGCTTGGCAGAGTGTCAGCGTGCCAGTGCCATCAACCTTGGTTGCCAGTCGATCCCGCATCCAAACCCGACCGGCTTGGCGAGGCTCAGCCACACCCCCAGTTCGGCAACCGGTGTGGCAGAGCCGAATCTTTTCCCGGTTCAGCGTCAGTTTCAGGCGCTCGCTCAGGAAACGCTCAACGCTGGCCATCACCCGTTCACCTGCGCGACGACTGCGCACATAAATGTTCACGTCATCGGCATACCGCACGAAGCGATGGCCCCGCCGCTCCAACTCACGATCAAGTTCGTTGAGCAGGATATTCGACAGCAACGGCGAAAGCGGGCCGCCTTGCGGCGTCCCTTCCTGCCGTCGGCTGGCGAGACCACCTGACATCGTTCCCGCTTCGAGGTAGCGACGGATCAGCGTGAGGACGCGTTTGTCTTCGATTTGACGCGCAACATGGGCCATCAGAACATCATGATTAACCCGATCAAAGAACCTCTCCAGATCGAGTTCCACGCACCAGCGGTGACCCGCCGCCGCGTGGGCACGGGCCGTTTCGATAGCTTGATGAGCGCTTCTGCCCGGACGAAAGCCGTAGCTGTAGTCCGAGAGCAGCGGATCAAAGATAGGTGTGAGCTGTTGCAGCAAAGCCTGTTGGATCAGGCGATCCACGACACAGGGAATGCCCAATTGCCGTGTTCCACCTTTGGGGATGTCGACGGCGCGTACACCTTGCGGTTGGTACTCGCCGGCCAGCAACCGAGTCTTGAGGATCGGCCAATACTGTTTCACGTAGCCTGCCAATTGGTCGACCGTCATACCATCGGCACCCGGTGCGCCCTTGTTGCTGACTACGCGTTGATACGCACGCTTGAGGTTAGCCGGTGCAAGCACCCGCGCCATCAGCGTGTCCGGCTCCGCGTTCGTCCACGTCA
>RCUN01001097.1_pt1 | contig 10047 bp, 5 predicted proteins | sample 2166181 | NCBI WGS metagenome assembly RCUN01 (sample SAMN09932603, study PRJNA488358) | compost metagenome | feature: garden; material: soil; isolation source: compost soil in crotononitrile-enriched culture | place: Germany: Experimental Botanical Garden Goettingen | collected 2016-01-27 | reverse complement strand
CCGTCGAGCTGGCAGCGCAGCACCTGGGTGTTGAGGAATGCGCCGATCAGCCCCTCGCTTTCCGGACGAATGCGGTTGGCCACAGGCGCGCCGATGCGCAAATCAGTCTGGCCGCTATAGCGGTACAGCAGGGTCGCCAGTGTGGCGGTCATGGTCATGAACAGGGTCAGGCCGTGTTGTGCATTGAAGGCACGGACCCGTGCCGCGAGCTCGTCGCTCAGGTCAAAGCGATACAGCTCACCCTGATGGCTTTGTACCGGCGGACGCGGACGGTCAGCCGGCAACTCCAGCAGCGGATGCTCATGGCCCAGTTGCGTGGTCCAGTAATCGAGCTGACGCTGACGCTCGCCCGACTCCAGCCACTGCCGTTGCCACACGCTGTAATCCAGGTACTGCACCGGCAACGGCGCCAGCGGCGACTCACGGTCGTCGACAAAGGCTTCGTACAGCGCGCTGAGTTCCCGGGCAAAGATGTCCATCGCCCAGCCTTCGGTGACGATGTGGTGCAAGGTCAGAACGAAGTAGTGTTCCTGCTCGCCGGTCTTGACCAGGCATGCACGCAACAGCGGTCCGGTCTCCAGATCGAACGGCTGGTGCGCTTCGTCGTCGGCCAGTTGCTGGACCTGCCACTCGCGGACCTCGGCATCCAGCGCGGTGAAATCCTTCCACGCCATGCGCACGCCGGTTTGCGCGTGTACTTGCTGGCGGGCGACGCCGTCGATGCTCGGGAACGTGGTGCGCAGGGTTTCGTGACGCAGGATCAGGGCTTGCAGCGCGGCCTCGAAGCGCGCCACGTCGAGCACGCCACGCAGCCGCGCCATGCCGCCGACGTTGTAGGCCGGGCTGTCGGGCTCCATCTGCCAGAGGAACCACATGCGCTGCTGGGAATAGGACAGCGGCACCGCCTGACGACGGTCGACTGTTTCAATCGGCGGCTGTTTGTTGGTGCTGCCGCTGGCCTGGATCAAGCGGACCTGTTCGGCAAATGCACCCAGTTCGCTGTGTTCGAACAGCGTCCGCAGCGGCAACTCGACGTCACAGGCCTGGCGGGTGCGGGAGATGATTTGCGTGGCCAGCAGCGAGTGGCCGCCGAGGGCAAAGAAATCATCGCGCAGGCCGACGGGCGTCAGGCCCAGCACTTCGCGCCAGATGCCGGCGATCTGTTGCTCCAGTTCGGTCACGGGCTCGACGTGTTCGCGAACCTGCCACTGCGGTTCCGGCAAGGCGCGACGGTCGAGTTTGCCGCTCGGGCCGAGGGGCATTTGGTCCAGCCGCATCAGCTGAGCCGGGACCATGTATTCCGGCAGCTGCGCCGTCAGCGCCGCTTTCAGGCGAGTCGTTTGCGCATCGACGGACTCAGCAGTGTCGGTGGTGGTGAAGTAACCGACCAGTTGTCCACCCGCCGCCGTTTCGCGCACCAGCACCACCGCTTGGGCGACACCCTCCTGCGCCAGCAGACGGGCTTCGATTTCCTGTGGCTCGACGCGGAAACCGCGCAGCTTGACCTGCTGATCGAGGCGACCGAGATACTCGATCACGCCATCGCCAGCCCAGCGTGCACGATCACCGGTGCGGTACAGACGCGCGCCGTGCTCGTCCAATGGGTCGACGACAAAACGTTCGGCCGTCAGGCCCGGACGGCCCAGATAGCCACGCGCCAGGCCGCTGCCACTGATGCACAACTCACCCGGCACACCGGCCGGAACTGGATTGAGCTCGCTGTCGAGCACGCGGCAGATCACATTGCCCAGTGGCCGGCCAATCGGCGAGCGTTCGCCATCGGCGCTGGAGCATTGCCAGTGGGTGACGTTGATCGCGGTTTCGGTCGGGCCGTAGCGGTTGTGCAACTGTACGGCCGGCAGTTGCGCCAGCACGCGGTTGCGCAGCTCCGCTGGCAAGGCTTCGCCGCCGGAGAATACGCGGCGCAGGCTGGTGCATAGCGCGCTGAGCGGTTCGTCGATGAACAACGAAAGCAGCGGCGGCACGAAGTGCAGCGTGGTCACGCCGTACGCTTGCACAAGCTGCGCGATGCGATGGGGATCACGGTGTTCGCCGGGGCCGGCAAGCAACAGGCGACTGCCGGTGATCAGCGGCCAGAAGCACTCCCACACCGACACGTCAAAACTGATCGGTGCCTTTTGCATCAGCACGTCGGTTTCGTTCAACTGATAGGTTTGCTGCATCCATTGCAGGCGCTCGGCCAGCGCCGCGTGGGTGTTACCGACGCCTTTGGGTTGACCGGTCGATCCCGAGGTGTAAATCACATAGGCGAGGTTGTCGCCCTGCAGATGCAGGCCCGGCGCCTGGCTTGGCCAGTTGTCCAGGTGCAAGGTGTCCATGGCGATCACGCTGACGCCCTGGCTGGCCGGCAAGCGATCGAGCAAGCAGGTTTGCGTCAGCAGCAATTGGACACCGCTGTCGCTGAGCATGTAGGACAGGCGCTCGGCCGGGTAGTCCGGATCCAGCGGTACATAGGCACCACCGGCCTTGATGATCGCCAGCAGGCCAATCAGCAGTTGCGGCGAACGCTCGCAGGCAATGGCCACGCAGACGTCCGGGCCGACGCCCTTGTCGCGCAGGTAATGGGCCAGGCGGTTGGCCTGGGTGTGCAGTCCGGCGAAGTCCAACTGACCGCCGTCCCACAGCAGCGCCGTGCGCTGCGGGGTCCGCCGGGCTTGTTCGTCAAGCCGTTCCGGCAGCCATTGACTGGCCGGTGTGCAGGGTGCAACGGACCAGTTCGCTTGCCGGTTGTGCTCAGGCTCAGTGAGCAGTTGCAGATCGCCGAGGGCCGTTTGCGGACGCTCGCAGACTTCACGCAACAGGTTGGCGTAATGCCCGGACAGACGCTCGATGGTCGCCGCATCGAACAACTCGCTGGCATAGTCGAAGGACAGGCTCAGGCGCCCGTTGCGATCTTCTTCACTGTGCAATTGCAGGTCGAACTTGGCTTCCCGGCTGTGCCACGGCAGCTCTTCGGCCAGCAACCCCGGCAGGCGCTTCAAGGCACTGAGGTCGCGCTGCTGGTGGTTGAACATGACCTGGAACAGACCCTGTTCACGGGCCTGCGGGAAAGCTTCTAGCAACTGCTCGAACGGCAAGTCCTGATGCGCTTGCGCACCCAGCGCTGCCTGACGGGTTTGCCCAAGCAGCTCAGTGAACGGCAGCCGTGAATCCACCTCGGCGCGCAGCACCTGGGTGTTGATGAAAAAGCCGATCAGGCCCTGGGTTTCCAGGCGCGGACGGTTGGCGTTCGGTACGCCGATGCGGATGTCACGCTGACCGCTGTAGCGATGCAACAAGGCCTGGAACGCGGCGAGCAGCAGCATGAAGGAGGTCGATTCGTGGGCCTGGGCGGTCTGGCGAATCCCATCGCTGAGGGCCGCATCCAGACGCAGGGTATGGCGGGCGGCGCTGTGCAGTTGTTGTGCGCAGCGTGGATGATCGGTGGCCAGGCTCAGGGTCGGATGCTCATCGCCCAGACGGGCTTTCCAGTAGGCCAGTTGCCGCTCGCCCTCCCCTTGCGCCAGCCATTGGCGCTGCCAGCTGGCGTAATCGGCGTACTGCGCCGGCAATGGCGCCAGCAGCGCTTGCTGGCCTTGGGAGGCCGCCGCATACAGGCGCGAGAACTCGTCGATCAGCACATTCAGCGACCAGCCGTCCGCAATGATGTGATGCATCGTCACCAACAACTGATGGTCTTCGTCGTCGAGGCGCACCAGCGTCACCCACAGCAGCGGGCCTTTCTCCAGATCGAACCGGGTCCGCGCTTCATCCTCGCGGATTTGCTGCGCGCGGGCTTCACGCTCGGCAGCCGGCAGATCGCTGATGTCGATCACTTGCAGGTTGAACTCAGCACCCGCAGTGACCTGCTGCAGAGCCACGCCATCACGCTCGAAGAAGCGCGTGCGCAAGGATTCGTGGCGCTCGATCAACTGCTGGAAACTGGCGCGCAATGCATCCTCATCCAGCTCACCACGCAAGCGCAAGGCACCCGGAATGTTGTAGGCGCTGCTGTGGGGGTCGAGTTGCCAGGTGATCCACAAACGGTTTTGTGCCAGCGATTGCGGCATCGGTTGCTGGCGCGACAGCGCCGTGATCGCGCCCTGGGCCAGGCCACCGTCCTGTTGCTGACGGGCCACGGCATCGGCGAAGGCGCCGAGGGTCGGGGCTTCGAACAGCAGGCGCAGGTTCAACTCCAGCCCCAGCGCTTCACGCAGACGCGCCACCACTTGCGTCGCTGCAATGGAGTTGCCGCCGAGCAGGAAGAAATGATCGTCGGCGCCCACCTGCGCCACTTGCAACTGCTCACACCAGATACGTGCGATCAAGCTTTGCAGCGTCGATCCCGACTCGCTATTGCCCGTGCTTTCGTTGCTGGCCGACGGGAACACCGCGTAGCTGTCGAGGCTGCCGTCCGCCAGGCGATTGCGACACGCCGAGCGCTGCAATTTACCGCTGGACGTTTTGGGCAGCGCACCCGGATTGAGCAGCACCACCACGCTCGGTGCTTCCTGATACGCCTCGGCGACGGCCTGGCGAATGGCTTTGATCAGCGCCTCGGGCGGCAGGATTTTCTGCACGCTGCGGCTGATTTCGGCGGCGATGCCGATGCCCTCCTGACCATCGACCGTGACGGCAAAGGCGGCAACGCGGCCCTTGCGTACCACTTCCACTTCGCGCTCGACGGTCTGTTCGATGTCCTGCGGGTACAGGTTGTGCCCGCGCACGATCAGCATGTCCTTCAGACGGCCGGTGATGAACAGCTCGCCGTTGCGCATGAAACCCAGGTCACCGGTTCGCAGCCAGGTCTGGCCGGCGTGCCGGACGAACGTCTTGGCTGACGCCTCGGGGTTGCGCCAATAACCGAGGGCGATGCTCGGCCCGCTGGCCCAGACTTCGCCGACGACGTTGTCGGCCTGTTCGCTGAGCGAGACCGGGTCGACGATCAGCACGGCGTGAGCCGGCTGGCTGATGCCACAACTCATGATCGGGCTGCCCTCGCCCGCTTCCACCCGGTTCTGCGCCAGGGCCTGATCGTCCACCCGCAGGTTGCCGATGCCTTCGCCGCGTGCTGTGCCGGCCACAAACAAGGTGGCTTCGGCCAGACCGTAGGAGGCCATGAAGCTGTCCGCAGTGAAACCGCAGGTCGCGAACTTCTCGGCGAAGCGTTCCAGGGTGTCGAGGCGAATCGGTTCGGAACCGGAATACGCCACGCGCCAGCCACTCAGGTCCAGCCGTTCCAGGGCCGATTCGCTGACCCGCTCGCTGCACAGGCGATAAGCAAAATCCGGCCCGCCGCTGATGGTGCCGCCGTATTCGCTGATCGCTTCCAGCCAGCGCAACGGCCGGCCGAGGAAGTACGCCGGCGACATCAACACGCAAGGCACGCCGCTGAAAATCGGCTGCAGCAAGCCGCCGATCAGGCCCATGTCGTGGTACAGCGGCAGCCAGCTGACGATCACGTCGTCGGGGTTGAGGTCGATGCCGAAGCCGTGACGAATCAGCAATTCGTTGGCCACCAGATTGCCGTGGCTGACTTGCACGCCCTTGGGCAGTGCGGTGGAGCCGGAGGTGTATTGCAGGAAGGCGATGTGATCGTCCTGCAAATCCGCCGCGACCCAGCGTTCGGCCAGTGCACCGTCGAGGGTGTCGACACACAGCAACGGCGGCGCCCCTTCGATTTGCTGCAATGCATCGCGCAGCCCGGCGCTGGTCAGCAGCAGGCGCGGTTGGGCATCGCTGATGATCGACAGCAGGCGTTCCTGGTGATGACGGCGCGTCGACTCCGGCGGGTAGGCCGGGACCGCGATCACCCCGGCGTACAGGCAACCGAAGAACGCCGCGACGTAATCCGGGCCGCTGGGGAACAGCAACACCGCTCGGTCGCCGACATCCGTCTGGGCCTGCAACGCACCGGCAATCGTCCGCGCCCGCAGATCCAGTTCGCGATAGCTGAGCACCACAGCCTGGTCCGGGGTCTCGGCGAGAAAGCGCAGGGCCACCCGATCCGGCGTCAGGGCCGCGCGGCGCTGAAGGGCTTGGACCATTGTGCTGGGGAGTTCGAACGCGTCGGTCATGAGGTTTCCTGCCTGATTTCGGCTGTAGGAGCGAGCTTGCTCGCGAAAAAAAGGAGAACGCCGCGGAGTGTCAGGCGGCCATCGTCATCGTTGACGACCATCGCGAGCGAGCTCGCTCCTACAGGGTTATGAGAATTGCGCTGTTCCATTCACCAATGAGAACGGATGACGTCTTGAAATAATTAGGTGTCGACTGGAGCGCCAGGCGGGCTGAAAGGAGCGTCAACGTGTCGCAGTTCGCACTCTGCACTTTTGTCGCGCAGTAATTCTTTTTCTCATTTGACAATCATTATCATTAAGCCTAATTTGTCGCTCGATTGTGCAGGACGGCCCCCCGGTTTATCCCCGTCCCACTAACCTTTTGGCAGCAAGGTGATTTCCATGATGGAACCAGTATCCACAAGCAGGTGCGATACACCGCTACTTCAGGCATTCGTCGACAATCGATTGATTCTGGTGAAGATCGCAGCCCGAATTACCGGTTGCCGCTCACGTGCCGAAGATGTTGTGCAGGATGCATTCTTCCGGCTGCAATCGGCCCCGCCCATCACCAGTTCGATCAAGGCTCAGCTCAGCTACCTGTTCCAGATCGTGCGCAACCTGGCGATCGACCACTACCGCAAGCAGGCGCTGGAGCAGAAGTACTCCGGCCCTGAAGAGGAAGGGCTGAATGTGGTGATCCAGGGTGCGTCACCGGAAACTTCGCACATCAATTTCTCGACGCTGGAGCACATTGCCGATGCGTTGACCGAGTTGCCGAGCCGCACCCGCTACGCCTTCGAGATGTATCGCCTGCACGGCGTACCGCAAAAAGACATCGCCAAGGAACTCGGCGTCTCGCCGACCCTGGTGAACTTCATGATTCGCGATGCGCTGGTGCACTGCCGCAAGGTGTCGGGGAATCGTGGCGATGTAGCCGCTCGCCACTAAGATCTGAAATCTGCGTCGCTCCCTTCGCGAGCAAGCCCGCTCCCACAGATTCTGCACACACCCAGTGGGAGCGGGCTTGGTCCGGGCGGCGTTCCGACGAAGGCTGACTCAAGACCGCGACGAATCTTGAGCCTCAATCCTCAGGCCAGTGCGCACCGATCGAAAAACCGCTCCCGCCCCACCACCATCAAGGCCGCGCGCTTGTGCGGAAAGTCGAATTCCTTCTCGCAGTGAAAGCACTGGTTGTGCATGTACCCGATCATCTTCGCGTTATCGGCACGCGGCTCGGCCACCACGCGCTGCGTGCGCGGATCATCGAGAAACAGGTAATGCACCAGCGCCGATAACCAGCTCGCCACCTTGTGCGGACCGCGATGATTTTCCTCCCCCACCAGCATGTGAATGCCACGGTCGTAATCGCCGGCATCATAGAAGGGTGCGATGCGATCCTCCTTGGCCCAGTAGGCTTCGAAGTAAGCGAACGGCTGATCGTCGAAACACCCGATCAGCGTCAGGGTGTGCGGATCGGCCTCGAGTTTGCTCAGGTATTGGCGATGCTGTTCGAGGCTGCCCTCCTCCTGCCAGAAGCTGGCGACGCGCGGACTGTTCTGCCAACGGTTGAAACGCGCCAGGTCTTGCTCGATTTCCAGGGTACGCAGGGAAACCCAGGCGCCCAGCCGCGCATCGTATCGTCGATACACCTCACCCCGGGGTTTCACCGCTCGCAGCGGATGACGCTTACCACCGGTGATGACCATTTGCTGTGGGTAGCTGCCGGTCAGGGAATGCCCCAGCCATGGCTGCGGCAACTGCCAGAACAAGGTGCGCTCGCAGCAATACTGGCCGTTGACGGGAGTCGGAATCAGCAAACCACTGAGCACAGCCTCATTCGGCACGTCTTGCAGTTGCCAGACCAGGCGCTGACAGTCGGGGTCGCGGGCGAACAGCCAGTAACAGGCCGCCCACATCGCTTGCCCTTCGGGGTGACCGAAGCGCTCCAGCAATTGCACGTGCAACTCGGGGCCACAATTGAGCCGCAGGGTGAGCAACGGCTGCCCTTCCAGGCTGAGGCTCAGGCGGCCCTGCGTTTCATCAGCGGCAAGACGACTGCCGGTCGGCAGGTACAGGGCAGTCAGGTCATTCAGATTGGACATGGGGGCGGGCTCACGATAATCGTCGACAGTTCAACGAGGTGACGTCAGCCACAGCGGGAAATTTAGGAAAAGATCGTCAATTGACGACTTGAGGTGGCGGTTCGTTGTGCGGGACCGGCACCACCGCGATCTTGTACGGATCGAAAATCCTCAGCATCTGGCCACTGTCCCGCAAGCCCTGCAACAACTTGCCGAAGGCGTCGCCACTGATGGGAGCCGCCGGGCGCAGGATGGCGTAATGGTGATAGACCTGATCGATGCGATCGGACGCCAACAACTTCTCGGCGACTTTCGGATTGCGCAAAAAATAGTCGTTCAGGTAAGAGCGCGTGACCAAGGCAATGTCGGCGCGATCGCGTAATACCATCAGCAGATTGCTGTCATGGGAATAGGTCAGCGTGGCGTTGTAGTTTTTTTGCAGGTACTGGGGCTCGGCATTGAAGTTGGCGAACTCGTAGTGATAACCGCTGAAGAGTGCCAGGCGCTTGCCGCTCAGGTCGACAAAATAGCTTTGCTGTCGATCAGGCAGGCGTTGCGCGACAAAAATCTCGGCGTCTTCCAGCCCCATGTCGACGGCGGTATGGGGAATGTCCTCCCAACCCCAGGCCGGATTTTCGAAGATGGCCATGTCGACCCGGCCCTGCTTCAAGTCACCGAAACGCCGTGGAATGGACGTGGGCACCAGGACAAACTGATAGTCACTTTGCGCAGCGTTCAAAGCCTCGACCAGCTGCGGCAGCAACCCGGTATCGGCCCCGGATTCCGGGCGCACGGTGTAGGGCGGAAAATGCGCGGCACCAATGCGCACCAGTTGCGCAGCCTGGGATGGCAGCATCGTTGACACCGCAAGCGTCGCGAGCAAAAGCCGCGAAGCTGTCCGAATTGGCGACCCCCTCAAAACAAGCTCACTCCCCAATAAAACGGCATCAATGACTTCAAGCTAGGCGTTTTCTTCAAGTTAGCCAGTTTAATGCTGGCCAACACAAGTTTATTGCCGGTCTTCCAGCACCAGAATCAACGCTTCATCGGCCAACTGATCAAGGCTCATGCTACCGCCGGCGCGAAACCAGGTGGTGGTCCAGGACAATGCGCCGGTCAGGAAGCGGCGGGTAATGAACACATCGCCGCGGATATACCCGGCGCTCTTGGCTTCGCCCAGTACGTGCAGCCAGATGTCTTCGTAGATTTCGCGCAGCGCCAGGACCTTGGCCTGGCCCTCTTCGGACAGCGAGCGCCATTCGTAGACCAGCACGGCCATGGCCTCGCCGCTGCCCCCCATGATCGACTGCAATTCACAGCGGATCAGCGCCAGCACCCGTTCGCGCACATTGCCGGCCTCGGCGATGGCCGCACGCATCAACGCGGTGTTGTAGCGGATGGTTTCCTCCATCACGGCGCGCAGGATTTCGTCCTTGCTTTTGAAGTGGTGGAAAATACTCCCGGACTGAATGCCCACGGCGCCGGCCAGATCACGCACGGTCGTGCGCTCATAGCCTTTATTACGGAACAGGTGGGCCGCCACTTGCAGCAGCTTGCCACGGGCGCTGTCCGGGTCGGTCAATTGGCCGTCGTCCACCAATTCACGCATGACCCTCAGGGCTTTTTGCTCGTCCACCCGTTCTCTCCTACAGTCGATCAATCAATAACGCCGATCACCCCGAAAACAGCGGGGTTGCGCGGGCAATTTAAGCTCATGGATGCAACCAAGCAAGCGCTTGGCAGAAGATAATCCAGCCATTTACAAACCAAGCGCTTGCTTGGTAATGTCGACGCACTTGAGTTGGAGGTGGCTATGGAACGGACTGCGCCAAAATCAATTCGCATCGGTTGCGCCAGCGCCTTCTGGGGCGATACCTCGACCGCTGCCGCGCAACTGGTGGAACACG
>RCUN01001094.1_pt1 | contig 10095 bp, 7 predicted proteins | sample 2166181 | NCBI WGS metagenome assembly RCUN01 (sample SAMN09932603, study PRJNA488358) | compost metagenome | feature: garden; material: soil; isolation source: compost soil in crotononitrile-enriched culture | place: Germany: Experimental Botanical Garden Goettingen | collected 2016-01-27 | reverse complement strand
GAATCTTGGCGATACCCGTGGCGGTGCCCGCGATACCACCGAAGCCCAGTACGGCGGCGACAATGGCAATGATCAAGAATGTGATTGCCCAGCTCAACATGGTGATTCTCCTTACGCTTCTATTTAGAGGTATTGCGTTTCCCGGCGCAGCGATCGCGCCAAGTGTTTGAACTTAGAACACCCAGCGTTCCTGGCGTGGCGATTCATCCATCGCCTGGTGCTGGTCGACGTCCATCATCCGCATTGCAGTGCTGTCGGCCATACCGCTGGTGGCGGCGCTGAAGTGGGTTTGGGTCGGGTGTTGAAACGACACGCTTGGCCCTTCTTGCTGCTGGCTCTGCTCCCAGCGCAGAAACTGTTGGCCGCCGATCAGCGTGATCGATAGCGCCAGTACTGCAAACAAACCTTGTTGGAGAAGCAGAGGCGAGAGATGCAATTGGGTGGCACGTTGGCGATTCATCCTGAAGCTCCTCCCACGCGGGGGTAATCGGGTTGAGGGCGTTTTGTTGGTGCCCTGCGTTAATCAGGTTATTGCAGCCCGCATGCCAGTTTTTTTGTCTTAGAAAACCGTTATAAATCAAATAGTTAGTTTAGTGAGGAAAAGCCCTTCGTGCGCATCCTGCACGATGCCCCCTGACGCGGTCGTGCGATATGCACGATCGCGTTGGCAGAGATCGCAATCTTTTTGAATTGAGAGGAGGGCGCGGCTGTCAGAAATGGACGTGATTCATCGTCTGAAAAGCTATTACCTATAAAAGGCCTACAAAATCAGGCGAAAACCGGCGGGCAGGGAGATAACTACCCTGACATGACGGGAATGGATCAGAATGAACCATGCAACTTGCCCGATTTTTCCGGGACTAAACCAAGACTATTCATTAAGGAGCGTAGGAAAATGGAATCAGCCACTGAGCATCAAGGCCGTATTCTTCTGGTGGATGATGAGTCCGCCATCCTGCGTACCTTCCGCTATTGCCTGGAAGACGAGGGCTACAGCGTGGCGACGGCCAACAGCGCCGCACAAGCCGATGCGTTGTTGCAACGTCAGGTCTTCGACTTGTGCTTCCTTGATTTGCGCCTGGGTGAAGACAACGGCCTCGACGTGTTGGCTCAGATGCGCATCCAGGCTCCATGGATGCGCGTGGTGATCGTCACCGCGCACTCGGCCGTGGATACCGCTGTCGATGCCATTCAGGCCGGTGCCGCCGATTATCTGGTCAAACCGTGCAGCCCCGATCAATTACGCTTGGCCACGGCCAAGCAACTGGAAGTGCGTCAATTGTCGGCGCGCCTTGAAGCCCTCGAAGGCGAGGTGCGCAAACCCAAGGATGGTTTGGACTCCCATAGCCCGGCCATGAAAGTGGTCCTTGAAACCGCTCGCCAGGTCGCGACGACTGATGCCAATATTTTGATTCTCGGCGAATCCGGCACCGGTAAAGGCGAGTTGTCCCGGGCGATTCACGGCTGGAGCAAGCGGTCGAAGAAATCCTGCATCACCATCAACTGCCCGTCGCTGACCGCTGAACTCATGGAAAGCGAGCTGTTCGGCCACAGTCGTGGCGCATTCACCGGCGCCAGCGAAAGTACTTTGGGGCGAGTCAATCAAGCCGATGGCGGTACGTTGTTTCTCGACGAGATCGGCGATTTTCCGCTGGTTTTACAGCCAAAATTGCTGCGCTTCATTCAAGATAAAGAATACGAGCGTGTGGGCGATCCGGTCACCCGCCGCGCCGATGTGCGTATTCTCGCCGCCACCAACCAGAACCTCGAAGACATGGTCCGCGACGGTCGTTTCCGCGAAGACTTGCTCTATCGCCTGAACGTCATCACCTTGCACTTGCCACCGCTGCGCGAGCGCAGGGAAGACATCCTGAATCTCGCCGACCGCTTCCTGGCGCGCTTCGTCAAAGAGTACGCACGTCCGGCCCGAGGCTTCAGCGACGAGGCTCGGGAGGCGCTGCTGGGTTATCGCTGGCCGGGGAACATTCGCGAACTGCGCAACGTGGTGGAGCGGGCGAGCATTATTTGCCCTCAGGAGCGGGTTGAGATCAGCCACTTGGGCATGGCTGAAGCACCGGTCAACAATGCACCGCGCATCGGCGCCGCCTTGAGCCTCGATGAGTTGGAAAAGGCCCACATCGGCGCGGTCCTCGCCACCGCCGGCACGCTGGATCAAGCCGCCAAGACCCTGGGCATCGACGCGTCGACGCTGTACCGCAAACGCAAACAGTACAACTTGTGAGCCGCCACCGATGAAACTGGCGATGAAGTTGCGGACCCGGCTGTTCCTGAGCATTTCCGCGCTGATCACCGTAGCGCTGTTCGGGTTGCTGCTCGGACTGGTCAGCGTGATGCAGATGGCCGGGAGCCAGGAAGCGTTGGTACGCAACAACTTCGTCACCCTGGATTTGGGGCTCAAGCTGCGTCAGACCTTGGGTGATCAGTTGATCATCATGCTCAGCGAGCAGCCGGATTCCCAAGCCTTCGAAGCCTCAAAACAGCGTTACTTCGAGTTGCTGGAGGAGGGCATCGCCCAGGAACCTGCAATCGACGGCAGCGAGTACGGTTTCAAAAAAGCCAAGGCGGATTACCTGAGTTTCATTCAGGCCTACGAAGTGTCACCCGATCCGGCCCATGTGCTGAGCGGCAACGACGAACTCACCGAAAAATTCAACGAGCTGCGCAATGGTTTGATCAATGAGCACAAGCGTGCGCTGGATAACATTGGTGCCACCGAGCGCCATGCCCGTGAACGTGCTTTATTGATTGCCGGATTGCTCGGCCTGGTCGGGTTGGCGGTTTTGATCATCGGTTTCGTCACTGCGCATGCCATCGCCCGGCGTTTCGGCGAGCCCATCGAGGCCCTGGCGCAGGCGGCGGACAACATTGGCCAAGGCAACTTCGACGTCACCCTGCCGGTTTCCTCGGCCGTGGAACTCAACCAGTTGACCCGGCGTTTCGGGATCATGGCCGAGGCGCTGCGTGAGCATCAGGCCACCAACATCGATGAGCTACTGGCGGGTCAGCAACGTTTGCAGGCAGTGCTCGACAGCATCGACGACGGCTTGCTGATGATCGATCGCCAGGGGCATCTGGAACACCTCAACCCGGTGGCGCAGCGTCAATTGGGCTGGGACGAGGATCGACTCGGCCAAGGGCTGGGCACTGCTTTGCAGCGTCCGGAGCTCGATGAACAGCTGCAACTGGTGCTACGCGGCGGCACGCTGGAGCGGGCACCGGAGGATCTGAACATCGAGGTCGATGGCGAGACGCGCCTGCTGACCTACAGCCTGACGCCGGTCAGTCATACCCAGGGCCATATTCTCGGCGCGGTAATGGTGCTGCATGACGTTACCGAGCAGCGCGCCTTCGAACGAGTACGCAGCGAATTCGTGCTGCGCGCCTCCCATGAACTGCGTACGCCGGTCACCGGCATGCACATGGCGTTCGGCCTGTTCCGTGAGCGCGCGCATTTCCCCCAGGACTCCCGTGAAGCCGATTTGCTGGATACGGTGAACGAAGAAATGCAGCGGCTGATGCAGTTGATCAACGACCTGCTGAATTTCTCGCGTTACCAGAATGGTCTGCAGAAACTCAGCCTGGCACCGTGTTCCATCGAAGACTTGCTAGAGCAGGCGCAGCTGCGCTTTACCAGCGGTGCCGAAGAAAAGGGCATCGAGTTGTTGGTGGAAGTACAGGGGCCGTTGCCGCGCTTGCAGGCTGATCAGCCGCAATTGGACCGGGTGCTCGACAACCTGATCGACAACGCCCTGCGCCACACGTCCGCGGGCGGTCTCATACGCTTGCAGGCCCGACGCCATGGCGAGCGGGTCATCATCAGTGTCGAAGACAACGGTGAAGGCATTGCCTACGGCCAGCAAGGACGGATCTTCGAGCCCTTTGTGCAGGTCGGTCGCAAAAAAGGCGGGGCCGGACTCGGATTGGCGTTGTGCAAGGAAATCGTGCAGTTGCACGGCGGGCGGATGGGCGTCTATTCGCGGCCGGGGCAGGGCACGCAGTTCTACATGGCGCTAACGGTGTAGCGCCTTACGCTTCGTCATCCAGGCGTCGGTTGGCCAACCGGCGGCCACGGGTAATCAGTTCAATGAACTGCACCGCACTCAACGCATGGGCGAACAGCCAGCCCTGGCCAAACTTCACACCTTCACTGCTCAGGAACGCTGCCTGGGCTTCATGCTCGATGCCTTCGGCAATCACTTTCAAGTGCAGCGATTGCGCCATGTGAATGATGTGCGGGGCCACGCCGCTGCTGGCCGCGTCATGGCCTAGCGCATCGATGAAGGCCTTGTCGATTTTCAGGCAATCCACCGGCAGGGTTTGCAGGTAGGCGAGGCTGCAATAGCCGGTGCCAAAGTCATCGATCAACACCTGGTGCCCGACATCCCGCAGCGCTTGCAGGTTTTCCCGGGCCACCACCACATCGACCAGCCCGCGCTCGGTGACTTCAAAGGCAATTTGCCGCGCAGCGACGCGATGCAGGGTCAGCAGCCGCGCCATCACCTGGCCAATCCGCGGAACCATCACATCACACGCCGCGAGATTGACCGAGATGTACAGTTGCGGGTTCGCACGCAGCAACTGGCCGAGTTGCTCGAGCAGGCGCTGCAAGACGAAGTCCGTCATCTGGCGAATCTGCCCGGTGTTCTCCGCCATCGGAATGAACAGGTCGGGACTGGTCAGGGTACCGTCCGGCCTGCGCCAGCGCAGCAGTGCTTCTGCCCCGACACAGTTGCGGCTATCAAGGTCGAAGATCGGTTGGTACAGCACCTGCAACTCGCCACGGCGAATCGCGCCGGCCAGCTCGGCGTCCAGCGACTGCCGTTGGCGCACCAGCAAAAACACCAGGAACCCAACGCATATGCCCAGCGCAAGGCTGGCCGGCAGCAACCACCACCAGACCGCCGGGATATGCATGCCGGTGCGCGGGCTGATCAACACCAATTGATATTCCGGGTTGTCGGTGGGCATCCGGTATATCAGGCGTGCCTGGGTGATCTGCAGCGCATCACGGTTTTTCGGTGGCCAGGCCTCGGCCGGCGGCCAGACCTGAGAAGCGCCCAGCACCGGAATCGCGCGCGCGCCATGGTCCAGAACTACCAGCAGGCTGCTGCCCGGCGACAGGTCGACCATATCGGTCAAATGCCCGCGAGAGGTCGCCACCCGGAAATTCCCGCGCCCGAGCATCAGCGCGGCACGGTTTTCATCGGGTTCAGTGGTGGTGTTGAGCCAATAGCTGTAAGTCGGGCCTTTGATGTCTGGCGATCGACTCAGCGACAGCCCTTCCTGACGAGGGCGATTGGAGCAGATTCGCGAAGAGTCCATGTAGGCGGCTTCGTAGACGAAGCGATAATTGAACGTAACCTGTTGCAAGGTCGCGATCATTTCAGCATCGCAGCCGCGCAACGGTTGCGCTTCAAGGTCATCAAGGCTTTCACGCAGCTGCCCGAAGAGCTGTTCGAGGCGGGCGAGGAAGCGTTCGCCCTGAGCATTCATTTCTTCGCTTTCGCTTTGCTCGACCTGGTGTATGGCGACGAACAGGCTGCCGGCCATCAATAATGTTGCGCTCAAGACAGTAGACATCAGCCCCAGGAACCAGGGGCGATGGAACCAACTACGGAAGGTCTCTCGAGCAGCAGTCATTGCGTAATATCCGATGGATTACCAATGAGTTATAGCTGCTGATTGGGAAATAGCCCGGACCGCCGGGCGGGCGCCATTATTTTGTCTGATTCAACACCAAAAGCAGCGCGGCTGTTTGCGCATCCGGAGTGCCATCGAAGCGTGCCGGGCGGAAGTGCATCTGGAAGGCTGCTATCACATGGCGTGTCGCAACATCGAGCTCGCCGGTTTGTGGAGAGGCATAACCCAGGCGGGCCAATTGCGCCTGAAACCAGCTGATGCTCGGTAACTGATCGGCGAACAGCATTTGCTGGCGCGCGACCGCCTGTTCGTTCGGCCAGATACCCAGCCCCTCGGCAGCCAGACGCTTCCAGGGGAACAGCGGCCCCGGGTCCAGTTTGCGCAACGGCGCAATATCGCTATGGCCGATGATGTCGCGAGGCTTGATGCCCTGACGCTTGCTGATGTCCTTGAGCAATACGATCAAGGACTGAACCTGATCTTCGCTGTAGGGATACCACACGCGCCCGGTTGGAGTGTCCTTGAATCCCGGATTGACGATTTCGATACCGATGGAACTGGAATTCAGCCAGGTCCGGCCATCCCATTCGCTCTCCCCGGCGTGCCAGGCGCGAACGTTTTCATCCATCAGCTTGTAGATGGTGGCGCCCTTGTCGTCACCGATCAGGTAATGACTGCTGACCTCGCCGTGGGTCAGCAGTTGCAGCGAACGCTCCATCGAGGCGTTGGTGTAATGCACCACCACGAACTGCACACGACTGTCGTAATTGGCTGAAGGATGACTGGTGTCAAAACGGGGACCGCTGGCGCAGCCAGCCAGCAGAACAAGTGACAGGATCAGAGCAAGATATTTCATGGCGAAAGGCAGTACACACAAGACAATAATGCAACAGTGTAACGTAATGCCTTGCGGGTTGACGGCAATCGCCACGAATTAAACAAATATGGAACAAATAATGCTCAGCCCGGCTCCACGCGGTTGCGTCCGGCATTTTTTGCACGGTACAACGCCTGATCGGCTCTTTTAAGCACTTGATCGCTGTGCTCACCCGGCCTGAACGCCGACATTCCGACAGACACGGTAATGGTCACCGGCTCTCCCTTGAAGTGGAACGGACAGGCCTCGATGGAGGCACGCAGGCTTTCCAGCAACTTCAGGCCCGCCGCCGGCACTGTGGATGGCATCAACAGCACAAACTCCTCGCCGCCGAACCGGGCAATGAAGTCCGTTGCGCGAAGACGCTTGCGCAACACGCTGGCAATGATCTTCAGCACTTTGTCGCCGGCCAGGTGCCCGTAGTTATCGTTGATGCGCTTGAAATGATCGAGGTCGAGCATGGCCAGCAACAGCGTGTTGCCATGTTGTTGCCATTGTGTGACTTCATGACCCAGGCGCTCGCTCCAGGCCGCGCGGTTGGGCAGCCCGGTCAACGGGTCGACCAATGCCTTCTGTCGTTGCTCTTCAAGGTGCTCGCGGTAACCCTGGGCCTCCTGCTCCATATGGGCGACCCGCTCGGCCAGGCTGTGCAGGCGCGCAGCGACCTCTTGCTCGCGCTCATCGCGCTGTTTCTGGTGCTGGTCCATGGTGCCCAGCAAGCCTTCGAGATGGTTTTCCAGAACGTGCTTGAGATCTTCCAGGTCCGCGGCTTCCTGCATGCTGCTTTGCAGGCCATCGACCTGTTCGCGGATCTGCGTGTCCATCTGCCGCGCAGCCGAACGGTTGTCGGCGTGTCCCGCGGTGGCGGCCTGCAAGTTGCTCTGGAACGATTCGAGACGCTCGTTCAGTCGTTGCAGATAGGCTTCGAACTCATGCTGGCCGCTGTCGGTAATGGCCAGCATCAATGTGGCGAAGTCGTCGAGAATCGGCAGCAATTCGTACCAGTTCAGACCGTTTTTCAGACGATCGCGCATGGATTCGGCTTGCGGACGATGACGCTCGGGCAGTGTCAGGTCGTCGAGCAGCCCCAGCAACGTGTCTTCGATGTGGCTGGCCACCGAGCTGTAGGAGGGCTCGGGGGAATCCGGAAGTGCGTAGAGAATGTCGTGTTCGGATGGCGTCTGATCGACGACGGCGTCCTGCATCGGAATCGGAGGTAAGGGCAAGCTATCGGGCGATGCTTGCGCGGTCAGCTCGTCGGGGTTCGCTTGCGACTCAGGTGATGTCGCGATGGTTTCCGGGATCGGTTTCTCGGCCGATTCGATTTCCGCCGCGGCTGCACTGGGTGGTTGAGGCTCCGCAGCCGGAGGTGCAAAAGCCACGGCTGGCTCGGTTGGCGCGAACTCGTCTTCGACTCGCTCAACAGCGGGTACCTCGCAGCTTGCCGCAGGGCTCTCGGCTACAGGGGCAGCCAGCGCAGGAGCAGCGGCCGTCGATGCCTCCGTCTCCTGCGCTTCACGACCGCCGAACAACCGCTGCAGCAAGCCCGGCCGGCCGTTCTCCGTTGGGGTCTCCAGCTGGCTCAGGGCCTTGCCCTGCAAGCCACTCAGCTCGCTGAGCAGCAAGGGCATCTCGCGCGCCTGACTGACCCGCGCATCCAGGTGCTTGGCGAAATTCTTGAGTGGCCGACTCACATCCCGTGGCAATGGCAATGTTTGCAGTTGCGTGACCAGCGCAGTCAAGGCGGCACTGGTCTGGTTGACTCGGGTTTCCCGACGCTGTTCGGAGTCGAGCACGGCTTTTTCCAGGCGTGGAATCAGCGCAGCCAGGCCGGCGTCCATGTCATCGGTACGCACGACTTCGCGCATTTCCTTCATGCATTGGTCAACGGCGCGGTCCGTACCTTCCGCTGCCAGGGTGCTGCGCACCAGCCCGCGACGCAGCAAGTCGAGCCGCGCGTCCCAGCGACGTTCGAGCTTTTCCTGTTGTTCGATGCTTTTGAGGTATTTCTCTTTCCAGCGCTGTGCTTCGTCGCTCATTCATGGGTTCCGCGAGGGGCAGGACTCAACGCGGGCAATGCATCGGCCGTGAGCGAACCCGGCAGACGAATCTCTACCGCGACCGGCAGGTGATCGGAAATGGGTTGGGCCAGCACCTCGACCTTTTCCAGCGTCAGGGTCGGGCTCAGCAGAATATGGTCCAGGCAACGCTGCGGGCGCCAGCTGGGGAACGTCGCTTCCAGTTGCGGGGCGAGAAGACCGAGGTCACGCAATGGAGAGTTTTGCAGCAGGTCGCTGGCGTGGGTGTTCATGTCGCCCATCAGCACCTGATGTTTGTATCCGCCGATGAGTTCGCGGATGTAAGCCAGTTGCAGACTGCGGGCACGGGCGCCCAGCGCCAGGTGCATCATGACCACCACCAGCGCATCCGGACCTTCGCCGAAGCGCACCAGAATCGCCCCGCGACCCTTCGGTCCCGGCAGCGGATGGTCCTCGATCGCCCACGGGCGCAGGCGGCTGAGCACGCCATTGCTGTGCTGGCCGAGGCGACCGAGATTGCGATTGAGTTGTTGATACCAGTAGGGGAAGGCGCCGAGTTGGGCCAGGTGTTCGACTTGATTGACGTAGCCTGAACGCAGGCTGCCGCCATCAGCTTCCTGCAAGGCGACCAGATCGAAGTCGCCGAGCAGGTTGCCGATCTTTTGCAGATTGTCGGCGCGCCCGGTGTGCGGCAGCAGATGCTGCCAGCCCCGGGTCAGGTAATGCCGATAGCGCTCGGTACTGATGCCGACCTGGATATTGAAACTGAGCAAGCGCAGACGACTGTCTGCGGGCAGGCCCGTGGACTCCAGATGATGCTCGTTGACCCGCGGATCATGCAGGCCAACGATGCGTTCAGTACCCCAGCGGCGCATGGCAGTGGTTGCCCTTAGTTGGCGGCAGCCTTGTTAGCCGCTCGCTCTTTGTCGACCAGTTTATCGGCCAGTTGCAAGGCTTGCTCGGCACCGCCGGCGGAGCCCACGTCAAAGCGGTATTTGCCGTTGACGATCATGGTTGGTACGCCGGAGATTTCATATTTCTTTGCAAGCTCTTTGGCCTGGACAATCTTGCCTTTGATGGCGAAGGAGTTGAAGGTCGCCAGGAACTTGTCCTTGTCGACGCCCTGAGTGGCCAGGAACTCGGCCATTTCTTCAGGGGTGGTCAGCTTCTTGTGTTCTTTCTGGATCGCATCGAAAACCGCAGTGTGAACCTTGTGCTCGACGCCCATGGCTTCGAGGGTCAGGAACATTTGACCGTGGGCATCCCATGGGCCGCCAAACATGGCCGGAATACGCACGAAATTCACATCGGAAGGCAACTTCTCGACCCAAGGATTGATCACCGGCTCAAATGCATAGCAATGCGGGCAGCCGTACCAGAACAGCTCCACCACTTCGATCTTGCCAGGTACGGCAACCGGAACCGGGTTGCTCAGTTCGACATAAGGGGCAGCTGGGGCTTCGGCGGCCTGGGCAGTCATGCCGAACAGGCTGGCAGCGGCAAAAACGGCGCTGATGA
>RCUN01001092.1_pt1 | contig 10103 bp, 12 predicted proteins | sample 2166181 | NCBI WGS metagenome assembly RCUN01 (sample SAMN09932603, study PRJNA488358) | compost metagenome | feature: garden; material: soil; isolation source: compost soil in crotononitrile-enriched culture | place: Germany: Experimental Botanical Garden Goettingen | collected 2016-01-27 | reverse complement strand
GGACCCTGCTGTGCGTCTCGGACAAGCCGCTGCACGGCGAGATCAAGCTGCCGGGCCAGGCCAACCGCTTCTACGAGGGCTCGATCTCCGAGCACCTGCAGATCGGCATCCAGGCGGTGGAGCTGCTGCGCGCCGAGGGCACGCGGCTGCACTCGCGCAAGCTGCGCGCCTTCGACGAGCCGCCTTTCCGATAAGGGGGCTAAGGCTCGCCGCGCGTCGGCTCGCTGCTTGAGCCCCGCGCCGACGCCTCTCCCTCCCCGTCCCGGGGAGGGTGGTTGAGCCCGTCAGGGCGAAACCGGGTGGGGGCGGCAAGGCTGACGAAACTCCGCACGTCCGCATCGGTCCCAGCGCTCCGCATTGCCCGGCCCTCCGCACCCGGTCGCTTCGCGACCACCCTCCCCATGAAGGGGAGGGAGAGGGTGGCGACTGTTTCTGAGAAAGAACTTTACAACATAAAGTTCTTGGCCCATCTTCTGTCTAACAGGCAGGGAGAGACGCCATGACCCGCGACCAGGTTCAATCCGTTCACGACGACATCGCCTATATGAAGGCCCTGGCCCAGGAGGGACGGCGTACGCCGATGCTGGGCGGGCGCATCCTGGCCGCCGCCGGCCTGGTTTTCGGCCTGACCGCCCTGGTCCACTACGGCGCCGCCGCAGGCCTGGTGATGATCGGCGGCTGGGGCTTCGCCGTCCTGTGGGCCGCGGCGATGGCGGTCTTCTTCGCCGCCTTGATGGTCTTTATCCAAAAGGACAAGTCCAAGCCGGGCGCCCATTCCCTGGTCAACCGGGCGGGCGGCGCCGGCTGGATGGGGGTGGGGCTGGCGACCTTCGTCCTGTTCCTGTCGATGGCCGTCATCGCCTGGACGACCGGCCGGGGCGAGGTCTTCCTGATCTTCCCCTCGCTGATCTTCGCCCTCTACGGCTCGGGCTGGGCGGTCTCGGCGACCATGAGCGGCCAGAGGTGGCAATGGCGGCTGGCGATCGGCAGCTGGATCGCGGCCCCCCTGATCGCCTTCCTGACGGGCAGCGCCCTGATGTGGCTGGGCTATGCGGCGGGGTTGTTCCTGTTCGCCCTGGTTCCCGGCCTGATCCTGGCGCGCCAGGAACCGGCCGAGGTGATCTGAGCATGGCCGGGACCGAGCAGGCCGAGGCCTTCGACATCGGCCGCATCGACGAGGTGATCCACGGCCGGGTGCGCCTGGGCGTCATGGCCTATCTGGCGGGGGTCGACAGCGCCGACTTCACCGAGCTGAAGACCCGGCTGCAGACGACCGACGGCAATCTGTCGGTGCACTTGCGCAAGCTGGAGGAGGCGGGCTTCGTCGCCGTGTCCAAGACCTTTCAGGGCCGCAAGCCCCTGACCCGGGTCCGCATGACCGAGGAGGGTCGCGACGCCTTCCTCGCCTATCTGGACGCCATGTCGGCCCTGGTGAGCGCGCGCTAGAAGCCGGGCTGGCGCCGGGCGTTGAACAGTCTAAGGAAGGCGGTCATGAGCGACCGCCTTTCGCCGTTCGAGGCCATCGACAACTTCCGCGACTACGGCGGCTACGCCGCGGGCGCCGGCGTCCTGGCGCGCGGGCGGCTCTATCGCGCGGCGCATCAGGCGCGGGCGACGGACGGGGACGTGGCGCGGCTGGAGGCGCTGAAGCTGGCGGCCGTGGTCGATCTGCGCCGCCCCAGCGAGCGGCGGGCCCAGCCTTCGCGCCGCCCGGCGGGCTGGACGGGGACGCTGATCGAGAGCGCGCACGACGACGGCGGCGAGGCCCCGCACCTGACCTTTCTGAAGACCGCCGACCTGACCGAGGCCTCGGGCCGGGCCTTCATGACCCAGACCTATCGCCGCCTGCCGTTCGAGGCCGCCCATATCGACCTGTTCAGCCGCTATTTCCGCGTCCTGGCCGAGGCCGAAGGGCCGGTGCTGATCCACTGCGCGGCGGGCAAGGATCGGACCGGCTTGCTCGCGGCCTTGACCCACAGCCTGCTGGGCGTGGCCCACGACGACCTGGTGGCCGACTATCTGCTGACCAATCGGGCGGTGAACCTGGAGGGCCGCGCCGAAGCGGTCGCGCGTCAGCTGACGGCCATGACCGGGCGGCCTGCGGCGCATGGCGCGGTGGTCGCCTTCCTGGGCGTGGAGGCGGCCTATCTCGAAGAGGCCTTCCGCGCCATGGCCGAGCACAGCGGCTCGGCGGCCGGCTATCTGGAGCAGGTGCTGGGCGTCGACGGCGCGCTTGGCGAGCGCATCCGGGCGCGGCTGGCGCCGTGACCTCCGTCGCCCTGCCCTGCCGCTGTGTCGAGGGCCATGCGTGGCGAGACCCGCTGGCCACGGCGGCGGCGCTGCACAGGCGCGAAGGGGCGTTGGCCCTGCTGGCCGGGGCGGGCGATCCGGCGGCGCACGGGGGGCGTTGGTCCTTCGTCGCCTGCGAGCCGGACCTGACGTTCACCGGCCGGGTCGACGACGCGGCGCCGTTTCAGGCCCTGCGCGTCCCGGCCTATGCGGGCGGCGGGGTCGTCGGGCTGATGAGCTATGACGCCGGGGCGCGGCCGGCGACGGGCCAGCGCGGGGGCGGCTGGCCCGACCTGATGCTGGCCCGCTATCCGGCCCTGCTGGCCTTCGACCACCGGGAGCGGCGCGTGCGGGCGATCGGACGCGGCGCCGACCCGGCGACGGCGCGCGCCCAGGCCGAGCGGGCCGCCGCCTGGCTGGACGCGCCGGCCTCGGTCGCGATCCCGTCGCCGCCCTCGGCCCGTGCGCTCGAGGAGGGCTCGGGCGCGGCCTATGAGGCGGCGGTGGCGGACGTGGTCGCCCGCATCGGCGCGGGCGAGCTGTTCCAGGCCAACATCGCCCGCGCCTGGACGGGGCGGCTGGAGCCGGGGCGCGACCCGTTCGAGGTCTTTCTGCGGCTGTCGGCGGGGCGCGGCGCGGCCTATGGGGCCTTCTGGCGGCTGGGCGCGCGGGCGCTGGTGTCCAACTCGCCCGAGCTGTTCCTGACCTTCGAGCGGGCCAGCGGCCGCATCGAGACCCGGCCGATCAAGGGCACTCGTCCGCGCGACCCCGATCCCGCGCGCGACGCGGCCCTGGGCGCGGACCTCGCGGCCAGCGCCAAGGACCGCGCCGAAAACCTGATGATCGTCGACCTGATGCGCAACGACCTGGCGCGCGCGGCGCGGCCTGGCTCGGTCAAGGTCGAGCGGCTGTTCGCGCTGGAGAGCCACCCGACGGTGCACCACCTGGTCTCGACCGTCACGGCCCAGGCGGCCGAGGGCGTCGGGCCGGCCGAGGCGCTGGAGGCGGCCTTTCCCCCCGGCTCGATCACCGGGGCGCCCAAGCACCAGGCCATGAAGGTGATCGCGGGCCACGAGCCGCCGCGGGGGCCGTGGTGCGGATCGCTGTTCGGGCTAGGTCTGGAAGGCGATCCGCAGGGCGAGGCCCGGCTGACCGCCTCGGTGCTGATCCGCACGGCGGGGTTCGAGCGCGAGGGGGCGGGCTGGCGCTGGCGCGCCCTGGCCGGGGCGGGGATCGTCGCCGACAGCGACCCCCGCGCCGAACGGCTGGAGACGGAGGCCAAGATCCGCGCGCTCAAGGAGGCGCTGGTCGGCTAGGCGTCAGGCGTGAGCATCAGGCGGGACAGTCGGCGCAGACGATGCGATCGGTCGTGCGCGGCCGCAGATAATAGCTGCGCCGGAAGACGACGCCGTTGGGAATGACCTGGGCGAAGGCGGATTGATAGGCGTATTCGGTCTCGCCCAGGATCACCGTCTGACCCGCCTCGATCAGGCCGGGCGGCAGGTCGGCGACGACGGAGCGGGGAGCGCGGCGGGTCAGGTTGCGGCTGTTGGCGCGGCTCCATTCGACGGTGGCCACGCCGCCCGCGTCCACGGTGACGCTGGACACGCGAATGGACAGGGGGACGGCCGAGAAGGGGCGCATGATGGTGTCGCCGATGGCGAAGGTGCGGTCCAGGTCCAGCGCCGAGGTGCCGCCCGACTGGGCCACCAGGTCGGCGACCATGGAGGCGGCGTGCCCGGCCCGGCGCTCGGCCATATAGCCCTGGCAGAACTCGACCAGGCCGAAATAGATCACGATCATCACCGGCGCGATCAGGGCGAACTCGACCGCCGAGACGCCGCGTTGATCGCGCAGCAGGCGGGCCGGAAGGGCGAAGGGAGCGCCGCGCCTCATTGATAGGGCTCGTTGCGGAAGGCCAGGGTGGTGGTCAGCAGCACCTTGTGGTCGGTGGTCCGCGACAGGGCCTGGGCGATGAAAGGGGTGATGATGGGGTGTTCGTACCAGACCCGCACCAGCACCCGGTCGCCCGGACCGCCGGGCTCGTAACCCAGGACGGAGGGGTCGAACAGGCCGGTCTTCAGGGGGTCGGGCGCGAGGGGATTGGAGAAGTCGTCGACCACGCGGACGTCGACGAAGGCGCGGTCGGGACAGTCGCCGGCGAAGACGCTCATATTGGCGCACAGCCGCGCCTTGATGTCCTCGGGCTTGAGCTCCTGCTCCTGGGCCTGGCCGGTGCGGATCTGGCGCCCGGCGTCGGAAATAGCGGTCTCGGCCAGGGCGTCGACCAGCAGCAGCAGGCCGATCTCGAGGATGCCGAACAGCAGCATGAAGAAGGGCAGGGCCACCATGGCGAACTCCACCGCGGTGGAGCCCTCGCGGCGGCGCCGCCCTGGCCTCAGGTTCAGGCCCCGCCGCATGGCGATCAGGGCGCCGTCGCGGGACGCGCGGCCGGGGCGCAGCGGGTCCCGCAGGCGACCTCGACCGCCTCGCCGCCGCGCCACACGCGCACCGAGCCGGTGGCGCCGGGGCCCACCGCCACCTGGCGCTGGAACAGGGGCCGGCCCAGGGCGTCGACGGCGATGATCTCGGTCAGCCCATAGCTCTTGCCGGTGATGAACAGGGTGCGGGCGTCGGTGACCGTGACGTCGGCGATGCGCGGATTGGCGACGATCACCGAACCGGCCGGAGCGCCCAGCTGCACCCGCGTCGCCTGGTCGATCTGCACGTCCAGGGGCCGCTCCTGGGCCAGGGCGGGCGCTGCGGCCGCCAGCGTGACGGCCAGGGCCGCGGCGAGGCCGGCGGAGAAGGGAGCAGTCAGGCGCATGCGAGGCCTCCGTGAACGTCAGAACGAGCGCGCGCGAGCGCCGACCGCGACGCTGCACCCCAAAGGTCAAGAAAACCTGAAATTCGACCTGTGGGCGGCTGAATAGGCCCTATCTATAGTAAACGGCAAAGTAACCATCATAGTTTTGCGACGAAGTTCGAGCTTTTACTCGCCCTTAAGGGAGTTCGCCGCATCGTCCCCTTGCAAACGGGGGTCAAGCGGGCAAAGCCGGTGGCCCTGAATGGTGGACCAGTTGCTCGCTTAAATCAGAAGGAAGACACATCATGCGTAACTTCATCACGCGCTTCGCCAAAGACGAATCCGGCGCCACGGCCATCGAATACGGCCTGATCGCCGCCCTGATCGCCGTGGCTATTATCGCAGCTCTGGCTGCGCTGGGGCCGAAGCTGTCCGCGACGTTCGGAAAGGTCACCGAGAAGCTGCCTGAGTAATCTCGTCCGGCAGATGCACAGGGAAATGGCCGGGGCGATGCTCCGGCCATTCTTCGTTGCATTGGTTTGAGTGCAGGCGATGCGCGGCGTGCCGTTGCGACAAGACGCCTTTAAGAATCGACGGATAGGATCAGGCTCATGACCGAACTATCGATCGTCCTGCTCGCCGTTCTGCCCGTGCTGGCCATCATCGCGGCCCTGCACGATCTGACGACGATGAAGATTCCGAACTGGATCTCGGGCCTGCTGATCCTCGGCTTCTTTCCGGCCGCGATCGTGCTCGGTCTGCCGCTGGACGTGGTCGCCGTCTCGGTCGGCCTGGCGGTCGCCGCCCTGATGGTGGGCGCCGGGATGTTCGCCCTCAACTGGATCGGCGGAGGGGACGCCAAGCTGATGGCCGCGTCCGTCCTATGGATGGGGCTCTCCGGCGCTCTTCCTTTCATCCTCTATACGGCGCTGGTCGGCGGCGGCTTCTGCCTGCTGCTGATGACGGCGCGCAGCCATCTGCCGCTGTTCGCCCAGACCGGCCCCGGCTGGGTCATGCGGCTGATGCAGCCCAAGGGCGACATTCCCTATGGCGTCGCCATCGCCGTCGGGGCCCTGCTGGCCTATCCGTCCAGCCCGCTGATGTCGGCCTTCATCGCCGGCTGATCAGCGCCCCTCGCCAGCCGATAGCCCGCTTAGGGGCGCGTTAACTTCGCTGCCCCATCATTCTTAACGGCAGGGGACGGGCAGCCGGATCGGCGTCGGTCGACCCTGTCGGAGATCGTCGATGAAGCCCGCCAAGATCGCCGTCATTTGCATCGCCGCCCTCGCCGCCATCGGCCTGGCCCTGGTCGTGCGCGCCATGGGCTCGCCGTCGGGCCAGCCCGCCGCCAGCGCCGCCGCCGCCGTCGAGACGCGGCCCATGGCCAAGGTGCTGGTCGCCGCGCGCGACCTGGAGCCCGGTCGCCGCCTCGCCGACGCCGACCTGAGCTGGAAGGACTGGCCGGTCGAGGACCTCAATCCTCTCTTCATCACCGACGGCGCAACGCCCCTGCCCACGGCCGAGGGCGCTGCTGCCGAAGACGCCGCCGCCGACGCCAAGTCCGGCGTCGTGGAGCGCGCCGCGAAGGCGGTCGCCGAGGTCAATGCGCCGGGCGCCAAGGCCGACTACATCGGCGCCGTGGTGCGCGAGCCCATCCTGGCCGGCGAGCCCCTGGTGGCGCGCAAGATCGTGCGCGCCGGGGACAGCGGCTACATGGCCGCCTATCTGGAGCCGGGCATGCGCGCCATGGCCATCCGCGTGACGGTCGAGACCGCCGCCGGCGGCTTCATCCTGCCGGGCGACCGGGTCGACGTGCTGCTGACGCGCGAGGTCAAGTCGGCCTCGGCCGAAGCGGGCGGGACGAAATTCGCCGCCGCCACCGTGATGCGCAACGTCAAGGTCCTGGCCATCGACCAGAGCACCCGCGCGGCCGAGGACGAACAGGCGGTGGTCGGGGCCACCGCGACTCTCGAACTGACCGGCCGCGACGCCGAGATCCTGGCCCTGGCCAAGTCCGAGGGCGAACTGTCGCTGGTGCTGCGTTCCTACGCCGACACGGCCGGACCGTCGGGCCATGTGCCGGGCGCGGTGCGGCGCGGTGCGGGCGCGGCGGGCGGAGGCGGCGTGGTGCGCGTCTATCGCGAAGGCCAGGCCGAGGCGGTGGCGGTTCCATGAGGGCGCCGGTGAGGAATACGGGCATGAATCGTTTCGCCGTCGTCGCCTGCGCGGCCCTGATCGCCCTGGGCGGCTCCGTCTCGCTGGACGGGGCGCGGGCCCAGACCCGTGCGGCCGTCGCGACGGGCTCGACGCCCCAGATGGTCAACCTGCCGCGCGGGACGTCCTTCGCGGTCGACCTGCCGGCGGATGCGCGCGACGTCATCATCTCCAATCCGACGGTGGCCGAGGCCATGCTGCACTCGCCGCGGCGGATCACCATGATCGGCCTGGCGGGCGGCGAGACGGACGCCGTCTTCCTGGACGCCGCCGGGCGCACCATCCTCGCGCTGCGGGTCCGCGTCGACGCGGGCGTCAGCGCGCTTCAGGACACCCTGGCCCGCGTGGCGCCGGGTTCGACCGTCCACGCCGAGGCGGTCAACGACAGCATCATCCTGACCGGCGTGGCCGCCAGTCCGGCCGAGGCCGAGCGCGCCGCCCAGGTGGCCCGCGCCTTCGTCAGCGCGCCGGAAAAGGTCATGAACATGATCGCCGTCGCCGGCTCGGACCAGGTGACGCTGAAGGTCCGCGTGGTCGAGGTGCAGCGCAGCGCCATCAAGCAACTGGGCTTCGACACCCAGGCGGTGATCGGCCGCGTCGGCGACACTCAATGGCTGCTGGGCAACGCCGCCACCTGGGGCGTCAACGGCTCCCTGCTGGGCGGGCTCAGCGGCGGCGTCGCCCGCGACACCACCAAGAATTTCCAGATGCAGGTGCCGTGCGGCCCCGGGTGGCCGCAGGACGCCCTGTGCCCCGTCACGGTCGACGGCAGCCCCGGCGATCCGTCCAACTGGGACACGGCCCAGCCCGGCACCGGCCCCGGCTCCGACGGTCTGAACAAGGGCGAGGCCATGCTCAAGGCCTTCGAGCGCGTCGGCCTGGTGCGGATGCTGGCCGAGCCCAATCTGACTTCGGTCAACGGCGAGGCCGCCAGCTTTCTGGCCGGCGGCGAGTTCCCGGTGCCGACCGGACGCGACCGCGAGGGGCAGATCTCGGTCGAGTATAAGCCCTACGGCGTGGGCCTGGCCTTCCGCCCGGTGGTCCTGTCCGAGGGCCGCATCAGCCTGCAGGTCAAGGTCGAGGTGTCCGAGCTGACGCCCCAGGGGGGCCTGACAATCGGGGCGGGCACCCCGTCCTCCATCTCCCTGCCCGGCCTGACGGTGCGGCGCAGCGAGAACACCGTGGAGCTGCCCTCGGGCGGGTCGATGATGATCGCCGGCCTGCTGCAGGAATCGACCCGCCAGGCGATCGACGCCCTGCCCGGCATGACCAACCTTCCCGTCCTGGGCCAGTTGTTCCGCTCGCGCGACTATCTGATGGGCGAGACCGAGCTGGTGGTGATCGTCGAGCCCTATATCGTCACCCCGACCTCGCCGGGCCGGATGCAGACGCCCGCCGACGGCCTGCGCATCGCCCAGGACGCCGAGACCATCTTCTTCGGCCAGCTGAACCAGGTCTATGGATCGCCCGCCCCGACCGCCCAGCCGGGCGCCGGATGGCGCGGCCCTGTCGGCTATGTGATCGAGTGAGCGCCATGATCCGCACCGCTTCCATCCCCGCCGCCGTCATCAGCCTGAGCCTGGCGCTGTCGGCCTGCGTCGGCGGCCCGGCCAGCCTGGGCGGCGAGCCGCCGCTGACCCCGACCTCGCGCTTCGTCCTGCAGGTCGAGCCCGGCCTGGACCGCATCGCCCTGGCGGTGCACGAGACCGGCCTGTCGACCAATCAGCGCGCCGCCCTCGACGCCCTGGTCGGACGCTTCGCCTTGGAAGGCGCGCCGGCCCTGGTGATCGAGGCGCCCGTCGGCGACGACCCCGCGGCGGCGGAGACCGCCTGGGGCGTCAAGGCGGCGCTCGAGGCGGCGGGCGTGCCCGGCCACCGCATCCAGATGGTCGGCTACGCCGCGCCGGACCCCCGGGCGCCGGTGCTGGCCGGCTTCGAGACCATCCGCGCCGTGGTGCCGCAGTGCGGGACCCAGTGGGGCAATCTGGGCCGCACCGGCGACAATCAGTCGTCCGCCAACTTCGGCTGCGCCGTCACCGCCAACCTGGCCGCCCAGATCGCCGACCCGCGCGACATCGTCGCGCCGCGCGCTCTGGCCCCCGCCGACGCGGGCCGCCGCTCGGTCGTGTTCGACGCCTATCGATCGGGCGAGCAGACCGCCGCCCAGCGTGAGGCCCTGCTGACGCAGACGCGAATCTCGCGGGCCGTGGAATGACGCACATGCTCCAACCCCATCCTGCACAGGATTTCGACGTCTTGGACGGCTTCGACCTGGAGGACGAGTTCCTCGACCTGCAGTCGACAGCCGTGCGCGAGGCTCCGGTTGAGCCGGCCGTCGCCGCCGAAGAGGCGTCCACACCGCGCGACGCGGGCGCCTATGACCCGGTCGGGCGGCTGCTGGCCGAGACCGAGACGGCGATCAACGGCGGCCCCTTCCCGGTGGCGTCCGCCGCCCCGGTCGAGGCCGCGCCGCCCGTGGTCGCCACCGCCATGACCCCGGTCGAGGCCGCGCCTTCCTTCTCGACCCTTTCGCTGGCGGGGCCGGCCTCGCTCGAGGTGTCGATCCCGCGCATCGGCGTGCACGTCTTCGCCGAGCGCCAGGACACGGCCGCCGCCGCCGAGCGCGCCGGCCAGGACCGGCGCATGGCCCGGGCGACGACCCAGATCCGCCTGGGCGGGGTGCAGGCGGCGATCGAGCTCTATCAGTCCGAACCGACGCCGCCCCTGATCATCGTCGAGAGCCTGAAGGACCCGCAGACCCTGCTTTGGGAGATCGACCAGCTGGCCGAGGTCT
>RCUN01001091.1_pt1 | contig 10108 bp, 8 predicted proteins | sample 2166181 | NCBI WGS metagenome assembly RCUN01 (sample SAMN09932603, study PRJNA488358) | compost metagenome | feature: garden; material: soil; isolation source: compost soil in crotononitrile-enriched culture | place: Germany: Experimental Botanical Garden Goettingen | collected 2016-01-27 | reverse complement strand
AATGAGGCATTTCGAAGAAAGCGGTTACCTATTATGTTGAATATGGTTAACCGTACGACGGGTTCCGGAACCCGTACGCATTGTATCACGATCCATCTAACAAATATAAGGGAGGCTCATTGCATGTTGAAAAAAGTGTTTCCACTCATCCTGGCCAGTTTTGTAGCCATATCGGTTACGGCATGTAGTACGGATAAGAAAGAGTCCGATGGAAAGGTCGCATCGACCGATGCGAAATCAGAGGCATCTAAGAAAATAGAAAAAATTTATTCTTATGCAAATGGCGGTCAAGTATCGCAAACGAAGATGAGCAAGCCGGAGGACCTTGAGCTCGTCAAGCAGGCGATCATCGATAAGATTGGTATTGAGGTCGTCCCTATTATTCCTCCAAAAGGGACAGAAGAGGAGAAGCTAAACATCTTGTTGGCTTCCAATGAACCGCTCGATGTGTTCTTGGCTGGGAAAGTGCCTAATATGCAAAGTAAAGGGGCTCTCATGCCACTGAACGATCTGTTGGACAAATATGGCGCGAATATCAAACAGCTGTGGCCGAAGGATTGGGCGAGCTCTTGGGATGCTGTATCGACACCTGACAAGAAAATATGGGGGATTCCACGATTGCCTGCGATAGCAGGAAATACCGTTTACCTACGTACGGACTGGCTGAGCAAGGTAGGGCTGCAAAATCCGACCACCATCGACGAATTGGAAAATGTACTGAAGACGTTTAAGGAGAAGGATCCATCTGGATCTGGCCAAACGATTCCGTTGCTCACGACATTGTCTGGCTTGAACAACTCGCTGGCTGCCGGTTTCATGGGTACTGGGTATGGCAATTGGCTCGATACGGACGGCAAAGTGAAGCCTGCTGTTATGCATCCGGGTTATAAGGAGTTCGTCACCAAGATGGCTGACTGGTATCAGAAGGGCTATATCTATAAGGAAGCATTCTCTGCAAAAAATGAACGTATCGTTGAATTGATCAAGCAGAACCGCGCAGCTACTTATGCAGGTTGGTATTCGACATTAGCAGGTAACGAAAGTGCGTTGCAGCAGAACGACCCAAAAGCTAAATATGAGGTTTCCGTTGATCTGAAAGGACCCAAAGGTCCCGTGACCAGTATGGGTGGCATTGATGTTAGCGGATGGGTCATCAGTAAAAATTCGAAAAACCCCGAAGCGGTCATTAAGTATATCAATTGGCTGCATTCAGATATCGAAAATTACTTCCTTGCGTTTTACGGCATTAAGGGCAAGCACTGGAAGTACGTGGATGAGAAAAATCATGTATTGGAGACATTGAACACGGATTATGCCGGTGAGATGGTTCTCGGATCAACCTTTGCGTATACGGTCCAGTTTGAAACAAAGGACCCAGTAAATGCGCCCCAATTCGACTATATGCGCAAATATATTACGAACACGAACCGTGCTGTCATGCCTGGCGATGCCAAAGAAGCGCATAAATACGATAATGTTGCAATTAACCAACAAGTGCCTGCACTGGCGGATTTAATCCGCATGATGGAAGAGGAAGTAACGAAATTCATCATGGGAGCAAGACCATTATCTGAGTACGATAAATTCCTTCAAGAGTTGAACAAAGCTGGTATGGACAAATGGATTGAGGCATACACTGCTCAGAATATGAAGGTTAAGGCGGCGAAGTAATTAATCATTGTAGGCAAGACATGGCTCGGTAAACATAAGGTCGTGCGCGATGTTCGCCGCAGGCTCTTGCCGGGCGGGCTTCCGCAGCCGGATCAACGGCAGTCGGTCTGCACGACGGCTGTCTAGAGATTTTGTGGGAAGGAGAACGTTGATATGAAGGCACAAACCACAAACGGTATGATGATGTTCATTCGCAAGAACAAGTTGTACTATGCACTTATATTACCCGGACTGCTTTATTTTCTTATTTTCCAGTATGTGCCGCTGTACGGCATTATTATTGCTTTCAAAGATGTCGCGCCGTTTGACGGTCTCAAAGGCATCTTTACCTCGGAGTGGGTTGGACTTAAGCATTTTCGCGCTTTCGCCAGTTCCTATTACTTCTGGGAAATACTTGGAAATACACTGCTTATCAGCTTATACCGATTGTTATTTGGATTTCCAGCCCCGATTATTTTAGCACTGCTGATGAATGAGGTAAGAGTTGCCTCTTTTAAAAAGATTGTACAGACGATCTCATATCTTCCTCATTTTATTTCCATGGTGGTCATGGCGGGATTGATCACAACCGTCTTTGCATTGGATGGGGGCATAGTCAATGTGTTGTTGCAGAAGCTTGGGATCGATCCCGTTTATTTTCTCGGAGACAATAACTATTTTCGCAGCGTGCTCGTAGTGTCGGGCATCTGGAAGGAGGTCGGCTGGGGCACGATAGTTTATTTGGCTGCTATCGCGGGGATCGATTCACAGCTCTACGAAGCTGCTGTTGTAGATGGAGCAGGTAAAATCAAGCAAATATGGCATATCACCATTCCAGGAATCATGTTCATCGTCGTCATCATGTTCATATTTGCAGTCGGCGGATTGTTAAATGCGGGGTTCGAACAAATTTTCCTGCTGTATTCACCACCTGTTTATAAAGTAGCTGACATCATCGATACGTATGTATACCGAAAGGGTATGGTGGAGATGCAGTACTCATTCGCGACGGCTGTCGCTTTGTTTAAATCGGTTATCGCCATGTTTTTGCTGCTTGGTACCAACTATTTGGCCAAAAAATTAAATCAAGAAGGCATCTGGTAGAGGGTGGATCAACATGATAAATAGAAAAACCTCGTTCGGCGAGCAACTGTTTCGAATCGGTAATTATTTGTTTTTGACACTTGTGTCACTTTCGTTCCTGCTCCCATTTCTGGTGATTCTGTCGACGTCATTCGTCAGCGAGACTGAGCTTATCCGCAGAGGAAGTTTCATCCTCATCCCGCAACAATTGGACTTAACCGCGTACAAAGTGTTACTTAGTGAAACGTCGACTTTGTACCACGCGTACTACATCACGATTATGCGCGTCGTAGTCGGCACATCGCTCAATCTGATCATTACGTCGATGATGGCTTACGGTTTGGCACGCAAACAGTTGCCCGGACGGAATGTGGTGATTGCTCTGATCTTCGTCACCATGCTGATCGATGGAGGGCTTATTCCGAATTATTTGCTCATGAAGGGGCTGCATCTGACCAATACGTTTTGGGTCATGATACTTCCGGGGCTTGTTAGCGCCTGGTATCTAATCATCATGAAAAATTTCTTCGCGCAAATTCCGGACAGTCTTGAGGAATCCGCTACGATTGACGGCGCGTCGCCACTGCGAGTGCTTGTCAGTATCGTATTCCCACTTAGTCTTCCAACGTTTGCGACAATCGGGCTGTTCTATGCAGTCGGCCACTGGAACGCCTGGTTTGACGCGATGATATACATCAACGACTCCGACAAGCTTCCGGTGCAGGCAATTATGAGGCAAATTGTGCTTCAATACAGCACAGTTGATATCAATCAATCGGTTATTTCAAGCTTAACGGAGAAACCTACAGCGGAAAGTGTTAAGGCAGCTGCCATCATTGTGACGACATTGCCGATTTTGTTCGTATACCCATTTCTTCAGAAGCATTTTGTAAAAGGGGTAATGACGGGTTCGGTCAAAGGGTAGCGAACCGATTTCATTTTAAGGAGAGAGATGACATGGCTGGATTGTGCATGAATGAGGACAACAACCATTTTTATTATAATCGGCGTAACTGCGAGGTGTCTCGCGCGGAGATCGAAGCGCTCGTTGATCAATATGCCGATACCCAGGTAAAGGAATTTTTCGTTAATGTAAATGCTATGCGGACGTCTTACGACAGCAGGGTGTGGGATTCATTCTGGACGGGATACGATCCTGAGGCGGGGGACGATCAGCCGCTCTTTCAAAGCCTGCCGGCAGAATCGCGCGAAGCTACGCGGGCGTGGATTCATCGCGCATGGCAAATCCATCGGGATGGTCTGGACTTCTGTGGCATCTTGCTGCAACGTGCACGGGATAAGGGACTGTCTCCATGGGTATCGGTCCGGATGAATGATGTCCACTGCGTGAACGACGAAACTCACCCGTTGATAGGTGGATTCTGGCGTGAACACCCAGAACTGAGGCGGGTACAGCATCGATTCACAGCGTGGACGGACAAAGCATTCGACTTCGGCAAAGAGGAGACCCGGGAGTATCATTTCCGATTGATCGAGGAAGTGGTAGAAAGGTATGAGTTCGACGGAATTGAACTGGACTGGATGCGATTTGCGTTTCATTTTAAACCGGGTGAAGAAGAGGCGGGCAGAGCACATTTGACTGCTTTCCTGCGACGAGTCAGGGCACTGCTCGACCGTAAAGGAGAAGAACGTGGTAAGCGGATCAAGATCGGATGTCGGGTGCCTTCACGACCACAGACGGCCTTCAATCTCGGAATGGATGTGATGCTGTGGGCTCGCGAAGGACTCGTCGACATGCTGGTCCCGACCCCATTCTGGGAGACGATTGAAACAGATATGCCGATCGAGCTATGGAAGCGGCTACTAGAAGGCAGCGGTACGGTGCTAGCTGCAGGACTTGAACTACTGCTCCGGGCGTATCCAGAAAGCCCTCTGCGGCAGACCAATACGCTAGAGACGGTTCGCGGGGCAGCAGCATCATTCCTTGCGCGTGGCGCTGATCGAGTTTACTTGTTCAATTACATGGACGCCGATACGGCAATCTCGGATTTGCACCATTACCCTTTACTGCTGCGGGAAGCAGGAGAACTCGCTACGCTGCTGGGTAAGCCGAGGCGCCACGTGGTCACATACGCAGATACCTGGTCACCCGGAGATCCACGGGCAACGGCGTTGCCTATTGATCTGAGACGCGGGCAGAACCGTGAGGTTCGCATTCCGATTGGGCACAAGCCACTGCCAGAAGAAGAGGCAGCGGTTGTGATCGCATTAGGGTCCGATTTTAGCGTGGAGCAGCTAAAGGTTTATGTGAACGGGGAGGCTTGTGGATTGGGCCATCCAGTGGAGCTGCCGATGCCCAAACCTAAAGGGCAAGCATATTCGTATTCCATACCAACGTCCGCGCTGAAGGACGGCTACCAGATGATCGACTTCGTATCTGTTGACGTAAATGATCAGGCGCAGACGATGATTCAATGGGTGGAATTGCGTATCGGGCGATAGGGAGCACTGGTTATCATCCTCAATTCAAAGCATTCCGTTCTGCCTAATTTAATTAGAAAAGAAGTGATATCGTGTGGAATATATGCTCGGAGTGTGGGACTGAACAGCATGAATCTTACTTGTACGCGTGTCCATCATGCGAAGGCATTCTGCTGCCGCAGTATGAGAGTGGGGATTTGTCGATAAGCGATAGCACGCAGAAAGGAATTTGGCGTTATCACGCAAGTCTTCCTCCGGTACCGGTGAAAAGCAGGCTTTACTTAGGAGAAGGCATGACGCCACTTATTCCAAGTGCTCGGCTTGGAAGGAAACTTGGCATAGGTGAATTGTATTTTAAGTATGAAGGTGGCAATCCGACTGGTTCCTACAAGGATCGTATTGCCGCAATGGGTTTATCCTGGGCACTTGGGCAGGGGCGGGGGGCTTGCATCGGTACCTCATCAGGTAATGCCGGAGCCGCTATTGCGGCTTATGCAGCCCGCGCCAGTATGCCTTATCATTTATTCGTACTCGAGGATGTGGTGGAGGCAAAGCTGGCCCAGTCGCTTCTGTACAAAGCAAATGTACGCAAGATTAAGGGCTTCGGAAACGACCCGGACATCGGCATGAGAGTCTTCGAACGCATTTTTGGGGGAGCCGCAGAGCATGGGTGGGAGGTTATGATCACCGCTTTCCGCTACAATCCTTATGCAATGGAAGGCGTTAAAACCATTGCTTATGAAATTTATGAAGAATTGGAGGGTATGCCCTCACATGTTTATGCACCTGCAGGCGGTGGTGGATTATACTGCGGTATCTGGAAAGGCTTTAATGAGATTTGTAAAAGTGGGCGAACGGCTGCTGCACCTTTTATGGTTGCCGTCCAATCTGAGGGTTGTTCCAATATCGTACGAGCGTATCAGGCCGGATCGAAGGATCCGTTGCCTGGTTCGTCGACGTCGCAAATCTCAGGCCTACAAGTGCCGAATCCGCCGGACGGCAAGCTAGCACTGCAAATCATGGAGCGCGGCGGCGGGAGTGGCATATCCGTCAGCGATCCGCTCATTTGGGAGGCTCAGAGATTGCTTGCCGAGGAGGAAGGAATCTTCTGCGAGCCGGCTGGTGCTGCTTCTGTAGCTGGGTTGATGCGCGACTGTGCGGAAAACCCTGGTCGTTCCTTGGATAAAGTTGTCTGTGTGATCAGCGGCAACGGCTTCAAGGATGGCAACCGATTGTCGGCTATGACCTCGACGATCCATGTTCCATGTCTGGACGTCGAGCATTTGGATATATAAAGCCACAACATAGGAGGAAATGATTCCATGGTTAAGATCCGTTTGGGTATGATTGGACTTGGCCGCTTCGCCGAGCTGCATGCCCGCATATTAAGCAGTCTCCCTAATGTCGAAGTTGTGGCTGTCTGCGACCGTAATCCCGAAAGGCATGCCAGTTTCAGGGAATGGTTCCCAGATGCCCGTTTCTATGGGGAATGGTCCGATATGTTAGCCGCCGCCGGATTGGATGCCGTCGATGTGCTAACCCCGGAGCATCTTCATACAGAACCTGTCAAGGCGGCCCTGAGACAAGGACTGCATGTGTTTGTCGAGAAGCCGCTCGCGCATAATCCTGAAGCTGCTGCGGAACTAGTGCGGGAGGCCGAAATAAGCGGACGCATACTGATGACGGGTCACTTATTGCGGTTTGACCCCAGGTATGCGGCCGTCAAAGAGCGGCTTGCACAGGGAGACTCCGGGCCCATTCGCTCGATTTATGCGAAACGAAACAATTGGAAGTCCGCTTTTTCCACATATAACCGGATAGAGCCTATATTCATACTTGGTATTCACGATATCGATCTTATGCATTGGTACATGGAAGATGATGTACGTCAGGTTTACGCGACTCGCTCCACACCAGATGGTTCTGGGGCTGCTGATATGAACTGGGCCATACTCAACTTCAACAAGGGGGGTATCGGGATCATCGAATGCAATTGGCTCCTGCCTGACAGAGCTCCTTCCTTCCAGGACGTTCGCATGGAGATTATGGCCGATAGGGGGAGTGTTCAAATCATAGACCCTGAATACGGCGTCACGTATATCGACGAATCCGGACTGGATGTTCCCGCTCTCCTTAACTTTCATGAAACACACGGACGTATGAGAGGCCCACTTGTAGACGAGCTTGAACATTTCGTCGATTGTGTGGCCGCTGGCAAACATTCGGATATCTTGAAGCCAGTGGATTCTTACCGTGCGGTGCGTGTCGCATGGGCTGTGCTTCAGTCAGCGAAGACGGGGCAGCCTGTAGACCTGCCGCCGTTGTCAGGTGGGGAATAAAGCGTGAAATTGACAGATCATGTTTATGTCGTTGGTGGTGGCAGCTTGGGTTACGGATTAAGCAGTCCCTATGATTGCAATGTTTATGCGATCGATAGCGAGGAAGGTGTAATACTGATAGATGCAGGATCCGGGCTTGGAGAAGAGGCTATTCTAGATCGGTTGAGGGAGGACGGGATTATGCCCGAACGCGTGAATGCACTGGTGCTGACGCATGCCCACTCCGATCATGCGGGAGGCGCGAGAGGTTTAAGAGAACGGCTTGGTTTGCTCGTGATGGCATCCAATCTGACTGCAGCGATCGTGGAAAGCGGGGATGAGGATCGACTCGGGCTCACGCAGGCAAGACTGGGTGGCATTTATCCAGAGTGGTATCGATTCAAGCCGTGCCCTGTGGATCGTATCCTCTGCGAAGGGGATATCATATCCAGCGGGACTTTTCGGCTGCGGGTGTTGTCTGTTCCCGGCCACAGCAATGACATGATCGCGTTATTCGATGAAAGCTCACAGACGCTATTTGCTGCTGATACAGTTTTCTCTGGCGGCAAGCTGGCTGTAATCGGTACAGAGGATTTTTCTATGGAAGATTACCGCTCTACCATAGGCAAACTGTCTTCCTTGAGAGTTGAACGGTTGTTTGCAGGACACGGAGAAGCAGTGCTCGAACGCGGCGGTGACGCCGTGCGTCTTGCCCATGAGCGTTTCGAGCAAGGGTTTCTACCGTTAAGTATCGTATAAGGGGGCGACATGTCAGGTGACAGCGGAACGGATACCGGTCGAACATTTCACATGGAATCGGAGTTCACGGTCAGTGAAACATACGTATCGGCTAATAGTAGAAGGCAACTCAGAAGAGGATGCAATATGGATCCCTGCATTTGAACTAGCGGGTGTTGAAGACGGACCGAATCTACTTATTCTGGCAGGTGTTCATGGAGATGAATATGAAGGGATCGAGACGATTCTACGGTTATTCAGTGCCCTGCGACTTGAGGATTTAAGAGGGAATCTCTTGATGATCCCCTGTGCGAATCCCTACGCTTACCGTGGGGGTACCCGAGTTAGCCCGGATGATGGCGTGAATTTGGCTCGTGCCTTCCCAGGAAAGCAGATGGGTACGGTGACGGAGAAATTGGCTTATGAGCTTCATCACCGCATGATAGCCAAAGCAGATTTCCTACTCGATTTGCACAGTGGCGGAACCCATTATGCGGTTGCGTCACTAGTTGGCTACTATCACGAAGAAGGATCTGCTTTTAGCCATCGGTGCCGGGAAGCTGCAGAGGCGTTCGGAGCTTTGCTGCTCTGGGCCCACGACGAGATCGCGCCCGGCAGAACTGTATCCTCGGCGCAGGCACTGGGCATTCCATGGCTGTATACAGAGGCCTATGGAGGACGCAGGGTACGTCAAGAAGATGCCAGAATGTTCTATGACGGTATTTTCCGGCTAATGAACCATCTTGAAATGCTTGACGATCCGCTCGAATGGCCCGTCGGTAAGCCGGTAATTGAACGGAAAACGATATACAGTGACGGTAATTTCGATCATTCGGCGACAGCTGAAGAGGACGGTTTCTTCGTTCCGGCGATTTCACTGGAGAGCGAAGTTAGGCAAGGAGATTTAATCGGAACGATATATGGGCTGGATGGTTCGGAGCGGCAGCGCGTCACTGCTGGTAGCGATGGTTTTCTCGTTATGATCCTCGGAATTCCCGTCGTTCGAAAGGGAGACCCTGTTTACTTACTGGCCTCCGAAATGAATGGTTGATTCGGCTTAATGTAACAATCTATAGAAGGTAGGAACTGACAATGAAGTCATTTGACTTAGGTAAATTCAAAGGTGTTACAGTTGCCATTAATTCCTGTTACGATGATAAAGGGGAAGTCCATCAGGAAGCTGTCAAGCAGATGGTCCGGTTTTTGATCAATAAGGGTGTGAATGGGGTCTACGTTTGCGGTAGCACCGGCGAGGGCCTGCTGCAGAGTGTGGAGGAGAGAAAGCAGGTACTTGAAGCAGCGATCGCGGAAAGCAAAGGGGAAATCGCGGTCATTGCACAAATCGGAGCGATGAATACAAGGGACAGTATTGATCTAGCTATTCACGCTGAGCGTGTTGGAGCGGATGCCATATCAGCGGTCCCGCCTTTCTATTACCGGCACAGTGAGAACGCAGTGGAAAAGCATTGGACGGCCATAATGAACAGCACCGAACTGCCATTTATTATTTACCATATTCCCGCAACAACGGGCTTCAACCTTACACCGGATCTACTGCGTCGAATGATTGTAAATCCCAAGGTTATTGGCGTCAAAGTCTCAGTGAGCAGCACTTTCGAGTTGGAGCGCTTTAAAGCAATAGGTGGTAATGATTTCCTCATTTTCAACGGTCCAGATGAACAATATCTGGCTGGTCGGATCATGGGGGCCGATGGCGGTATCGGCGGGACTTACGGTTGCATGCCCGAACTATTTGTCCGTCTGGAGCAGTATTATGTCAGTGGCATGATGACGGAAGCGCAGCGCCTGCAGACATTGATTAATCATATTATTTCTGATCTCCTTACATTACCTACTCATTCCGCACTGAAAGAAAT
>RCUN01001088.1_pt1 | contig 10174 bp, 10 predicted proteins | sample 2166181 | NCBI WGS metagenome assembly RCUN01 (sample SAMN09932603, study PRJNA488358) | compost metagenome | feature: garden; material: soil; isolation source: compost soil in crotononitrile-enriched culture | place: Germany: Experimental Botanical Garden Goettingen | collected 2016-01-27 | reverse complement strand
GCCATATGCCCTCCCCCAAACTGACATCCTCAAAAGGAATGCGCCTCAGTAAAAATGTCATGTTAAAGCTATATGACAATTTTCATTGGCTGGCTTCATCGGCAGCTGCCATGCTGAGGTCAAACTCTTCTGACAGAAGCCGTCTCGCCGGAGCAGGAGAGTAATGGCCGTTGGCTGTTAATCCTGTTTTGCTTGATGTTGCAGAGCGGCAACGAAAATTTCGAGCCCGTTCTTGACTCGCCCGATGGCCACCCTTATCTCGGGCTCCGTTAGCACTCTCATCCGAGGAGTGCTAAACGAGATCCGCGGGTCTTATTCCTGAGACCTGTCCATGTCATTTGATCGAGGGATTAGACAATGGCAAGCACAACTTTCCGCCCCCTGCACGATCGCGTTGTCGTAAAGCGCGTCGAGTCTGAAGAAAAGACCAAGGGCGGCATCATCATTCCGGACACCGCCAAGGAAAAGCCGGCTGAAGGCGAAATCATCGCAGTCGGCTCCGGCGCACGTGACGACAAGGGCGCACTCGTTGCTCTCGACGTCAAGGTCGGCGACCGCGTTCTGTTCGGCAAGTGGTCCGGCACCGAAGTCAAGCTTAACGGCGAAGACCTTCTGATCATGAAGGAATCCGACATCATGGGCGTTATCGGCTGATTGCCGGCAACGCTTTTTTCGTAATTCGCTGAAACCTCTATTCAGGAGCTCTCAAAATGGCAGCTAAAGAAGTAAAATTCGGCCGCTCTGCGCGCGAAAAGATGCTGCGCGGCGTCGACATCCTCGCTGACGCAGTGCAGGTAACCCTCGGCCCGAAGGGTCGTAACGTTGTTATCGACAAGTCCTTCGGCGCTCCGCGCATCACCAAGGACGGTGTATCGGTCGCCAAGGAAATCGAACTTGAAGACAAGTTCGAAAACATGGGCGCCCAGATGGTCCGCGAAGTTGCTTCGAAGACCAACGACATCGCCGGCGACGGCACCACGACCGCAACCGTTCTGGCCCGCGCGATCGTTCGCGAAGGTGCAAAGGCCGTTGCTGCCGGCATGAACCCGATGGACCTGAAGCGCGGTATCGATCTGGCCGTTCTCGAAGTCGTCAAGGACCTGCAGGCCAAGGCAAAGAAGATCTCCACCTCGGCTGAAGTTGCCCAGGTCGGCACGATCTCCGCAAACGGCGACACGCAGGTCGGTAACGACATTGCTGAAGCCATGCAGAAGGTTGGCAACGAAGGCGTCATCACCGTCGAAGAAGCCAAGACCGCTGAAACCGAACTCGAAGTCGTCGAAGGCATGCAGTTCGACCGCGGCTACCTGTCGCCTTACTTCGTGACCAACCCGGAAAAGATGATCGCGGACCTCGAAGACGCGTACATCCTGCTGCACGAAAAGAAGCTCTCGAACCTGCAGGCCATGCTTCCGGTTCTGGAAGCCGTCGTTCAGACCGGCAAGCCGCTCGTCATCATTGCTGAAGACGTTGAAGGCGAAGCTCTTGCAACGCTCGTCGTCAACAAGCTGCGTGGCGGCCTGAAGATCGCTGCCGTCAAGGCTCCCGGCTTCGGCGATCGCCGCAAGGCCATGCTGGAAGACATCGCCATCCTCACGGGCGGCACCGTCATCTCCGAAGACCTCGGCATCAAGCTCGAAAACGTCACGCTCGACATGCTCGGCCGTTCCAAGAAGGTTTCGATCTCCAAGGAAAACACCACCATCGTTGATGGTGCTGGCCAGAAGTCGGACATCGAAGGCCGCGTAGCCCAGATCAAGGCGCAGATCGAAGAAACCACTTCGGATTACGACCGCGAAAAGCTGCAGGAACGTCTTGCCAAGCTCGCTGGCGGCGTTGCCGTCATCCGCGTCGGCGGCTCGACCGAAATCGAAGTCAAGGAACGCAAGGACCGCATCGACGACGCTCTGAACGCAACCCGCGCGGCCGTTCAGGAAGGCATCGTACCGGGCGGCGGCGTTGCCCTGCTCCGTTCGGCTTCCAAGATCACCGTCAAGGGTGCGAACGACGACCAGGAAGCTGGTGTCAACATCGTTCGCCGCGCTCTGCAGTCTCTGGTTCGCCAGATCTCTGAAAACGCTGGTGACGAAGCTTCGATCGTGGTCGGCAAGATCCTCGAAAAGAACGAAGACAACTACGGCTACAACGCCCAGACGTCTGAATATGGCGACATGATCGCCATGGGCATCGTCGACCCGGTCAAGGTCGTTCGTACGGCTCTGCAGAACGCAGCTTCGGTTGCTTCGCTGCTGATCACCACCGAAGCCATGATCGCCGAACTTCCGAAGAAGGAAGCAGCTGGCGGCGGCATGCCTGGCGGCATGGGCGGCATGGGCGGCATGGACATGATGTGAGACCGTTAAGGTCTCATTTCTGAGCCATCCGGTTCAGGTTTAAGGAAAGGGCGGTCGCGAGGCCGCCCTTTTTGCGTTGTGGAAGGAAGAAAGGCAGCCGGCGATCGGCCCAGGCAGCTGTTCCGCAGTTGCGCGAAGGCGACCGCTAAGCAATTATCAGCCAACTACGTCTTTGCGGTATCCAAATGAAAGTCTCGCTCACCAAATACGCTTGTCTGGACTGCCAGCGAGTTTTCAAACGTCCCGCCGATGCGACACAGAAGACTTGCCCGCGATGTTCTGGTGTCACCTACAGGACTGGCTCAGATTTCCGTCCACCTTCAGCAGATGACAAGAAGGGTTGGGCGGTTGGATCTTTCCTGATCTCAAACGGCTTCCCTTATTACCGACTTGGTGCGCAATACCCGGCAACCCTGAAGGAGGCGCATCGCCTCATCAAAGAGAATGCCTCTAAGGCTGTAGACATTTCGACAAACAGGGCCATTCCGCTGCATTGGCCGCGAGATCATCGAGCTTGATGACATGTGACGGCTAATTACGGATATCGCGCGCAGCGTAGGCCCGAACGTGAGCTACATAACGGAAGAGACCAAATCAGTTGGATGCAGAATGACCGTCCCGTGATCCGTTATAATCCAATCGCCTTAGATTTGAGGATCGGGGCGACATCAGCAGAAATTCATCGCCTTGTGATGAGCTTTGATCAGGAAATCGGTGCGAACAAGCTGACGATATATATCTCCGTTGCGGGGCGGTCCGGGTTTGTTAGGATCGCTTTTCCTCATGTCGATATATTTCGCGTAGTCGATGATATGCATCTTCCGCTGGAAGAGAACGACACCCTCACGATTGGACACATCTCAGACCACTTTGCGTATCAGATCGAGGGTAGTCCATTCTGGGCACCTCAGCGTGAAGCATTTGAAGCTGTGTTGCCCGGATCAACACACTATCGCTTTGTAACCGGCGGAAGTTGCCTAGACGTAATCTCCCGCGAAAAGCCCGGGATTTCATGGGTGCCTGCTGTCCAAGACTAGTGGCGGCAGTCGGCCCAAACCAGTCATTACAGCGCTAACACTTCGCACGGTTTACAGCGATCACGCGCCCCAAAAAGGCTATGACTAAGGGTATCCATACTGCCACAACCAAATAGGATGTTGCTTTCGCGCCAACACATTCGCTCTCATCAATTTGACAGCTTCGAGCTACTCCCATTCGAAGCTCCGATATCGCGATGAACAGTAAGGCTCCAACCACGATCGAGGATATCCAAGTCCGGACGCCTCGGCGCACCGTCAAAGTTGATATGATGAGGACGATGCAGGGCAGAAGATTTATAAGCCCCAGAGACATAGTTTCTCCAAGTTGATCGCAAACGTGCAAGAATTATATCCGTTGCGACATTTGCCGCAATGGCCCTTTTGGTGCGAAGCGGAATGCCACTGTCGGGTGTCGGCCCGAAGCCGCCATCGAGCCATGAAAAGCACTCTATGGCACTACTTTAGTAGATGGTTTTTCTTTGCATATCGTTCACGTGCCAGGATGTAGTCACTGCTCCAAACATCTACGGCTTCGTAGGCTTCGTCGAGAATGATCTGCAGCTCTGGGTCGCCGTCAATCCGATCCATCCGATCAAGCTGACTTACAGGAAACGATGCTCCGAACGTATCGATAATCCTGCTCATGATACCCGCGTATTCGGGTAAGAGCATCTCCTGCAGCGCATCACGAACAGTGAGAGCTAAAGCTCCCGACGAGTTATTAAGGAATTGCTGGATGCCGCCATTCCCGACCTCTCCGTCGAAGAGTGCTGTGGCATAGAGATAGACGTTTGGCTGGCCAAGCATTGCCACCGTCTGGGGGATAAGCTGATCTTCAATGGAGATGCCTTGTTCAGCCTGATCTATCGCCTGCCTCAGAAGCCAGTCATCGAGCGAATTTAGATCATCGTAAATCGCCATCATCTCTTCCCGTCGAAACTCAAAGGTGTTTCAGCTCCAACTCCCAATCAATGGGTACTGGTGCTGGACGCGACCGATCCGTTGTGGCCACACGAACATCAAAAGCTTGACCTGCGAAGACGTCGTGAAATGATTCGACGTTAGACTGCGGATCGGATGACCGCAATTGGCGCGCAGCGGAAACCCACCTCCAGCCGAAAGCAGTCGTTCCCGCTCCGACGAACACAACCATATGCTGTCACATATCAGCGTTGCAGAATGAGATATATGCATCTGCCCAAAATGGGAGCATAAGGCACATAGCTTATGCAAATGAGAGCCTTTGTCATGGATTGGGTCCCTGTCGTCTTCGTCATCTTCAAGGCTGCCGCTTTGGGCTTGGCCATGTTCTTCGCCATCAAGTGGCATTATGATCAGGGTGAAAAGGGTGAGACGCTGGCGTTGGTACGCACGGGCGGCAAGGTAGCGGCAGTTTTTGCGCTGGCGGTGCTGGCCCTGGCAGTCTTCGCATTTTTCCTCAGCAGTCAGCTCGGTCTGGACTTGAGCCTGTGATGGCCAGGCATTCGGTGCCCCCTCCCGGTCACCGAACGCGCGTTTTCGTGATCGGTTCGGCGCGCGATATTAGCGTGTCGTTAACCATCCGAACCTAGACAATCTTCGGCACGGTGGTCGATGATCTTCCGCCTGAGAGCAGAAGACCGTCATGTCAGTTATCGCCTTTTCCCTTCGCAAGAGCGGTCGCGTGAAAACGCTGATCTCTGCAAAACGCTCAGCCAAAGCAAAGCGGAAGGCGCCGGGCAGTGCGAAACAGGCGAGATCCCGTCTCGTCATCCTGTCAACCTGTTTCATCCTTGCCTATTGCGCGATGTTTGCCCGGATGACCGAATACGGTTTCAGCCCGGCAGAGGCGACCGCATCCATTCCCGCCAATAACAATATCGCGGCGCGTCCGGACATTACCGATCGCAATGGCGAGCTTCTGGCGACAGACATCCACACCGTTTCGATGTTTGCCGAACCTTTCCGCATCGTCGATCTCGATGAGACGGTGGAGAAAATCTCGGCCCTTTTTCCGGATCTCGATCGCAAGTCGCTTTATGCCAAGCTTTCCGACAAGCGCCAGAAATTCATCTGGGTTCGCCGCCAGCTGACGCCGAAGCAGCAGAGCGAAGTGCTGAAACTCGGCATCCCCGCCATCGGCTTTCGTCCGGAGGTGAAGCGGTTCTATCCGGATGGGCGCATCGCGGCGCATGTGCTCGGTTATGTCGATATCGACAATCGCGGCGTCGCCGGCATGGAAAAGTATCTCGACATGCAGGGGCTTTCCGACCTGAAGAGCGTCGGGCTGACCACCGAAGAAGCGTTGAAGCCGATCCGCCTTTCGCTCGATATCCGGGTGCAGAATATCGTCTATGACGCGGTTCGCCACGCGATGAGCGAATACAAGAGCAAGGCTGCCGGTGCGGCCGTCATCGACATTCACACCGGGGAAGTGCTGGCGCTCGCTTCCGCACCCGATTTCGATCCCAACGATCCGCAGGCCGATGGCGGAGACGGCTGGCTGAACCGGATGACCAACGGCACCTTCGAAATGGGCTCGACCTTCAAGACCTTCTCGATGGCGATGGCGCTCGATTCTGGCGTGACAAAACTCTCCGATACGTTCGACGCCACGACGCCGCTTCATTTCGGCCGCTTCACCATCCATGACGACCGCGACGTGCCGCGCCGCTGGCTGACCGTGCCGGAAGTTTTTCGCTACTCCTCCAATATCGGCACCGCCAAGATGATGGACCGGGTCGGGATGGACAACCAGAAGGCCTATCTCACCAGGTTCGGGCTATTGACCCGAATGGAAACCGAGCTGCCAGAGGTAAAGACACCCAGCCAGCCGAAAGTGTGGAAGAAGATCAACGCCATCACCATCTCCTTCGGCCATGGCGTGGCGACCACGCCGCTGCAGACGGCGGTTGCCGGGGCGGCGCTCGTCAATGGCGGCGAGCTGATAGAGCCGACCTTCCTGCCGCGCACCGCAGAGGCTGCCGAACGGACCGCGGTGAGGATCGTCAAGCCGAGCACGAGCGATACGATCCGCACCCTGTTCAAGCTCAACGGCGAAGAGGGCTCGGGCAAAAGCGCCGACGTTCCCGGCTTCCATGTCGGCGGCAAGACGGGAACCGCGAACAAGGTGATCAATGGCAAATATTCCCACACGCTGAGCTTCAACGCCTATCTGGCGGCCTTCCCGATCGATCACCCGCAATATGTCGTTTTGTCCTTCTGCGATGAGCCGCTTTCGGGCGAAGGCACGACGAGCACCTTTGCCACCAATACGGCAGCGCCGATGGTAAAGCAGATCGTTGCGCGTGCAGCACCGATGCTAAATGTCGTCCCGGATTTCGAACCGACGATGGTCGCGAACTACTGAGACCGCCTGCCCCCTATGAAAGCATTCGCTTCTCGGAGGCAGAAGCATGCTACAACCAAAGTCCAAATGAAATTCGACGGCACCACCTGTGCGAGTATAATTTTAGACAGGTATAAAATAATACATTAGCCGATACTTAATCATAAAGACCTGCCGCTACCCTGGCCTCGACGCACTCTCTGCACACGGGGCATTTCGATGAAGCACATCTCGATCGTCGGCAAGTTCATGGCCATCATGGCGCTGTTTGGTATCTTCGCCATCGCCATTGCGGGTTACAGCAGTTCACGCATCTATGAGATCAACGGGTCCTATGGCGATCTTCTGCACAAGGAGAGTACGGCATCACTTTCTGTGGCGCGTGCCAACCGGTCGATCCAGATGGCTCGGGCGGCGATAGGTGATCTCTTGATGTCGCGCACGCCGGAAGGCAATGCGGCCGCGACCGCGGAACTGCAGCATGCGCAGGCGGGATTTGCCGAGCGGATGGACGCGGCGATCGGCATTCTTTCTGATAACCGGGATCTGCATGCGCTGAAGGCTGCCGGCCTTTCGATCCTTCAGCAATCCTGCGCGCCGGCAATCAGGCTCGGCGAGGTCGCAAAGACAGAGGGCGAGATACAGGCATCGCAGGAGGCTTTCCTGACCGGCTGCCAGCCGCAGTTCGCCGCGTTTGCCGAAACGTCGACGAAAATCACCGACACGATCATCAATGGCGTATCGGGCAAGGCCGAAACTCTCGGCAGTGCCGCCAACACCACGGCACTGACCACGCTTGGCGGCGTCCTTCTCGGTCTTGTCGTCGTGCTGTCGGTCGGGTTCTTTGCCATTCGCAGCTGGCTGGTGCGGCCGATCAAGCAGTTGCAGGCAACGATGGTCAACTTGGCCAACGGCAATCTTTCGGTGACGATCGACGGTGTTGATCGCCGCGACGAGGTGGGCCAGATGGCTGGTGCGGTGCAGGTATTCAAGGATAACGGCCTGCACGCCCGCGAAATGGAACAGCAGGCGCAAGACAACCGCAGCGCCCAGGATGCGGAACGCCAGCGCAACGCTGAAGCCGACCGGGTGCGGGCAGCAAACATGGCGCAGGCGACGGAAGGGCTGGCAGAGGGGCTGAAGCAGCTTTCCAGCGGTAATCTGGCAGTCACGCTTAACCGGCCGTTCAGCCCGGATTTCGAAGGCCTTCGATCGGATTTCAATTCCGCCGTGGCGCAGTTGCGTGACACGATGCAGGCTGTTTCAGACGCCACCGGCGCGATCGACAGCGGTTCGCGCGAACTTTCACAGAGCGCCGCCGATCTTTCCCGCAGAACAGAACAGCAAGCCGCCTCGCTGGAGGAAACCGCAGCAGCACTCGACGAGATCACCTCGAATGTTGCCAATTCCTCTAACCGCACGGAAGAGGCGCGCGGAATGGCCGTGGAAGCCAATCAATCGGCGCTGCAATCGGGTGAGGTGGTCGCGAAGGCGGTCAATGCGATGCAGAAGATTGAACAGTCGTCGGAACAGATTTCCAGCATTATCGGGGTGATCGACGAGATCGCCTTCCAGACCAATCTTCTGGCGCTGAATGCGGGTGTGGAGGCCGCGCGCGCAGGTGAAGCGGGCAAGGGATTTGCCGTGGTCGCCCAGGAAGTGCGCGAACTCGCCCAGCGCTCGGCCCAGGCGGCAAAGGAGATCAAGGAGCTGATCCGCAACTCGGCCGATGAGGTCAGAAGCGGCGTTTCGCTGGTCAGCGCCACCGGTATTGCGCTTGCCGGCATCCGCGATCATGTCTCGGCGATCAATAGCCAGCTGGATGCGATTGCCACATCATCGAAGGAACAGTCGGTCGGCATGTCGCAGGTGAATGTCGCGGTCAACCAGATGGACCAGGTCACGCAGCAGAATGCCGCCATGGTGGAAGAGGCAAACAGCGCTAGCGTGGCACTTGCCGGTGAAGCAGAGCGGCTGCGTGTGCTGGTGTCCCGCTTCGATCTCGGTGCGGGTGCTCCGATCGCAACGGCCCCGGCTGTGCGCGCCGTCTCACCGACAGCGCCCGCCCGTCAGGTTCACCCCTCGCCCGCCCGGTCGCTGGCCGGAAAACTGGCAGCAGGACTGGGGCTCGCGCCCAGCGCTGCAGGGGATAATTGGCAGGAGTTCTGAAGCTATCGCGTTCCTTCGGTCGCAAGTTTCAATCCAAGTGCAGCAAAGGATGCGGCGAAGGCGCGGCGCATCCAGTTCATCGCGGTTTCGCTCTGCAGCAGATATTGCCGCCCGGTCGCGGCAATCACGGCATAACCGATAAACACGATGAAGGTCATCGCGGTGAAGCCGAGACCAAGTTCGATCAACAGCCCAACCGGGCTTCCAGCGGGTACGAATTGCGGGATGAAGGCGACGAAGAACAATGGCAGTTTCGGGTTCAGTATATTCAGCAGAATGCCGCTACGGATGAGCTGCAGCGGGGATTTCGGTTCCGTTGGGCGCACCGACAACCCGCCTCGCCCTTTCAAAACCGCCCAGGCCATCCAGAGCAGATAAGCGACGCCAGCGAATTTGATCGCCTGGAACAGAACCGCGCTCGTGTGGAGAATAGCGGCAAGACCGGCCATGGCGACGACCAGATGAATGACCGTCGCAATCGTGCAGCCGATCGCAGCCCAGAAACCCGCCTTCAATCCGCCGCCAAGTGTCGATGACAGCGTGTAAATGACACCTATGCCAGGCGAGAGGCATATTATGAACGCCGTCACCAGATATTCGAAGGTCATCCCTCACTCCCTCCCATGATCGCAATGCGAAGACAGGGCGCAAGGATGGAGCAGGAAACCGCATCGATCAAGCTGCGTGCTCGCCACGTAGTCTTTCGTCGCGCAAATTCAGCGTAATAAAAAGGGCGACCGAAGTCGCCCTGCTTGAACTCTGTCGCTGTCTCGCGGTCAGTAAACACTACGATTGTTATGCGTTTTGCGATAGATGTTGCGCGAGGCGCGATCCTGCATCTGATCAATCTTTCGGCGCTCGCCGCGCGTCACATACCCATCACGAGCCGTCCGCGCCTTGAAGCGGTCGATACGGTTCTGCTGGCGCTGGATCTGGCGCAATTCGCCAGGCGTCAGTTCACCTCTCACCGCGCCGCGATAGATCCGGTAATCCTGGCGGTGTTCGCGGGCCTCGCTGCGATAGGTTTGAGCCTGGGACAGGGTCGGAATGGTCGCAGCCATCATGAGGGCCATTGCGCCGATGACGATCTTCTTCATGCCTTACTCCTTTTGACGGTCATACTCGCTTGAAGAGCGAGGCGACGATGGAAGGATAACGGTGAAGCGGGCCTGAAGGTTTCATTCACAAAGCGCAACGAAGTGAAACGAATTGGCTCACATTGCGCAATGGCGCGGCAATCGGACGGGGAAGCTTTGTCTCATTGATCCCAGTAAAATCAGGAT
>RCUN01001087.1_pt1 | contig 10181 bp, 10 predicted proteins | sample 2166181 | NCBI WGS metagenome assembly RCUN01 (sample SAMN09932603, study PRJNA488358) | compost metagenome | feature: garden; material: soil; isolation source: compost soil in crotononitrile-enriched culture | place: Germany: Experimental Botanical Garden Goettingen | collected 2016-01-27 | reverse complement strand
GGATGAACAGCATGCCGGTGTTCCCGGTGGGCACGCCCGAGGCGTTCTATCAATTCCAGCAGGCGCAATCGCCGGACCCGGCTACCGGCAAGCCGGACCCCAAGGCTGTGCCGGCATTCTTCGCAGCGCACCCGGAAGCCGTGCCGTTTCTGACGTGGGTCAAGACGGCCAGGCCTTCGGCCAGCTACGTGACCGAAACCTACAACAGCGTCAACGCGTTCTATCTGGTGAACGCCGCCGGGCAGCGGCAAGCGGTGCGCTGGAGCATGGTGCCGGTGGCTCAGGACGCACCGGGTGCCACGGCGCCGGAAGGCAGCGATTTTTTGGAGAAGGATCTGGTGCAACGTATCGCCGCTGGGCCGCTGCGTTGGCAGTTGAACATCACGTTGGCTAACCCCGGCGACCCAGTGAACGACGCCAGCAAAGCCTGGCCCGAAGGGCGCAAAGTGTTGAACGCCGGCACGCTGGTGCTTGAAAGCACCCAGCCGCAACTCAGCGGCGAGTGCCGTGATATCAACTACGACCCCTTGGTATTGCCCGCCGGTATCGAAGGTTCCGACGACCCGTTGCTCGCCGCTCGTTCAGCTGGTTACGCCACGTCCTACCTGCGTCGCACCAGCGAAGTCAGCCAATTGCCCGCCGCCAAACAGGAGGCCCAGCAATGAGCACTCAACCCAACCACTTCGCTCCTCTGGCGCGCTTGCTGCACTGGCTGATGGCGCTGATGATCATCGCCATGTTGTTTATCGGCGCGGGCATGGTCGCTTCGGTGTCTGAGCGACATGAAATGCTGATCCACCTGCACAAACCCTTGGGCGTTGCGATTCTGCTGTTGGTAATCGTGCGTCTTGTGGTGCGTTTTTCCACCACGCAGCCTCCATTACCCGCCGACCTGCCGGGTTGGCAAGCACTCGCGGCCAAAGCCTCGCATGTGTTGCTGTACGTCTTGATGCTGGTTTTGCCGTTGCTGGGTTGGGCGATGATTTCGGCGTCCGGCGAACCGGTGATGCTCAGCAGCTCGCTGCAATTACCATCGATCGTTGCGGCCAACGCTCAGGTGTTTGCGTTCCTGCGCAAGGCCCACGGGTATCTGGCGTACTTGCTGTTTTTGACCGTGCTGCTGCATTTGGCGGCGGCGTTGTTTCATGCCTGGGTACGTCGGGATGATGTGCTGGACAGCATGTTGCGGGGTAAGGATCGCGGCTGAACTCCGCGACACACACGACCAATGTAGGAGCTGCCGCAGGCTGCGATCTTTTGTCTTTGCTTTTAAAGGTCAAGATCAAAAGATCGCAGCCTGCGGCAGCTCCTACAGGTTGGTGTAGCTCCCCACCTGTCAACTTTGACAGTTTCGCCTTCTCGAAAAGACGCGTTCAATGCTCACAGACTGCAGTGGCCCGGACGAGGCCAGTCGAACAGCACTGATAGTGTCATTCAAGGAGACGAATCATGTTCCAGACTGCAGGTGTGCGTTTTATGCGGGATGTTTGTACTTCGCTATCGGTCGTGTTGTTGGCTGGGTTGCTTGGGGCGTGTGCTCATTCACCGGATCCCGGCGGGCCGAAAAGTTGGGTTGTGGAGAATGTGGCGAGTAAGGCAACGGCAGAACTTTATGCGGATGTAATTAAACCGGGGGTGTTTGAGCGGTCGAGTTCGAAGGTGATTGATGGTTATACCGTTGAGAGCGGGAATCTATTAATGCCGGACAAGTCTGTCGGCTCATTGGTGACGGTCAGGTCTGGTGACGGTGGGTTGACTGCTGTTATTGAACAACCAGGAAACAAAGGTTTGCTTGTAATCAACGGTAAAGGTGATAGTCGGTATACTCCTTTTCCAAAGCGAGATTATTCACTCCCGGATACGGTCGTGGAAGACGCAAAGACTGTTGTACCGGAGTCGCGCACTTCGGAGGGCCCCTATGTCATCGAAATGCTCATCGGATATTCACGTTCTGCGGTTGAGGCCGCTGGTGGAGACGCTCATGCCAATGCATTGGCTCAAGTGGAAAGCGTCAATCTGGCTCTGCGTAACTCTCAAGTAACCAATGTTTCGATGAAATTGGTCGGGGTGCAAGTCGTTGAGACTAATTATCCACTCACGCCTGATACGCTAAGCCGATTGCCTGAGATATTTTCTGCCAGTATGCAAGCATTTGATCCAGATATGCTGTATGGGATTTTTTCCGGTCATCCCGATGATTCGGCCGTTGGTTGGGCGTACGTGCCAGGCCGTTTAGCTTTGGGGTATGTCTATGGAGAGGCGTTTCGTCATGAAGTAGGCCATAACGTGGGTGGGGGGCACTGTCATGAGCCGGGAGGAGGTTATAACTTCGGTTTCAATAATGGGAAATCCACCACTGCTCAATGTGGAAATGAAGCCCCTTACTATTCAACTTCAGCCGTTCGAGATCAACACGGCTTGCCGTTGGGTAATACAGCTACTGCTAACATGGCTCGAGTATGGCGCGAGAATGCGGATCGGCTATCCTCATACACTAATCTACCATCCAATACTCATCGAATAGCTCTGAATCTCAACGGAAGCACTACCACGCAGACCGTGAATTTGAGCGTGTTAAGGAGTTATCAGGCTGGTGTAGTTACTTTGGCTCCAGACCAAGGTCCAACAACGCTTGTTTATGCGATAGCAGGCTACAACAGGCTAACTGTGGAACTAGAAAATAGTAGTGGTGTGAAACATACCATTTATTTGCGTGGAGAGCGTGCGTTGGGGAGGTGTGGTTGGTATGCCATGAACTCTTATATTGGTTGTCAAAATTCGGAGCAAAATCAGATTGATTTTTCTTTCAAACTGACATTTCTTGAAGCAGATAATCCCGGTCTACCTTCAGGTATATTTAACGGAGCACTGAAAATGAAGGCGCGTAATTTGTCAGGTAGTTGGGAGGTTCCCATCAACGTGCTGGTGTCCCTGCAAAAATAAACAAAATTTTAATGATTTCTGCATTCCTTGCGATTCATGGCCTCATTGAGGCCATGAGTTGTTTATCGGCGTATTAGCGAAGAATACCAACCATATCCGCCACAGTCGTCAAAACATCCTTCCCCAACTGCTTCGACCGTTTGCCCGACCACCCCGTCAACGGGTTCGGATGATCGTCGTGATCCTTGAACGGCATTTCCAGGGTCAGTGACAGGCAGTCGTACTTCTGGCCAACGCTGTTGCAAGCCAGCGTCATGTTGGCTTGGCCCGGTTCGTCGCGGGTGTAGCCGTGTTTGGTCTGGAAGTCCTTGGTGGTGTGCTTCAGGTGGCTGCGGAAATGCTCTTCGAGTTTTTCGATGCGCGGCGTGTAGCCCGGATTACCTTCGCACGCGGCGGTGAACACGTGAGGGATTTCCTCGTCACCGTGCGCGTCGATGAACATATCGACTCCGTACTTTTCCATTTGCTGCTGTACGAAAAACACTTCCGGGCTGATTTCCGGGCTGGCGTTCTGCCAGGCGCGGTTCAGGTCCTGGCCCATGGCGTTGGTGCGCAGGTGACCGTGGAAGGCGCCGTCCGGGTTCATGTTCGGCACCAGGTACAGGTCGGCGCTGGCCAGCAGTTTGTTCAGCACCGGGTCGTCGTTCTTTTCCAGGCGCTCGATCACGCCTTCCATGAACCACTCGGCCATGTGCTCGCCCGGATGTTGCTGGGCGATGATCCACACTTTGCGCTGGCCTTCGGCGCCGGTGCCTTTGCGCAATAGCTGGATGTCGCGACCTTCGACACTCTTGCCGGTGGCCAGCAGTTCGGTGCCGGCCTTGGTCAGCGCCTGCTCGATCAGCCAATCGTGGCGGCCACGGCTGTAGGGTTCGAAGTAGGCGAACCAGGCGTGGGTTTGCGTGGCTTCAAGGCAGAAGCGCAGGCAGTCGCCTTCGAAGATGGTCGGCACGCGGAACCAGTTGACGTGGTCGTAGGACGCGACCGCCTGATAACCGTCCCAGGCCTTGTTGTACGAAGACTGGCTGGCATTGTTCAGGCGAAACCAGTGTTCCTGACCGACGTGCAGGCCGCTGGCCTTGAAGTGGAACCATTGAAAGTGATTGCTCTTGGTATCGGGGCGGATCGCCAGCAGGGGCTTGAGCGGGTCGCTGAGGTCAATGACCTGAATGTTGCCGCTGTCGAAATTGGCACTGATGTCGAGAGAGGATTTAGCCACGGTCAGGGTTCCTGATTTAGATTTTATGGCGGCTACTTTACACGCAAGAGAAGAGGGTTAGGAGCGCAGAAAAATCGTTTCATCCCCATGAGCGCCGTTCTGTTTCGTCGCTCACCGATCGGCGCGACGTTCGATTGCAGTCAAAGGTTTCAGTTGTGTTACCAGCAGCACCTCTTTGGGGCCTGTCGACCCCAGACTGGGGCATTTCAACTCGTTACCCGACTCTGAGCAATCCGCACATCGGCGTCTTACATTCCCAATAAACCATCCTAATCAATCACCTGCATGCCCCATGCTGAATCTGGCATGCATCGTGCTTTTTTGGCTTTATGGATAATTGGATACAAAAATACAAAAGGTGCACCGATGAAATTCGCCCCTGTCTACACCGAGCGCCAGCCTGTTACCGCCGAGGAAGAGGCCTACAACTTTCTTCTGGAGGCTATCTGTAAGGGACGTTATCGCACCGGCGAGCGGCTGATCGCCGAGGACATCGCCGGTGAAATCGGCATGAGCCGCATGCCCGTGCGCGAGGCCTTCCGCCGTCTGGATGCCGACGGCCTGGTGACGTTGCGGCCCAATCGCGGCGCCATCGTTCGCGGCCTGAACATCGACGAAATGCGCGAAGTCTTCGAGATGCGCAGCGCCCTTGAAGGCCTCGCCATCCGGGTGGCTGTCAGCAAAATGAGCGAGCGCCATTTCAGTCACCTGGAGCGTCTGCTCGACGAGATGGACGACTACCGCGAGGACGGTGCCGAGTGGGTCAGCCGTCACCGGGCCTTCCATGAATACCTGTGCAGCTTGAGTGAGCGCCCGCGCCTGATGCGGCAGATTTCGGCGCTGTATTCGGTGATCGAGCCGCACATGCGCCTGTGGCTGCAACACGCCGACAAACCCCGCAGTGCCCGGGACGAACATGCCTCGATCGTGACGGCTTTGCGTTCCGGCGATCCGGATAAGGCAGCCGCCGTGGTGTGCGAGCACATCGAAGGCACCATCCCGCGGTTGATTCAGTTTCTTGAGGCTCATCAGTAGAAGAACAAACACATCCCCCGTTGCAGCCACCTGGAGTCATGTCATGCAAAAGCCTTGCGCGTTAGTTGCGGTGTTCACCTTGAGTCTGTGTTCCCAATGGGCGTTTGCTGCCCCCGAGTTACCCGAGCGATTAAGCAAGAGCGAAAAGATCGTCTATTGCTCCGGCATGGACTCACCGCCGCTGGTGTCGTTTGACCTGAAGCAAAAACCGGTCGGACTTCAGGTCGACATGGGCGAAGCGATTGCCAAACGCCTGGGTGACAAGAAAGTCGAATGGCGCATCTCGCCTTTCGCCGGGTTGATCCCGGCATTGCTGGCGCAGCAGTGCGACATGATCGTCGATCAACTGTTCGACAAACCCGAACGCCGCGAAGTGATCGACATCGTCAACTTCATGTATTCCAGCCAGTCGATCGTCGTGCCCAAGGGCAACCCGAAATCGGTGAGCACGCTGGAGGATTTGTCGGGGCTCAAGGTCGCGGTCAGTAACGGTTCGACCATCCGCATGCTGCTGGGCAAGGAGAACGAAAAGCTTGAAGCGGCCGGCAAGGCGCCGATGAAACTGGTGGTGTACAACGTCGATGCCGATGCGTTCCAGGCCTTGCGCATCAACCAGGTAGACGCCTTCGGCACCACGGTCGAGTCCGCCGGACACTATCAGCAACTGGCTCCTGACCTGTTCCAGTCAGCGGTGCCAGCCTTCAATCGCATCCTCACCGGTTTTGGCGTCCGCAAAAGCGATCCGCAACTGACCGTGGCGTTGACCGAAGTCCTGCAAGGCATGCGCGCCGACGGCAGCTACACCGCGCTCCTCAGTAAATGGCATGTCGACAGCGACAAACTGGACTGAGGGAAAACCAGATGAATTTCAATTGGGATGTGTTCTGGCAGTACCTGTTGCAGCCCAGCGATGTGTACCTGACGGGGCTCTGGCTGACTTGCCTGATCAGCGTTTCGGCGATGTTGCTCGGTTGTGTGCTGGGGCTGATCGCGGCGTTGATGAAGCTGTCGAGTAACCCGTTGTTGCAATACCCGGTGCGCTTTTATGTCTGGCTGATGCGCGGCACGCCGTTGCTGGTGCAGATCGTGTTTCTGTACACGGCGTTGGCGGCGGGCGGGATTTTCCGCTTTGAAGACCTGGACCTCGGCTGGTTCATCGTGCCGGGCAACATCCAGGCGGCGATCATCGCTCTGGGCCTCAACGAAGGCGCCTACATGGCCGAAATCATTCGGGCCGGCATCGGTGCGGTGGACAAGGGGCAGTACGAAGCCGGGCGGTCCCTGGGCATGACGTTCCCCAAATTGATGCGCCGCATCGTGCTGCCGCAAGCGTTCCGGGTGATCGTGCCGCCGCTGGGCAACGAGTTCAACGTGATGCTGAAAAACACCACGCTGGTCAGCGTGATCGGGGTGCAGGAACTGCTGCTCAGCACGCAAATGGTGACCTCGGCGACCTTCCGCGTGTTCGAGTTGTACCTGGTCGTGGCCATCTACTTCCTGGCGTTGACCACACTCTGGGGCTTTTTCCAGCGCTGGCTGGAGACACGTTTCGGTCAGTCCGATCGCCCGGCACCGGCCGCCAGCCGGATGTTCGGACGCAACACCATGAAACTGTTGAGAGGGCGTTGAGATGGCGCACATGAGTGAAGAACTGGTCATCGAAGCGCTGGATATCCACAAGTCGTTTGGTGAGCTTGAGATTCTCAAGGGCATTTCCCTGCAAGTGAAACGCGGTGAAGTGGTGGTGCTGATCGGTGCGTCGGGCTCCGGTAAAACCACGTTTATCCGCTGTATCAATTTGCTGGAGGACATCCAGTCGGGGCAGATCCGCGTCGCGGGTCAGCCGATGGGCTATCGCACCCGGGCCGATGGCAGCCTGGTCCGGGATTCGGAGCGCAACATTGCTCGCCAGCGTCGGGACATCGGCATGGTGTTCCAGCGATTCAATTTGTTCCCGCATATGACGGCTCTGGAAAACATCATCGAGGCGCCCATCCAGGTGCTGGGTGTTTCGCGCGCGGCGGCGCTGGAGCAAGCGCGGGCGCTGCTCACGCGGGTGGGGCTGGCGGAAAAGGCCGATCATTACCCGTCGATGTTGTCCGGTGGCCAGCAGCAGCGGGTGGCCATCGCCCGGGCATTGGCCATGAAACCCCAGGCCATGCTGTTCGATGAGCCCACCAGCGCCCTTGACCCCGAGACGGTGGGGGAAGTGCTGCAAGTCATGAAGGAGCTGGCCGAGGAGGGCATGACCATGGTCGTTGTCACCCATGAAATGGGGTTTGCCCGTGAGGTGGCTGATCGGGTGGTGGTGCTCGATCAGGGCGAACTGATCGAACAGGGGCCGCCTGAGCAGATTTTCAGTCAGCCGAAGCACGCGCGTACCCGCGCCTTTCTCAGTCGAGTGTTGTAAGCCCATCAAACAAATTTGTGTGAGTCCTGCCATGTTCAAATTTTCTGCCCATGAATATCCCTACGCCTCACAACGTCAAAGCGTCTTCGCCAAACGCGGCATGGTCGCCGCTTCACAACCACTGGCCGCTGAAGCCGGAATTGAAATCATGCGTCGTGGTGGCAATGCCATCGATGCAGCGATTGCCACCGCCGCAGCGTTAACCGTTGTCGAGCCCACCGGTTGCGGTATTGGTGGCGACGCGTTTGCGTTGGTCTGGACGCAAAACAAATTGCACGGTTTGAACGCCAATGGCGCTGCGCCACAAGCCTTGAGCATCGAGGCGGTTAAAGCCGCGGGCCATGAAAAGATGCCGTTGCATGGCTGGACGCCGGTCACCGTTCCGGGTTGCCCGTCGGCCTGGGCTGAGCTGTCCAAACGTTTCGGTCGACTACCGTTTGCCGAGTTGCTGCAACCGGCAATCAGTCTGGCGCGCGATGGTTTTCCCGTGTCGCCGGTGGTTGCGCTGCAATGGCAAAGCGCGCTGGAGGATTTCACACCCGACCGCAGCGAGGTGCTTGAAAGCTGGTTCGAGACCTTTCTGATTGAAGGTCGTGCGCCCCGTGCCGGTGAACTGTTCCGCAACCCGGCCCAGGCTCGAACCCTCAACGAGTTGGCGGCCAGCGGTTGTGAAAGTCTCTACCGTGGTGCGCTGGCACAACGGCTGGACGCACACTCCAGGGCCACGGGTGGTTACTTGCGCGCCAGCGACTTGCAGGACTACCGCGCGCAATGGGTCGAGCCGATCAAGGTCAATTATCGCGGGGTCGACGTCTGGGAAATTCCACCGAGCGGGCAGGGGCTGGTGGCGTTGATGACGTTGAAGATACTCGAGGGCTTCGACTTCGATCACCGCGACAGTCAACAGACCTGGCATCGACAACTCGAAGCCATGAAACTCGCCTACAGCGATGGCTTGCACTACATCACGGATCCGGAACACATGCGGGTTGCTGTCGATGACTTGCTGAGTGAACACTATGCAAGCCATCGCCGAGCGCAGATTGGCGAACAGGCAATCGCGCCGCAGCCGGGCGATCCCCACGCCAGCGGCACCGTCTACCTGGCCACCGCCGACGCCGATGGCAACATGGTTTCATTTATCCAGAGCAACTATCACGGGTTCGGTTCCGGCGTGGTATTGCCCGACAGCGGTATCGCCCTGCAAAACCGTGGCGAAGAATTCAGCCTCGATCCCGGGCATTCCAACTGCCTGGCCCCTGGCAAAAAGACTTTCCACACCATCATTCCCGGGTTTCTCAGCAAGGACGGTGAGGCGATGGGGCCGTTTGGAGTGATGGGCGGTTACATGCAGCCGCAAGGGCATGTGCAAATGGTGATGAACCTGGTGGATTTCGGACTCAACCCGCAAGCGGCCCTCGATGCGCCGCGCTGGCAATGGCTGGGCGGACTGAAGGTCGGAATCGAACAGGATGCATCACGGGACATGGCGGCGGCGCTGGCACGTCGTGGTCACACGGTGGAAGTTGCCTGCGATCTCACCAGTTACGGGCGAGGGCAGATCATCCTGCGTGATCCTGAAACGGGGGTGTTGTGCGGGGGAACCGAGCCGCGAACGGATTCGCATATCGCGGTGTATTGAAAGGGCTGGAAGGGGGTATCAAGGGGGCGTCCTCCTTGACGCCGAGGCAGCTTAGAGATTGTGCGATTGATTCTCAAGTGCTATTTGCCATTAGTTTGCCCTAATGATCACAGGCTTCTCTTGCCAACAAATATTCTTTTGATATCATCCGCGCCATCGAATTTGCGGCACCTGAAGACTTCATTAGCCTGAAGCCATAAGCCAGAAAACTGGCAAAAAAAGACCCGGCAAAAAGCCGGGTCAAAAACCGTGATTAGCCTGATGAGGAGATAGTCCAGGAGACCGACCTAAGGTCACCTGGTCCATCGACTGATCTCGCGACCAGCTGATGCAATAATAATCATTCTCGTTTGCAAGTCAAATGATTTTATCTGCGCGATTGGAAAATTCTTTCCAGTCCTCTCTTTTTTACACCTTCGCTTCAACCGATTTGATGTCTCTCCAGTGACCGGTCCACCATGGCTTTGGCCATGTCGATCATGTGCACTGCCGAAAACGCCAAGTCCCGACTTGAACCCTGCAAATGGCTGGCTGATTCGAAAGCCGTGGCGGCGGCACAGCGCAGCAGGTCTGACGCATGGACCAGCGCCTCCTCGCTGCTGATGTTTCGGTTCACATCAAAGAAACGTTCCGCGACCCCTTCCTCTGAAACAGCCGGTTTCAGGTAATAGTCCAGTGCGCGCTGGGCGGCGGCCGAACCTTGCGGTGAGGTGAGGGAGGTATCGATTTGCATATCAGGCAGGTCGTTGGCGGGTTGGGTCATGGTGGGGGAAAGCTCCGTGATTGATTCAGATCCGTGAATCCATCCTAGTACGATATGTATTTGTGACCATAGTTTAAATACTACAATTTGTGTTTTGATGGCCGGAGTCCACCCCGTATCGTGCCGCACATGGATAAATGGATTGAATTGGTCAAGGCCAAGATGAGTG
>RCUN01001084.1_pt1 | contig 10201 bp, 7 predicted proteins | sample 2166181 | NCBI WGS metagenome assembly RCUN01 (sample SAMN09932603, study PRJNA488358) | compost metagenome | feature: garden; material: soil; isolation source: compost soil in crotononitrile-enriched culture | place: Germany: Experimental Botanical Garden Goettingen | collected 2016-01-27 | reverse complement strand
GCCTAGGGACTGCTCCTCGCAGCGGATCAGTGAGTGTCTGCCAAAGTCATAAAGCTACTCGACAAGCTCGGAGGAATTAGACTCGCACCGGACCACCAACCCCAAACGAAGTGGGAAGTCGTGCGCCCAGTTTGATCAGCCCCCACCGTACCGCGCGACCAACCGGCAGGAAGCTCACCGTCCGTGGCCTGCTGTGTTATCCGCACCAATTTCGCGGCAACCTCCACAATTTAGCCATTTGACATTCGTCTTAGAAAGCATTGCAATCACTTGCAAGTTTAGCTAAGCCTAGCGACTCACATTGACTTTGATGGCCGCAGATCGGCTTGAAGGGATTATCAGCAGGAAGGGTCATGGATTTAAAAATCGCATGGTGGAATTGCCATCTATCTGCTCCTGCTTCTAAAGCGAAAGCCGGTAAGGTGACGACGGATTTCGTTTCAGTGATTCTCAACTTGCTGGATTCACAAGTCGATCTTCTTTGCCTTTGCGAGGTAAATGAAGACAATTGCCTGGAGCTGCAGCGCTTGATTCTCGCTGCCGCACTGACTGATCCAAAATATGCGTCGTTTACCGTGCGTTCGCTCTACTCAAAGGACGGCAATAAAATAGATGACTATGGCATCGTATATAGACACGATAAATTGACTTCACCGAGTGAAGTGGTGGATCTCAATGCCAAGTCGGATGTTTCCAATAAACATCTAAAAGTCGGTCGAAAACTTAGTTTCAAGTTGGACGGCGCTGTCGATCTTTGGGTGATCCTTTGTCACTGGCAAAGCCTGCGGACGTACTCTGAAGACTCTCATATTCGGACAGAAATCGCCTCGGAGCTTAGGGGGTATGTCAAAGATATATATGAGGATGATCCAAATGCTCTAATTGTCATTTGCGGAGATTTCAACGACGAGCCGTTCAGTAGATCAATTCAGATGGCATTGAAGGCGAGCAGGGATATAAGTTTCGTGAAGGCACGTAACGATGCTCTATTCAATCCTTTCTGGCGTCTGGTTGGAATGACGGACCTTGTAACAGGGACTCACCTGCCACCTGGAACTTGCGCTAACTCTGACGGACAGCACATGACTAATTGGAGAACATTTGATCAAATAATTCTGTCATCGGGATTTCTGAAGGGTGGCTGGAGTTTTGTCGGAAGCGGCGTCGAGATCATGAGCGCTTTGAATATCTCAGGTAGCACACTGCAATGGACTGATCTTTCTGATCATTATCCTATAACCTGTAATTTGAAGAGGGTTGTTTAATGGATTTCCTCAATTTTGTTCAAAAGGGCGTAGAAAAATCCAACAAGTCCTTAGCAGCCATCGCTGAAGTCGATGAGGTTTTTGCTAAAGTTAATGCGGATTTAAAGAGATATACAGCGGGGGAACTAAAATTAGAACGCAGCATTTCTACAATCGCCCAGATCGCATCATTCACAGGCGGTATCGCAGGGGTTGAGTCGGATTATCTTAAGCATGATAGGATTTATCTATCAATTAAAGCATCCGGTGGAACATTCGTGCAGGAAGTAGCAGGTTGGAAGCAGCGCGCGACTGGATATCCTTGCATTCTGAAATTTGATGGTCAGGAACTAAGTTGCGGCAGTGCTACACATCTTCTTAATGGAATGACCGAACTCCTAGCTTCAGTTGGATTTGGTAATGCCGTAAATAAGTTGACGAAGCAGGCGTCGGAATCTGGTGAACGGAAGAAACAAAGCCAGCAGAAGTCTGGCGATTCCACACATTTGACATTGGTGAACAAGCCATTAGAAAGGTCCGCTGCTAGAGCCGTGGCAAAGCCTGCTGCAAAGGCCGCTGCAAAGGCCGCAGCAAGGCCTGCTGCTAAAGCTGCAGCAAAGCCTGCTGCTAAGGCTGCAGCAAAGCCTGCTGCTAAAGCTGCAGCAAAGCCTACTGCAAAGACCGCCGCAAAGCCTGCTATTCCCAAACCCGCGGTTAAGCGCTCTACAGCTAAAGCCTATGCGAAGCCAGCGAGTGCCAGCGTTACCACTGCAGAGGGGTTCGATGGCAAAGTTGGACGTGAGTCTCAGCAAATAGAAACCAACGACGTGTCTAGTTGAAAATAGCCTTTAACGCTCCTTGTCGTACTAGAGATCTCTGATTTATCTCTATGTTGTCGTCTTCAATACCTCACCAGCGGGTGACGACTGGAATGCCGCTCTAAAGTCTTCCTTCTACGACAAGCTCAATGGGACCATACGGCGCTGTGACTTTGGTGAGTCGACACCTGTAATGGCGCAGAAGCTTTCTGCATACGTACAACAGAAAAGAAAAGGAGCTGACGTCATGGTATCAGTATTTTTCCACTTCTTGAAACACGAGTACTCAACGTGCAAATAATGGGAACTCTGCTTGCTGTTTTGTCTAAGATTCTTTATGCGCTTCTAACAATTTTCGTTGGGATTTATTTACTCAATTCTGTCTTGGTCGGCGCTGCTTTCGTTGGCTGGAACTTCTACGATTGGTTTGCTCACGCAATCGTCATCACTGTTTGGTATGCGTTGGCATACGGGCTCGGGTTTGCCTCGAAAAAGGTGCGAAACAGGTGACTATCTAATGATGGTTATCGACCTTCCGGAGGAATGTTAACGCCTTTACAATTAAACGAGCCACTGACTGCTTATGGCCGTTGCCTGCCGGTCAAGGCTGCAAAGCGTGCTGGTCAATCAGATGGAACCGTTGGTCAACGTTGCCGCCATGGTCAATTGTCTTCTCAACGTGGCGACAATGAAGAAAATGGGTGGGCAAGCCCATGCAAATACCCAATGTGATCTTAAAAGGACCGAGCGAAAATTCTATTGCTCTGAGGACTCCATCCAATGCACCTGCTCAAGCTCCATGCACACAACTAGTCAGGTGCAACGCAAGCGAGTGGTCAAGTAAGGTGCGATTTCGCAGCATGAGATCAACGTTCGCATTTGGCTGTGTGGTTTCTCACCATACCGAATGAATTTGCATTACGGCTGCGTGGAATCCGCAATTATTGCTTTGACTGCACCGAGAGAATCTTTTCTATGGCATTACGAAATCCTGGTTTGTGAACGATCTTCCCTTTTGCATCAAGCACTTCGCCTCGGCTCCCAATTGAAAGTCCTGCCAACCGGAGCACGTCTGGATTTATTGCCGCCTTTAACGCTGCCAACTCCACTTCGCTCAAATTCGACTGCTTCGAAAAAAGTTGAATGGCTGGTTCACCAAGGTAAATTGGAGCACCGATATTTCTTGACTTACGCGCATCTTTCGCCTTCAGAGCTCGCAATTCCTTCGCCAGCAATGTGACACTCATGCGTAATACTGGATCAGCGATGTGCTCCACCCAGTCATTGGTGTCGTTTTGTTTGCTGCTGATTTTACCTGCTTTCGAAACTATCCTCCAAGCTTGGATGAGTTCCCGGTAATGAGCGCCCGTAGCGTTCAAGATAGTTTTTTCGCTAGGGACGGGCAGCCCACGATCCTTGCCAAGCGTAAGGATCGTCTTGTAGGAAAGGTCAAATGAGCCACGCTCATGCAGCAATTGGCATACTTCATTCAAGGCTTCCAGGCTACGTATTCGGCGTTTATCGCAGGCTTCCCCCAGTAGCCGTTCATAGGTCTCCTGCGGTGAGGTTACTAGGTCACTCATGAGCCGGCGCCTCGTAAATAAGTTGGCGTGTGGTGTTGCGTGAAAAGAGATTCTGTATCTGTGTTGTTATTCGCTCAAGTTCGGGCTCGTGCGCGTCAATGTCGAGAAGCATTAAATCACCTGAAATCAAGTCATCGATCCGTTCCCAAGACCCAAGCCGCATCAGCAGAAGCTCATTTAACTCTCCCGCCACTCTCAATTTTTGTTGCTCGGTAAGACGGAACATGGCGGGTGCCAAATTGTTATTTTCAGCCATTCGATCTATGGCTTGGGCAATGAGAGGAATTGCGCGTGAAGGATTAGCCGATTTATAGATGAGCGCGTTCTGGCAGATCTCGGCCAACAAGTGGTACCCCGTCATCGATTCTTCAAATGCCACACCAACCTCTTGCAGATCACCACCTGTAATCAGACTTACTCCGTCTTCGTGCATTTGGTTTTGGTCATTGTTCTTTAGCAGTTTCAGGCAACCGTGGACGTAATGCGTGACGGCGGCATAATCACTGAGCAAGCTATCGAGCTTCCCAGCGCATTGCTGCTGATTGGCAAGTGCCTGCTTACGCTCCGACTCGCTTAAGAAAGGTTGATTTGCTTGGGTTGTATCGAACCACTCTGCTTCTAGCCTGTCGACCTCTGTAGTATATCTCTGGAAACGGCAACTCTCAGTGTGAATTTCCAGCGCCATTTCGTTAGCCAATGCCACTAGTCCTCCCAGAAATGGCACTCCGGTCACAAAAAATCTGCAGCGAGCGCAATTCTTTTGCCCCAAGTAACCCGCCCCGACAGGGGCATAATGAACAGCCTTTCCTTCGGTCAAAGCCTCACCGCCAATATGGCAGGCAGCGGCCGATAACGGACATATCCCCCAATCAAACACCACACACGCCGAGTTCGGCACATCAGCGTCGATAAGCGAACGGTTCCCGTCCGTTGCAATCAGTTGGCTGCGAAGAGGATGAAGCCCGTGGGCTCTAACCGATTCAGCATGTTGTTCCAGGGCTCGCTGCGCGGCGTTTTTTTCAGCATCGCCCATCGCTCGCCGCATTTGCCCACTGTTCAATTTGGTGTAGTAGATCGTCATCACCAACGAAGCATGACCGACCAATTTAGAAATCAGATGGAGGGGCGCATCACCATCAACGATAAACGCTGTAATCAAGCTGACTCGTAGGCAGTGGGGTGTGTAAGGACTGATAAATCTCGGGCTGCTTTGTTTTCGGTTAATATTTTCTACGGCAAGACTCTCACCCGCCCGTTGTATCCGGTACAGCAATGCCGGCAGCAATTGAGTGAACGCTGTTGTGCGTAGCAGCGGCTGCCCCGAGGTATCCGTGCGAAACAGGAAGCACTGTGTTCCCCGAGCCCTCAAAATCTTTTCATTTGTTTCAACAAGCAGGCTGATATCAGCCCACTTAGTGGGCTCAGAAAGCGGGTTGTATTTGGTTTGCCAGTCGCGCAACAACAAGAACCAATAGACAAGGTCATCCGGAATCCAATCGGCTTCGTAGCCGAACTCCCCGCTTCCAGTCTTGTTCGTGGTTACATAGATTTTTGGCGCATCCATCACGCCGCGTTGCACGGCGGCCTGGGGGCGACTTTTTTTGCTCCCTTTCCCCACAAGGGGACCAGTATTTTTTTCCCAACAGATACAGTCTTTTGTAGAATCCAAAACAGCAATTTCACGATCTGCCTCACCGCTATCTAGCCAAAGAATTTGTTGGCCTCGTAGCGGGAAGCGCAGCAGCGTATAGAGGGCCACGAACCGCACTGGCGACCATATCTGGTAAACGTCGATCCTCTGTCGTTTTCCAGCGATTAGACGGTCAGCTCCCTCTATAAAACGCCAGATGCAATTAGGGTCTTGGTGATCAATGATCGACTCTTTAACATCTATCCAATCGAAATAGGAATCAAAAAACTCCTGTAGGTGCGGCAAATCCATCAAACTTGGTCGATTGCGCAAAACCTGCTCACCATTGGGCACCAGAAAGTTGCGACCTCGAAGAATATATTCGTAACCAAGAGGGATTTTGGTGGTCTGAGTAGGCTGGTATCTTTGTAAGCTCTCTGCAAACCCGGCGAGAGCCGTCACAAAGGGGTTTCGATACTCGGGCAGCACGATCCGCTCGTCAGCATCTGCATCAGTACATTCTTCGTCCAGCACCCACTGAAAAAAAGCCGAAACATGAGTATGAGTCGATTTTTTAAGAGACTCAGCTTGGAGCTCAATAAACTCCTGATAAGCCCCTATGTTGAATTGGTTGGTCCGCAACAGCAGGTATTTGGAATTATCTGGATAATTTTGCGCTTGGTAAAACTCAGTAAAAAAGGTCCTTAACGCCATTTTTTTTATGGCTATATTATTTTGCGTCTTAACCCAACACTCAACGTCACTCCACATATTCGGATAATTTGTAAGCATCCCTCCATGCTTCTCAACCCCTAGGTAGTGGCTCCAATCAACCCAGCCATTGTTAGCAAAGGTTATTTGTGGTTCGCGAGGCAGTTTCGGATCTTGGCGATAGCACGCTCTATAATCCATCATGGTCTTAACGCCTAGCGACTGAGCTGCAGCCTGCGCCTCGCCATAGATGGAATAGGGATCAATTCTTTCATTGCCGAAGAACTCACCCCAGCCTGTCCAGCCCGCATCGGCATAATGCCTATCAGGTGTAGAAGGCAATCTCGTATCCTGTTGATGGAGAGTTCTATAATCCATCAGATTCTTGATACCCAACGCCTGAGATGCCGTACGCGCTTCCAAATAGGTAGGATAAAGATTAGGCCTTTCTTTTCCTAGAAACTCATACCAATCAGTCCAGCCAGCACCTGCATAAACCTCATTCGGAGAGAATGGAAGCCTTGGATCCTGATCGTGCAGCAATCTGTATTCAGTCGCGCTCTTTATACATAACATCTGAACTGCCGCCTGCGCCTCGGAGTAGGAGGAATATAATTCAGAGCTTTCTTTACCCAAGAATTCATACCAGTTTGTCCAGCCGGCGTCAGCATACCGTTTATGTGGTGTACAAGACAGTCTCACATCTTGCCGGTAGCGAGCTTTGTATTCCGACATACTCTTGATACCCATAGCTTGGACTACCGCACGCGCCTCAGTGTACGAGTACCAATTATCCCTTTTTGCTGCCATCAATATTACCCCTACTGACTTGTCCAAGTTTATCGTCTGCGTGCAGCGACGATAGCCGAGCGTCCAAATCGCTTAGAGCCTGACGTATCTGTATTGATGATGGTTGCGTATAAACCTGACTCGAGCGGATCGACGAATGGTGCATGGCGTTTTTTATCAGCATTGCATTAGCACCATCCCCTGCTAGCCGCTGACCATATGCGTGACGGTGGCCGTGCGGAGTTGTACCCAGAAGCTTCCAGCATTCCAAACCTATACGTTCGACTGCCAATTTATGAGCATTTCTAAACATACGGTGTGAATAAGGCTGGCCATATTTGTTGGTAAATGCGTAAGGATGGCCCTCGCCAACTTTAGGTTTTACTCGCTGCATTAAATGATAGTCACGCCACATACGAGCAAAGGTCTCGCCAGCATCATGCGGATAAAAGAAGACCTCGAAGCAGCAGCGATGCGGATCAGTAATAAGGCAATTTTTCCACCCGAGGAAAAGCGGATCAGCCCTCACTAGCCTATTTCTAGGCTGTAACCCATAGCGATTCTGCAAATAAGTAGCACGATTAGTTTTCCCAGTCGGCGCCACTCCATGCTCAGGGTGATAGACACGAACAATAACTTCCCCAGACTCTATACTGACGTCTTCACACCATAACGAGAGTGCTTCAGACAGTCTAAGCCCACCATAGTGCATAAGCATAGTTATGAGTATATTTCGGAGGTCGCCCTGCTCGCTTTCATACTGTCCTCTTCGTCGAAATCCTTCGGCAAGCAAAATTTCAACTTTTGGATCCGGAAAAGTTTTAAATGGAGTCTGTCGTTCAGTAGGTAACTCTTGCGGACGAATTAATCGAGACAAGTTTGATTGAGAGGGGGTGCCCTTATGAAGGTGGGAGAAAAAAGCATTGTCTTTTTGATGCAAGCGAGCAGCCCAATTCAGCCGCTCCTCATGCCGAGAGGCCAGCTTCCAAGGATTGAGTTGCAAATCTGCATCCTCATTGACCACTGATAACCAGTCGGAGAACTGCGTGATGTGACCAATGAGTTTGCTAGCCTCCCTTGGCTGTCGAGGGTTCCACCACAAGCCGGATGGATCTCTGAAGTCCTCTATCGTTCCAAAGCTAAGCGCCTCTGTAAACGCCAAGAACAGCGCTCTTGGCTTGACATAACGACCCTTGTTTACCTCCATAAACTCCAATAGCAGTCGAAGCGCAAACGTCGCTGAGTCCTGCCATGATCGGCTTTTTGACCGATTTAACCGCATATATTCAACAAACTGATCCAAAACACCTTGCTCGGTAACGATAACCGGCAAGACCGGCCGCCTCCCCAAAACCGTACCCACGACAACTCTGAACTCACGATGGGAAAACTCAAGAATCGTGTTCATCGCGGCCTCCAGCATTAACTGGAAAATGTCAGTCCTTCACAAGGACACCATTAAATCACCTCGAGCCTAAATAGGCTCCTTTCAAAATAGACACTATTCCAAACAATGAGAGATCAGAGATGACTTTTTTGGGAGTAAACCTGAAGGTAACTAACGCCGGACTACGCAGTCGGGCCACATACCGCGTCACTGGGCCTGACGTTTGCCGAAGGCAACACGTTACCGGCTCAGTTCAAAGAAGGCGCATTCATCGGTCAGCACGGTTCCTGGAACCGCAAGCCGCACAGTGGTTACAAAGTGATTTTCGTACCCTTCAGCGCCGGCAAACCGGTTGGGCAACCGTTGGACGTGCTCACTGGTTTCCTCAATGAAGATGAAAAAGCCATGGGCCGGCCGGTGGGTGTGGTGATTGATCAGCAGGGGGATTTACTGGTGGCGGATGATGTGGGGAACAAGGTGTGGCGGGTGTCGGCAAGTAAATAACGGCAAAACCGCATACCCTGTGGGAGCGAGCTTGCTCGCTCCCACAGGGTCGGCATTCAGCGCTTACGACAAAGCGTCAGGCCATCCCCCAACGGTAACAATGACAGATCCACTCGCGCATCATCCTTCAACGCTCGATTGAGCGCCTGGATCGCGCGGGTGTCCGCGCTCTCTGGATTGTCCTCCAGCACTCGCCCGCTCCACAGCGTGTTATCGAACACCGCCAACCCACCGACTCGCAGCAACCGCAGCGCATGCTCCAGATAGGCGGGATAGTTGGCCTTGTCGGCATCGATGAACATCAGATCGAACTGGCCGGGCTGGTCCAACTTGCCAAGGGTCTCCAGCGCAGGTGCCAGACGCAGATCGATTCGCCCGGCCAATCCGGCTTCCTGCCAATAACGGCGGGCCGTGGCATTGTAATCGCCGGGAATGTCGCAGCAGATCAGCGAACCGTCATCCGGCAATGCCGCCGCCATGCACAGGGCGCTGTAACCGGTGAAGGTGCCGACTTCCAGCAATCGCCGGGCGCCGGTGAGCTTCACCAGCAACGCGAGAAACTGCCCCTGCTCCGGCGCAATCTGCCAGCGCGCCATGGGCAGCGCCTGGGTTTCGTCGCGCAAACGCTTGAGCAGCGGCGTCTCGCGCAGGGACACGTCGAGCAGATATTGGTACAGCGAATCGTCGAGATTGAGCGTGCGAGCGGTCATGACCACAACCCCAGGCTATTACGGATTGCGCGCCAGATGCTCCGGTTGCAGGACGCGTTTGGCGCTCAGGTAGGCTTTCTGCCAATACGCCTTGGACAAGCTGTCGAGCTTGACCGTGCCGCCGGTGGCTGGCGCATGGACGAAACGACCTTCGCCGACGTAGATGCCGGCATGGCTGACCTGGGAACCGCCATTGGTGGCGAAGAACACCAGGTCACCCGTTTGCAGGCCTTCCTTGCCGACGTTGGCCGCTTGCATGGAAATCATTTCACGGGTCGTGCGCGGCAGGGAAATGCCCGTGACATCACGGTACACGTAGCCGATCAGCCCGCTGCAATCGAACCCGGAATCTGGCGTGTTGCCGCCCCAGCGATAAGGCGTGCCAACCAGGCCCAACGCGCGAAACAGCACGTCTTCCGCTTCAGGCGAAAAGGCTTGGGAAGGACCGAATACGATGGGCGCGCGAACCACCGGCGCTGGCGGCGGTGTACGACTGGCGCAAGCGCTGAGCAGCGCTGCGAGGAACATGATTGCGAGGCGGGCCGACGTCGACATAAGCAGAGCATCCTGATCTGGCTGCGGCTTTTTTCTGCTGGGGACGCAGAAAAGAAAACCGCCTGCGCAGTACGCAGGCGGTTTGCCATCATTGATAGATCAGAATTCTAGCGCTTATCAGGCAAACTTCAAGTAAGACTTTAAGTTCACCTTACAAACTGTCCGCTTACTTGCGTGCGGTGACGATCGGGGAAGCACCTGGAGCCATGGCGAGTGCGCGCTTGGCTTCGATGAAGGTCTTGCTCCAGTAGCTGTCGCCCAGGCTATCGA
>RCUN01001074.1_pt1 | contig 10296 bp, 9 predicted proteins | sample 2166181 | NCBI WGS metagenome assembly RCUN01 (sample SAMN09932603, study PRJNA488358) | compost metagenome | feature: garden; material: soil; isolation source: compost soil in crotononitrile-enriched culture | place: Germany: Experimental Botanical Garden Goettingen | collected 2016-01-27 | reverse complement strand
ACAGGACCTTGGAAGGCGTTTTAAAGGTGCTCAACGCTTAAGGTCCTGTACATGAGTAGCAGATACCCAACATTAATAGGAAGAGGTGTTATCTCTTATCCAGCCCCCCGGTCGCCAGAAAGGCTAGGGCCGATTGCCGTACCTATGCATCAAGCTAAATCAGCTTGTTTGCACAGGTGAGAAAGTGAACAAAAGACAGCCGAAAGTGGCACTTAGCTCTATCAAAGAATTGCCTGATATTGCATACCCGATAGTGAACATTTAGCCGCGATAAAACCTTGTTTCTCGAACGTCCGATTACAATTTGCTAATCGAACCTATAGCCCTGATTATTTTATGTGGACTTTCAAATGCCTGACCAATTCAACCTAAAAGATATATACGAACAAAATTTAAACTTTTTGATTGGAGCTGGAGCATCACATGGATTTTTACCTACCTTAGCTCTAGAAATTAAAGATGATGATGGTAAAAAGCATACATTTGAAACATTAGCTAAGATTTTTGAAAGTAATTCCCCAATGAAGTGTTTGCTATTCATGTTGTACTACCGAGAGTGTATAAAACCTGGGTTGCCATGTATATGGCCTAAAGGGGTACCGGCGCCACCTAGAGCGCCGGTAAAAGAAGTAGTCATTGGCGAATATAAACTTTTTATTAACACATTAATTCGTGTTTTAGATAGACAGAAGGACTCTGCAAAAAAAGCAAATATATTTACCACGAACTATGATAATTGTATTGAAACTGCCTGTGAAGAGTTACTAACTGAGCATGTAGCACCATTCTATGTCAATGATGGAAGTTCTGGATTCCAAAAGCGCATCTTTCATACTAAGAATTTCAATAATAGAGTAATTAATAAGGGTGCCTTTGAGCGATATGACCAAACCCTTCCTCAATTAAATATTCTACATGCTCATGGCTCCGTCCATTGGGAAAAGGGGGGTAGAGATGGCGAAATTGAACTTAATTATGGATCAAGTAATTACAATATTACATTTGATGAAAATGAAAATAAATTGGTCGATCGCTTTAGAAGCATTTTGTACGACGCCGATAAAACAAACATTGACATAAATGCATTTTATCAAACGGAGGGCTTAACATCTTTAAATATCGATGTTTTTTGGCAAGAATATAATAAAATACCTATTGTTAATCCAACAAAGTGGAAATTCCATGAAACTGTTTTTGAAGAAGCCTACTATCAAATCCTACGCCATTTGAGCTATGAATTAGAGAGGCAAAATTCAGTTCTTGTAACATTTGGCTTCTCTTTTGCTGATGAACATATCCTCACCCTAGTACAGCGCTCTTTGTCTAATCCATCACTGACAATGTACGTATCATGCTTTAATGAGTCGGAATTAAGGTGGATGAAAGATAAATTCAATGGCTATCAAAATGTAAAGTTCATTTATTCTGATAGTGGTTTTCTAAATTTCAGCAAATTTAATCGTTCAATTTTCACCCTAGTGCCACAAAAAAAAGAACGTGACAAAGAAGCAGCTGCACAACCCAATGAAACTGAAGCTGTAGAATTGGGTGGTAGTCTATGAGCATTGCTATAGGTGAAGTTATTTCTGTTAGAGGCACAAATATCATCGTAGCACTTTATGAAGAATCCAATAAAGAAACTCTTTTCTATTTTGGAGAAAAATTCAATGGTGTGTCAATTCAGGAGTTTATCTTAATCCGTCGAGGATTCAGAGATATCGTTGCCAGAGTACAAGGTGAATATCTGGATGAGAGAGTGAGGGATGAGGTAAATAATTGTTACATTCGTAAAATTGAGTTAGTGCCTATAGGATACTTTCATTTCGATATTTTCCATGAAGGTATCAAACACTTACCAATGATACGAGATACAGCTTACTTAATGAGTGACAATCAGGTGAAGTCACTCTTTGGTAAACCAGATGGTAATTTTATTGTCGGTGAAACGCTCACTGAAGAAGTACCAATATCACTTCCTTGGGCTAAGCTTTTCAATACTCATATCGGCGTGTTTGGAAATACTGGCAGTGGAAAATCGAATACATTAACAAATCTCTACACAACTCTATTTAAGAACAAAATAAATAACATCCAGAATATTAGTAATTTTATCGTAATCGATTTCAATGGTGAATATACTCGAAACCAATTAATTCCAAATGCTGATTTCAAAGAAATATACCAGCTCGATACCAGTAATAATGAAGGCAATAAATTCCCACTAATGACTGACGTATTTTGGGATGAGGAACTATTTGGGATACTATTCAAAGCTACAGAAAACACTCAAAAACCATTCTTAAAGCGGCTTGTTTCCGGACGAAATAAATTCAAAAACACCCCCGATAGTCTTACTAATTACGTCAAGTCGACATTACGTAAAGCCCTAACTAGCACAGCTCAGAAAAAAGAGTTTGTAGATATAATTTTCGAAATATCAAAACTTATAAACTCTCACAATATGAAGCAACTTGCAGAACAGATGGGTTGGCATAGTAATCAGGAAAAGCTCTACTTTCCAAATTATCAGAAGTATTTCAATGGTGGCGATAACGATGAAACTTACAATCAGTATTGTAAGCAACATATTGATGCTATTAACATAAACCAATTATCATCATTTGGTGAGCTAAGGCTAAGAATTAACGCTCAACTACTTTCCGACCTCATCAGTGGTTATGTACAATTTGAACATATCCAGCCTCTTTTAAAGAGAGTGGAAGCGTCATTGATTGCACTTGAACGGGTATTCAGCATTGGTGATGAACCACCGTCAAACAAATTGCTGACAGTTATATCTCTTAGAAAGACCAACCAAGAAATAAAAAAGATATTACCATTATTACTTGCCAAGTATTACTATGGTTCACACAAACATAAAGTCATTAATCAAAGTCCCCCTAAACACACCTTTCACATGATTATAGATGAGGCTCATAATATCCTCTCAACGCAGTCCAATCGAGAAAGTGAAAGCTGGAAAGACTACAGGTTAGAGTTGTTCGAGGAAATAATAAAAGAAGGTCGTAAGTTTGGCTTCTTTTTAACTTTATCAAGCCAAAGACCTGCTGATATATCTCCGACAATAATGTCTCAACTACATAACTTCTTTATCCATAGATTAGTTAATGAACGAGACCTTAAGTTACTTGAAAGTACTATTAGCTCACTCGATGATTTATCAAGACAGATGATACCTAATCTAGCAAAAGGATGTGCTGTTATAACTGGAACATCCTTCGATATTCCAATGGTTGTTCAGTTCAACGAGATGGCTGAGGGTAGTAGACCTGACAGCGATGATATTGATATTTCAGCTCTTTGGAGATAGGTATTTAGGACATTCATCTAGTTTTTTCAAAAATTAAAACAGCTACCATTCAATTACAGATATTCGCAAAGATCACAGATATTCAAAATATATAGAAAGTACCAGCCCTCCGGCAGGCCACAAACAAAAACCGCAGCCCCTTGGGCTGCGGTTTTTTTATTGGCTCAACCTGTTGGCAGCAACAGGGCCACCAGCCTTACGCACGGCGCCAGCTGGTCTTGCCGGCGCTGTCTTCTAGCACTATGCCCATCTCGGTGAGACGGTTGCGGGCGGCGTCGGCGGCGGCCCAGTTCTTGTCGGCGCGGGCCTGGTTGCGCTGGGCAATCAGTTGCTCGATCTCGGCCACTTCGTCGTCCGCTTCGCCACCCTTCAAGAAGGCATCCGGATCCTGTTGCAGAATGCCGAGCACGGCGCCGAGTTCGCGCAGGCGGGCACCGAGGCCTGCGGCGACATTGATGTCTTCGGCCTTCTGGCGGTTGATCTCGCGCACCAGATCGAACAGGGCGGAGTAGGCTTCCGGGGTGTTGAAGTCGTCGTCCATGGCATCGACAAAGCGGGCCACCTGCTCGTCGCCACCGGCGGCGGCGGCCACCGGCAGATCGCGCAGGGCGGTGTACATCCGCTCCAGGGCGGCGCGGGCCTGCTTCAGGTTCTCTTCCGAGTAGTTGAGCTGGCTGCGGTAGTGGCCGGACATCAGGAAGTAGCGCACGGTTTCGGCGTCAAAATGGGCCAGGACGTCGCGGATGGTGAAGAAGTTGCCAAGGGACTTGGACATCTTCTCCTTGTCAACCATCACCATGCCGCTGTGCATCCAGGTGTTGACGTAGTCGCCACCGTGGGCGCAGCAGGACTGGGCTATTTCGTTCTCATGGTGGGGGAACTGCAGATCCGAGCCGCCGCCGTGGATGTCGAAGTGGTTGCCAAGGTGCTTGGAGTTCATGGCGGAGCACTCTATGTGCCAGCCGGGACGACCCGGGCCCCAGGGGCTGTCCCAGGTCGGCTCGCCGGGCTTGGACATCTTCCACAGCACGAAGTCCAGCGGGTTGCGCTTGGCTTCGACCACGTCGACCCGGGCGCCGGCCTGCAGCTGCTCCAGATCCTGGCCAGAGAGCTTGCCGTAGTCGGCGAAGGACTCGACGATGAACATCACATCGCCGTTGTCCGCCACGTAGGCGTGCTCTTTCTCCAGCAGGGTTTCGACCAGGGCGATGATTTCACCAATGTGCTGGGTGGCGCGGGGTTCGATGTCAGGGCGCAGCATGCCGAGGGCGTCGAAGTCCTGGTGCATGTCGCCGATCAGGCGCTCGGTGAGGTCGTCACAGGTGACCCGGGTCTCGGCAGCGCGCTTGATGATCTTGTCATCCACGTCGGTGATGTTGCGCACATAGGTGAGATCGTAACCGGCGTAACGCAGGTAACGGGCCACCACATCGAAGGAGACGAAGGTGCGACCGTGGCCGATATGACAGTGATCGTAGATGGTGACGCCACACACATACATGCCCACCTTGCCCGGGTGGATAGGTTTGAATTCTTCTTTTTGACGAGTGAGTGTGTTGTATATCTTCAGCATCTTATGACCACTGCCTGTGAGTAAAATGGCCTGACATTCTAACCGCATCCGGTGGAGAAAACGAGGCAGAAAAAGCGCCGGATCCCCCATGCCATCTATGCCGCAGGCCCCTGATGGGCTAGAATTGCCACCACTTTATGCCATACACCTGCGGGCACCTCATCGCCCGCATCAAATGAAAGGACATATCATGGTTACTCTGCACACCAACCACGGCGACATCACCCTGACCCTGAACGCGGAAAAAGCCCCCGAGACCGTGGCCAACTTCCTGCAATACTGCCGTGACGGTCACTACGACAACACCATCTTCCACCGCGTCATCGACGGCTTCATGATCCAGGGCGGCGGTTATGCCCCTGGCTTCGAAGAGAAAGAGACCCGCGCCTCCATCAAGAACGAGGCGGCCAACGGCCTGTCCAACAAGATTGGCACCATCGCCATGGCCCGCACCTCGGAGCCGCACTCCGCCAGCGCCCAGTTCTTCATCAACGTGAACAACAACGACTTCCTGGACTTCAAGTCCCCCACCACCCAGGGCTTCGGCTACTGCGTGTTCGGTGAAGTCACCGCCGGCATGGACGTGGTCAACAAGATCAAGGGCGTCAAGACCGGCAACTACGGCCGCATGCATCAAGACGTGCCGACCGAAGACGTCGTCATCACCAAGGTGACCCTTGCTGAGTGATTGTCGCCTTCTGCGCACTGATATAACTGCGGCCCCGGCCGCAGTTTTTCCATCTGCGCAGGCCACCCCCGCCAACTGGCGCCGCCTCGACTATCTGGCCCAGGGCAATCCCCGCCAGCGCTCCGCCCATGCCCTGCTCACGGCGGGATGCTGGGACGCGCTTGAACGTCTGTGCCAGGACCTGGCGCTGGTGAGCACAGTCGCCATCGGGCTCGACAGGCCCGGCAGCGATCTCGACATCCTCTGCCAGCACCCAGATCCCGCGCGCCTTGCCGCCCTCTTGCGTGAGCAGGGCTGGACGGCCAGCGACAAGGGGCACCAGGTGTGGCTGCTGGAGCAGACCCTGACAGGCCCGGACCAGGCCCGCTGGCCGGTGGAGCTCTATGTCACCCAAGCCCCGCTGGAGACGCTCAACGGCTGGCGTCACCTCAGCCTGATGGCCGCCCTGCTGGAGCACTTTGGCCACGACTTCTATCAGGCCGCGCTGCGCCTTCGCCTCGAGGCAGGGCTCAAGGGAGAGGCGGCCATCTGCCGTCTGCTTGGCCTTGGCGGCGATCCTTACGCCGCGCTGCTGACCCTGGAGGGGCGCGATCTTGCCAAGCTCCACTGGCAGGCCCATCCCCAGTGCGACTCGTCCACGCCGGCAGACTCCCCTGCCCCCCTTTGCCCGGAACCCATCAAGAGCACTCATCCCACATCATGAGCACCCTTTTTATCAGTGACATTCACCTGTGCGCCCAGCGGCCCGACATGACAGCCGCACTGGTGCGTTTTCTCGAGCGCGACGCCCCCAAGGCCGATGCCCTCTATGTGCTGGGAGATCTGTTCGAATTCTGGATTGGCGACGACGATCCCAACCCGCTCCACAGCCAGGTGGCCGAGGCCTTCCTGGCCCTGAGCCGGCAGGATGTGCCCATCTACTTCATCCACGGCAACCGCGACTTCCTGCTGGGCAAGGCCTTTGCCAAACGGGCGGGCATGACGCTGCTCGGCGACCCCTGCGTCATCGATCTCTACGGGGAGCGGGTGCTGCTGAGCCATGGGGACCTGCTCTGCACCCTGGATGAGGGCTATCAGAAGTTTCGCCGCATCACCCAGCAAAAATGGCTGCGCTGGCTCTTCCTGCGCCTGCCCCTTGGCCGCCGCCAGGCCATCGCCTGCAAGATGCGGGGCCAGAGCCAGATGGAGAATGCTGGCAAGCCACAGACCATCATGGATGTGACCCCGGCGGCGGTCGATGCACTGCTGCGCCAGCATGGCTGCCAGTTGCTTATCCATGGTCACACCCACAGGCCCGCCGTCCATGACTTCATGCTGGATGGCAAGCTGGCGCGGCGCATAGTGCTGGGAGACTGGTTCGAGCAAGGGTCCGTGCTGAGCTGCTCCCCGCAGGGCCAGCGGCTCGAGAGTCGCCCCCTCCCAGAGTGACGCTCCCCCTCGGGGATAAGGGATTCTCATATGACAACGTCTGTCCCCCTCCCCGAGCAGGATGCAACGCCGAACCCTGCATATACTCTGTGTCTGTGCACACAAATGAGGACTAGATGATGGGATTTCTTACTTGGGTTGTATTGGGATTGATCGTCGGCATCCTGGCCAAATGGATAATGCCGGGCAAGGATGGGGGCGGTTTCTTCATGACGGTGATCCTGGGGGTCATAGGCGCCATGGTGGGTGGTTACATCGGCACCCTGCTGGGCATGGGGACAGTCACCGGCTTCAACCTGCCGAGCATACTAATCGCCACAGTGGGTGCCTTGATAGTGCTGTTTTTCTACAACAAGATCCGCAGCTGAGCCGCTGAATCCGTTTCTTTCAGCACTCGCTGTGTATGCCCCCGGGCCAGGATCCGAAACCTTGGGTTTCGGATTTTTTATGGGCGAGCCACTCCTTTCGCCTCCGGTGCAGCTGGCACGGAAAGTCGCCCAACCCGGGCGCCTGGGTTCTGGCGCGAGGCGCTGATCTATCGAGGTTGGCGGGTGCGGCATTGGTGCAAACCTAGTGCTTCCGTCTATGGCATCCCGTTATTGCCATACAGACAGAAGCCTGGGCGCTCGCTCAATCGCTCGTAGTAATCGCTCACCGCCGCGAGTGGCGGGCGCTCGAAGGGGGTATGGAACCAGCGATTCACCGACAGGCCGACGGGAATGTCCGCCAGCGAGAAGCGGCTCCCGGCCACATAGCCGCCGGTGGCCTCGAGCTGCCTGTCCAGGATCTGCATGTACCTGGACCACTCGGCACAACTCGCCTCCATCGCCTGGCTATCCTGATGGGCGGGGGAGTGCCTGACCAGCGACATGAAGGCGTAGCTCCAGGCGCGGTTCAAGTCCGACGACTGCCAATCCATCCATTGATCGACCCTGGCCTTGGCCCGCGCCTCGGCGGGATAGAGCGCGCCGTCACCATAGCGCGTCGCCAGATATCGGATGATGCTGTTCGATTCCCACAGGGTGAAGTCCCCATCTCTCATGACCGGCACCATCCCGTTGGGATTCAACGCCAGGAACTCGGCACTCCGGGTGGACTGAAAACCGCTCCCCCACTCCTCCCGCTCGAAAGGGAGATCCAGCTCGGCGCAGGTCCACAACACCTTGCGCACATTGATTGACGACGCCTTGCCCAAGATCCGTAACATCGCTTCACCCTCCCGTGGAAAAGATCGAGCTTCCATGAAGCACACCGTACCGGTCAAGGGAGAAAGCGACGGCCGTGGCCCCCATTTCTGTCCGTCATCGCCATCCACGTCATGACACCGTTGCTTGGCCCGGCCATGCCTTGGCAAGCACCACGAAACCTTGGGGGACCCAGTGAGCAGGATGGAATGATGGGCGGAGCGCATCAGCAGTGCCCCCCTTGGTACAGGCGGGGCCCGGTAACGCGAGGTGACACAGGGAGGATGAGGGAAAAGAGTGGCAGAGCCGGCGCCCTGCCGTCATGGTCACACTGGTAGGCGATTACCCGTTACCACAACGCCAGTCACGGGGTCACGGTCAAGTCTGCGGTGGCAGAGAAGTTCTGCCCATTGAGCATCCCGCTCGCGCTGACAGTGGTGGCCCCCGCGCCGACGGCGGTCGCGACCCCTTTACTGCCGATCGTGTTGCTGACGGTGGCGACGGCCTCATCACTGCTGCTCCAGCTCAGGGCCGGGTTGTAGGTCAGATCGATGATGCTGCCATCGGAGAGCGTCGCCTTGGCGGCAAAGACGGTCATGACTATCGGTTGTGATGACGAGGGCGGCATGCTGGTGGCGATCGCCGGGGTAAGGGTCAGATCGGAGACAACGGCATCTGTCACCTCCAGTTTGGCGCTTGCCTCAAAGACCCTGCCATTCCCGGTCCCTGTGGCCTTGATGTTGGCTATCCCGGCCCCCACAGCAGTGGCACGCCCCGTCTCGTCGACGGTGGCAATGCTGGCATCACTGCTGCTCCAGTTCACTGTCACATCGGCGGTGGCCTCCGCGGTCGAGCCATCGCTCAGGGTGACCTGGGCAATCAGTTGTTGTTGTAATCCTGCCGGGATACGGCTCTCCGAGGGGGTGACTTGCAGGCTAGTGATCTGTGCTGTGTCTGTTCCATTACCTCCGCCGCTCCCACTGGGCACGGGCACCATGGTTTCGGTATCACAGCCACCTAAAAACAGCGTCCACGTGCTGAGGAGCACGTATCTCATCTTGAGCACACTCATAATGGATTCCTTCAGGTTTGTGTTCGTTCAATTTTCGTCCCCGTCTGGTCTGGCTTTGTTGAAGTTCAATCGAGAGGTTCCTTGGTGATAAAGCGCCAAGCGTACGACAGCTTCCGCCGCTGCGCGCGCAAGGGATGGCGCAAAAAATGAGGCTATCCGGACATAACGACCCCGCTCCACAATCGGTTGCTGATGCCCTCCTAGCCAACCGAATCCCCCCCTTTTCCAGTGAAATCGTGGCCCAGCCACGGCAGTTGCATGCTATCAATTTGATTCGGTGGGAGCAGGCGGGATCGAGACAGCGGCAAGAGCCATAGGCAGTGGCAAGCAGGCACAGCCTCGAATAAGGCTCCATTCCCCATGCCAAGTTCGCAGCCGACGTCTAAGTATTTTTTCTTCTATCCAACCATCTCTTCCGACGATATTGCATTGGATAGCCCCAGAAGGGGCGAAGATGAGATGAGGGTGCCACCGGCTCGAGGATGACGGCGGGATCACGCGGTCGTGTCCACCACAGGGCCAGCCCGATGAGCAGAGGCCCGGACCGTTAATCCAGATGGTAACCCCCCATCGACTCGACATTGACCCTTGGCTACGACTGGATTACGGGAGCTACGGGGAGTAAAGCTGGCATACTTGCCGAAATAAGGTCGTGTGGACCAAGTGTGGGCATTGACGCAAAAACAAAAAGGCCACTATCGCTAGTGGCCTTCGTAAGTCTTTGATTTTAATGGTGCCTGAGGCCGGAATCGAACCGGCACGACGCGAACGTCGAGGGATTTTAAATCCCTTGTGTCTACCGATTTCACCACTCAGGCACCGCAATCGGTATCAAGTCCGCGTACGGGCTTGTCAATATGGAGGCACGTTCCGGAGTCGAACCGGACTAAACGGATTTGCAATCCGCTGCATAACCGCTTTGCTAACGCGCCATGCAAAAGAGAGTTGGCTCTCGATTGTCTGAATTTGGAGCGGGAAACGAGACTCGAACTCGCGACCCCGACCTTGGCAAGGTCGTGC
>RCUN01001073.1_pt1 | contig 10300 bp, 13 predicted proteins | sample 2166181 | NCBI WGS metagenome assembly RCUN01 (sample SAMN09932603, study PRJNA488358) | compost metagenome | feature: garden; material: soil; isolation source: compost soil in crotononitrile-enriched culture | place: Germany: Experimental Botanical Garden Goettingen | collected 2016-01-27 | reverse complement strand
TAAGTTCATCTTTTGTCATATCATGACGTCCTGTGATATCCATTTTCTTTGCCATTTCCAAGAGCTCAGCTTTGGTTTTTTCGGAACTTCCATTTTGTGAACTCTTAGACGCAGAAGCGCTTTTAGCAGTTGCTGGAGCTGATTTTTTTTCTTTGTTGTTGCTGTTGCCCTGCGATTGTCCTTTGGCAGTCGTATGGCTTGAACTTTTTGTTGTATTCATTATGTTCTGTTTTATTTGTTACTTATATGCTGAACATGTTACAGGTGCAAAAGGTTGGTCGTTTTAATACGTTATTGGATGGTACTATTACGCTTTGTTCTTTTTTCCATAGCAAATGCTTTGATAATGGCTTTATTAAAAGCGGGTAAATCGTCGGGCGTGCGGCTCGTAATAAGTTTATCGTCAACGACGACGTTACTGTCTTCCCATAATGCGCCTGCATTAATCAGGTCCATTTGAATGGCTTCGACAGACGTTATTTTTCTATCACGTACCAAATCCGCATTAATAAGTAATTGTGGACCGTGACAAATTGCCGCGATCGGTTTATCGCGTTCCCAAAAAGCATTGATCAAAGCAATAGCAGTTTTATTGGTTCTCAATTTATCTGGGCTTATGACTCCGCCGGGTAGCAGCAATCCATCGTACTGATCCTCTTCTGCCTCCTGAAGAGCAACATCGACAGGATAATCATTTGACCATTCATCACCATTTTTTGCGCGAACTTTTCCTTTAGCCGGTGATAAAATATCTGTTTTGGCGCCTGCATTTTCCAGCGCTTCTTTGGGACTGGTCAATTCAATTTCTTCAAATCCATCGGCTACCAATATGGCAATCCGCTTATTTTTTAAATTTTCCATATCTAAAGTTTGTTTGTATTATATGTTTTGTGTTCTTAAAAGGAACGGATCTAAACCTACGAAGGTTTGAAATAAATTACCTTCGAGCTGGGGTTTGTCAGTTGCCATAATGTCAAGCTAAAGTTGATTTTGAATAAAAAGTAACGGATAAAACTACACCAAACGAATAAAATTTAATTAAATATCGATAAGTGCAAAGCAGGTATCGTCGCCATGATGAGCTTTCAATACAGGTACTGCCACATTATAAATGGGTATTCCGGCAGGGGATAGGGCTTTGAATTTTCCCGCATGCGCATGCCCATGAAAGGCGGCAGTAACTTTACGCCGCTGGAGCGGCTCCATTAAATGTGTTGAGCCTAAAAAAGGATAAATCTGTTCGGGTTCACCCAATACTGTTTCTGCGATAGGTGCATAATGGAGCAAAGCGACTTTTTTTATAGCTGCATGCTCTTGCTCTAACCTTGCCAACGCGCGGTCCAGGAGCAATGATTCGTTAACAGCTTCCTGCACAAAACTTTTCATGGCATCTTCGCCGAACATCGATAACATATAACGGTCAAATCCTCCACCAAATCCTTTTATCCCAGCAAAACCAATATTTTCGATCACGATTGCTTCGCCGTCCAAAACCGTAATTTTACTGTCGGTCAAAATTTGGCGAATCTGTTTCTGCCGTCCCTTTTCATAATCGTGATTTCCTAATACGGCGACGACCGGAACTTTGATGGATTGAAGTTCGGCAACGAGTAATTCAGCTTCTTCTTCATCACCCGTGTCGGTTAAATCACCACATAATAGCAGGACTTTTGCCTTTTCTGAAATCTCTTCAAATTTTGTTTTCCATTTTCCATGCTGATAAGCATTCATATGTATATCGCCCAAAGCGGCTATTGTTGTCTTTTTATTCATCTCAAACAGTTTTTATGGTATATGATTTATACGCCCATTCTTTAATATCGATCTCATATTGCGTCTGGTCGATGAGCGGTCCCAGGCAAACTTTCTCTAAGCAAGGAGGTAGTTCATACTGATCTGCTGCCCGCTTAATAAGCTGATCAAATAAGTCCTTTGGAAGAATATCGCGATAGTCATGCGGATAGGTAAACTGAAAGATGAGCATTTGAGCCAACAAGAGGTGCCAATGTTGATCCATCCGCGCCAATAAGCGATCCCAGTCCAGTTTCTTCCCATATTTTAGCCAAATATGGTTTATATCGGCGCTGTCGTGCCGCTCTCTGTTTTGCACATACAGTTTACACCAAACGAGTTCCTCTGCGGGCATATAACGTACTGTTGTATCAAACAGCACTCCTTCAGGCCCCCTGTCAAACCAATCTTGTTCCACAGTACAATTGTGGTTAACACTATCAAAAATAATATCAATAAAGTAGGGGGGCTTGTAAATCTTGGCCAGCCATCTCACATCCGTCAGTTCTGTTTTATAACCGCTAGCGGCAAAATGTTTGAGAATTTTTGGGTATTCGCTGCTTTTGCAAAAAATATCCATATCCTTCGTAGGCCGTATGATCCCAGTGTAGTGAAACATGGCCAAACCACCACCTACCATAAATTGACATCCGTTCTCCTGCAGCAGCCTCAATGTATCCTGAAAGAAAGCCAAGCAATCCTCAGGTGGATTATCTAAATGAATCATATTGTCTACTTTTCCTTAAAGACAGTCAAATAAATGAAGTAGTTTGTTGATAGTCAATGAAAACGTATTATCCACCTGTTTAATAGGTAAAAGTACTCAATTTAAAAATTGTTGGAACTCGGAGGGCTCTTATCGATGTTCTGAAATAAAATGTTCTGAAATAAAGTAAAGGCTCATTGCCCGATGAAGTATGGATGGGCGTATAACAAAGATATAAAAACAGCATAAATATGGACAGTTTTTTTGGCTCTGGTGAGGATCTCACGATGTTACAGATGGGATCGCGCGCGTTTATTATGTTTATTATAGCGCTTTTTTTGGTTCGATTAGGAGGAATTCGAATTCTCGGCCGAAAGTCAGGTGTGGATTTCGTAATCATTATTATACTAGGGGCAGTGTTGGCTAGAGGAATAGTTGGCGCCTCGCCGTTCCTGTCAACGGTGTTCGCTGGCTTTGTAATGATTATTGTCAATAAAATCCTAGCCCAGGTATCGGCCCGGCTTCCCTATTTGGGTAACATGGTAAAAGGTAAGCCGGCTGTTTTATACAAGAACGGTAAAATCCAATGGGATCAGATGGATCGACTGGGTGTAAGTCGCACAGATCTACTGACGAGCTTGCGGCTAGAAACAAACAGCAAGCACCTCGATGAAGTAGATATGGCTTTGATGGAACCGAATGGTCGAATAAGCTTTACACTCAAGGAAAGAAAATAAATACTTAACAGGTAACTTTTCCTTGGTAAAACTAAACTTCTACGTCAAAAAGGATCACTGAATTAAAGCCTGTTGACACTCCGCATAGCTAAACTGGGAAGAGGGTTAAAGAAGAATAAATTAAAAATATAGATTATGATTAAATACGTGTATTTGGCCATCGCATTTGCTGCAACAGCAATATCTTGCGATAATAGCGCTAATAATGGAGGAGAGGAAACTAAGATAGACACCGTAGTCAACCAAAATGGTCTACCCTTGGACAATATCCACCGAAGCCGTGGAAAAGATACGACAAAAAATGAGGATGGGAGCGCAAAAGAAGGGGTGCCATTAGACAATTTGGATCGCGATAAAAGTACGGATTGACCTGGTTGTATCTTTTCGAACAATGGCGCAAAATTATTTACTTCCAGAACGATAATAGATCCAACCTGGCAACTGTTCCAATGGGTTAGGTATTTTCAGATCTACAAGTGTATTCAACCCTAGTTCTTGGGCTAATTTTCCGAATGCATCTAAGTCATGAACTGGGTAGAATATCGCGTGCTCATTGGGCATATCCACATTCCCTTGTAACCAGCGGTAGCCCTCAGCATGTAGATTATCGATAAAGGTATCAGTAATAACCTCCAGGTAATGCATCATTTTGTTGATCCAAATAAGTTCATCCCTCGATCGTGTCGGATAGTGTTCGTGTACGTATTGGAGAATCGGTTGTTCGCCCTCCATGTCCCAGCCATCGCGAATCATCGCTAGACCCATAGACCGCACTTCTTCCTGATAAAAATCCAGCCCATAACTCATTTTAATTTCGCCCGCAATAGGGCTTTCTTCAATTTTAGCACGTAGCGCCATTTGTCTATTAAGAAGTTCATGTTTGTAGTCGAATGTTTGTTCCATGGTATTATGAGAATTAACGAAGGACAGAGCCTTAATGACTTTGTCCTCCGGAGTGAATGAATGAAATATGATTTTATTTTAATGTCGGTTTGGGTACTTTTTTCTTGATAGCTGGAGATGGCGCATTGGGTGTAATGCGCATATCACTTATCGGAGGATCTGAAGGCGGCATATTTTTAATTTGATCAAGATGTTTTTCAAATGCGGGGATTTTATCAGTAGCGAATTTCTTAAGGTCAGCATCTGTAATTGCTGTACCTGTACTTGCATCTTTGAAAAGTGAAATAGCATCCTGATGGCTCTTAACCATCAGATCGGTATAGACGCGGTCGAAATTTGCTGTGTCCGCATTATTGAGTTGGTCGATCATAACTTTGTAATTTTGATCGTCACTCGTACTCAGCTGCCAATTTTTATTCTTTACAATGGTCGACAGTTCATTTCCAGCAGCAGTATGGTCGTCTGCGATCATCTGTGCATATTGTTTGATATTTGCGTTTTGTGATTTTGCAAGAGCAATGCTTGCTGCCTGCAGTTCGAAATTGTTGCTGGCCGTGGCTTTGCTGGCAAAGTCCAGGTCTCCAGGCTGTGGCTGAGCGGGGTTGCTGTCTTGCGCCTGTACTGTTAAAATGCAGGCAAAAATCACAAGCAGCGTTCCCAAAGTTTTTAAAATGGTTTTCATAATGCTATTGTTTAATTGTTAACGATGTATGCTATTACGGTTATCATTTCCTTTTTGTCCATAACTAAGGATGATAGAGGATGCTAAAAAGGATAAAGACGATCTGATGATATAAGCATAGACTCTTTTGTGTGTGTTTAATAGTGAACAGTGGTCGAGAAGTTAGGGTTTGGAACTGTTATATTTTACGTATTTAAATCGAAAACTGTGTTGTTTACGTAAATACATCGTACAAATTCGTATTACATCATGATTAAAGCTCTTATGTCAATTGGGGGACAGTCAAAAATCAATTTCTCAACTAAACTAAAAATAAAAAACAGACAGCTATGAAACAGTTGTTTTTGGATGCCCATACCTCGATGGGGATCCTGAACTGTACAATTTTTATTCATGCTACATTTAATTTATAATCATTTTGTTGATGAACCACCGCTGTTGTCAGATCGTTAATTGTGTTAGTACGCAATGTAGCATGATTTGTACGTTAATTGTGGCGCGGTTGTTCTTTTGGGGTCTTGTTTCGGAAAAACGTGTTTTTACTGGAGATATGTGGTAAATGCTTGATTTGAAAGTATCAGCATGACTGGCTGAACGAAAAAAGTTTGAGATCTGTTTATTTGACGAACAGCTCTTCGGAGCATAAAACTTATTATTATGGCAACAACAGCAGACAAAAGCAAAACAAGCACAAAATCAGGTAGCACATCAACTTCAGGATCTGCTTCGCAAGGAAGAAAGCTACGTGCCGAGGCAGGTGCAGCAAAGGATTTGGCCGAATTATTTGAAGATGGTCTGAAAGATATTTACTGGGCTGAAAAAGCGCTGACAAAGGCACTTCCTAAGATGGAAAAAAATGCAAGTTCAGAACCATTGAAATCTGCTATTTCTAAACATTTGGCGGAAACAGAAACACATGTGGATCGCCTCGAACAATGTTTTGAGTTTATAGGAGTGAAAGCAAAAGCTGAAAAATGTGAAGCGATGGCGGGCTTGGTTGAAGAAGCCGAAAGCCTTATGAAAGAAACAGAAGTCGGGGCTGTTCGGGATGCCGCTATTATTGCTGCGGCTCAAAAGGTGGAACATTATGAAATTGCTACTTATGGTACGCTGGCGGCTTTTGCAAAAGTGTTAGAGCACAAGGATGCATTGAAATTACTACTTGAAACACTGGGTGAGGAAAAGAAATGCGACGAAGATCTAAGCGCGCTGGCCGATACAAATCTTAATTCGAAAGCTAAATAGGTAGCTGTCTATAACAAGATTGTGAAAGCCGAAGGACATGATTAATGCGTGTTTTAATAAAAGCAACTACGTAAAGAAAATGTAAAAGGCTCAATTTCGTTGGGCCTTTTACAAAAAATGAGCTATGAAATATTCAGATAATATGGGAAGAACGGCTGCTATTGGTAAAATTGAATACCCAAAACCACCGTTTAAGAGCCAGTCTCAACCTTGGCCAGGACTCTGTTGTGAAATGGATCCTCGACCTAATCATGGCGAGGACAGTCATAATGGATCGGGAAGGTTGCCATCTATAATTTGAAATGCTAATCCGTCTTGTCTGTTCTATTATCGTCTGAGGCGTCGTATCTTTCTTTTCGAGCCTTCATTTTAAAAGCGTGATTTTCCTTTGCGGCATCAATTGAGTGTGTGCAGGTAAGATCACTTTCCTGAAGCGCCAGTTTAGCGACGTGGGCATAAAATTTCGCAAGCTGATCAAGTTCTTCTTCACTGAGATCTTCCAAATTAACCATTCTATTGCTAGTGCCTTCGTGAGAGGCAATCAATTCATTGAGCTTGAGGTGGATTGCCTTTGAATCCTTATTCTGCGATTTTTGAATAAGAAATACCATTAGAAAAGTAACAATGGTCGTACCTGTATTGATGACCAGTTGCCAGGTTTCAGAGTAGTTAAATATGGGGCCACTTACTGCCCAAATGATAACTGTAGAGGTTGCAATAATAAATGCTGCTGAACTACCAGTTGCGTGTGTCGCCCAGTTTGAGAACCGTTCAAATAAGTTTTTTCTCTTTTTCATCACTAAACTTTAAGTTTCTATAGAGACCCCACTGAAACCGAATTTGTTTGCATTTATTAGCTTTTACCTTAAAAGATCAGTTTTTCAAAGGTTTGTCTGCTCCATAGCTAAGAATGACCTACCTGCTTTGTTGCTACTACCGTATTTGAGATTTGTACTGACTAGGTGTGACTCCTTTAATTGACTTGAAAATTTTATTAAAGTTTGAAAGGCTATTGAAACCACAGGCATAAGCAATGTGCGTGATTTGATGCTTATTTTCAGCGATCAATCTACAGGATTCGCTAATGCGCACCTCATTGACAAACTGGACGAAGGTTTTCTGCGTACGGGATTTGAAGTAACGGCAAAAGGAATGTTTCGACATATTAGATAGCTGCGCAACTTGATCCAATTGAATTTCTCCAGTATAGTTGTTAAATACGAATTTAAAGATGCTGTCAATTTTACTATTGTCAATAGGACTATAGTTGTGGGTGTATCCCGCGCTGGAGAGGTAATCAAATTCATCTGTTGATAACATCAATTCGATAATCTCCAATAACAAAATGGTTTTCTCAAAGCCATAATCCAGCTGTACAATCTTTTTTAGCTTTACCTTCAATTGTTCCTTTGTTGCGCCACGGAATAGGAGACCACGTTTTGAGGCCGAAAAGAATGCTTCGATTTTGTGTGTCTGAAAGAAATGCCCTAAAAGTTTAATCATTAATTTTGGTTCTATATACAAGGCCAAAGAGCGGGATGTCTTTGTCTCCGCAATAGCAGAGCCTGGGCAATTTATATTGTTATTGTGCCAGACATGTGGCAGATCGGGTCCTACAAAAGTGAGTTCATCAGAAGCAAAGTTACTCACATTATCTCCAATGATCCGTTTTCCCTCACTTTCCACAATATAGGTCATCTGACAGGCGCTATGAAAGTGAAATTCGGTGGAGAAGAATGGTCGCTGGACATCTTTGGTCGCAAAAGTCGTAATAGCTGCACCTTCCAGAATTTTTGCAAAAACAGGTTTCATGCGTTTGGTTATTTTAATTAAGAACAAGCAAGATAGCTTATTTTGTCCTAAAAATAAGTAAACAGAGGTAAAAATGTTAATATAGTGGGAGAAATGAGCAATCTAGCAGTAGTCACGGTACTGTTAAGCACGTAATTTCGAATAGTATAAAATAACGTGCAGAACTTATGAATCCTAAATTATATCCTTATAGCATCATGATCGTCTTTGTCGTACTTTGTGCGACAGCCTTTCGGTCTGCAGAAAGAAGTCGTACTGTGACTCGCTACGCATCTATAACAGGATTAAAAGCAGAGAAAGTAGCTTATTATAAGAAACTTCATGCCAAGGTTTGGCCCACAGTACTTCGAAAGATCGACGCATGTCATATCCGCAATTATTCTATTTTTTTGAAGGAAATAGATGGTAAATTTTTTCTTTTCAGCTATTTCGAATATGTAGGACAAAATTTCAAGCTTGATATGCAGAAGATGGCGTCCGATCCAGAGACACAGCGTTGGTGGAAAGAAACGGATCCTTGTCAGCAACCCCTGTCCGATGCGCAGGAGAAAGGGGAAATATGGTCTGGTATGGCGGAGGTATTCCATACGGAATAAAGAAAAAGAATGAATGCTGTAATAACCAACATTATATAACCATGAGAAAGAAATTATTATTTAGTTTGGCACTTGCTGTATTGGGAACAAATCTCTGTGCTCAGACAAAGACTATTGTACCTGTTCCATCAATACATCCCAATGCTTATCAGCGGGAGCAAATTGACCGAAAATATGGTATGTTCGTTCATTTTGGCATGAATACATTTCATGACCAGGAGTGGACAGACGGATCTAAACCCGCTAGCTCGTATGCACCATCGGCTATTGAGGTTAAACAGTGGGTTTCGACAGCAAAGGAAGCTGGGATGAAGTACATGATTTTGGTTACGAAACATCATGAAGGTTTTTGTTTATGGGATAGTAAGTATACGGACTACGATGTGGCGAGTTCTTCAAACGCGACAAATGTTGTGCAGGAGCTGGCTAAAGAATGCGCCAAACAGGGGATGCGCCTTGGTTTATATTATTCTTTATGGGACCGAAAGCAGAATCCCAATGTAAAAGACATGTCTGCAGATGCAGCATATAATCAATATATGTTGAACCAACTTAATGAGTTAGTTGATATAACCAAAAAGTATACAGATATCGTTGAGCTTTGGCTGGACGGTGGCTGGGAAAAAGAGAACTATCGATGGCCCACGCAGGCGATTTACAATTTGATCAAGAAAAAGGTTACCGGATGTCAAATTGGTATAAACTGGAGTATAGGATCACCTGAGAATACAGACAAACACATAGTTTTGCCGAAAGATCAGCAGAATTATTACCCTATACGTTATTTTCCAAGTGATTTTAGGCTAGGCGATCCTTATCTTCCGATCAATCCCGATCCTAAGCTTTTTATTGCCCAGGGGAATACGTATTATATGCCTTTTGAGACAACAGTGGTACTTGGAGAACGCTGGTTTTATAATACCACGGACAAGAAGTATAAGTCTTTGGAAGAGCTTGCGGGGATTTATCAGACCGCAACAGCACAAGACAATATCCTGATCTTAAACGTTGGTCCCAATCGGATGGGACGCATAAAGGATTCGGATGTTGACATTTTGCGCAAATTAAAGGATAAGTTAAAGTTGTAATTCAAAATAGATTAACCTAAATACTAAAAACAAGTACGTTAAGATTTTATGATAAAGACGTTTGATATTCAGGATCGGAGATTTCCTTTGGCTACAGGTGCGGGCAGTGATGCGATACACAAGGATCCGATCTATTCTTATGCTGTGACTCGATTGGTAGATGATAAGGGGCGCGTAGGGACAGGTTTGGCTTTTACACTGGGAGCAGGAAATGAGCTGGTCTGTCGTGCTGCAGCTTTCTATGCCGAACGATTGAAAGGGATTCCAATTGAAGATCTTATGGCAGATTTTGGTCAATTGTTTAATAAGTTGAGCAACGAACAGCAATTTCGTTGGTTGGGTCCCCATAAAGGTATCGTTCATTTGGCCCTAGCTTCGGTAACAAATGCCTGTTTTGACCTCTGGGCTAAAACAAGAGGAGTTCCACTTTGGAAGCTGTTAACCGACCTCAGCGCTGAGGAGATTGTCAATACGTTGGATCTTTCCTATTTGGAAGATGAATTTACAAAGGCTGAAGCCATCAGCCTGCTGGAGTCGACTATCTCAACTGGTCATAAAAGAATGGACATTATTGAAAAGGGCTATGCGGGCTACGACACATCAGTAGGCTGGTTTAACTATTCTGATGAAAAAGTACGGGAGAACTGTAAACGCGCTTTAGACAACGGTTTCTCCGCAATGAAACTCAAAGTAGGCAGTGAAGATCCATTACGGGATATTCGTCGTGCGCATATTGTACG
>RCUN01001068.1_pt1 | contig 10340 bp, 6 predicted proteins | sample 2166181 | NCBI WGS metagenome assembly RCUN01 (sample SAMN09932603, study PRJNA488358) | compost metagenome | feature: garden; material: soil; isolation source: compost soil in crotononitrile-enriched culture | place: Germany: Experimental Botanical Garden Goettingen | collected 2016-01-27 | reverse complement strand
TGCCAGTAGAAGGCACGTGAGGACCACGGCAGAGATCAAAGAACTCGCCTTGATCATAAATGGTGATAATGCTGTCTTCCGGAAGATCACGAATCAGTTCCAGCTTGTAAGGATCTTCGAGCTCCGCAAAAATATCAAGAGCTTCCTGACGGCTTACTTCGCGGCGGGTAATCGGCAGATTCTCGCCAACGATGCGCTCCATCTCCTTCTCAATCTTTTGCAGATCTTCAGGATTAAGCGGGTGTTCAAGATCCATATCGTAATAGAAGCCGTCCTCAATTACCGGTCCAATGCCGAGTTTTACTTCCTTATTGCCAAATAGGCGCTTTACAGCCTGGGCCAGCAAGTGCGCTGAGCTGTGGCGCATCATTTCAAGTCCATCCTGGGAATCCAGGGTGATTATTTCAATTTGCGCACCTTCAACCAGCTTCGTGTTCAGATCAACAACTTGTCCGTTCAGCTTACCTCCTACAGCATTCTTGCGGAGACCGCTGCTAATAGATGCTGCCACATCTTCAAAAGTGCTGCCCTCGGCATACTCCCGTACGGAGCCGTCCGGCAATTTAATGGATACTGCCATGTTCATCTTCCTCCTCCAAAATAATCCGGTTCTTCAAGAAGCGGACAACAAAAAACACCCGCCCCGAAAAGGGACGAGTGTGTGATATACCCGTGGTTCCACCCTAATTTGACTCTCGCTGCTACCGATACACTTTCACAGCTGAAGTCCTTCATTAGCATTCTGTAACGTGAATGATCCGGCGGTTCTTACTGAATTCGGGAGATCCGAACGTTCAGAGCCGCAGCTACAAAGGGGTAGAATAAAGTCGAAGCGGAGGAAATTTCAGCCGGGGTTCCTCTCTCTGCACGTTTCGTTGTTCCTTATTCCATGTCTTTATCATGGCTGTTTCTGAAATTACAATTTCTTCAGACATTATATCGTTACGAACGTAGCCCAGTCAAGGTGTATAGCCCCTTTTGTGCGCGAGAATGACTCTTATGGCCCTTGGTTCCCCTGCTTGCATCCTCCCCCCGAGAAAGCCTTGCAGCGCGGGCAGTATCCACACATTTCGATTCGTTCTCCGAAAATTTGCCGGATTGTCGAAATGATCTGTACTTCCGGTTCACGGGTGTGAACGATAATCCGGCCTGGGGACAAGGAGATGAGCGAGCTGACAATGACATCCTCGAGCTCAAGCTCGTTGTCGGCGATTCGGGCAACGACCCCTTCCACCACTGCTGCTTCAAGCGGCATCATGTGCTCGTTATAAATGGTAAATTCACTTCCGCCCGTGTGCATCAGATGAACTACCCCGATTTGAGTCTCCTGGAAATGCACAAAATATTTCAGCAATCCGATAAATTCCTCATACTGCTTATCGAGCAAATACTCATCGACCACGTATTCCAGAGTCTCCCGGATCTGGTCCATATACTCCTTCATTCGAAAAGCAATGAATCCATCTAAATTCAGTTCGGTATTCTCTTCAAGATAATTACGTATATGCACCGCGAGCTGCCCGCAGCGCCGGTTCCTGACTTCAACCCCCTCTACCTCTGGGCTCAGTAAATGAAGGCAGGATTCAACAATTACCACTTGGTCCTCTGCATCTGTGAAATCATATTCTCTGGAGACCAGCCGTCTCACTATGTCCGCTTCCTTCTCAGTAATCACATACTCAGCAAGCGCATAAGACAGCTTCTCCCGGATTGAAATCGAGCGCTTCGCAAAGCTATAGACGGTCTCATCGCCCTCAAATACAGCACTTACAACATCTCCATCGGTAAAAAAACTCAGTTTAAACCCCGATTTGTCTCTATGTAAACCGTTAAATTTACGCCGGATAAGACGGGCGAACCGCTCTGCATCTTTTTTGCTTCCCGCAGCTGCGGTTACTACACAGAACTCCATGGACTTGCCTCCTTCCCTTCTCTCTCCAAAGTATATGGTGAGACCGGAGAGGATATACGGGAGGGACGTATGGAAAAGAATGCAGGAAAAGCGGGACATTCCGCTTGATTCCTAATGCCCATTAACCCTTGAATCTGAAGTAAGCTGTCATCTTACCGTCCTCTTCATCCCGGTTAAATAATAGGAATTAACTATTCTTCTTTTCCATACAAATCCTTACAATTTAAGTGAATCTGTAACATATCTATAGAAACGGAGAGTGATAGAAAAGTGCAGCTTACACGGTCGTTTTTCAAGTGGAAAAGAATTGCGGTAGCAAGTGTTGCTTTACTAAGCCTTACGATGACCTGGAGCTACAATCCAGCCTATGCCGATTCAACATCAGGTTGGGGATTGATACAGACTACGGCCGGAAAAGTTAAAGAAGCAGTACATACGAAGGACGGCGGATTTGCGCTTCTCCAGGCTACGAACAAGGAATTCATCTTGACGAAGACAAGTTCGGAAGGGGCTATTGAATGGATTCGCACTTTGACACCGGAACTGCCAACGAATCCAAATTTTGAGCGGTATTTCTCGGAAAATTCAAATTGCTCCCTGCAGGAAGCTCAAGATGGCGGATTTGTTATCACCGGAACCGATGATTGGTACAAACTTACGGACTTTTTCATGGTAACAACAGATGCCGATGGCCATTACTTAGACACGAAAATACTTTCCACCAATCGGACAAGCTCGTTACAGTCACTGCGCATGACCGAAGATGGCGGGTATATCCTTATGGCGCAAACCGAAAGAAATATGGTTTCGGAGGTCATGGTCAAGAAGTTCAATTCTAGCGGGGATTTGATATGGGAGAGCTATCGTCGTCCTTATAACCAAATGGGTCAAAATCCTACACTGCAGCTAACCCAAGATGGAGGTTATGTAATTAGCGGTTATAGTAAAGGAAACTGGGGTGAACCAACTAATTACACGACTACAAAGCTCGATTCGTCAGGTCAGGAAATGTGGAATCGCAGCAACCTGGAAGTGTTCCCCAGTGGCAGCCGCGTGATTGAGACCCCGGATCACAACCTGATTGATGTTCAGATAAGCGGACATACACTTAAGGCATCCAAAATCGATCAGAACGATCATGTTCTGTGGAGCACAGATATCAAGACTGGAATCGATATTACGATCGAAGATGTACAGCTGACAAAAGCGGGTGATCTATTCATCGGAGGGAATATCCAGGCTGCACATGAGGTTGATAATGAGTATGTAACTCTCCTTAAGGCCGAAGGAAGCAGCGCCTGGTTCAAGTATATCGGCGGACCCTGGACAGAGGAAAAGTTGAAACAGATTATCCCACTCTCCAATACAGAGTTCGCCACCTATGGAACCTGGGAAGGAGAAGGTTATCTGGTGAAGCTGAACGCGCCCGTGCAAACCCCAGATCCTGGGGATAGCGAAGTTGCCCTTAAGCTCGACTCGAATGAGTATAGTCTCGTTCCAGGCGATACGCTGGATACCCGCTTGATTGTTCAGGATCAACAGGGAGGATCAAAGGATGTTACATCTCAGGGGAAATATATGATAGATGACACCAACATCGCCCAGGTTGACGAGGCCGGGAACATTACCGGAGTTCGTCCAGGTGAGACGAAGCTTAATGCTTCCTATCAAGATCAGACCGTGACTGCGAAGATTTATGTGTTCAAGTCTGCGGTTAATGGGCTTAAGCTGGATTCAGACGAATACAGTCTGCTGCCCGGCGAGTCGCTGGATGCCCATCTGAGTGTCAAAGATGGAACCGGAACGAAGGATGTAACCTTGAAGGGAACCTATTCTATCGAGAATACGAAAGTTGCGGTAGTGGATAGCGAAGGTAACATCACGGCGGTCCAGCAAGGTGAGACCGTACTCACCGCAAGCTACCAAGGCGTAGAAGTCAAGGCAAAAGTGATTGTGTATTAGTAAGCTTAGTAAGACCGTTATACCGAGTAAACTATGAATCTTATTATACTTTAATGGATTCATATTAATGTGTACAAACGAAAGGCGCAGGTCACCCTCTGACAGGGGGACTACGCCTTTTTGCTTTATCTAGGTGCATCACTGAATATCAATTTATGAAACTAGTTATTTAAAAAACAGCGCTCTTCTACCCCAACCCTTCCAAAAATGGATTAGTGGTAAATAAGCGCTGCTAAGTCAAGATTATAAATTAAAAATTAGTTCTGCATGACAAAATCATTCTCGACATTCGCGCTCTCATCATCGAACACGCGAAGAATATCGTAACGGGTATTCCGCTGAGCTGGGATCTTACCGGCTTCACGGATCAGCTTAAGAATCGAGCCGATGTTCACTTTATGCGTGGCGCCTGCAGACGAGACCACGTTCTCTTCGATCATCGTACTGCCGAAGTCATTGCAGCCATACTGAAGGGAAAGCTTGCCGACTTCAGGTCCCATCGTTACCCACGAGGACTGGAAGTTCTTGATATTATCCAGCGTAATCCGGCTGATCGCTACCGTCTTCAGGTACTCTTCCGGCGTCTGGCGATCCAGCTTGAGGTTCGTATTATCCGGTTGGAAGGTCCATGGAATGAAGGCCAGGAAGCCTTCGGAATCGTAGCTATTCTGGATGCATTCATCCTGCGCATCACGTACGCGGTGCAGATGCAGCGCGCGTTCTTCCATCGTCTCGCCGAGGCCAATGACCATGGTAGCCGTGGTATTCATGCCGACCTTGTGGGCCGTCTTCATGACATCCATCCATTCTGTCCATGAACCCTTAAGGCGGCTGATCTTGCGGCGTGTCCGGTCGTCCAGAATTTCAGCTCCGCCGCCCGGCAGGGAGTCAAGACCCGCTTCGTGAATCTGGCGTACAACCTGTTCAAGCGTTAAGCCATCTGAGACGACAACCATCTTCTGAATCTCCGCCGGGGAGAACGAGTGCATCGTGATCTCCGGGAAGCGCTGCTTGATCGCACGCAGCAGATCCGTATAATAGCTGAACGGCAGGTTCGGATTCGTACCGCCCTGCATCAGAATTTCGGTTCCGCCCACATCCATCGTCTCCTGGATCTTCTGGAAGATCACTTCATCCGGAAGCACATACCCCTCATCCGAACCAGGTCTGCGGTAAAATGCACAGAAACGGCAGTACACATCACATACGTTCGTATAGTTAATATTCCGCCCAATTACAAAAGTTGCTATGGGATCAGGATGCATGCGGTTCATGAGAATATTGGCGGTATGCCCCATCTTCTCAACTTCATTGGATTCAAAGAGCGCCGTAGTATCCTCTACCGTGAGGCGTTCGCCCTGAAGTGCTTTATTCAAAATTGAGTCTATCATACAGAACCTCCTAACAAGAGTCTGGTAATTATATTCATTATTTCATCGTAACATACCCGCCCAAGAAAAACAGCACCCGAAACGCCCGGGTGCCTATAGTAAATCAAGGAATTTGAACATTTATTGAACATGAAATTTTTGTGTACCCAATGCTTAAATGCCTTCTACAAATTAACTGTTCTGAAGCGCCTGCTCCAGATCTGCAATCAGATCGTCAATATCCTCAAGACCAACCGAGAAGCGCAGCAGCCCATCGGTAATTCCGCGCTCGGCACGTACTTCAGCAGGCATGGAAGCATGAGACATCATAGCCGGGTACGATAAAATACTTTCCACAGCGCCAAGGCTCACCGCCACCAGCGGCAGCTTCACGCGGCTGAGCAGCTGCTTCGCGCGCTCGCCGGAGCCAACGTCGAAGGATACGACCGCGCCATAGCCGGTCGACTGCTTCTCCTGCACCTCCCGGCCCGGATGCTCCGGCAGGCCGGGATAATACACAGCGCCGATGTCTTCCCGGCGGCTGAGCCAACCCGCGAGCTTGCGCGCGCTGATCTCGCTGTGCGCCATGCGCGCAGCCAGCGTCTTCATGCCGCGCATAAGCAGCCATGAATCCTGGGCACCGAGCACCGTGCCCAGACCATTTTGCAGATACTTGAGCTGCTTCGCAAGCTCTTCGCTGCCTGCCACGGCAAGGCCGGCCAGCACGTCACTATGGCCCCCAAGGAACTTGGTCGCACTGTGCAGCACAATATCTACACCGAGCTCGAGCGGACGCTGGTAATAAGGGGTCATGAACGTATTGTCGACAATGCTGAGCAGTCCGTTCTCTTTGGCCCACCCCGCCACAGCCCCAATATCTGTGATCTTCAGCGTTGGATTCGATGGAGTCTCCATATATACCGCTTTGGTGTTCGGCCTCAGCGCAGCCTTGACCGCGTCCAGATCCGTCATATCGACGAACGTCGTCTCGATGTTCATCCGGCTGAGGATCGTGGTCAGAAGCCGGTATGTACCGCCATATACGTCTTCTGTAACGATAATATGATCCCCTGCCGAGAGCAGCATGAAAGTTGATGAGATCGCAGACATCCCGGTAGAGTAGGCGAATCCGCGAACCCCGCCTTCAAGTACGGCAATATAGTCTTCCAAAGCTTGACGGGTCGGGTTACCCGACCGGCTGTAATCATGAACCGGAGGATTAAAGATATCATGATGATGGAATGTAGAAGCCTGATAGATTGGCACACTGGATGCCCCGGTAGCCGCGTCTACTTCGGAACCGAAATGCAGCAGCTTCGTATCGAATTTCCGCTCTTGTCCACTCATTACTCTTGTCCTCCTTCAATTTCGACCCTTGCCGCTTCAAGCGCCTGATCCAGATCTGCAATCAAATCATCCACATGTTCCACACCTACCGAGAAGCGAAGCAGGCGATCGTCCACCCCTACCGCTTCACGAATCTCCAAAGGAATATCCGCATGGGTCTGGATAGCCGGATAAGTCATCAGCGATTCCACACCGCCCAGGCTCTCTGCGAAGGCGATCAGATTCAAGCTGCGCAGAATCGGCTCCACGAACCGGGCATCACGCACCTTGAAGGAGAAGATTCCCGTATTGCCGCTCGATTGTCTGCTCTGGATCGCATAGCCAGGGTGCTCGGGCAGCCCTGGATGGAAGACTTCGGCGATCTTCGGATGAGCAGCCAGATGCTTCGCAATCGCAAGCGCGTTGCTCTCATGGCGATCCATACGAAGCGCAAGCGTCTTCATGCCGCGCATTAATTGGTAGGAATCCGTTGGTCCCAGGACGGCCCCGATCGAATTATGCAGGAAGGCAATCTCGTCAGACAGCTCTTTCCCTTTGGTTACAATCAGACCCGCCAACACATCGTTGTGACCACCCAGGTACTTGCTCGCACTGTGGATGACAATATCCGCTCCAAGCTCAAGCGGCCGCTGGAAATACGGGGTCATAAGCGTATTGTCCACGACGCTCAGGATCCCATGCCGCTTGGCCCAGGTACAGACAGCCTCGATATCCGTAATCATCATTAGTGGATTGGTCGGGGTCTCGATAATCAGCGCTTTGGTGTTCGGCTGACGTACCTGCTCCAGTGCATCCAGATCATTCGTATCCACGTAAGATGCGGTAATTCCGTATTTGCCAAGAATCCGCTCGATTAACCGGTAGGTTCCGCCATAAAGATCGAGAGACACAATCAGATGATCGCCCTGTGAGAATAATGTGAAAATCGTCTGAAGAGCCGCCATACCCGAACTGCAGGCGAATCCCGCATCCCCGGATTCAAGCGCAGCTGCTGCATCCTCCAGCACTTTCCGTGTTGGACTCTTCGTGCGGGAATAATCGAAGCCCGTGCTCTGGCCAAGACGTGGATGGCGAAAGGCTGTAGCCTGGTAGATAGGATAATTCACCGCACCGGTGACAGGCTCTTCCACTGAACCAATTTGTGCAAGCCTGCTCTCAATATGAAGCTTTCTATCTGTCATAACTTGAACAACCCCTTAATTTAGATGTGATAGACATATTCTGCGTTCTCTTCCATATCGTAAGGTGTTTCCTGATACACATAGTAATTGAGCCAATTGGAAAATAATAAGTTAGCATGCGCCCGCCAGGTTGAAGGCGGCGTACGTGTTGGATCATCCTTCGGGAAGTAGTTGACCGGAAGCGCGACATCGAGTCCCTTGCTCACATCGCGGTCATACTCCCATTTCAATGATAACGGATCATATTCCGAATGACCGGTAACGAAGATCTGCTTCCCGTCTTTGGTTGCCACGAGATAGATCCCGGAGTCCTCCGATTCTGCCAGAATCTCGAGATCTTCCTGTGTTTCAATATCCGCTCTGCGCACGGAGGTATGACGGGAATGCGGCACATAGAACACTTCATCAAATCCGCGCAGAAGCTTAACATTAGGAATATTAATGGTGTGTGGGAACACCCCGAAGCATTTCTCCGGCAGAGCAATCTTCGGCACACCAAAGTGGTGGTACAATCCTGCCTGCGAGGCCCAACATATATGAAGAGTTGAAGTGACGTGAGTCTTCGTCCAATCAAAGATTTCCTTCAGCTCTTCCCAGTAATTGACCTCTTCGAAGTCCAACTGCTCGACAGGAGCCCCGGTGATGATCATTCCATCGAAGCGGTGCTTCTTGATCTCATCGAAAGTCTTGTAGAACATCTCCAAGTGCTGGGCCGAAGTATTCTTGGAGGTATGGGAACGGGGATGAAGCAGGACTATCTCCACCTGTAGAGGAGTATTCCCCAGCAGCCGCAAAATTTGCGATTCTGTGGTCTCCTTAGTAGGCATCAAATTGAGAATCGCGATTCGCAGCGGACGGATATCCTGTTCATAAGCACGGCTTTCATCCATCACGAAGATGTTCTCGTTCACCAGCACTTCCTTGGCGGGCAGGCTGTCAGGTATTTTGATTGGCATTTGTGTTCACTCCTTCTTGGTATGAGTGCGATTTCCTATTGTCAGAAGCGGGAGCATACAAAAATGACCCTTCTCACACATAGAGAAAGGTCATATTGGATATATATATGCGCCTCTCTCATCTCTCAGAGACCCAGGCCGCTCTAACGTTGCCTGTAGTTCTGCAAGAATTAGCACCGTGCGATCACTCGCCGGTTGCCGGGTTTCATCGGGCTAGTCCCTCCACCTACTCTTGATAAGAATTCGCGTATGAAGTTAATATTTCATAGGAGAAATTATAATTTCCCTGCAACTACTGTATAGCATAACCGGGCTGCTCGTCAAGAATGCAGGCGATATTTTCATACGATTATATCGCACCTCCCCGCCCCTTATACCATATGTTATCCCATGACTCGTCAAGGGACATTTTCCTTGAAAATTTTCATGCCGCGGCGTTATACTAGACGAGTGTTACAAGCCCAGATACAAAGAGGTGAAGTTAGAAATGGAAGGCGACCCGAGTAGTCCGCAGAGTTATGCCCCTGCAGAACAACTGCATAGAAGACAAATCAGCAGGACACTTGCGGGAGGAAGGGGCTCTTTCGTTTCCCGGTGCCATTACTGCCTTAACTTTCGGTAATGATCCGGCTGCTGATTTTTTTCTGTGCTCTTATGTAGAGCATATCCCTTCATACCGAAGGGTAAAGGAGTGAAATCAGATGAAAATTCGCCATGTTAACGCCGGTGTATTTACAGCGGTGGAAGATTTGGAGCTTACCCTTACGCCACCGGCGGAAGGATTCTACTGGATTGATGCTGACGCTGAGGACCTTGCGCTGCTGCAGCCGGCTTTTGCCCTGCATGATCTCGCAGTAGAGGACTGTCTGACTGAAGAGGAACAACGTCCAAAGATTGAAATTTATGATAATCATTATTTCATTGTAGTGAACAGTATCCGTTTTGATGATGAAGAGATATTCCTGCGTGCACTAAGCGTATTCCTGGGACGGCATTATATTATAACTGTAACCAAGCAGAAGATCAGCGAGCTCCGCGCCATCAAACCTATACTTTGGGAACAGGAAGTGAACGAGCCGGACCGGTTCCTTTACCTGCTGATTGACCTTGTGGTCGATAACTATTTCCTTGTCGGAGACCGGATTGAGGATAAGATCGAGAAGCTGGAGGAGGACATTCTGGTTCATACCAAGCGTTCTCATCTGAATGAGATTATCGGTCTGCGAAGCGAGATTCTCTGGCTGAAGAAGATGCTGGGTCCGCAGAAAGAAGTCATCAATATTCTTAATAAAAAAGATCTACGGCTCATTGACGATCAATTACAAAAGTATTTTAGCGACATTTACGAAAATGCTGTGAAAATTTCCGAGAACTTCGACACTTTCCGAGAACTGATGGGCAACTTGCGAGAAGCCTATCAGTCCAGTATCGCCAACCGCGCAAACGAAATCATGCGTGTGTTTACAGCGATTACTACCATCTTCATTCCGCTGACCCTGATCACAGGAATTTACGGGATGAACTTCGATAATATGCCGGAACTTCACGGCAGATACAGTTATTTCATTGTGATCGGGATTATGATCACTTTAGGTTTTGGCATGTTCTATAT
>RCUN01001066.1_pt1 | contig 10358 bp, 10 predicted proteins | sample 2166181 | NCBI WGS metagenome assembly RCUN01 (sample SAMN09932603, study PRJNA488358) | compost metagenome | feature: garden; material: soil; isolation source: compost soil in crotononitrile-enriched culture | place: Germany: Experimental Botanical Garden Goettingen | collected 2016-01-27 | reverse complement strand
CGCTTCAACCCTCTACCCTGAGGTGATTGGCAGGTTCTGGTCTGCCGCCTCGGGACACTGAGCCTCATGTACAAAGACCTGAAATTCCCGGTCCTGATTGTCCATCGCGACATCAAGGCCGACACTGTCGCCGGCGATCGCGTGCGAGGTATCGCCCGGGAGCTGGAACAGGAAGGTTTCAGCATCGTCTCGGCGATGGATTACACCGAAGGGCGGCTGGTCGCGTCGACGCATCACGGCCTCTCGTGCATGCTGATCGCGGCGGAAGACGCCAGCGCCCATTCTCATTTATTACAAAATATGGCCGAGTTGATCGGACTGGCGCGTGTGCGTGCGCCGGATTTGCCGATCTTCGCCCTGGGCGAACAAGTGACCCTGGAAAACGCGCCCGCCGACGCCATGGCCGAGCTCAATCAGCTGCGCGGGATTCTCTACCTGTTCGAGGACACCGTGCCGTTTCTGGCGCGGCAGGTGGCGCGGGCTGCGCGCAAATACCTGGACGGGCTGCTGCCACCGTTCTTCAAGGCGCTGGTGCAACACACCGCCGATTCCAATTATTCGTGGCACACCCCCGGCCATGGCGGCGGCGTGGCCTATCACAAGAGCCCCGTGGGGCAGGCGTTTCACCAGTTCTTCGGGGAAAACACCCTGCGCTCGGACTTGTCGGTATCCGTGCCGGAGCTCGGCTCGCTACTGGATCACACCGGGCCACTGGCGGAAGCCGAGGCTCGGGCGGCGCGCAACTTCGGCGCCGACCATACCTTCTTCGTCATCAACGGCACCTCGACCGCCAACAAGATCGTCTGGCACTCCATGGTGGCGCGCGATGACCTGGTGCTGGTGGACCGCAATTGCCACAAATCGGTGCTGCACTCGATCATCATGACCGGCGCCATTCCGTTGTACCTGTGCCCGGAGCGTAATGAGTTGGGCATCATCGGCCCGATTCCCCTGAGCGAATTCAGCCCGCAGGCGATCAAGGCCAAGATCGATGCCAGCCCGCTGACCAAGGGCCGAGCACCCAAGGTCAAGCTCGCGGTAGTGACCAATTCGACCTATGACGGCCTCTGTTACAACGCCGAGCTGATCAAGCAGCAACTGGGCAACAGCGTCGAGGTGCTGCATTTCGATGAGGCCTGGTACGCCTACGCGGCGTTCCATGAGTTTTTCGCCGGGCGTTACGGCATGGGCACGTCCCGCAGTGACGATGGCCCGTTGGTGTTCACGACCCATTCCACCCACAAACTGCTGGCGGCGTTCAGCCAGGCATCGATGATTCACGTGCAGGACGGTGGCGCTCGGCAACTGGATCGTGACCGTTTCAACGAAGCGTTCATGATGCACATCTCCACCTCGCCGCAGTACGGCATCATCGCCTCGCTGGACGTTGCTTCGGCGATGATGGAGGGCGGGGCCGGGCGTTCACTGTTGCAGGAAATGTTCGACGAAGCGCTGAGCTTTCGCCGGGCGCTGGCTAATCTGCGTCAGCACATCGCGGCGGATGACTGGTGGTTTTCGATCTGGCAGCCGTCGTCGGTGGAAGGCATCGACCGGGTGGTGACCGAAGACTGGCTGCTGCAACCGGAGGATGACTGGCACGGCTTCGGCGACGTGACCGACGATTACGTGTTGCTCGATCCGATCAAGGTCACCCTGGTGATGCCGGGTTTGACCGCCGGTGGCGCACTCAGCGAGCGTGGAATTCCGGCGGCGGTGGTCAGCAAGTTCCTTTGGGAGCGCGGGTTGGTGGTGGAGAAGACCGGTTTGTATTCGTTCCTGGTGTTGTTCTCCATGGGCATCACCAAGGGCAAATGGAGCACGTTGCTCACCGAGCTGCTGGAGTTCAAGCGCAGTTACGACGCCAACGTCAGCCTCGCAAACTGCCTACCGTGTGTGGCGCAACAGAATGGCGCGCGCTATCAGGGCATGGGGCTGCGCGATCTGTGCGATCAGTTGCACGCCTGCTATCGCAGCAATGCCACGGCCAAACACCTCAAGCGCATGTACACCGTACTGCCGGAAATCGCCATGAAGCCGGCGGACGCCTATGATTACCTGGTGCGCGGCGAAGTCGAAGCGGTGTCGATTGATGCTCTGGAAGGGCGGATCGCTGCCGTGATGCTGGTGCCGTATCCCCCGGGCATTCCGTTGATCATGCCGGGTGAGCGTTTTACCGAGTCAACCCGCTCGATCATCGACTACCTGGCGTTTGCTCGCACATTCGATAGCAGTTTCCCGGGGTTCGTCGCCGATGTGCACGGATTGCAACATGAAGACGAGGGCAATGGGCGGCACTACACCGTCGATTGCATCAAGGAATGAGGACCTTTCCCAGTATGCAACCGGTCATGAATCCAAATCATCCAGGGCTGTCGGTGCGTGTTGCCGACGAAGGTTTTGCCGCTTACATCTGGGGCAGTGATTTCAGTTTTGAAGTCGCCGCCTACGGGGCGCCGAAAATAGGCCAACCGGTGGAGCAATGGCCGGTCACGCCGATCACGCCCTACCGCAAATGCTATGGCATCGATCCTGAAGAGTTCAGCAGTTTCCGCGACGCCGCCGACAGTGCGATTTTCATGGCCTATCTGGATGACGAGCCAGTGGGCCATCTGGTGATCAGCACCAATTGGAATGGTTTTGCCCACATCGACGAACTGGCCGTACATGCCCCGGCGCGACGCCATGGCGTGGCCAAGGCATTGCTGGATGTGGCGCAGTTCTGGAGCCGCAAGAAAAAACTGCCGGGCATCATGCTCGAAACCCAGAACAACAACCTCGGCGCGTGCCGGTTGTATGAGCGGTGCGGCTACGTGATCGGCGGCATCGACCACATGCGCTATCGCGGCATCGATCCCAATACCGCCGAGGTGGCGCTGTTCTGGTATCGCGTGTTCGATAACCCGTTGGAAAACCCGATCAGCTCCCCAGCATCGCCGCGGCTTGTTCCGTGATGATCGCCAGCAAGGTCTGGACGGCGGGCGAAGGCTCGCCATTCTTCAGGGTCAAGGCGTAGAGGCTGATCGGAACGGCGGGGGCCAGCGGACAGGCATCGAGCCCGGCGGATTTGGCGCCGAGGGCGGTGAAGGGGTCGACGATGGCCAGGCCTTCACCGGCCTCGACCATGCTGCGCATCATTTGATGGGTCTGGACCCTGGTCTGAATCACCGGTGCCGGGCGCAGCGCGTGCAGTTTGTGCTCAAGCGCCGGGCTGAGCGGGTCATGACCTTCCAGACCCACCATCGCCTGACCGGCGAGATCCTGCAGCGAGATGTATTTCTGTTTCGGTTGCAGCCAGCCATGGGGCGCGAGCAATTGCAGTTTGCCTTGGGCAATCACCTGACAATCAATCTCGGCACGATCCGGATCATGCAGGCTCAGGCCCAGATCGCTTTCGCGCAGCAACAGGCTTTTGACGATATCGCGCGTGGGTTGGCTGAGAAGAGTGCAAGGCGCATCGGGCACGCGTCGACGCAGCGCTGCAATGCTTTGCGGCAATAATTGCTGGGCCAGCGGCGGGGTGCAGATGATGCGTAATGGGGGCGCAAGGTATTGCTTGAGGCTATTGGCCAGACGTTGGACAGGTTCGAGCGCCTCGTAGACATGGGCGATTTCAACCTGCAACTCCCGCGCCTCGCGCGTCGCCTGCAAGCGACCGCGCACGCTGGAGAACAGCATGAAGCCCAACTGATCCTCGGCGTCGCGCAAAATGCGCTCGACCTCGGTCACCGGCAACTGCAGCCATTCGGCGGCGGTGCCCAGGTGACCGGTCTGCAGGAGCGCCTGGATCACTTCGATATGGCGTAAGCGCATGCGTGAAGTCCATGTTCAGCAGGTGGAGGAGTCAGTGGCTGAATCCTACCCCAAGTCCGTGCATATGACTTCTGCTCATAACGACGGGTTATGAAGCGCTGGCGATTTGCGGTTCGCGGGTAATGGTCACGCCGGTTTGCACCAGCATGAATTCATTGTCGTCGACCTTGTTGACGCGGTCGCCAATGGCCAGCTTGTAGGTGGTGACAGGCCCTGAACCTTCTGCCGCCGGGGTGGAGTCCTGAAACTCGTGCACCGAATAAATGCGGCCTTGCGCGTCTCTTGCATGGAACTGACCGACGAGTACTGCTGCCATCTGCTTAGAACCTCTGGAGATAAAACGCTTGATTTGCGGCTTTGTAGACCGCCATCAAGCACGGTAAGTTTTCCTACATAAAAAAAATAATCAGGACGCAGATATACCTGTGTTCACTGGTTGAACTGTCGTCTGATCATCTATAACTACAGGCTCCCCCACGGACAATCGAGAGTCTTCCATGAGCAATGTCTATAACGTCGCCGTTGTGGTCGGCAGCCTGCGCAAAGCATCGATCAACCGCAAGGTCGCCCTCGCGCTGGCGGATCTGGCGCCGGCCAACCTCAAGCTGAACATCGTCGAAATCGGTGATCTGCCGCTCTACAACGAAGACATCGATGGCGCTTCACCGCCGGCAGCCTACAGCACTTTCCGACAACAAGTGAGTTCATCCGACGCGGTGCTGTTCGTGACCCCCGAATACAACCGTTCGGTGCCGGCGCCGATGAAGAATGCTATTGACGTGGGCTCGCGCCCTTATGGCAAGAGCGCCTGGAATGGCAAGCCGGGTGCGGTGATCAGTGTATCGCCGGGTGCGATTGGCGGATTTGGCGCCAACCACAACTTGCGCCAGTCCATGGTGTTTCTCAACGTGCCGTTGATGCAGCAGCCGGAAGCCTATCTGGGCGGTGCCGGTTCGGCGTTCGATGAGGCAGGCAAACTGTCGGAATCGGTCAAGCCGTTCCTGCAAAGTTTCATTAATGCCTTCGGGCAGTGGGTCGAGCAACACAAAAAGATGTGACAAATACCCTGAACCTGTAGGAGCAAATCTTGCTCGCGAAGAATGTCTGGGCGCCGCGATCATTCAGGCAGCCTGCGTCATCGTTGACGTCCATCGCGAGCAAGATTTGCTCCTACGGAGGCTCAGGCGAGGTCTGGAGTCTTGCGCAGATCGTCGTTTCCATTTCCGACAGCCAGGCGGCGGTTTGTGCCGCCGCTGGTTGCGCGGTAACGCAATAACGTCGGCCGCCCCAGGCCATGATCACCCAGGCATCGATGGTCGCTGGTGAGGGTTGCGCTGGCAGGTCGTCGCAGGCCGCGAAGGCTTCACGCCATTTCAGCGTCAGTTCATCGAACACTCTTCGATGATGTTTAGGTTCGGCGATCTGGTGTTCGATGAGCAGCACGGCGTGGTTGAACAGGGGTTGGCCTTCATCGTCGGGGTCGCAGGTCAGGCGAATCAGACGCTTGATCCGGGTTGGCCAGTCCTGATCGTTGGCTTGGACGACAGTTTCATCCAGTTCCTGTAACAGGATATCCAGACGATGGCGGATGTAACCGGACAGCAAGGCTTCCTTGCTCGGGAAGTAGTCGTAGAGCGTGCCGACCGCAACACCTGCTTCCAGTGCCACCTCGCGGGTGGTCAGGCCTGACCAGCCGTCTCGCTGCCAAATCCGAACAAATGCCTCATAAATCGCATCGACGGTGAAAATCGCCCGGGCCTGAGTCGGCCGTTTCAGCGGTTTTGCGCGGGGATTGACGGTGGGCAACCGGCCCTTGCTGTTTCCGAACCCGTTCTTCATCGGCGGCCACTACGCTGGTGCTACCCGCCACTGTGTCGCAGCAGGAGATTGAAGGATGCAAATCACAAGCACGGTAACACGACTGATTACCCGTAAAGATGCCCTCGATCAAAGCCGCATCGAGCAGGTTTCGCGCAGTTTCGTTCCCGCCGCGGGCGAAGTCATTCTGAAGATTGATCGTTGCGCGCTGACCACCAACAACATTACCTACGCCGCTTATGGCAATTCGATGAACTACTGGGGCTTTTTTCCTACCGGATTGGCGGAGTGGGGCCACGTCCCGGCTTGGGGTTTTGCCGATGTCATCGCGTCGGATGTCGCGGGCATCAAGGTCGGTGAGCGTTTCTACGGGTATTTCCCGATTGCCAGCCACCTGTGGATGCGCCCGGAACGGGTTACCGAGCGCGGTTTCTACGACGGCGCCGAACACCGGCAAGGTTTGACTTCGGCCTATAACCAGTACACCCGCTGTAGTTGGGACGCTTACTACAGCCCCGATACGGAAAACTTGCAGATTTTGCTCAAGCCGCTGTTCTTGACGTCTTCGATGCTCGCCGACTTCCTGCAAGACAAGCAGTTCTTCGCTGCGACCCGGCTGGTGTTCTCCAGTGCGTCGAGCAAAACCGCCTACGGCACTGCCGTCTGCCTGGGAAATCATCCTGGTCTGGAAAGAGTGGGGTTGACCTCGGCGGGCAACAAAGCCTTTGTCGAGAGTCTTGGTTGTTATGAGCGCACGGTGTCGTACGAGGAACTGGCGAACCTGCCCAACGACCGTCCAACGCTGTACGTGGATTTTTCCGGCGATCTGGATCTGCGTGACCGGGTCCACCGGCATTTCTCCGGACAGTTGATCTACAGCTGTTTCGCCGGTTCTGCGCAAAGCACCCATGAGGCTCGGCTGACTGCAATCGAGGGCCCGCAGCCAGTGTTCTTTTTTGCGCCAATCCAGATTCGCAAGCGCAATGCCGATTGGGGGCCGGAAGGGGTCAGTCAGCATTTCGGTGAAGGCTTGCTGAAATTTTTCCAGAAGGTCACGGCCACTGAAAAGCCGTTGCTCAAGGTAGTGGAAAGTCGCGGGTACGAAGCGGCGCAGGCCGTTATTTCCCGCCTGTATCACGGCCAGATCAAGCCTGTCGAAGGGCATGTCATTCGCTTGTGAGTTTCAGTTGCATGCCGCTGTGATTTCCAGACAGCGCTTTACTGTATATTCGAAATTCCATATATTCACGCCTCGTTTGTTCAGAGGCGTGTTCTTCATGTCCGACTCCCGCAGTCCCGTCGCTGTTTTCAAGGCTTTGGCCGATGACACCCGCAGTCGTGTTGCGTTGCTGATCGCGCGCGAAGGCGAACTGTGCGTGTGTGAACTGACCGCCGCGCTGGACCTCAGTCAACCAAAAATCTCCCGTCATCTGGCGCAATTGCGCAGCAATGGCCTGCTGGCGGATCGGCGACAAGGGCAATGGGTTTATTACCGGTTGCACCCGCAGCTGTCACCTTGGGTCACCACGATGTTGCAAGAGGCGCTGGCGGCCAACGTCGAGTGGCTTGCAGCCGATGTGGCCCGTTTGCAGGCGATGGTCGACCGACCTGTCCGCTGCTGCTGATTCTTTCTCATTTTTCGCAAGGCAGTCGTCCATGCTGGTAGCGTCACTGATTTTCCTGCTGACCATCACCCTGGTGATCTGGCAACCCAAAGGGCTCGGCGTCGGCTGGAGTGCGGTCTTCGGCGCAGTGCTTGCGCTGATTTTCGGTGTGGTGCACCTGACTGACATCCCTTTGGTGTGGCAGATCATCTGGAACGCCACCGGCACCTTTGTCGCGTTGATCATCATCAGCCTGTTGCTGGACGAGGCCGGTTTTTTTGCCTGGGCCGCGCTGCACGTAGCCCGGTGGGGGCGAGGCAACGGGCGCAAGTTGTTTGCCTACATGGTGCTGCTCGGTGCGCTGGTCTCGGCGTTGTTCGCCAATGACGGCGCGGCGCTGATCCTCACGCCCATCGTGATCTCCATGCTGTTGGCGTTGCGTTTCTCCAAGGCGACAACCCTGGCGTTCGTCATGGGCGCCGGGTTCATCGCCGACACCGCCAGCCTGCCGCTGGTGGTGTCGAACCTGGTGAACATCGTGTCCGCAGACTTCTTCAACATCGGCTTCAACCGTTATGCGGCGGTGATGATCCCGGTCAACCTGGTGAGCGTGGCCGCGACGTTGGCGATGCTGATGTGGTTTTTCCGGCGCGACATTCCCAAGGCTTACGATCCCGAACAACTGGAGCACCCGGAAACCGCGATCCACGATAAGGCGACGTTCTATGCCGGTTGGGCGGTGCTGGTGATTCTGTTGCTCGGCTGTTTTGCGCTGGAGCCATTGGGCATTCCCATCAGCGCGATTTCAGCGGTGTGCGCTGCCTTGCTGCTGGCCATCGCGGGCCGTGGCCACAAGATTTCCACGCGCAAAGTGATGAAAGAAGCGCCGTGGCATATCGTGATTTTCTCGTTGGGCATGTACCTGGTGGTCTACGGCCTGCGCAATGCCGGGCTTACCGGGTATCTGGCAGGTTGGCTCAACGGCTTTGCCGAGTACGGCGTCTGGGGCGCGGCGATGGGCACTGGCGTATTGACCGCGTTGCTGTCGTCGATCATGAACAACTTGCCGACGGTGCTGATCGGGTTGTTGTCCATTGATGCCAGTCAGGCAACGGGCGTGGTGAAAGAGGCGATGATCTACGCCAACGTCATCGGCAGTGACCTGGGGCCGAAAATCACCCCGATCGGCAGTCTGGCGACATTGCTGTGGCTGCATGTGCTGGAGCGCAAGAACATTCAGATTGGCTGGGGGTATTACTTCAAGGTGGGGATCGTGTTGACGGTGCCGGTGTTGCTGGTGACGTTGGCGGCGCTGGCTGTGCGGTTGTCCCTCTAGATTGTTGAAGAGCAAGATCTTTTCGCTACACCGACAAAGTCCGGATCAACCTTGCCCCGGCACATTCGGCCAAAGATCCGCCACCAGAAACAACCGCTCGGCCTCTTCCCAATCGCCCTTGGCGTTTTCCGTCAGTCGAACCAGCAACTGCGCCGGCGCCAGCGGGTCGAGGTCAGCCATCCATGCCTTCAGTTGCTCGGCGCCCCAGGTGTGCTCCGCCGTGTAGTGCGCCGGCGCCAGCCAGGCGTGGCGGGGCAGGGGTTGCCAGCGGCCGGGCGGGCTTTGCTCGATAAAATCCGGCCAGTCCTTTTGATGCAGCCAGCGACCGCGCAAATGCTGCGGATGTGCGCCACGCGGAGACGCCGCCGGCCCCGGCCATGGATAAAGCAAGTAACCACCCAGCCACAAATGCGCGCTGAACTGGCGGATATCCAGCGCCGCCAGCACTTCACGGCTCTCCGGGCGCGCCGAAATCGGCAGCTGATGCTCGCTCAGATGGGCCAGTTTGCGGTCCAGCCGATCATGGCAGCCGGGACCGAGCCATTGCGCGGCGTCGTGGCCGTCGCCCTGTTGCGGGCCGAGATACAGTTTGATCGCCAGTTCCAGGTGATGCACGCCGTCGCGATCCCGCAGCAGCATGTCCAGTTCGCCCAGCGTGTGGCCTTCGCGGCGGATCGGCATGTTGGCGGCAATCAGTTCGATGCCGGGCGCATGCTGCACGGCAAACTGCCAAAGGCGTTCGTAATACAGGCCAAGTCGCCGGGTGCGGGCCTGGGCCAGCCAGTGCAGCAGGCCGTAGCTGTCCTGATCCAGCCGGCGCAGCCAATGTTCCAGGTGCTCCGGTGCCTGCACCCAGTCGCTGCCGGCCAGCGGATGGCGTTGCGGCCACGGCGTATCGGCGAGCATCGGCGGCGCGAGGATGACCCACGCCAGATCGCGCACCTCTGGGTGGCGCAACTGGTGGGGCAACTGCAGCAAATCTGGAAATAGGATCATCTTGCGAGCATAGCCTCAATCAGGAGTACATCCTTGGCGCTGAAAGGATTTTGTCTATCCGCCGCTTTCACCCATAATCGTGTTTTTCGTCGTCGCACAGATTCCCAGCAGGAGCCCCATGGAGCAATTTCGCAATATCGGCATCATCGGACGCCTCGGCAGTTCTCAAGTGCTCGATACCGTCCGCCGACTGAAACGCTTTCTGCTCGATCGTCACCTGCACGTGATCCTCGAAGACACCATCGCCGAAGTCCTGCCGGGCCACGGCCTGCAAACGTCTTCGCGCAAGATGCTCGGCGAAGTCTGTGACATGGTGATTGTGGTCGGCGGGGACGGCAGCCTGCTGGGCGCCGCCCGGGCCTTGGCCAAACACAATATTCCGGTGCTGGGCATCAACCGTGGCAGCCTCGGGTTCCTGACCGATATTCGCCCCGACGAGCTGGAAATCAAAGTCGCCGAAGTGCTCGACGGCCACTATCTGGTGGAAAACCGCTTCCTGCTGCAGGCCGAAGTCCGGCGCCACGCCGAGGCCATCGGTCAGGGCGATGCGCTGAACGATGTGGTGCTGCACCCCGGCAAATCGACGCGGATGATCGAGTTCGAGCTGTATATCGACGGCCAGTTCGTCTGCAGCCAGAAGGCCGACGGCCTGATCGTTGCCACACCGACCGGTTCGACGGCGTATGCGCTGTCCGCCGGTGGCCCGATCATGCATCCCAAGCTCGACGCCATTGTAATCGTGCCGATGTACCCCCATACCTTGTCGGGCAGGCCGATTGTGGTCGATGGCAACA
>RCUN01001065.1_pt1 | contig 10360 bp, 3 predicted proteins | sample 2166181 | NCBI WGS metagenome assembly RCUN01 (sample SAMN09932603, study PRJNA488358) | compost metagenome | feature: garden; material: soil; isolation source: compost soil in crotononitrile-enriched culture | place: Germany: Experimental Botanical Garden Goettingen | collected 2016-01-27 | reverse complement strand
GCCCAGGTAGAGACCCAGTTCGTCCGCACCGGACCGAGATCGACGGGCCCCAGCAGGGTCTGAGCGAAGTCGCTGACGGTCGCGCTCCACCGATGGGCGTCGGTCGCCTTGCGCGCCGTGAGGCGGCCCTGCGCGCGGCGCGCCTCAACCTCGGGCTGATGCTCAGGCCGGGTTTGTTCACGCAACGCCTCCACGAGGTCATCGGCGGAGGGATTTACCCAGTAGGAGACGCATTCTCGCACATGGCTGCCGGACATCTGGAACTCATAGTCCAGAAGGCGAGCCTCGTTCGGACCGCAGAAATCCATATGGCCCCCATGACCCGTGACGATAAGGGGGAGCCCGGCGGCCAGGGCTTCCATGGCCGGAAGATTATAACCTTCTCCGCGCGTAGGCAGGACCATGACGTCGCTCGATCGGAAAAGCTCGACCACATCCGCCGTGTCCATATCCTTGCTGATCACCTGGATCGGCGCGAGACGCGGATGTCGTCGGCGCAGTTCGGCGATCTGAGCCTCCACGTCGTTGTGGGGATTCGGGAAGGTCTTGATGACGAGCTTCACGCCGTCCGCGTCGGAAAAGGCGCGCGCCCAGGCCTCAAGCAGCACATCGACGCCCTTGCGAGGGAAGCAGGACGACACATGCAGGAAGGTCTTCGCCGGGCCGTCGCGGCGACAGACGCCTTCATAGGCCGTCAGATCGACGGGCAGGCCGGTCAGGACCGAGGGCTTCCACACCCCCGAATCCACCAGCGACTTCTGCACCGAGCGGACCTGAGCCAGCACGCCGTCGAAGCGCCCGTTCAACAGATCGACGGTCGAGGGCGGAAGGTGGCTCTCTTCCCAAGCCAGCAGCGCCAGACCGACATCCGCGGACAGCGCCGGCGGGTGCATGGGATAGTGCTGGGAGATGACGACTTCGGCGCCCGCCCCCTTGGCGGGCTGCACAAGACCCGCGATCGCCTTTCGATCGGACGCCGGAACCTTGCTCAGGTCCTCGATCGGCGCCGTCTCGACCGGAACGAACCGAACCCGGCCGGGGGAGCGCTCGTCAAGCACCCGCGCCACCCGACGGTTGACCATGGCGAGGCTGTAGGACCCCTCGACATGGCCATAGACGCTGTATTTCAAATCCGAAACGCCCTGCGACCGGGGGGGCGCCGCCAGCGCCTCGGCCAGGGCCTTCGCGGCGCGATCGGTCGGGGCGCCGTTCTCTTGCGACGGCAGGACGTCAGGCGCGATCCGCTCGATCTCCTCCATCGCTGCGGCGACGATCTCCTCGCCGAGATCGGGGCGGCTCAAAAGCGCATCCTCCACCATCAACGGAACCAGCCGAACCCCGGCGGTCTTGGAACCGGGGGCGGCGTCGATGCGGGCGCCCAGGGCGTCAACCAGGACGATAGCGTCACGCGGCCGTAGCCTCACCCGTTCGTCAGGGAAGAACGACCGAGGCGCGCCGAGCATGTCCGCCGTAAGGCGACCGGCCCGATAGTAGCCCTCGCCATCGCTGGCGATGAGCAGGGCCCTTGAGCCGGCGTTTCTGAGCAAGGCTTTCAGGAACCGGCGCGCCGCAGACGGCAGGCCGCCGCCCTTGCCTGCCGGCATCGACACCTCGATCAACATCCGCCCCTCGGCGTGAAGCTCCTGGTTGGCGACCACGGCCCGCGCGAGCTTCTCGAGATCCTGATCGCTGGGGCGGACCCCTTCCACCCGATGAGGAAGCCGATTCAGCAAGGACGAGGGCGCCGCGAGAGGACTCGGCGCCGCCTCCAGAAGATAGTCGACCACGCCCAGGAAATCCTGAGCGAACCCATGTCGCTCGCGGGTGCGATCCGCCTCTCCCGAAGCCTCGACCGGCGTCCCCATGTCCTCACGGTCCCGATCGAACATCGTCAGCGCAACGCCATGCGCCCTTGCGTCCGCCGTCAGGCGACTCCGCGCCGTCTCGTCCAGGCGCGGATCCACAATGCACAAGGACGTGGCGGCGAGAAGCTCTCGATAGCATCCCTCATAGGCGTCGGACATACGCAGCACGCGCCCGGGCAGGAGATGGTTCGCGTCACGATTGGCGGCATTGGCGACAACCAACCAGGCCTTTGGTTCGGCCGAGATCCTGAAGCGACGGATGACGTCCGTTTCGGTCTCATCGTCCGCGACGAAGGCCGCCCAGACGGGAGCGTCAACCGGAATGCCGCGCGCCCGCAGGAAGCTCTCCACGACCTCGGCGGTGGGGAGCGGCACATGCGGCGTGACGGAGCGCGCGCCGCGCCGCCCGGCCAGCGGCGAATCCCCCTCGACAGCGAAGTCCTCGACCAGGCTCGCGGCCGCCAATCCCAGATTGGACGACGCTCGCGACCGTGACGACGCCGAAATCGCATCAAAGCCCCTTTCCGCGAAGAGATCGCGAATTTGGCTGCGGGTCATGCCGTCCCCCGCCGGCTCGTTCAGGAGGCGGTCGTAAAGCAGCAGCGCGCCGGGGCGCGCGGCCATGTAAGGCGTTGCGACATCGACCTGGCTGCTGTCCAGGATGTAGAGCACACGGTCATACTCGCCCGCCGAGGCGACGAATTCCTCGCCGGGACGCAGGGGGAAAAACTCAGTAAGCGTCGGCGACAACTCGCCCTGAATAGGGAAGACGTCGACCTCGTATTGCTCGCTCAGCAAACGGACATAGTTCTCAACCAAGCCGCTCTCGCGGCTGGCGACCGAGCCGCTGACGGTGGCGATGGCAAGACGCCGAACCGGCTTGGACGAGGAAGCCGGAACCGCCTTGGGACGCGGCGTCGATTTGAGCTTCGCCTCGAACGTTCGAAGCATGGTCTGCGCCGACCGGTCCCAGGAGAAAGTCGCGGCCTGTGACGGTCCGAAGGCGCGCAGATCGGCGCGAAAGGCCTCATCCTCAAGCACTCTTTGAATCAAAGCGCCCATTTCGCCCGGGTTTGCTGGATCGAACAGCGCATCCGCTCTTCCGACCACCTCGGGCACGCTCGTGGCGTTCGAGGCGATCACCGCAGCCCCGCACGCCATGGCCTCCAGCGGCGGCAGCCCGAACCCTTCGCTGAAAGGCGGAAAGACCATGGCTTCACAGAGGCGATAGAGGTCGATCAGGTCCGCATCGGGCACGAATCCCGGCAGGACCACCTCGTCGGTTTTCAAGCCTTCGCGCTGGGCCGCCTTGAAGATTTCGTCCCTGTCGTGCGCGCTCATCTTGCCCGCGATCACCAGTTGGACGTCCTGGCGGGCCGCCGGCGCCGCGCAGGCGAATCCGGCGATCAAGCCGGGGATGTTCTTGCGCGCTTCATAGGGGCTGGTGTTGATGATGAAGCGGCCGCGCACTCCATAACGCACGCGAAGCTCGCGCTCCCGATTCTCGGAAACGACGCCGACGCAGAACGCGTCCTCGACGCCCAAGGCCAGAGTGACGACCTTTTCGTCGCTGATTCCCAGACGGGACACGACCTGGGACTTGGTGTAATCCGAGACCGAAAATAGATAGTCGCACCGGCGTATTGCGGCGATCTTGAGCGCGTAAGCACGTTTATTGAGGTCGCCCCCCAGATAAGCTTCCGGATCTTCAAGCGGAATCAGATCGTGGACGGTCGCGGCCCGCAGATAGCGGCCGGGCTCTATCCCGGTGACGACGTCGTCCCAGAAACCCTCAAACAGACTGGGGGTGAAGAAGACGTCCGGCTGGAACCCCTCCATCGCCGTCGCGAACGCCAGTTCGCCGGCCCGCGTCCGCCAAAGGTTGTCGGAGATGGCGCTTGCGACATCGCTCGGCGCCGACACCACCACGACGCTCTGGGGGGGAAGAAGCTCGACGAACGCTTGGCGAACCGCGTCGATCCGCTCTGGAAAGCGGTCGCTCAAGAGGATGCGGAATTCATGGTCCGGCCGGCCGTTTCGGACGAGCGCCCGGGCCATCGCCAGAGCATAGCGGCCGATGCCTCGGCCATGGCTGGCGTTCTGGCAGGACTGGAGATCGATAAGAATCCGCATATCAGCGCGTCTCCATAGCCAGCATGCGCGCAAGATCCGCCTTTACGGCCTGCTCCTTAAATCGGACGTCCAGAGCGTAAGGCAACGCCTTTCCGCCGTCACGCCCCCGCCCGTCGAGGGCGATGGCTTCCGACGAAAGTTCATTGCTCAAGAACTGTTTCGCCAGTTGCGCCACGTCGGACGGCGCGTGCCCCTGACCCTGAAGCTCGGCGTTCACGTCGGCATGAGCCGGTTCGATCGTCCAGGCCGCGAGATAGGCGGCCAATGACGCCTCCTTATCCCCGTTCAGTTTCAGCACATGCCCCAGGTACAGGAACGGGCTCGCCTTTGGGCCCGTCAGGGCGACCGCGCGCCAGTAAGCGGCCTCGGCGCCAATCAGATCATGCGCTTCCTTCAAGGCATGGCCGAGCTTGAGATGGCCATGCGCATAGCCAGGACGGCGCGCCAGAACTTTTTCGTATAGCCGCGCCGAGTTCGCCCAGTCGCCCTCCCTGCCGGCGCGCTGGGCCTTGCGCAAAGTGCCCCGCGCCAGAAGTTTGCCAAGCCTCGTCTCGGCCTGCGGCGTTGGGCTAGGGCTCTCCTTATAGGCCCGCACGGCGAGCTTACGCGCGTGAGGGAGGTCAATGGACAAGCCGGCCAAATCCCTCCTGAGCACGTCGTCTGTCGGGGCGAGGACGCGCCCGCGCGCAAAGGCAAGGGCGGCCTCAGCGTCGCGATGCCGCCGCAACAGGTGCAGGCCAAGCTGGCGCTGCACATTGGCATTAGCGGGGAAGCAACGGGCGGCGGCCAGGAACGCTTCGGCGGCGCTCTCTTCGCCTTCGTTCTGCTCCACCGCGCGGGCAAACCGTACATAGTCCGACGGACGCGCCCGCCCCATCGCCAAGAGACGTCGCCAAGCAGCGCTCGCCGCAGACCAGCGCCCCTCCTTCGTCAGCCGTAAAGCTTTTTTGCGTGTGAAGTAGCTGATAGGCATCACGATAATCAAACTCATTGAGCTTTCGAGCCTCGTCTTCCCACGCCCTGCGCACTGGGTCGAGCCCTCCAAATCATCTCCCTTCGCGCGAACGGGAGCGGGCCGCACGAATTATCATGGACGACTTATCGGTCACGGCACTAGATACCCCCGACGCTTTCCCCTCCCTATAAATGGTTTTTGCTTTTCGCTGAGTTCAGGGCGAGGGCAAGAATCTATGAAGGCCCAGAGACAATGACCACGCCGGTGGACGACACGTTCGATCGAACGCGAGACGCGCTCATAAGAGCTGCGTACCGAGTTCTTCTGCAGCGGGAGCCCGACGCTAACGCCGCCCAGGAATTGCAAGCGCGGCCGTTCACCGAAGATGAAGAAATCCTACTGGCGGAAACCCTGGCGCGCTTCATCGGGAGTGAAGAATTCCGAAACCGCCAAGCCATCCTCAAGGAACCTGATTTCGCTCCCTCCACATGGGCGCGCGTAGAGGTCGCCGGGATAAAGCTGTGGGTCGACATCGGCGACCATGGCGTTTCAAAGCATTGCGTGACCGGCTCCTACGAGCCAGCGGAAACCGCTTTCATCCTGCGCTTCCTACAAAGCGGGATGGCGTTTGTGGATATCGGCGCGAACATCGGCTGGTTCACGCTCAATGCGGCCAAGATCGTCGGCCCCACAGGTCGCGTCGTGTCGTTCGAACCGCGGGGAGACACCTATGCCGCATTGAGCCGGTCCCTTCAGGATAACGATTACCTCTCCTTCTGCACCGCATACAACAATGCGGTCGGCGCCGCTCCGGGCGAGCTCCTGATCGGCTGGAATCCCCAGATGGGAAATCCAGGCGGAACATGGCTGCTTTCGCAGAGGAGCTTACAGAACGCCTATTTGAACAGCGGCGCCGCAACTCAGAAAACAAATGTCGTTACGCTGGACAGCATCATCGGCGATACACGCGTGGATCTCATAAAGATTGACGTTGAAGGCGCAGAGCCGCTCGCGCTCGCGGGCGCCGCAGGCGTGTTGACCAATCAGCGCCCCACGATTCTTTGCGAGATCAACCCGACCTTGCTTCAGACTGTCTCGCAGACGGATGAGCAGACGTTTGTGCATACCGTTGAAGGCTTCGGCTATGAGTGCTGCCTCCTAACGCCGGAAGGCGACATCGGTCGCCCCTTCCGCGAACGACACGAAATTTCCGACTACGACATGATTAACGTCGTCTTCTCGCCGATTGATTGACATCGTCTCGCTCAATCTAGTCGAGCGGCTGCCGAAGGCGGGTGAAAGGGCGGCTTCGGCGGTCGAAGTGCCGATTGAAGTAGGGATCGGGACAGACCGCGCTGCCCCAACGGTCCCATAGGCGACGGCTTGCTTCTGCCGACAATTGCCGATGATCCTCGTCGAAGGTCCGCGTGCGCGATTCTAGATGGTAGAGTGTTGCGTTCGGCGAATAGAGGACTTTGAGACCCGCGGCCCTCGCTTTAAAGCAAAAATCGACGTCGTTGCCTTCGACGGCAAACCGAGCGGCATCAAACCCCCCCAGGCGTTTGAAAACATCCTTCCTGACCGCCATACAGGCCCCTGTGACGGCGATGGTTTCGTGCACGAGCGCATGGCGCCCAAGGTAGCCTGCGTCCGATCCGGGGGCTCCGAGGCCTTCGTGTGTCAGGAAGTGATCTCTGGCGTCCAGCGACACGAAGCCGGCGTGCTGGATCGCGCCATCGGCGTAGATCAGCCGGCAACCGACCACCCCCACATCAGGCCGCATCGCCTCTGAAACCAGTGCATCTAGCCAATCCGGCGAAATGGCCACAGTGTCGTTGTTCAGAAAGACAAGGACATCCGCCTCACATTGCCAGGCCGCGAGGTTGTTCATCAGCGACCAGTTGAACGAACCAGAGAAAGGGATGCGCCGCACCCGTTCATCCCGCTCCAAATTCTCGATGTAGGCGATGCAGAGAGGTTCGCTCGTCTCATGGTCCACTAGAACGATGGACATTTCGACGACATTGTCCGCTTCACGCGCCAGCAGACTGTCCACGCAGGGACGCAACAGGTCGAGACGATCGCGCGTGGGAATGATGACGGCCGCCGAGGTTCCTGTTTGCACGCGCCGCCGAATGCGCAGGGCAAGCGGCGCCGCGGCGCCCAGAATGTCGGTGTGCGGCGAAATCGATGCGTCCGAGCCAAGGTATTCGGCCACGCATGTGGCCCAATCGTCCAGAGACGCCGACACATGAGGCGATTGCCGACTGGCAAGGATAACAGACAAATGGCCGACGGCAGCCCCGTCTCTCGCCAACTCCAGCAAACAGCGGCTTCCAGCCCACGACCCTAGCGGCCTTCCCTCCAAAACATGCAAGACAGCGCTCCAGGCTCGCCGCCGAAAAGCGACAAAGACGCCTGGGTAGGCCGACTGCAAAAGGAGATCCAAATCGAACGGGGGTTTCAACACAGGCGATACGTGCTGGCGACGGCTCACCTCATCGCCGGGCAGGCCGCCCAGTTCATCCTCGTCAAAATAGAGAGCGTCAGGACCGTTCTTATCGAACCACGCGGCGACCTCCGCCACGCAGGCAGGGTGTATCACCCCGTCGCCGGACATTAGCTGCACGATATCGTCTTCAGCCAAAAGCTCAACAAGAAGCCTCCAGTCGGTTCGAACGTCAGCGACTACAAAAACAATATTGACTGGGGAAATCCACGATAACCGGATGATCAGATCAGCCAGGAAAGCGCGTTGGACTTCATCGATCCCGACCACAATACGCTTACGATCGTGCGACTGCGCGAGGGCGCTAAGTACAGCGTCCTCGATATACTCCGAACAGCAGCCGACAGCGTCGATCAAGATGACCACGCCCGAGTCGCTGGCTGCGGAGGCCGCTGCATGACGGCGAAAGCGTTCATAATAGGTCGGATAGTCGTCAAGCGACAGCGTCGACATAGCCATCGCCTGCGGCAGACGCGCCTCCAGGGCCTCCATGGCGCTGCGCAAAGCCGACAACTCCTGCCTGACCTCCCGCAGGCCGCCGCCGCTGTGCGCTTCTTCCGAATAAGCGTCATGCCGGCCGATCAGAAGCTTCGAGATCGCCTCGCGCACTTCCCACCGGATGTCGCCGCTCACGCCCGAGGGAAGCCAGGCTTCGAAACCTTCGAGACCTTCACTTTGGAAACGCAAAGCCAGATCAGGTCGATATACGCCCGTGCTCGTCAAGGTCAGCAACGCACCGTTGAGCCAAATCTGAAGCTGGAGCGGTTCGCCATCGATCCCGTTGTGACGCGCCCAGCCGCGTAACACCCTTCCATCAAAACTCTCGACTTCGCCCTGGATCATGCAGGACGAGGCCCAGCCGACCGACCCAGTCGCACCGAAGACGACATCCGCGAGGTTCGCTCTCTCAAGAAAAAGAGCGTCGGAAAACAGGGCGTCGTAAGCTTGCATCCACGAGCGGGCCGAGAAGAGCTTGCGGCGGGTCTCACGATCCAACTGCAGGCGACGGCAAGCCCACGCCAAGGTCTCACGGTCAAGAGGAACTCTGGCGAGCGGCGGTAACTGCCCGCGCACTGGCGGCGCTAGGACATTGTGAGAGAACTCCTGAGACCGTACGAAGTCACCGGCGCGCGAGAACAAATCAACCCCGGTATCGATCTTGTCCGGCAGGGCGCTTTCAGGCTCGCGCCGCAGGAAAAGAAGATAGAGTCGTCGGATATCTTCCCCGGCTATCGCCAGCACGCCCCCCCCGTTCGGTCCAGTTACAAGCATTCCGCCCCTTCTCATTCAAACGCAACGCGCCCTAGCTCGCCTAGAGACGTAAACGTCCAGCAGGGCCGACACGATCAGCACAGGCTTGCAACTGACTGTAGGCCCCCACAACATGGTAAAGCGAACTAGCAGGCGATGGCTCTTGGATGAAGCCTCCATTCGAAAGTCGTTTGTCTTTCCAAAGTCCGATGGGGAGCAGATAGAGATTGATCGCCCCGAGCGCCGTTTCAGCATCTTTCAAGCGCTGGCGAGCGTGGGTCGGGTTGCCGATTTCCGACAACTTCAACGCCGCCTTCAACCATTCGGTCTGCGGCCAGAGTCGGGCCCTGCCGCCGCGGGGGCGGCCGTCATCATTCAACGCGTCCAGGGCGACGCCTGTCCTTTCATCAACCCCGCGCAGGCCGTAGTCATAAAGACGTTCGGCGGCCCGAAGCACTTCGGGTCGCTCACGCAAGACCGCATAGCGCGCCAGAAGCCAGGCCCATTCGAACTGATGACCGGGCTCAACCAACCGGCCGTCCTCACCCTCGGCTGGAAGCCAGTCAGCGTCAAAAAACTCCCGCAAGAATCCGCCCTTGGCGTCAATAAATGACGAAAGCGCCAGATCGACGAGGCCATCGGCCATCTCGAGCCACGTCGAATCCCCGCCCGCCTCCTGCCAAGCCAGACAGGCTTCTAGGAGATGCATGTGAGGGTTGGACTGATAGGGGCGTTTACCCGCCTCGACATACCCCCCCCGGGGATGCGCCCGCCCCAACAACTGACGTCGCATCCGCACCGCGGCCTCTTCCAGCCGATCGCCGTCCGCCACGACATGTCGAGCCGCGCTGAACGCCAGCATGCTGAACGCCTGATCATACACCATAACGGTTTCATCAAGCGGCGAGCCGTCGCTGTTCAGCAGGGCTCGGCAAAGCCCGTCGCTGTTGACATGATGCTTTTCGAAATAGCGGCAGCCGTCTTCGACTGCCCTCAGCCAGGGGCCTTCCCAGCCGAGTTGGCCAGCCTCGACATAACTCCATATCTGTCGCGCCTGAACGCGTGCGCGGCGGGCCGAATGTTGAATGCGCCCATCCAGACCCAGAGCCTCGACGAACCCTCCGCTCGCGTCCTGCCCGGTCGTCGCCCACAATGGCAACGCGGCGCACCGCAGCCATTCGGCGAACCGGTGGCCGGCGTCAGTCAGGCTCTCGACCCGGGCCGCCTCGAAATCAAGATGACGAGGCGAGTTGACCTTTACGCGGGCGACCAGCTTCTTGACGTCTTGAGCGCGGGACAGATCGCAGACCAGGACGGCGTCGCGCTCCGCAATAATGGCCAGGTTGCTGACCCCCAGCACGCCGACCAGCACGCCCTCCGGCGCGCGCACCAGACAGCGCTCCGCGTCCTCGAAAATATGCTGTCCGAACTCGCCTTCGCCAGTCGCGGCGATGGAATCCCAGGCCCCGAGGTCAGACCAGTCAAAGGTCACCGGCAGAACGGACGCCCGCTCCGTCTTCTCCATCACCGCATAGTCGATGGAAATCTTGGGCGAGTCCCGGAACGCCTCGCCCAGGACGGCGACGCGGTTGACGTCCGAGGGCGCCAAGGCTCGGCGCGCCGCGTCCTCCACGCCGGGCGCGTAGG
>RCUN01001063.1_pt1 | contig 10368 bp, 8 predicted proteins | sample 2166181 | NCBI WGS metagenome assembly RCUN01 (sample SAMN09932603, study PRJNA488358) | compost metagenome | feature: garden; material: soil; isolation source: compost soil in crotononitrile-enriched culture | place: Germany: Experimental Botanical Garden Goettingen | collected 2016-01-27 | reverse complement strand
AACATCTGTTTTTACTCCAATGCATCCAAATTCTTTCAATAGATGCATAGTACGTGAAAACATAAAATAGGTGAAACAGTATGTTTTTATATATTTGATCGGTTTTTTGAATGTAGTGTGGTACTCATAAACAATATCAATAATTTAAAGCAGTAATTTGTCTTTAAGTGTCCTTTATTACTCTTTTTTATCTTTTAAAGTGAAAGTATTTAAAAATTTATATATGTTATATGGCTGTAAAGATTTTATGTCATAACATTAAAAGGTACTTTCATGTCATTGCAACGCGGCATTTATCAGCATTATAAAGGTAATCTCTATCAAGTTTTTTCTGTGGCAAAACACAGTGAGACTGAAGAGGAGCTAGTCGTTTATCAGTGTCTTTATGGTGACTATTCAACTTGGGTGCGTCCACTAGATATGTTTACTGAAACGGTTCAAGTGGCTGATGGAAGTATCGTACCGCGGTTTAAGTTAATTCAGAGCACTTAGCTCAAACGGCTGTCATAACTAAAATAACGATTTTAAAGGGTGAATATATGCCAAATACTTTTTTCTTACAAAGAGTTGCAGATTTATATGACACCTTTAAACAGCATGATGCCCAGCAGGCAGATCGCTTGCTGCGTTATCGCAATATTGAGGCTGAGTCTGCAAAACTACTGTCGCAATTTATTCGCATGCAGCAAGCCAAGGCTATTTTAGAAATCGGTACGTCAACGGGTTACTCAACTTTATGGCTAGCTGAAGCTGCTCAGGCAACGGGTGGACAGGTGACTACAGTTGAAATTGATGCAAAGCGAAGTGCTGAGGCGAAACGCCATGTTGCTGAGTTAGAGCTTAGTGAAATCGTTCAATTTTGGGTAGGCGATGCAGCTGATTATTTAAAAGAAGCGCAGGAAACGTTTGATTTTATTTTGTTAGATGCTGAGCGTCATGCTTACGAGAATTATTGGCCAGATTTAAAACGTCTGATCAAGCCAAAAGGTGGTGTACTCATTATTGATAACGTCATTTCACATGCTGCCGAAGTAAAATCATTTCTGGAACTGATTAAAAATGATCAAAACTTTATGAGCAGTATTTTGCCGGTAGGCGCTGGTTTATGTATGGTGGTTCTGAAGTAGGTTCACTTTCTTTAGATATTCTTGCCGATAAGCTTGCGGACTACAGCCCTTTACTTTATTAAATGCACGGGTGAAATTGGCAGGATTGGAATACCCTAGCTCATAGGCAATATGGGTAATGGTAAAGGCAGAATTCTCTAATAAATCAATGGCACGCTCAGTGCTGATCTGTTGCTTTAAAGCTTGAAACTCAACACCTTGTTGCTGCAAATAGCGTTGTAGGGTTTTGGTAGAAATGTTTAATACTTTGGCACATTCCATAAGAGTTGGGACTTGGTTGGCTTGTCGTAGCATCATGCTGACCCATTCAACAATTTCACCTTGATGATAGATCTTCTGGATTTGTTCCTGACAGCGTTGCTCAACTATTTTTAAACTATGCGCGTCAGCTAAAGGCAAGGGCAGTGCCAATTGTTGCTGATCAATCACCACGCGTATACCCGAAAGCCACGTATAGTTAAAGTGGAAATTGGCTTTCACTAAAGATACGTAACGTTCTTGATAGCTCGGCTCTGGAACACTCAAATACACTTGGTAGCGTTGTAATTGCTGACCCGCCAATTCTAACAGGCTGTAGTAAAACGCCACGGCAATCGCTTCAATATGAAAGGCCAAACATTGCTTATTCATCTGCAAAATCGGTTCGAATAATAGTTCAACCTTTTGCTGATTGGTCGGAAACTGAATACTGAGCTTAAAACTCGGCATAATCAGTCTAAAATATTGTGCAATCAGTCTCAGTGCATGTTCCAAATTAGGACTGGTCATTAGCGCATAGCCCACTAGACTATGTGAGCTGAGTTTTATATTTTTACCGAGTTCAAAGGCCAAGTCTTGAGTATTGGGCAGACTCAAACCAATCTCAATGAATTGTTCAATTTGTTGAATCGATAATAATTCTGTTTTTGCCAGTTCTTGCTGCAATGCCACCAACAAATCATTATCGTATTGATGCGTGTTGATTAAAATTTCAATCAGCCGTAAATAATAACGTGATGGAATAACAGGAATCTGTTGCTTCTGCACAAGAAAAACTCAGTAAAGTCTTAAAATGATAATAGCAAGTCTTAAAATGATAATATAGAGGAGCTATGAAGGAACACAATCAATTCAAGCAAAACATTTTATGTTTGATTGGAGTTTCTAATGAATATGCATACTCAACTGGATGTCGAGCAAGCGACAACAACATTTAAGGATAAAAAACGTCATTTATGGCTATTGGGTTTGGCTGTACCGACAATTGCAATGGGTGGCCTAGCGGGCTATCAATTTGGTCCTAAAAAAACTAAAAAGTTCTTCGCTTCATTTGGGCCATTATTTATTCATGGTGTTATTCCTGCATTGGATAAATTGATTGGTGAAGACACAGAAAATCCGCCATTAAATGCAATCGCGGATTTAGAAGCTGATCCGTATTACGCTCGTATTGTTAAACTTTTTATTCCTTTGCAATATGCGACTAATATCTATGGGGCATATTTAGCCAGTCGTAAAAATACATCTCTTGCTGATCAGGTTTTACTGGGAACTTTGGTGGGAATGGTCAATGGAATTGCTATTAATACTGCCCATGAACTTAGCCACAAGAATGGACAGCTTGAACATTATTTATCGCATTTAGCTCTAGCACCATCGGGTTATAACCATTTCCGAATTGAACATCCTTATGGACACCACCGTCGAGTTGCGACACCTGAAGACCCAGCATCTTCACAATTTGGTGAAACCTTTTGGAAGTTTTTACCACGTACCGTGATTGGCAGCTTTAAATCGGCGATCGAAATTGAAAAGAATCGTTTAGAACGTAAGAAATTGCCTTTTTTCTGTAAGGAAAATGAGCTGATTCATGGTTGGGCGATGTCTGCTGTGTACCATGCAGCCATGTTTACGAAATTTGGTACGCGTTCTATCCCATTTCAAGTCACTCAAGCCGCTTATGCAGTAACTTTGTTTGAATCGGTGAATTACATTGAACATTATGGTTTAAAGCGTGCAAAGAAAGAAAATGGCCAATATGAACGTACTTTGCCAGAGCACAGCTGGAACAATAATAATGTGGTGACCAATTTGTTCTTGTATCAATTACAACGCCATTCAGATCATCATGCTAATCCAACTCGCAGCTTTCAGACCTTACGTCACTTTGAAGATGCGCCGCAATTACCAGCAGGTTATGGTGCAATGATTTTGCCTGCATTTATTCCATCTTGGTGGTCAAAAATTATGGATGATCGCGTTGTCGAGCACTATAAGGGCGACCTCAGTAAAATCAATATGCATGTTGATGTGAAGGATAAAATGCTAAAGAAATATATAGAGCAAAATCACGCGGCTTAAATAGTTGAAAGATATAGAACAGATCAGCCCAAGCGGGCTGATTTTTTATGATTAAGCAGAAATACAGAGCCTTTTAAAATGCAGATCAAACTCAAGATATTTGTGAACAAATGCGGTTTTATCATTTGTACGTAGCAAATTATTGTAGATAAACTCTGGAACGGGATGATAGAGCTCACCTGAGCCATTGCTATAGAAAATTTTTAAATAGCGTGAAGAAACATCGTATTTCCAAGAGGTTACAACAACAGATTTTTCCATATAACTACTCCTACTTTTATTTGATCTTTTAGTACATATATAAAAACTCTTTTGTTTCATCATTTGACAGTACTCTAAGTTAAGCAGACTGACAATTCATAAATGAATGTTGCTATAAATTTATAAGTATAAGAATTGTAAAAAATTAGCTATAAAATTTTGGTGTGGAGTAGGGCTTCGATTTATAAAAATAACCAATAAAAAAACCACCCTAAAAAGAGTGGTTTCAGACATATTGGTCTAATCTAAAAAATTAGATTTTACCAACTAAGTCGATAGATGGAGCAAGAGTTGCTTCGCCTTCTTTCCATTTAGCTGGGCAAACTTCACCTGGGTGAGCATGAACGTATTGAGCAGCTTTTACTTTACGAAGAAGTTCAGACGCGTCACGGCCGATACCACCAGCGTTAAGTTCAACGATTTGGATTTTACCTTCTGGATCGATAACGAAAGTACCGCGGTCAGCTAAGCCTTCAGATTCGATAAGAACGTCGAAGTTTTTAGAAAGAGTCCAAGTTGGGTCACCAACTAATGGATATTGGATTTTTTTGATTTCTTCAGAAGTGTCGTGCCAAGCTTTGTGCGTGAAGTGTGTATCAGTAGATACAGCATAAATTTCAACACCAAGTTTTTGGAATTCAGCGTAGTTGTCTGCTAAGTCACCAAGTTCAGTTGGACAAACGAAAGTGAAGTCAGCTGGATAGAAAAATACAACAGACCACTTACCTTTAAGGTTAGTTTCGTTAACTTCAACAAATTGGCCGTTGTGGTAAGCAGTTGCTTGGAATGGTTTAACTTCAGTATTAATCAAGCTCATCATTGTCTCCATGATTGAGGTTTATATTTAAACTTGTTTACGAGATGTAGAATAAATAAAAATTCTTTATTGGGGAAATAGTATTTTTACATGACTAAAATCGGAAAATTGAATAAGTGATAAATTTGCGATTTTTAAGTCCCCAAACACTGTACTCGATTTGACTGCAAAAACATGTAAATCAAATGACAGTTATAGTAAAAGAAACTTGCCTAACAACATGAAGTCTCGTTAGTGAGAATTCAAGGGTAAAATGTAAAAAAATTAAAAATATATCAAAAACCAATTGTTTTACCTTATGCACATTAAAGCGTAAAATAGCGGATTGTTGTATTTTCAGGAAAGTTTGTTTGTGCAGAATGGTTTAAATATAGATCAGTGGGTGATGGCAAGAGATCGTCACCGTTTAAATCGTTTACGTAAAGATAAAAAAGCCAATACAGCAGAGATTGAAAAATTATTTGAACAATCTAATGCCAAAGTAAGACAGCGCTTTGCACGTTTACCTGAAATTAAACTAAATCAGGAACTACCGGTTTCTCAATATGCTGACCGTCTAATTGATGCAATTCAAAAGCATCAGGTCATTATTGTGGCAGGTGAAACGGGTTCCGGTAAAACCACCCAGCTTCCCCAAATTGCAATGTTAGCAGGTCGTGGCTTAACAGGTATGATTGGTCATACACAGCCACGCCGTTTAGCAGCACGTAGTGTGTCGCAGCGTATTGCAGAAGAAGTCGGCGAAAAGCTTGGCGAGTCGATTGGTTTTAAAATCCGATTTAATGAACAAGGTTCGCAAGATTCGATTGTCCGGTTAATGACCGACGGTATTTTACTTGCCGAGTTAGGCAATGACCGTTTCTTATCTAAATATGACACGATCATTATTGATGAGGCGCATGAACGCTCACTCAATATCGACTTTATTATGGGCTATTTAAAGCAGTTACTGCCAAAACGCCCAGACCTTAAAGTTATCGTGACTTCTGCAACTTTAGATGTAAATCGTTTTAGTAATTACTTTAATGACGCACCAATTTTTGAAGTTGAAGGGCGTAGTTATCCAGTTGAAGTGCTTTATCGTCCAATTTCAGAGATGAATATTGGCGGAAGTGACGACGATGAGTTTGATGATTTTGAAGAAAATCTACCGCGTGCAGTGGTACAGGCGGTTGAAGAATGTTTTGCCGATGCCGAAGCAAAAGGTCATCCTGAACATGCCGATATTTTAATTTTCTCAAGCACAGAGCAAGAAATTCGTGAATTACAGGAAACCTTGCAAAAGTACGGGCCAAGACATACCGAAATTTTACCGTTGTATGCGCGCTTAGCTGTTTCTGAACAACAAAAGATTTTCAGTCCAGGTGGTAAAGGCCGTCGTATTATTATTGCGACCAACGTAGCCGAAACTGCGCTTACTGTTCCAAATATTCGTTATGTGATCGATAGCGGTTTTGCTCGTATTTCTCGTTATAACTATCGATCACGTGTACAACGCTTACCGATTGAAGCCATTTCCCAAGCTGCTGCCAATCAGCGTAAAGGGCGTTGCGGTCGTATTGCTGCCGGTGTCTGTATTCGTTTATACAGCGAAGAAGATTTTTTAAGCCGTCCAGAATTTACCGAACCGGAAATTAAACGAACTAATTTAGCTTCCGTTATTTTGCAAATGCAAAGTTTGGGCTTAGGTGAGTTAGAAAACTTCGATTTTATTGAACCGCCAGATTTCCGTCTTGTAAACGATGGTCGAAAGCTCTTGATTGAGTTAGGGGCAATGAATGAGAAGAAAAATGAGCTAACCAAAGTCGGGCAAATGATGGCACGTATGCCGATTGACCCACGTTTAGCACGTATGATTATTGGCGGTGCACATTTTGGTGTACTCAAAGAAATCTTGATTGTGGTGAGTGCTTTAGCGGTTCAAGACCCTCGTGAACGCCCAGCCGATAAACAGATGCAGGCTGACCAAAAGCATGCATTATTCAAAGAAGCAGATTCAGATTTCCTGTTCTATTTGAAACTTTGGGATACTTTAAATCCTAAAGGTGAAGCAAGTATGTCTGAAAATAAACGACGTCAGTTTGCTAAGGAGAATTTTTTAAGTTGGTTGCGTTTACGTGAGTGGAAACAAACGCATCAGCAATTGGTTGAATTAGCAGAAGGTTTAAAACTCAGCTTTAATGAAAAAGATGCAAATTATGAAAATTTGCATCGTGCGTTGCTGACAGGGTTACTTTCTTTCATTGCCAATAAAACAGATGAACGCAACACCTTTATGGCGGTGCGTCAGCAAAAGGCAAAAGTTTTTCCGGCAAGTACGTTGCACAAAACCAATACCTCTTGGGTGATGGCTTTTGAGATGGTCGAAACGTCTCAGGTATATTTACGTACTTTAGCCAAAATTGATCCTGAATGGATTTTGCTCGCTGCACGTGACTTGTTGAAATATCACTATTTTGAACCGCATTGGTCTAAGAAAGCGGGGATCGTAAATGCCTACGCGCAAATTTCTTTGTTTGGTTTAATTATTGAACCAAAACGGTTAATTAATTTTGAAAAAGTTGATCAACCTGCTGCACATGAGATTTTCTTACGTGATGGATTAACTACAGGTAATTTGGGTACGGTTCCACCATTTTTAAAACACAATTTACTTAAACTTGAAGAAGTGGAGCGAGTTGAAGATAAGTTGCGTCGCCGCGATTTAGTGGTTGATGAAGAAACAATTTATCAGTTCTATGCTTCTAAAATTCCCGAAGAAATTGCAAGCCGTCGTAGTTTTGAAGACTGGCGAGCGACCGTAGAAGCAAATAATCCGCGTTATTTATTTGTTGAGGATGATGCGCTTTGGCTCAATGATCGACCAACAACGCAGCAATTTCCAGATCATCTGCATAATGGTCAACTACGTTTAGCAACAACATATCATTTTGACCCAAGCCATGACGAAGATGGTGCAACTGTTCAGATTCCTGTTCAGGCACTACCTCAGGTTGATGAAAATATTTGGTCATGGGGAATTCCGGGCTGGCGCCAAGACTTAATTGAGGCTTTACTCAAAGCGTTACCTAAAGACAAGCGTCGTAATGTGGTGCCTATTCCTGATACAGCTCGTAAGCTCATGCAGGGTATTGATGCAGTACATTTACGTGAACATATTTTTAGTTATTTAGCTTTTGCTTTACGTGGCGAGCAAATTACAGACAAAGATTTCTCGTTTGAGCGAATTGATCCATATTTGGTGCCGTTCATTAAAGTCATTGATGAAAAAGGTAAGTTGATTGCCAAAGGTCGTGATCTGCCAGAGCTAAAAGCACGTTGTCGTGTGGAAACTCATCGTCCAGTAAAGCAGCAAAAAGGTGAGTTTAAAAACTTCCCTGACAACTTTACTTTTGAGGCTTCACACAAGGTCACAGGTGTTGTTGTGAAACAATATCAGGCTTTAGTGCCGACCAAAGCTTTTGCTGAAACTGATGCTAAAGATGATTCTGGTATTGTCATCCAGACTTTTAATGATCAGGCTGAAGCCATTAAACAGCATCGTGAAGGTATTATCCGTCTGGTACACATGCAACTTGGTGACTTGGTTCGTCAGTTGAAAAAGCAGATATCAAAACCGCTTGCTTTAGCTTACTCACCTTTGGGCGATAAAGCTAAACTTGAGCAGATGTTGGTCTATGCAACCTTGCAAATGGCAATTACAACTCTGCCAATTAATGCAGATGAATTTAATAAACTGCTAGAACAGGTCAAAAAGCAATTTTTGAGTTATGGTCAGCAAGCTCTTGAGCAATTGAGCGAGATTTATATTCAATGGCAGCAAATTCGCCGTCAGCTTTTGGTGCTTGATCCAGAGATATTTGGGCGAAGTATTGATGATATTGAAGATCAGTTAGATTTAATGTCACTTGGCAATTTTGTTTATTGCCAGCCTGTCGATCTTTGGCAGGAATACCCGCGTTATTTGAAAGCGCTGCTATTGCGTTTAGACCGATTGCCCAATAATCTACAGCGAGATCATGCAGCAATTGACGATGTCGATCCATGGATGGACAAGGTGTTTAAATTGAAAAATGATCCTAAAGTCAAAGAATTGTATTTGATGTTGGAAGAGTTTCGCATTTCTTTATTTTCTCAACCGATGAAAACCAAGATGCCTATTTCACCAACTCGACTGCAAAAGTTATGGGATCGTTTGGGAATCAGTTAAAATAGATATGGGTCTGTTTATGTTGTTTTTAGCGAACAACGCAATTTATAAATGAAAGATTAACAGACCCTTTTCATTTTTTTAGGAGTTTTACATGGGCATTCGTATTACAGGTACTGGGCTATTTCATCCAACAGAAACCATTTCTAATGAAGAACTGGCCGTCAGTTTAAATGCTTATGTGGAACAATATAACCAAGACAATGCAGAGAAAATTGCATCTGGTGAACTTGAAGAGTTACGTGGTTCAAGTGCTGAATTTATTGAAAAAGCTTCTGGTATTAAAAGCCGTTACGTAATCGAAAAATCAGGAATTCTCGATCCGACTCGTTTACGCCCTCGTTTGTCTGAGCGTTCAAATGATGAGCTGTCACTTCAGGCTGAATGGGGTGTTATTGCGGCTAAACAAGCAATGGAAAATGCAGGGGTTACTGCTGAAGATATTGATGTCGTAATTTTGGCATGTTCAAACATGCAGCGTGCTTATCCGGCTGTAGCGATTGAAATCCAGTCGGCGCTAGGTATTCAAGGTTATGCATATGACATGAATGTTGCATGCTCAGCTGCTACTTTTGGTTTGAAACAAGCGGCAGATGCAATTCGTTCAGGCGCTCGCCGTGTTTTATTGGTGAATGTTGAGATTACCTCTGGTCACCTAGATTACCGTAACCGTGATTGTCACTTCATTTTTGGTGATGTTGCGACCGCTTCTATTATTGAAGAGACTACGACTAAAACTGGTTTTGAAATTTTAGATATTCATTTATTTACTCAATTTTCAAACAACATTCGTAACAACTTCGGTTTCTTAAACCGTAGCGAAGATGCTGTAGTTGACGACAAATTATTCCGTCAAGATGGCCGCAAAGTATTTAAAGATGTTTGTCCACTCGTAGCAAAAATCATTAATGCGCAGTTAGAAAAAATGCAGTTAACTGCAAACGATATTAAACGTTTCTGGTTACACCAAGCTAATGCCAACATGAATGAACTAATCTTGAAATATGTTGCTGGTAAAGAGGCAGATTTAAGCCGCGCACCAATTATTCTAGATGAATTTGCTAATACCTCTTCAGCAGGTGTGATTATTGCTTTGCACCGTACAGGTCACGAAGTGAATGATGGCGAGTATGGCGTGATTTCATCTTTTGGTGCTGGTTATTCAGTAGGTTCGATTGTTGTACAAAAGCACGTTGCTTAAGTTGCTAGATTAATTAAAAACGCTCGTAAGGGCGTTTTTTTATGGCTCAAAAAATAATAAAGCGGACTAAAATTAGCCCGCTTCAATTGAATCAAAAGTTATTAAAACTTTTTAGTGTAATTGACAAACAGGCGATCTTCACCAAAGTCATTGCCATGTTTTACGTTGTAATCAATGCGAATGTATTGCAGGGCAACACCCTTTAAGTACGGCTGTTGAAACGCATAGTTTAAAATCACGTTCGACTCAGTTTCATGATTTTTCTCACCATTTGCTGCTTTAAAGTCATGGCCATACACATATTTCACCATCGCGTTTAGGCCCGGCATATAATCTTTAAAGTCGTAGCCGTACATAACATGGTAAGACTTTTCATCTTCTTTAAAGAAACCAGTAGCATTCCAGTTAATGA
>RCUN01001061.1_pt1 | contig 10374 bp, 8 predicted proteins | sample 2166181 | NCBI WGS metagenome assembly RCUN01 (sample SAMN09932603, study PRJNA488358) | compost metagenome | feature: garden; material: soil; isolation source: compost soil in crotononitrile-enriched culture | place: Germany: Experimental Botanical Garden Goettingen | collected 2016-01-27 | reverse complement strand
ATCATATGGGCGATGTGGTTAAAAAAAATAGTTAAAACAGCATAAAAATATACGTGACGTACGGAGCGCTTCAAAAGGAACTAAAATTGAAACGCAAGTTAAAAAGACGATGTTAATGATTCATGATTTTCTCAGCATGTCGGGGTTGAGCAGGCCGTCAACACTTTATTGAGCAATTCAGTCAGCTTCGTTAAGTCATCTTCCTTCAAGATTTTAGCAGCTTCTTTGGCCACTGTTTCCCTAAAATTCTCCGAATTATCGATGATGAATCTACCTTTTTCCGTTACACTTAAGTTGAAAATCCTGCGGTCGGCAGCGGACTGTTGCTGTTCGACGAGATCATTTGCTATTAAAAATTTGAGCTGCTTGGAAACAGCAGGCGGACTTACATTAAACGCCTGCGCAATCTCCTTTACGATACAATGATCGTGGCGGTAAATATATTCGATCATATTATAGTGCGTAGCCGTAACGCCATTGATGTCGCCCCTATTCATATTTGCCAAGATGAAGCATTGTAAATCGGTAAACACTTCATAAAATTTCTGTTCAGTTTTGTTCATCGCCAATAAAATAGTTAACTTAGTTAATAATTACCAAAGTTAATGATTATGGAACATATTCACATCATACATGCCCGGCAAAATAATCTCAAGAATATTTCTCTCCAGATCACCAAGAAAAAGATTACTGTTTTTACAGGAGTCTCCGGGTCGGGCAAGTCGTCTTTGGTCTTTGAAACAATAGGTGCTGAAGCCCAAAGGCAGTTCAGCGAAACACAGGGCAGTTTTATCCGAAACCGGCTGCAGCACATCGGCGTTCCGGATGTGGACAAAATCGACAACTTGAATGTCCCTATTATTATCAATCAAAAAAGATTGGGCGGCAATGCACGCTCGACTGTAGGCACGGCCACCGATATCTATGCTTCTCTCCGCTTGCTTTTCTCGCGCATGGGGACACCCTTTGTAGGCTATTCAAATGCCTTTTCATTCAATAATCCTTTGGGCATGTGCAAGGCATGTGAAGGGCTGGGCATTGTGCAGACCATTGATGTAGATAGCCTTATTGACAAGCAAAAATCGTTGAACGAAGGGGCTATCCGATTTCCGACCTTTCAACCGGGCGGCTGGCGCCTGACACGCTACACCCAATCAGGCTATTTTGACAACGACAAAAAACTGAACGACTACACGCCGCGGGAATGGGAGCTCCTTTTGCATGCAGCCGAACACAAACCCAAACAGCCTGATCCGGAATGGGGCAAAACGGTACAGTATGAGGGTATTATCCCCCGCATTGAAAAAGCATTCCTCAAGAAGCAATCGAAGGAAATCTTGAGCCGAAAGGAGGCTTTAAATACAGTTATCATTACCAAAACTTGTCCTGTATGCGAGGGAAAACGGTTGAATGATACGATTCTATCCTGCAAAATAGCGGGCAAAAATATCGCCGACTGTACGGCCCTTTCGATCGATGAGCTGCTGGAATTTGTTGCTTCTTTACATTCCAGCACTTTTGATGTCATTCTCACCGAACTGAAACATAAGCTTCAACATATCGTCAACATCGGCTTACAGTATTTGACCTTGGATAGACGTACAGACACCCTATCAGGCGGGGAAAGCCAACGCATCAAAATGGTCCGAAACCTGGGGAGCAGCCTCACGGATTTACTCTATATTTTTGACGAGCCGAGCATCGGACTTCATCCAATGGATTTACAAAATATCGCTGCAATTATTAAGCAGCTGCGTGATAAAGGCAATACCGTTTTACTCGTTGAGCACGACCCCGATTTGATCCGCATCGCCGACCGGGTAATCGATATGGGACCAGCGTCTGGAAAAAACGGCGGCGAAATTGTCTATAACGGCACGGTTGCGGAACTTAAAACATCAACAGGAAAAACAGGTCTGTATTTTGCCAAACGGCCTCGAATTAATAATAAACCACGATCAGCAAGCGAATACCTCGAAATCAGACATGCCAGTCTGCATAATCTGAAAGACATCCAGGTGAGCATTCCCCAAAAGGTGATGACCGTGGTTACCGGCGTGGCGGGCTCCGGTAAGAGCACACTGATCAACAAAGTGCTGCCCAAATTTTATCCCGAAGCCACCATTATCGACCAGTCGTTATTTTCAACAGGTGCACGCTCCAATCTGCTGACCTACCTGGGCTTATCTGATGCAATACGCACCCTGTTTTCAAGAGCAAATCAGGTATCCGATAAACTTTTTAGCCGAAATAGCCTCGGTGCCTGTGAAAACTGCAAAGGTATCGGTATCGAAAAAATTGATCTGGCCTTTATGGATGATATTGAACAGACCTGCGAGGTCTGCGGCGGATCTGGTTTTAAGCCTGCGGTCTTAACATATCATTACCATGATAAAAATATTGTTGCGGTGATGGATATGACTGTCGAAGAAGCCTATGATTTTTTCCCGGACAAACTATACCGTCAGTCGTTTGATATGTTACTCCAACTTGGCCTGGGCTATCTTACCTTAGGGCAACGGTCAGACAGTTTTTCGGGTGGCGAAAGACAACGGCTCAAACTGACCAAAGAACTCAAGAACTCCAACAAGATTATCGTCCTCGATGAACCAAGCACGGGCTTACATCCAAACGATACCGAGAAGTTATTAAACTTTATCAATAACTTGGTGGACAACAACAATACGTTGATCGTTATCGAGCATAACCTCGATGTTATTGCCCAAGCTGACTGGATTATCGATATTGGGCCCGGAGCCGGCAAGTATGGCGGAAATGTAGTCTTTACAGGTACCGTTGCCGATTTGCTCAAAGATACTGTCTCGCTAACGGCAGCCTGTTTACGGCAACATATCCATTCCGAAAAGTGATTTTATACGTAAAAGTAGGCGGAAGATCCTTCCTGTAGGATTGGAATAAAGAAAAATTCACAGGAAAATAGTGCTATTTCCTGTGAATTTAAGCTGCAACATTGGAATCACTCAGTTCAGCTGAGACTTTCAGAATTCCAGGGGTTTCATTCCCGTCTGCTTTTTGAAAAGCCGGGTAAAATACGATGGATTTTCAAAACCAAGTTCATAAGCAATTTCAGCAACACCTTTCTCCCCTATGCGCAGTAAGTTCTTGGCTTCTGAGATCATAAAAATATGGATCAGCTCCATGGCTGTTTTGCCCGTTTCCTGCTTCAGCAGGTCACTGAGGTAGCGTGGCGACACAAAGAGCTGATCGGCCAGAAAGGCCACATTCGGTAGGCCGCTTTTTGCCAGCAGTGAGCGCCTTTGGTTTGGTTATACCCAGGCCTAAAGTGCTATACCTGTTACTGCCCGGAGGATAAGGACCTAGTTTGACCTCTGCTTCGGACCAGGTTCGTACCTGCTTCGGACAAGCAACAGATATTGAACAAGTGCTGTACAGGTGTTGACCAGACCCTGAACAGGAAATATCTGGTCAGCAATGGTTCAATACTGGTTGCCAAAGTGTCCATTTCCGAAGGTGGTCCGAACACAGTACGAACACAACCAAAATACAAGCCGAAAACAGCATAGCGCTGCAAATCATCAAACATACACACCGTACGCTAATCGAGGCCGATATATCTACCTACCACCAGGAGATTATGCGCTGTGTTGAAGCTTTGTTTGTAAAATTGACTGCACTATACAGACTATCTAAGATAGCCTGTCCGAGCTCTTTATCTATGTTTTTTATAAAGTGACAACCACTTTCCCAACAGTTCGTCCCGTTTCTATTTGCAAATGTGCCTGAGCCATTTCATCAAAATCAAACACATGCGAGATGTGTGGTTTTAATATGCCTCGTCCCAAAAAAGAAGCTATAATAGCCATGTCTTTTTTACTGGAATATACCGACATAAAATAGCAGGCATGAAGTTGCTTTTCCTTTGCTTTCTGTTCATCCTCTTTTGTGTATCCTGAATTTAAGGCTACAATGGTTCCGAATGGCTTTAATACTTGTACAGATTTTTGAAAGTTAGCTCCTCCGATCGATTCAACGACAAAATCAAGATCGTGTAACAGCTCTTCAAATGGCTTCATTCTGTAATCAAAACATTCATCAGCTCCTAATCCCAAAACAAAATCCCTGTTTGGGGCAGATGCAGTGGCAATCACATAGGCTCCCAAATATTTGGCAATCTGTACAGCAAAGTGACCAACGCCACCTGAAGCAGCGTGAATTAATACGCGATCTGCTGATCTCAGTTTTCCATAACTATCAAAAGCTTGCCATGCCGTTAAGGCAGCCATCGTACTAGCCGCTGCTTCAATATGCGTGATGTTTTTGGGTTTCAGCGCTAAATGATCAGCTGGAGCTGCCACGTATTCGGCGTAAGCTTTTCCATGACCCACAAAATTGACCATACCAAATACTTCTTCCCCTATTGTAAATTCGGTAACAGCTGTTCCTACCGCCACAACTTCTCCCGAAATATCCCAACCTAAAATTAAAGGATCAAAATGCGCTAAATCTTCTGCCAAAGGAGCTTGTCGATTTCTTACTTTATAATCTACTGGATTAATACTTATGGCTTTTACTTTAACCAAAACCTCATTAGCCCTAATTAAAGGCTTTTCAATCTCTTTATAAAGGAGATTACCTGTATCTCCAAATTCTTTTAAAACTATCGCTTTCATTTATACTTACGTTGAATTACACAAAATTAACCCTATATAACATCGATTAACAGGTACATATCAAGTACATTTGGGTATATTTGCATGTATGGCAAGAGAGAATATTTCTAAATCGCTGGAGGTATATTATGAAAAAGTAAATTGCTGTCCACTTCGGGATCGACAGTTTAATTTTTTTGAATTTGTATATGTACTATCTGGGAATGGCGTACATGGCATCAATGGGAATGAACTTCGTTTTGAGCCCGGTGATCTTTTTCTGATCACGCCAAAGGATTACCATTCTTTTGATCTTGACAGTATTTGTGAATTTATGGTTATCCGTTTCGGAGAATACTATGTGCGCGAATATCAATGGAAAAGTATTGATCATATCGAATGTCTGTTATACAATGCGTCGGATCTATCTGGATCTGTGTTGATCAACCAAGAAGATAAGAAAATGGTTGGCTCATTGGTTCAACACTTACACCAAACGCTCATCCAGGAATCTGTCTATACGGAAGATCTAGTTCGGCATTTAGTCAATGCTTTAATTGTCATTGCTGCACGAAATATAGCCATTATCAAGCCCAAAAATATAAGTCCACATGCAGACAATCGTATCTTGCAGCTATTAGATTATATTCAAGAACATATTCGTTATCCAGCACGTTTGACAATCGCCGTCATAGCGGAAAGATTCGATCTCTCTCCAACTTATTTGGGTAGTTATTTTCGTAAACAGTGCAATGAATCCCTTCAGCACTATATCTCCTCGTATCGCATCAGGCTTATCGAACATCGCTTACGTTTTAGCGATAAAAGGGTGCACGAAATAGCGGATGAATTTGGTTTTGCAGACGAAAGTCATATCAATAAGTTTTTCAAGCGACACCAAGGAATGAGTTTAAAACAATACCGCGATTCAGCTACAAAAGTCACTGATTGATACTTGCCCCAATGGAACAGATCGTGCTCCCGAGGGAAGAGATGTCATACGCTTGACGATTAAACCAAATTCTTCAGAGCAATAACTTCAATCCAATGGAAATATTCCGTCCCGGAAGGGGGGCAAGATATTTGAGTATGGAATTTTGCGGACGTGCTTCTACATTCAATAGATTATTTCCTGAAATAAAATAGACAAACTCATATCTTTTTATATTTACCTTGTAACCTAATTGTCCTGTTAACAAAGAATAAGCTGGCATCGGCGGCTCAATATTGATGTTTTTACCCAAATAGCGTTGTTTCAGATACCGATCAAAATTGGCGTTTCCAAAAAACTTTTTATATTGAAGTGCAGCCGACATTCCATACCTGCTGGTTGGTAAGTTGGGCATAAAGTCACCTTCTGCCCATTTGCGCATGTTGTCATCCGAAGTATTTATATTTTTGACGAGATCAGCGAAAACATTTAACGCTACATGACAATCTTTGGCCCATGCATAGGTATAGCCTCCTTCTAGCTCCCAGCCCTGAATTTCGGTATCTGAAGCACGCCATTCCTTGACCAAAAAACCTCCAGAACGAGAAATGCCTGTATGGGCCAAATACAGGTAATCTTTAAAAAAACTGCGGTAATGCGTCGCCGACCATTTGAATCCTCCATATTTTACCCCTGCAGATAACTCATAGGAATTTGAGCTTTCCTTGTTCAGTCGATCATCTCCATTTTCTTCTACCAGGATTGCAAAATGATCATTTCCGGCATAAAGTTCATTCACCCCTGGTGCGCGTTCTGCGTGTGAAAATGTGGCTTGTACATAGGCAATATCAAAAATTGAATACTTGATATCTCCCGAAAAATGGTTTAAACTAAAATCTCGCGCTGAAAGATCACCTCCGGCCATCCCCCTGCTGCGCTGATAAGTGGGATCGCTCAATGTACGCCGCGCAACCCAGTCGTGCCGATAACCTACATGAAGGGCAACTGGATTAAGTTCTATTGTCTGCAAGGTAAAGATCCCTCCTTCCCGGCTCAGATTATTGGGGATATAACGCCGATCCCCCTCGCCCTTTAAGGCCACAACTGAAAAATCAACCCCACTCGTCCCAGACCAAAAAGGATTAAACTGTTGCGTTATCTCCGATCGAAGCGCATGACGCTCACTATCGAACTTATTGACACGGTACCTGCCCAGGAGCTCCCGGTCGTCTGATACTTCACCGCGGTAATTAAATTTAACCGCCGAGATCAACTCTGTTTTTGGCTTAAAAGCAGACTCTACCTGCCAGGCATATGAATAGGTACGCGTGTTAATCGGTTCATATATCGGGGTCCAAACTGTCGTGTGACTATGGACAGGCTTGTTGCGCTGCGCAAAACCGGGAATACCATAATAGCTTTCAAGCGCGTAAAGCCCCAGACCTAGCCGAAAGTTGTCTCTGATATAGCTGGCACCTGCATTGACAGCATTTCTCTCGGCATGGCTATTGGGCATCACTCCGCGCTTGACCGGTACGTAATCCGTAATCCCATGAACGACTTCAGTGTAAAGTGGTGTGTTGGGATCCTGCCCAGCGACATATTTGTCATTTTGAGGGTTTAGGACCTTTGATCCATTGATAAATGAATAATCTTCAAAGGTATACAGATCGGCTTCCGATAAGCCCCACTTTGGATCGCCCATATGCTCGATCACGAACTGGCTCAAATAGGGATATAGCGTCAGATTTCGAATCGTCTCCCGATCGACATTTACCTGTGCCATTGCGGCGGTCAAATGATCGATCTTTGGATCATAAGCAATGGCTGCTTTTGTATTGCCCGGGATCTTGAGATTCCCGTGTGTGAGCCTCATTGCGCCAATATGTCCCACCCAGTACTTTCCAATGTTTGCATTGAAAGCCAGCGATTGGCTATTGCCATTATTCGTTCCTAACTCCGCATTGGCCTGACCTGTAATCTGCTTGGGCAGACGATTCATCGGAATGGTGTTATCTTTAACATTGACCGCTCCACCAATGGCCTTTCCGCCGAATAATACACTCGCAGCACCCTTGTACAATTCTATTTCGCGTAGATTGTCCATATCGAAATTGGGGTTAAGGTTTGGACTGATTCCCGATAAATCATTGATCGAAAGCCCATTGGATAGCACACTTACCCTGCTACCACTTAGACTCCGTATCATGGGCATACCAGAATTGGGGCCAAAAGAAGCATTTTGTATCCCAGCGATATGGCTCAATGTTTCACCAAGCGTTTGTGCCTGTATACGATTCAGCTGCTTTCGATCCAGCCTCGTCTTTTGCCCATGGCCCGGTGCAAAGCCAGTTGTCTCCGCGGTCGGAAGCGTATAGCTTCGCAATGTATCCACTGTTGGTTTACGCTGCGCATGTGCAGTTTTTGCGATAGATAATAGCATTAGAGATGCTAAAAAAACTTGTTTCTGATACCGTAACATCGTGTAGCTTATTCCTGTTTGAGCTGCAAAATTAAAAAAGAAAACCACAAATGCAATATAGTTGCATTAATAATTTACAATCACTACCTTCGTCAAAAATTTACACCACATGAAATACATCAACACACAAATCGTCCTTGCGGCGGCACTGATTCTGATGCTCGGAGCTGCATCATCCTGTAAAAAGGAAACAGCGCCTACACCCACTGAAATCTCGCTTTCGCTACCATCACAGGTCAGCCTTCGCTACGGCGAAACACAGGAAATTAATCTGCCGAAAGACCTATCTGCAAACGCAGGACTTACTTTCAGCTTTGACTTTTCCCAGATTGCAGACATCAATTTGGGCAACGGGATTAAACTCAGTGATAAATTGAACCAGGCCATCAAATTTGATAACGAAAAACAAAGCATACTGATTAACAGTTCCCTTCTCTATCCAAACGGAGCTCAATCGAGCAGCGCACGGATTCCCAATGATTATAAAGTCACTGTCATAGCCAAAGAATCTCAGGGCAAAGTTGTAGGGAAAGAAAATTTTTCGATCAAGATAACCGCTGGATCTATTGCTATCAAAGGCCTAAAAAATGGCAACGAGTTACCTTATTCGTATGTACTGTATGGCGATCAATCTACTGATTTTGAAATAGATCCTCTCGGCCTACCAATTGATGGCGCTAGCTTTCATTTGGTTAAAAAGGATGGACAAGAAAACATTGCTTCAATAACAGGTACGCATATCAAATTATCAAAAGATGCGGGAGATCCGGAAAAAAAAGCTGAAAAGTCGTTCGAGTTGACTCCCGAGCTTAGAAAAGATGGTTTTCCTGTCGCCTCCACGACTTTCAGGGTCATTCTGATTCCACAAATTAAATTTTTGTTTGGACAATATTATCCCGATCTAAACTTGACCATAGACTTTAGTCTGATACATATCGGTCTCTCAAATGGTTATGTCTCTGCAGCGCCAACACTGTATCCTGAAAAATATAAATCTGCTTTTGAACTGGTTTCAATACAAAAAGATGGACTCACATTTACAGATAGCGAAAAACTGATTAGTGTAAATGTCCAAACAGGCGTCGTTTCTGTGAAAAAGAGCGACATTTTGAAAGCTGGCAACTATAAGGTGACCATAAAGGCCGTGACAACGACGGGGCTAGAATTTACGGCTAGCCTCACTTTAGCAATGTCTGAAGGATAATCGTCATATCCTGGTTTCATCCCCAAGCAATATTAATGATAAAAGCGCACTGCAGGAGTGCGCTTTACTCAGTTAATACCATCAAGTATCATTTTCGCCCCCTATTGTTCCATCTACCGATCATGCGGCTTGTCAGAAAACTGACCAGGGTACCCAACGCAGCTGTCAATACCGTCTGCAGCAAATCGTCCAACGAGATACTTGCCCAGATCGAGCAGATCGTACCGCCAATGGCCGAAACGCGGATATCATTGATTTTCATCAGTCCCGCTCCTTTCCGCCCTGCCCATACTGGTTGGTGCGGCATCGCCTTTCGGCTGATCTACACTTTCAGGCGGCGGCTTATCCTCCTCCAGGACCGTTTCCAGGATACCCAGCCCTAGCGCAATGTACTTTAATATATTCCCCGCCTTTCCCGGTAGTTTGAGCGGCGCTGCGAGGACCACCTGCAGCACCTGCCCGATTTTGTTTAAGATTTTTTTCATACATATTAGTTTTTAAAGAGACTGGATGAACGGTCAAAGCCTAATATTCGGACTGACCGTCATCCAATCATCCCCCTCTCTATTCGATCAATATAGGAGGGCTAGGAATAGTATGGCTTCATCAATAATCGAGGACAAAGAATTCAAAGCATAGCATTTCGACTGCCTATCGCTGACGCAATATGACGGTAGCATAAATCACTGTCTGAACGAAGTGAGTTTGATTTATGCCGTCAGATTGCTAAGAAGATGGCACAAAGGAATACAGCGCCAAATTCATGTCCTTGAATCCATACTACATTAGTAAGCCATGATCTATTCCGGCCCTTCATTTATCGAATATTCAAATACACTTCATCCCCCATATCCCACAGGCTATACACCAGCGCTTTGAGCTTTGCCAAGGCCTTACCACTGTAATCACCAATACCCTCACCTGTTAAGGTCGTCACCGGTGCGATACAGCCATGCAGTTCTTTCATCGCATTGTTCGCTGCATGGATCAGTATTGCTTCACGGCCCAGCACATTGGGGATACCGATCTGTTCGCCATGTTTCGGGTAACGCCGCTTTTCCAGCCTGTACCGACCGACAGGAATACAGCTGATCCGAGGGAGGTTGCTAAGATCTGGCAATTCAAT
>RCUN01001058.1_pt1 | contig 10418 bp, 12 predicted proteins | sample 2166181 | NCBI WGS metagenome assembly RCUN01 (sample SAMN09932603, study PRJNA488358) | compost metagenome | feature: garden; material: soil; isolation source: compost soil in crotononitrile-enriched culture | place: Germany: Experimental Botanical Garden Goettingen | collected 2016-01-27 | reverse complement strand
GCGATATAGGGTCCACGCTCTACGATATCGTAATCCTCACCCTCAGTGAGTAGGTTGTAGTCGATACCGTAGCGATAATGGACACCCTCTACTGGTTTCTCGCCTTCTTCCGGCGGCTTGATCTCGTAGCGGACACGGCCTTTTTCTTCGGCTCCGGGGCGCAGGACGGGTTCTGGTCCGTTGTCTTGTACGATGAAATCCCGCATGGGGTCAGCGTCCGAGTATAGATACATAATTGCTGTTGGTATGTTCATCGGACTATCTCCTTTATGCAATTTGTGTGACCGCTAAGAGACTAGAGGCGATTAACGTTGAAGCTTGAGTTGTTATCGCAAATATTTCAACGTAATCGCCGGCGTTCAATTTCAGCTGAACAGCTCCGCTTACAAATCCGGTTGCTCCTGGCAAGAGTATCCCGTTATACAACTGTGCGACATTCCCGTTGTTGACATAGACGGAAACATTTACTGGATTATTCGTAGAGGGGGCAGGGAATGCAATAGTTGTTGTAACAAGGTATATCCCTAGCTTCTTAGCAGTAAATCTACTTGATACAAACTCACCTAAATGGTCATAGTTTAAACCAGGGAATAGTACTTTTGTTACTACGCCACCACCTAACGGTTGCAATTGTCCTGTGGTTTGAAAAGCACCCACTGCACTCCTACTGTTCATTGTATTATCTCCCCATGGGTTAAGAACTCCGCTAGTTATAAGGCCTCCGTTAACGCCTATGACACCTCCGGGCTGCGTGCCTATTTCATATATACTTCCAAAGTTAGTGTACAACGCTACCGTGTTACCCGAACCTGTATTATTGCCGGAGGAAACGCTGGAATCATTCGACAATATTCCGACATTGCGATTTGATATTGTACATGACGAAATACTGGAAACCGCTCCACCTTGTATAACAAACCCTTCTTTGCCGGAGGCTGCAGTGATTATACAATTGGTAAAATCAATTTTACCTCCATCATTTACGGAAAACCCTGCGGTGCTTGTTGTAGTAGCGGTAAACCCACTAACTGTAACTCGATGACAACGACCTGAAACGAAAGAGCGAATTATTGTTGATGTACCTACAAAGGATACATATCCTTTCCCGGAAGTGCCTTCAATCAACACATCCTCTGCGTAAGTTCCAGTTGCAACACTAATAGTCACGGTATGGTTAACAATCTGCGGAATCATGCTAATAGCCTTACCAATCGTCCTAAACGCCCCACCCGCCGTATTCGCCAACCCATTATTGCCATCATTCCCATCCGTACGAACATAATAGGTAATGTCCGCCGTCGTCTGCTGCGGGGTTGTCGCCAAAGGCGTTTTTCCATTCAACTGCCCCTGAATCCCTGCCGTCACTCCATCCAAATACCCAAACTCCGCATTCGATACAACGCCAGTGCCGATCTTGGTTGCATCGATTGCCGCAGCCGCGTTAATATCCGCGTTTACAATAACCCCGGGAGCAATCGCGGTAACCCCATCCCCTGTGCTGGTCACATCCCCGGTATGATTGGGATGCACATATTTATTGGCCCCTGCCGCTACTCCGTCCAGCTTCGCCTTATCTGCTGCGGCCATCAGCCCGGCAGCGGTGGTGGTGGCTGCCGCCGTGGAAGCCTTAGCGTTCCAGGCGGTGCGTTCCGCCGCTGTAATATGCTTTACCGTATCCACGGCATGGTCCTGCACATTTTTAACGGCAGTATCCAAAACATCCATATTGCCGTTCAAATCGGCGATATCGACTATATCTGTGCCATCCGGCTTTTTCAGCCCCAAATTGCCCGTAGTCTGCATAGTTCACACTCCTATTCGTATACTCTTAATTCATTCCATGTTCTGGCGTGCGCTGCATTCCAGGTGAGTGACTTCAGCGAATTCCACCAGGTATAGCTGTACACAAACTTATAATCCAGATGGGCTGGCTTAATCTCTTCGATGATTTGAATCAACCCTGCCATGTTCGCCGGAATGCCCAGCGTCCCTACAAAATGCACCTCAAAGCTGTACGCTCCCGGCACCTCCACAACCTGAACATCCCCTCCGGAAAAAGCGGACGCCGTCCGCCGGATCATCTCCGGTGTAGTCGTCCCGCTTCCGCGCAGCTTGGCCTTGATCATTTCCCTGCGGATGGCATAGGATTTCGTACTGTCCGTGGTCAGAGCCAGCACCTTCTCCCAGCGCGCAAGCCCCCAGGTTGCCGACTCCACATTCGTCTGCAATGCCGAATCCTCTATCGAATAGGCCAGCTGTCCACATTCCGCAGCATGGCTATCCTGAATCTGCTCCATCTCAAGTACACCCTGATAATACTCCGGCAGGTATTTCATCAGGTCAGGCTTGTTAAATTCCGGCCCGTCTTGTGTCGCGGGACTGGAAGAATAGCTTATGGTCCCGTATAAATTCTCGCCATAGGTCATAGTTACACCCCTTTAAGCTGATTCCAGCTCAGCGGGCCTTTGGGCATGTACTCATGCGTATGAGCCGCTGGCGGATACACCGCCGGCTTCCCGTCTACCCCTGACCAAGGTACGGTATCCGCCGCCTGTGCGTAATCCACTTTGCCGTTGTTGTTGGTGTCATAGATGCTTTTCAGCATATCGCCGGTGCTTTGTGAAGCTACGAGCAGTTTGTTGACAGTACCCGTACCGATGTAGAGCTTGCCTGTATCGGTGCAGAAACCGAGTTCGCCGGCAGCAAGAGTTCCCAATGCGCTTTCTTGCCCGCGGCGGATTTGAATTAAAGTCTTCAGAGCCATTATCATCGCCCCCTAGAATGTGCCGCCGTCAATAGCACCCACCATCAGCCGGTTGCCATTAACTGTGTCGTATACGATGCTGCTTCCATCTACATTGGCCGCTACACCGTTCGAATCGACGGTGATCCCTTTGCCGGCGGTCACTGCAATCGCATCGGCGGTCACACCAATCCCGTAGCCTGCACCAATGTTCAGTGTCACTGAATCAGCTTGTCCGCCCCCGGTAAGGCCGTTGCCGGCGGTAATCGTCTGTAATGCTCCACCCGTACGAACCCAGGCGCTGCCGTTCCAGCTGTAGATTTTCTGCTCGTCGTCAACATAAGCCGTCCAGCCCACAGCAGGTGTATAATACATCCATGCCGCAGATTGATACTCAGCAATTTGATTGGTTTTGCCCGCCCAGACGCCTGTTGCCGCCGCAGGAATAATGTAACGGTCGCCCTCCGCAGGACTCGCCGGGGGAACGGCCAGATTCTGGTCCTTCACTGAACTCTGCGGCTCGATGTTATGCTTGGCCAGCTCGATCTCATTCCTGATTTTTTGTGCTGACCACAGGTCGGTAATGGCTGTTCCCGTATCATTGATTACACGGTGCTTGGAGGCATCGTCGATATGGGTTTTGATCTCAGCCGCAGTTTTGATATTTGTACCGTCAGAGATCTTATTTACATGGCCTGCCGTGATGTCTGCCTTCAGTACCTTGGCATAGGTTGTTCCATCGGTAACGTCGTCCACTGACCCCGTCAGATCACTCAGCTTCTGCACATTAATCCGGCGCCAGGCCGAACCATCGTCGAAATACAAATATCCGCTGTTCGTTCCGCTGGTTACAATGTATACCCGCCCCGCAGAAGCGGCTGCCGGACGTGAAGCCTCCGGACCGGACATCGCCCGGCCCACCATGGAATTGGAAGTGCCGTCACCAATATAGACTTCCTTGGTATCTGTGCAAAAGCCCATCTCGCCCGCCTGCAGGACTCCATAAGCAGCAAGCTCCGCCCGGGTGCCGCGTTTTAGTTGAATCGTCTGCGCCATTTTACACCTCTCTTCTAAAAGATCCTCCGTCTATGCGTCCCGTTGCCTTGTAGCGTTCCAGCTCCCTTTGGGCAGCAGTCAACCCCCATTGCAGAACATTAATGTCATCCGCTTCCACAGTATCGCCCGGTGTCTCATAAGTGACATAGACTTCAGGGACTTCGGCAAAAATCTTGATAAGCCGCCGCCAAGGCGCCTCATCTGGAAAGGAAACCGAGAAATTCCGCAACTCCACTCCGCTGTAATGAGAACCTGTATACACCGTGATGCTCTGGTTGTTAATATTGTCATGCGCGAGCAGACCACTGTAAACCCCGTCTGTAAGTAACAGTTTCTCCTCAATAACATAGCTGCCGCCGTTTGATTTTTTGTTCAGCTTGTCCGTAAATTCATCGATCTGCTGCGGGTATCCCATCGTCCTACACCTCCAGCACGACGCTGCTGAACAGCGGCACTTCAGTTTCGCTTAAAGTCACATTGCCCGATCCGCCGTTCAGCTTCAGTCCGCTATAGTCTACAACGCCCTCTGTATCCAGCAGCAGTGAACCAATTACAGATTGGCTGATATAGGAAGCGGTAAAGGCCTTCTCTTTGCGGTATTTTTCCAGTATTTCCTTAAAAGCATCGATTACCGCCTGCAGCGTATATCCGGAAGCAAGGGTAACCTTGGCGGTCACGCTGATGCTTTTCCCGTCTGCAGCCGCTACAGTTACTACTGCTCCTACCGGCGCCTGGCCTTCACCTTGACCCGCAATTGGATCGATATATTGCTGTACCTGCGACACCAGCAGTCCGGAGGCAGGCTGTTTCGCGGCATCCACAATTACCACCTTTACCGTCTTAGGTCCATTCCATAACGGAAAAACCCGCGCTCCCCCTACGCCGTCTATTTGCAGCGCCCATTCCATATAATGATATTTGTTGCCGCTCGTCGACGGACGTCTGGCTGACTCTAAAAAACGCTGGCGCAGCGCCTCGTCATCCTCGGCATTTTCACCGGGAATCAGCAAGGCCGTTATCTCTCCACGTGCTAGACCAGGGATATAATTAATAGGCAGCAAGGAGCCAAAATACCGGTTTCCTTCCTCTCCCGCTGCTTCACTCTCCAGCCTATAGGTTCCCGGAGCCAGTTTCTCCACCGCCGTATAGTGCAGCAAATCTAGTGAAAAGCGGCTGCCTGGCGGAATATCCAGCAGTTCACTCGCGCTATTATAGAACATTGCTTTAAGCTCGGCCTTGCTTGCGGCACGTCTGGTTATTCCCGACCAGGCAATACTGCGCTCCAAATATTCACCAGTAGCCGTATCCGCAAAAAACAGATTGCTGTTCACATCCAGCTCAATATACATCTGCGCCATCTCAGCCGCCGCCGGAGCCAGCGCATCATAGATGATGCTGCCTTCACGTTTATCCAGACTGGATGGTACCCGGTCCAGCATTCGCTCAAGCAGAGCCTCGAACGTCTGATCTTCATACACCCTCACTCATCTCCTTTCTCAGCTCGAAATTCCCGTACTGGGTAATTACCTTGCAGCTGAAGCTCAGATTATCCCCGTTAAAAGAAACCGCAGTGTCCTCCAGCCTGATAATCCGCTCATCCTGAAGCAATGCTTCACTAACAATACGCCTGATTTCAGCTCTCGCCAGCAGTCTGTCTTTTCCCAGCACAAGGCCCCATTCGGTCCCGTAATCAGAACTATAAATCAGATGCTCATAGCGGTCGGTCCGCAAAATTTTTGCCACTGCCTGCTGTACCGCTTCAAGGCCGTCCAGCCGGCCCGTAATTCGTTTCTTGTCCCAATCCATTCTGTAGGTCAGACTGGACATTTCAGTGTTCCCCAAGGAGGTGTCTCCTTCAAGAGGTGCGGTGATCGGGCCTGCATTTCCAATTACGGGTATCATACCGGATCCACCAGCCTGTCCAGTACAACATAACTCTGCCCGCCCTGCATCCGCACCATCAGGACACGGTCACCCTTCTCAAGTCCCCGGCGCAGAACGATCTCCCTTCCATCCCATTCTAGCTTGCTCTCCATGACGGATTCGGGAAGAACCAGAGCGGCTCCTGACAAAATAAACCGCTGGTCCACCTGAATCTGCAGCGGTGCCGCCACGGTTACCGTCCCATACGAAAAAGCCACAGGGTTGGTACTCCCTACGGCGCCGAGACTTGCTTTTTTAATAATATCGAGCATTATTTCTACACCACCTTTATATCAAGAGACATGGTATGCTCCCCGCCGGAAATCTTATGGCTGCATTGCTCCACCAGAAACAGCTTGGTGTCCAGCGCATCCAGCAGCACATAAATCAGGTTGCCTGCACGAACCCGCAGATCGCCTATTGCCTGTACGGAAAGACTTGTTTTTTCCCGGTTATGCAGCTTCAGCAGGTTGTCTGCGTTCTCCCGGATCTGTGCAGCGTTCGCCTTGTCATCGGCTTTTTTGTAGAGATGCAGAATACCCCAGCGTTTCACATTCTCCGGGTCGCTGACCGGGTAGAACTCCCGCTTACCGCTCTCTTTGTTGTCCTTATAGAGATAGATCGTATTGTAGGTATCATCATCAATGCTTTTTTTGAGCGAATAGTCATACAGATAATGTCCTGTTCCCAGCACCAGATCAAGCTTCATCGAGTCCATTCCCCGCAGTGTCAGCTTGCCGAAGTCATCATAAAAAGCCATTAGCTGCCCCTTCTTCTCCATCTCACCGCCAATAGCCCCCATAATAATATCCAGCAGCTTCTTATCATTTTCTATTAAAGAAGGCATGCGGTATGTGGTTTCTTCAAGCACTCCGGTCTTCAATCCGTAGTCCTTGGCAATTTTTGTAATGAGCTCACTGGCTGTAACGTCCTGAAGCACATAACTCCCGTTGCCCAGCAAATAGCGGATCTGGTCATAGGCTGTCAACTTAATCTGCTGATCACTCCCGGTATCAATGCTGAACACGAACCCGTAGAACACATTGATGCCATCTTTGCGGAACTGGACAATATCCCCGTTGCTGATCTTAAATTTGGGGTGCTGATAAATGCCACTATCGATAATAGTCATATCCAGCGTTGCTGGCTTACCTGCCCGTGACGTCTTCCAGGAGAGATCTGAGACAATGCCGGCAATATCCCATAAGAGCCCTTCTTTATTCTTCAACAGCAGTTCCATACGCTTCCCCTCCTACGGCAGCTTAAGGACTTTGCCGATGGGCAGCTTTTTCAGCTCAGAGTCCTTGATGCCGTTAAGCTTCTGTATCACTTTATATTTCTGGCCATCACCGAGAACCTTCTTGGCAATGCTCCACAGACTGTCGCCTGCTTTCATCGTGTACGTTTTGGGGGCCGCTTTATCGCTCGCCCGCTTTGGCTCTGCCTTAACTTGGCCCTTTACGATCTTTACAGGACTGGCCTGGTAGAACACGTACTTTTTGAGGGATAGTGAATACTCCACGTCACCGGAGGTGCCCGCGCTAAGCTTCCAGGTAAAGCTCTCGATACTCATGGCCATATTCAAGGCCAAATCATTCGGTACAGCTGAGTGATCCTGCTCCCCCTTCAAGTTCACCCCGGACAACACAAACCGGATCGGCCTGCGGCTCTTCATCCATTTCTGGATCATCTCCACATATTCAAAAGGCCGCAGCAACCGGTTAGGCCCCTCACTGCGCACCAGTACAAAAGGATAATGCTGCGCCGGGAAGATACTTTCAAGCGTGATCTCCGTCAGCTTCGGATAGGCAATGGCATTGATTTCACCCAGATCGACAATGGTATAGCTTTTGCTGTCTCCCGACTCTTTGATTTCCAGCGTCTCCGGATTCACAGGCAACCGGAAGAGATCCTCCAGCTCATTAAAACTCAAGAAAAAACCGTATTCTTCCACGTTACGTATACACCCCCTGGGCCGTAGAGACAAATTCCTCATTCAGCTTTTGCCCGATCTTGTTGATGATCGTATCGATGTCCCCGGCATTGTTGATGTTCCCGGTAGTTACCTGCACCGTGGGCGTCAGCTCCACAAAGTTCTGAATGGCCTGAATCTCCGCCAGCTCGCGCATCATTTCAAGATCCTCGCTGGAGATGTCTACGGTGTCGTTGATGGTTCCGACCTCATTTACCCTGTTCACATTGTTCAGGTTGCCGCCCTGATTGGCAAAAAGACTGGTGGTATTCTGGGCCTGTTGTCCGCTTGCTGCCGGCTTTGTTAATTTCTCGGCCGCATCGGAAGCTTCGCGTCCTTTATCAGAAAATGCACTCGAAATACTATCGACCTTGTTGTCTGTCCATTCTTTAGCCTGTGTATAGCTGGAGTTAAAAGCATCTTTCGTATCAACGTAATCTTTATGTTTCGTTTCCTGCTTAGTAATATTCTCAGGGGGTTCCAGCGTTTTGAATTCTTTACGGTACTTATCCACCAGCTCGCTGGCGGCATGGGGAACCTTCAGCCCGTCCAGATCAAGCTTGATAGTGCCAATCCCCATCTTATCGAAGAAAGGAATTTTGCTTAACGCTTCAGCCATGCCGTTGAACTTGTCAACCACCCAACGGATGGCCTCCGCCATAACCTTCACAAAACCATCAGCAAAGCTCTCAACACCAACCGCCATATTATAGAGGACATCCAGCGTACCCATACCTAAGCCATATAACAATTGCTTCACAAAAAGAATTGCAGTATTAACTCCATTAACAATGCCGTCCCAAACCACGTAAAATCCATTTTGCAGGCCTATCCAAATATTTTGGAAAACCGCCATCAACCAGCTGAACGCTCCCGCGATTGCCCCTACAACCTGCCCCGCCGATATCCCGAGATTCTGAAAGATTAATATCAGAGCCGCGATTACCGCAATCACGATTAGAATCGGCCAGTTCGCAGCCAGCCAGGCTGCAGCAAACAAATATACCTGAACGATCATAGCCGCCAGATAGACAACCGCTATCGCGATAAGAATCGGTTCAATAATCGCCCAATTCTCCTGCACCACACCAACCAGCCATAATAATCCATCCACAATCATGCCGATTACATTGGCTATCACCAGAAAGCCATTTGCCAATGCGTCAATCGTTGGGGCCAGTTGGCCGGAGGTGAGCGCTTGATTCAGTGTATCCATTACAGGCCGCAGGGCCCCCAGCGCCTTTTCACCGATTTTGCCCATTGCCGTATCCACATTTTTATTCAACTTGTTCCAGTCGGCAATATCTCCTGGTTTTACAGCAGCCTTAACTGCCTTCTCCCCGAAAGACTTAATCTTGTTGAACGGGGTAACCCAGTCCGCAGTCTTCAAAAAATTCAGTATCTTGGAATCTGGTTGTGGCGGCGTTGGAGGGACTGGCGGAACCGGAGGCTCTTTTTTCAAATTGATCTTGGGTGTAGATACAGGCTCAACTTTAACTTCAGGTTTCTTTTCTTTTTTCTTTTCTTCCTTTTTTGCTTTCTTTTCGAACCCTTTCCACCATTCCACCTTTTTGGCCTTTTCTTCTTCCTTCTTAGCCGCCTGTACGGTTGGAGAAGCATTCAGCATACGCACCCCAAGCTGCTGGGACTGACCCGCCTGCTGACTCTGTCCGGCAACAACGTCTCTGGAGACCAGAATTTGCGGCGGCATTCGCTTGAAGCCTTCCAGCAGCGTATCATTAATATCCAGCAAAGATTGGTTAACTTTGTCCAAGGAACGGTTTAATTCATCACTGGAGCGTGTAAGTGCTGCTTGCATTCCCTTAATTGAACGGTTGGCAAGATCCAGCTTGACACCAATACGCAGGGACTGTTTATTTAACACTTTCCAGATCGCAAGCGACTTGACCGGAAGCATCACGGCTTTAGAAACATCTATTCTCATTCTTCCACCCCCTTCATCCCCTATCTCCTCTTCCCCTTGTTCCGCGACTGCTCCCGCTTCTCCTTCTCCACCCGGACAGCGATCATCGCATAGATGGCAGCGCGCTCGCGCGAAGTCAGCTTCATCAGCTCATGCGGTAAAATGTGCAGCTCGTGGAGGGCGTAATAAGCCAGGTTGGCTTCACTGTCGCCCCCGTTGATTAGTTTTTTACTTCATCCACCAATTCGTTCATGTCAGTGCTGAAGCCGTTAAGCGCCTGCACCCGTTCACCAAGTGCCGCGAATTCGCCGGGGAGCAGCATTTTACGCAGTAAGGCCTCAGCACCAAGTACATTATAGGAACGCTGCAGTTCCGCATTTTTCAGATCGGGATGCACTACGCTCGAAGTCATCAACTTGGCCATATAGTCATTGGGATCAATCTCGGAGGTATACACCCCATTTTTCCCCTTAACCTTGCGGGTAGCCGCCTTGCGGCATTCCTGGTTCTCATCCTCGGTCATGCTGCGCAGCTTCCAGGCCACAGGATGCCCCTCTTTATCCTTAAAGCGCTGGGAAACCACAAATTCCTCCGTTGTATCACAGTCCACATTTTGCGCAAAAAACATACTTAATTCACTCATTGTTTATTCTCCTCCAAAATGTTGTGAGCTTAAGCTACCAGATTCACTTCGTACCAAACTCGCTCTGGAAGCAAAGACTTAGGTTATACCGGACAGATAGAGAAGAGACCCGCCGCCTGCTGCGTCCGGGCCGTACTTGCTCAGATCTGTATTGCTC
>RCUN01001057.1_pt1 | contig 10432 bp, 10 predicted proteins | sample 2166181 | NCBI WGS metagenome assembly RCUN01 (sample SAMN09932603, study PRJNA488358) | compost metagenome | feature: garden; material: soil; isolation source: compost soil in crotononitrile-enriched culture | place: Germany: Experimental Botanical Garden Goettingen | collected 2016-01-27 | reverse complement strand
TTACAATATCATTCAAGGCGTACTGGATAGTAAATGGGTGGGGCTTCAACATTTCCGGGAGCTGTTTACATTCGATGAGTTTCCCAGGGTTATAAGGAACACGTTGTTGATCAGCTTAATGAAATTAATTATTGGATTTCCTGCACCGATCCTGCTAGCACTGCTGCTAAATGAGGTTAGGCTGGCTGCCTTTAAGCGTTCAGTGCAAACGGTTACGTACTTGCCCCATTTTATTTCTTGGGTCGTGGTGGGGGGGATGGCTGTAGATTTGCTTTCACCAAGCAGCGGGATTGTTAACAAAATCATTCAGGCTTTTGGATTCGAACCGATCTTTTTTTTAGCGGATGAGCGGTGGTTTCGGTGGATTCTAGTATTGTCGGATATATGGAAAGAGGCGGGATGGGGCGCGATTATTTATTTAGCAGCTTTGGTCGGAATTAATGAAGAGTTGTTTCAAGCGGCGACGGTGGACGGGGCCGGAAGACTCAAGCAAATATGGCATGTGTCATTGCCAGGCCTACAATCGACTATTATTGTTCTGCTGCTGCTGCGTCTTGGTCATGTGCTTGATGCTGGGTTTGAACAAGTACTGGTTATGTATCATCCGGCTGTTTACGATGTGGCGGACATTATCGATACGTATGTATTCCGTGTAGGATTAGGTACTATGCAATTTGGGTTAACAACGGCAGCCGGGCTGTTCAAATCGGTAATAGGCTGTGTGTTATTAATTTTAGCTAATATGCTAGCAAGAAAGATGGGGGAAGAAGGCGTATTCTAATGATAGAAAGGCGGTGGTCCCGTTGATACGAACTAAAGGTGAATCCATATTTAATTATATGAATATTGCACTATTGTCTCTTATTTCATTTTCGATGATCTTGCCGTTCATACATATAGCTGCTAAGTCACTGAGCAGTGAAGCGCATGTGCTGGCGAAAGATATCATCTTATGGCCAAAAGGCTTTAATACATTATCCTATGAGTATGTACTAAGCAATAAGCAATTTTTTTACTCATTTACAAACTCCGTGTTTATTACCATTGTAGGCACACTAATTAGTATGGCGTTAACGGTATTGGCAGCATATGCTTTGTCAAAAAAAGCTTTGCCCTACGGGCGGGTGTTGATGCTGATGTTCGTCATTACTATGTTTTTCAGTGGTGGTTTGATCCCAACGTACCTCGTTGTAAAAGAGGTAGGGTTGATGAATTCATTATGGTCGCTTATATTGCCAGTAGCCGTGGCACCCTTTAATTTAATTCTGATTCGCAACTTTTTCATGGGGGTTCCAGAATCATTGGAGGAGTCTGCCAGGATAGACGGGGCTTCTAACTGGCGCATACTATACTCGATCTTTCTTCCACTTTCCAAACCTGCTTTGGCTACGGTAGCGATGTTTTATGCAGTTGGTTATTGGAATAGCTTCTTTCAGGCGATGATGTACATTTCAGAACGACGCTGGATTCCTCTGCAAATGTTTTTGCTACAGCTTGTGTCGGATGAGAAGACAGCAGATACAGCTCTTACCGATGTATTCAGAGAGATTACACCAGAAACCATTCGTGCCGCAGCCATACTATGTGTGGTTATTCCGATCCTCTGTGTGTATCCGTTCATACAAAAATATTTTGTAAAAGGGATTATGTTAGGTGCTGTGAAAGGATAGATAAATCATCTATTCGTCCGGCCTTCATAAATAGAACAAAAGTAGATTCATACAAATAGGGAGGGTTAAAAATGAATGTTAGAAAAACAGTTTTAATCAGTATGTCAGCGTTACTCGTAACGGGTCTAGCTGCTGGTTGCGGCAACGATACGGGAACAGGGGCGGGGAATGTGACGGAGAAGCCAAGCGGGGCAACAGCTACTGGGAATAATAATAAAGATGTATCCATTATGATGTCCTATCACCCTTCATTGGAGCAATTCCAAGGATCAGATAATATGAACAGTAACAAACTGGTCAATTTGTTGAAAGAACGGTCGGGCTTTAACGTGAAGTATGAAGCTCTTCCGAAGGATAACCCGAGCCAGAAGGTTTCCATTATTTTGGCATCTGGGGATGTTCCGGATCTGATGAGGATCAGCGGCAAATCGGATTATTTCAAGTTAGCCCAACAGGGTGCCTTTGAGCCACTGGATGATTTGATCAAAACCAGTATTCCTAATTTAGCTTCTATGCTTACGCCGGAAATTATGGACTCTACCCGATTAGGCGGGAAAATATATGGGATTCCACATCGAGTAGCACAGAAAGTGGGCAATGGTATCCTGATGAGGTCCGACATTTCTAAAGAATTGAACCTGAAGGATCCTGTAACCCTTAATGACTTTTATGAGACACTTAAGATAATTAAGGAAAAGAAAAATGTTGCAGGTTTGACTGCTGCCGCCGCTAACCCTGGAGCTTTCTCCAATTCCTTCGTACCTTTTGCTGCTGCTTTCGGTGTTGGAACTAGGACGGTTATTAAGAACGGAAAGCTGGAGTTTTCCGTGCTGCAGCCTGAGTATAAGGAATTTTTAGCGACAATGAAAAAATGGTACAGCGAAGGACTGATCGATCAGGAGTTTGCGATTAATAAAGATGTGAAGGACAAGATGATTAACGGAACAGCTGTGTTCACTACAGCCGCTTGGTCTGATGGATTAACGATTGATCGTTCGATCAAGGAAAAGAAAACAAATGGTACACTCAAGTTTATTGCCCCAGTTACAGGCACCGGCGGTCAATCCGGCTTTACGGAGGAAGTGGTTGTAGGAGGTACTTATTGGGTTATTCCGAAGCAGGCTAAGAACAAGAAAGGGGCAGCTGAGTATTTGAATTATGTTCTGGGAGCGGAAGCAGACCAATTATTGACCTACGGAATCGAAGGCCAAGACTTTAAAAAGGAAAACGGGAAATCCGTACAGACTGCTGAGCAAAGCAACGCGATTAATTGGCGTACCTTGTATTTCTTTGGGGATTCGGATCCAAGCTTCTTTGCCAGATTGGAAGCGAAAGGCTTCTTGCCTTACTATGAACCGCTTATTCCATTTAAGCGGAACCGTGAAGAAACGACATTCTCACCATCTATTGAAGCATTTGATTCCAAGTCCACAGAATTGAACAACTTTGCAGAAGAAAATGCCTTGAAATTTATTTTGAATAAACGCAGCTTGGATGAATTCGATAAATTTGTGCAAGAATTTAATGCAAAAGGTGGTAAAGCAGCCATTGATGCCATGAATGAATGGTATACGAAGAAGAAATAAGCAATTAATTGATTAATTTCGAAGATGCGATGATGCTCTTTATGCTTACTTAAATGAAGCTGGAAAACGGATAGGCAGCTCTAAGAGCCTGTTCGTTTTTTTGTTTTTATTTTTTGTTTATCTTGATTGACGCATAAACCGTCCAGACGGTATACTATTGAATTATTGGCTTACGACGATGCTAACGAAGTCAGTTTTCCGAAGGAAAACTCAGATGCTGCTTACGAAGCTGTCATTTCTACGAAATGACTTAGGAGGTACCCATGGCACCAACATCCAAAAGAACCAACATTATAAAAGCAGCCTGCCAATTAGTTAGAGACAAAGGAGCCTCACAGCTAACACTAGAGGCGGTTGCCAAAGAGGCGGGTGTCAGCAAGGGCGGCTTGCTCTATCATTTTCCATCCAAGGACGCCTTGATTAAGGGGATCATGGATGATTTATTAGATCGATTTGATTTATTGACCGAAGAGGAAGCTTCGAACAATCCTGAGCTTAATAACCGTTGGGCGCAAGCCTATCTGCTCAGAACCTTTATGATTGAAAAGGAAGATCTGGACTTCAACGTCGGTTTTCTTGCAGCTGCTGCAACCAATCCGGATTTATTGGGGCCCATGAGAGCGAGATATCAAATATGGCAGCAGCGTATGGAGGTTGAATGTGCAGATCCTGTTGAAGCGACGGTAGCTCGTCTGGCTGGCGATGGGTATTTTTTTTGCGAGTTGTTTGGACTCGCTCCGCTGGATGAGCAGCTAAAAACTCGAGTAATGGATTATATGCTAAATATGGTGAAGGAAGGTCGTTAAGGAGATGGCTTGGGTTTATGTATTTGCTGGTGGCATCATGGATGTCGGTTGGGCGATTGGATTAAAATATACGGATGGTTTTACAAATTTGGTTCCTAGTATTTTTACGTTACTATGTATCGTGATCAGCTTTTATTTGTTCGCCAAGGCGATGAAGGCACTTCCGGTCAGTATTGCTTATGCCGTGTTTACGGGGACTGGGGCAGCAGGAACGGTTATATGTGGCATGATTTTTCTAGATGAGCCAAGCGGCGCACTTCGCATCTTATTTATTGGTCTTCTATTGTTTGGGATATTAGGCTTACAGATGGCTTCCTCCTCTAAAGAAAAGCAGGAAAGTGCAGCTTTAACCAAGGAGGATCAATCGTAATGGCCTGGTTATTTTTGATGATTGCTGGACTCATGGAGGTTATTAGTGTTGTATGTATGAAGCTTTCCAATGGCTTTACGAAGCGTGGACCGCTAGCAGTATGTGTAGTAACGATGATGACCAGTTTTTATTTTTTATCCTTGTCTTTAGAAGCTATTCCTATCGGAACAGCTTATGGCGTATGGACAGGTATCGGATCGGCAGGGTCAATCATTGTAGGTATTTTTATTTTTCATGAAAAACTTAACCGTCAACAGCTTTTATTTCTAGCTTTTATTATTATCGGGGTTATAGGGCTTAAACTCTCTTCTTAAATGATTAAATTTGAATATAACGAGGACAATGTATGTTAAAAAATTGGAAAGCTATTCTTATTCTTGCTCTTCCTTCTCTGATTGCTTTTTCAACCCAAACCGCGACGGGCACGATAAATTTAATCATGGTCGGGCATTTAGGGGCATTAACGATTGCTATTGTTGGTGTATCGAATATTGTAATGTATAATGCTTTTGCTATTTTCTCAGGTCTCGGTCATACAGTTAACTACTTGGTTGCCCAAAATTTTGGTGCACAAGATATGAAGAAGGGGATCGAGCGTACGTATGTTGCTTTGTTATTAGCGACTGTTTTTGGCGTGATCATATTGTTGGTTGGCTGGCTTGGTTCGGGTCATATCTTGGCCTGGATATCTCCTGAGCTTACGGAGGAAGGCAGTTCGTACTTGCAGCTTCGCTTTCTGGCTATGGCTTGTGGGATCGTCAGTTTTGTCTTTCATGGTTTTCTACGTGGGGTAGGACGTACGCAAATGACGATGCGGCTTGCTCTAATCACGGGATTAACATCGCTATTTTTTACCTATGCTTTGACCTTTGGTAAGTTTGGGTTCCCTGAGATGAAGCTGGCTGGTGCTGGTATTGCTATTCTTATTGGTGAAGGTTTGGGTTTATTATGCTGTTTATATGTATATTTCATTGCTTTACACAAAGAGTATCGCACACGTTCCAAGGTGAAATTTAATATCCAGGAATCCAAGCTAATCTTAACGGAAAGCGGCAAATTGGGTATGCAGGAATTTTCAATGAGTGTATCGATGCTGATCTTTACGATATTTGTTGGACGATTAGGAACAAATGCCTTAGCTGCTAATGAAGTTGCTCTGAATGTGATGTCCTTTGGCTTTATGCCCGCCTTCGCCTTTGGAGCTACAGCTACCATTCTTGTTGGTCAAGAAATCGGTAAAGGTCGACCTCTGCAAGCAAAAAAGATGGGCATCGAAACCGCCATTATTGGCTCTATCTTTTTACTTGTGTTAGGAGCTATTGAGTTTGTGGCTGCTGAGCCAATAGCCCATATATTCACCAGTGATCCTGCCGTTTATAAAATGGCTGCACATTTGATTATGGTGTCTGCATTTCTGCAATTGTTCGATGGCTTACTGAACTTCTATGCAGGTGGTCTCCGCGGGATTGGGGATACTACATTTTTGCTTAAGACCTCCTTTATCTTGTGCTGGTTCTTGTTTGTGCCATTAGCTTATATATTGATTTTTGTATTCGATTTTGGCAGCATGGGCGCATGGATTTCATTGTATACGTTCCTAATGTTCTTTGGGCTGTCCGTTATGTACCGGTTTCATCGTACGGATTGGAATTCGGTTCAGTTAAAGGAAGCTACGCATGGTTAATGGAGTAGAAGGTGCGACAAGGTCTGTTATTGTCTAGAAGCACATGGTATAATTTGGTTGCTACTACCTAGCTGAGATTAGTTAAGAAGAGAAAGGTGAGATGAGGAGCATGGCTCAAGTTAAAATTTATGGTTTAAAGGAAAATCTGAACGTAATCAAGGGTAGATTATCAGCAATTATCCATTCCTGTGTAGTTGAAGCTTTTAAATATCCATTAGATAAGAAATTTCATCGGTTTTTTTCAATGGATCAAGAAGACTTTTATTACGCTGCTGGACGTACAACTGCCTATACGATTATTGAAATTAGCATATTTGAAGGACGTTCAGTGGAATCGAAGAAACAACTAATCCGGTTGCTATTTGAACGTATCCACAATGAATTAAATATTTCCCCTGAAGACATTGAAATAACCATCTTTGAGACACCCAAATCTAATTGGGGGATCAGAGGGCTACCTGGGGACGAACTACAGTTAAATTACAAGGTAAATGTATAGGTTATTGTGAGAATTGAACTAAAGAAGAACCCACTGGCTATAATGCAAGTGGGTTCTTCTTTAGTTTGTATTTTTTCTTACTTCTTAGTGGACGCGAACCATTCATTAGCAGCTTTAACCATATCGTCTCCGCCATCTGCTTTCCATTGAGCAAGGAACTTGTCATAGTTCTCAAGTGGTTCTGCTCCGGTCACATATTTAATGAATGTATCTTCTACAAATTTAGTGAGCTTTTGTCCATTTTTAGCGATAACATCAATGGGAGGTGCAAAAGCAAGTGGATCTACAACAACGTTGCCTTTAGCGTTTTCTTGGTTTTTCATGAAAGATTCTGTCAGAATAGGATCTTTACGAACGCGGGCTTGCCAGTAGATCGGATAGTTCTTCTCATCTGTACCTGTCAAGAAACCACTTGCATTGTTGTATTCATCATTAAATTTCGGCAAAATAGGTAAGTAATTGCCATTTTCTACTTTATAGTGAACGCCTTCTATACCGATAGAAGCACCTTTATGGATTTCTTTGTCCAGCTTCATATCTAGGTACTTCATAACTTCTTCTTTATTTTCCGCCCACTTCGGAATGACCGTATAATAAGCGATACTACCACTTCCTAATACTTGGGTTTTACCATTATCACCTTTCATGTAGGGCAATTGAGCCATTTTGGCAGTTGGAAAGTTCTTGACCAAAGCGTTAGTAATCGTTGCGGAATTATGGTAACCATTTTCCATCATGGCTGCTTTTCCACTTGAGAAATTTTCGATCAGTTTGTTGGATTGGTTAATGGCCCACTCCGCATCAAGCAACTTCTCGTCATATAATTTTTTCATGAATGCCAGATATTGCTTCATTGCTGGATTTTCCACATAATGACCGATCTTTCCGTTGGCTTCATACCAAGCAGTTACAATGCCGAATGTCGATGAAATTTCATGTACGAAGGGGCTTTTGCCGCCAGTTAAAGGAATGACATTCTTTTTCTCCTTGATCGTCTTCAGGAACGAATAAAGCTCATCACGTGTAGTAGGCGCTTTCAAATTGAGTTCATCCATCCAATCTTGACGAGCGAAAAGTGCATAAGTTACGACTGTGCCCGTCCCCGATTGAGGAATTCCATAGGTTTTTCCATTTAGCTTTGCGCCGTTCCAGGTTTTCTCGCCAATGACGCTTTTCATATTCGTGCCGTATTTATTAACAAGTTCATCAATTTGCTCCAATGCGCCAGCTGCTGCTAGCTTGGAATACTGCGCTGCACTGACAATCATGAAATCATATTTCTCTTTACTAGCCATCAACAGGTTCAATTTGTCATCAGGGTTTTCAATAGGCAGCATGTCATATGTCGTTTTGTATCCCGTTTTTTCGTTTAAATATTTGGCTACTACTTCATTGTTGGGATCAAAACGCCCATTCTGAATTAATGCTTTGAATTCTGGCTTCGGCTTATTAGCTGCAGCAGTAGGAGCTGCACTTGCATTTGGGCTTGTTGTTGCACCGGTCGTCTTAGTATCGGTTGAGCTACCGCAAGCTGCAAGCGTAGTAGCCAACGTAGCGATCGATAATACAGTAATAGATTTTTTTAACATGGATGAACCTCCCTTTAAATGTTTAATAGGATATGAATGACAATAACTATCCAACACTTCTTCGTGTGGATCCGGGACTGTTCCTCACCTCCCTTCAGATGGTGGTACCGACGTTATCCTTTTACAGAACCAATAAGAACACCCTTCACAAAATACTTCTGAAGAAACGGATACACAACTAGGATAGGCAGAGTAGCTAAAATGATGGATGCTGCTTGAATCGCCTGTGGTGATGCATTCATAGCGGCATCGATGTTAATCTCTTGCCCGGCACGAAGGAAGGTATCGCTTGAAGACACGAACAGCTCCTTTAAGTACAATTGCAGCGGCTTGAGTTTAACGGTGTTGATATAAATGAGGGAAGTAACATAATCGTTCCAGAAATGAACTGCGAAAAATAAAGCAATTGTGGCTAATACTGGCATCGATAACGGCAATATAATCTTCCACAAAATATAGAGATTGCTGGCGCCGTCCAGCTTGGCTGATTCCTCGAGCTCTTCAGGTAAGTTTTCAAAATAGCTCTTGATGATCAGCATATTGTATACGCTTACCATAGCGGGCAGGAAAAGAATGGCTAGTGTATTGTTCAAATGAAGAGCCTGCATGAGCAAGTAAGTCGGAATTAAACCACCGCTGAACAACATGGTAAAAATGTACATCAAAATAAACCATTTACGTCCACGAAGCCTTGGCTTGGAGAGCGGGTAGGCAGCTAATGTTGTCATAAACAATGCAAGAGCTGTACCGACAATCGTAACGGTTAAAGAAACTTTGAAGGCGTTCAAAAACATGGAATTGCCGATTACATAACGATAGGTTCCGAACTGAAGATCTACAGGCAGCAGGGTGACTTGCCCTGATACAACGGCCGCTTCACCACTAAGTGATTTAGCGATTAGATTGATAAACGGGAATATAGTCGTCAGACCCAGCAGAATAAAAAATGTATAATTGAAACCAGAGAACAATCTTTCACCCAGAGATACTTTAATCGCATTGGATGATTCTCTTCGGACTGCAGTAGCACCGCCAGTATTCATTCACGGAGTCCCCTCTCTTGTATGTCACCATATTCCCCTATTTAGATATTTCCGGCCAAAGGCATTACCCGAAATAATCAGGATGAACGCAATGACGGAATCGAATAATCCAACTGCTGTTGAGAAGCTGTAGTCTTGTTCCCCCAGCCCAATCCGGTAAACATATGTACCAATAACATCGGCAACGTTATAGACGCCTGGATTGTACATGACAAGAATTTGCTCTGTGCCAGCCTCCAGAATATTGCCGAGCCGCAGAATAAACATGAGTAAAATGATAGGAATAAGGCCCGGGAGCGTAATATGCAAGGTTTGCTTCCAGCGGTTCGCACCATCAATTTTGGCAGCCTCGTACAATTGTGGATCAATGGTAGTGAGAGCTGCCAAATAAACGATGGTGCTCCAACCTACTTCTTTCCAACCGGCTGTAAAAATTAAGACAGAGCGGAAAACCTCACTATCAAGGAAAAAACGAATAGGTTCACCGCCGAAACCAATGATTATTTTGTTGACGATCCCTCCATTAACGGATAACATATCGATAAATAAACCGCTTACAATAACCCAAGATAAGAAGTGGGGTAAATAAATGACGGTCTGGATCCCCTTCTTGAAAGCGAGGTTTTTCAGTTCGTTCAGCAAGATAGCTACGATAATAGGAAGTGGGAAAAGAAAAATAATTTTGTATAATGAGATAGCTAATGTATTCTGAAACACATGCAAGAAGCTTTCTGAGGAAAATAATTTCTCGAAATGCTTAAATCCAACCCACTCGCTAGCAGCCATTCCTTCAAAAATATTGAAATCCTTGAAAGCAATAATGATTCCGTACATGGGTGTATATTTGAATAAAAGCAAAAATGCGATACCTGGCACTAAAGCCAAATATATATCCCAATCTTTACGAATATCCACCCACAGCTGTCGAGTCGGCGAACGCCGGGATGCTGTAGCTGTATGCGCTACGTCTGACTTCATAACTACTCTCCCCCTCATCTCCATAGTTACCTTTTTTCCGCTTGGATTCGCAATGAAATGCTGTTCCCAAAGGGAATGAGACTTAATGGAACAAATGTATCAAATTGGAATATGGATTTGCATCGGATAATGATGACTTATTTTGGTAATTTGAATACTGCTTCATGGTTTCGAGTTATTTGCTTTACCGCTAGGGTCGTTGGGGGG
>RCUN01001056.1_pt1 | contig 10464 bp, 9 predicted proteins | sample 2166181 | NCBI WGS metagenome assembly RCUN01 (sample SAMN09932603, study PRJNA488358) | compost metagenome | feature: garden; material: soil; isolation source: compost soil in crotononitrile-enriched culture | place: Germany: Experimental Botanical Garden Goettingen | collected 2016-01-27 | reverse complement strand
CGGTCGGCAGTGTGCTGATCAGCATTGAAGTCGAAGGCGCGGGCAACGTTAAGGAATCGGCGCAACCGGCACCTGTTGTTAAAGAAGCACCGGTTGCAGCAACGAAAGTCGAAACCGTGGTTGAAAGCAAACCGGTCACTGCCCCGGCGCCGAAAGCTGCCGTATGCCAAGGCCCGATGGTTGCTCGCGAGGCCGATGAGCGTCCGCTGGCCTCCCCGGCCGTGCGCAAGCATGCGCTGGACCTCGGCATTCAATTGCGCCTGGTGCGTGGCACCGGCCCCGCCGGACGGATTCTGCACGACGACCTCGAAGCCTATCTGGCCCAGGGTCAGTCGAACGCTTCGGCACCGGCCCCCGCCGCTTATGCCCAGCGCACTGATGAACAGCAGATCCCGGTAATCGGCATGCGTCGCAAGATTGCCCAGCGCATGCAGGACGCCACCCAGCGCGCCGCCCACTTCAGTTATGTCGAAGAAATCGACGTCACCGCCGTGGAAGAGCTGCGCGCGCACCTCAACGAAAAACATGGCGCGACTCGCGGCAAGCTGACTTTGCTGCCGTTCCTGGTCCGCGCCCTGGTCGTCGCCCTGCGTGATTTCCCGCAGATCAACGCCCGCTACGACGACGAAGCCCAGGTCATCACCCGCCTCGGCGCGGTGCATGTCGGCATCGCCACCCAGGCGGATATCGGTTTGATGGTGCCGGTGGTGCGTCACGCCGAAGCCCGCAGCCTGTGGGACAGCGCCGCTGAAATCTCCCGTTTGGCCACTGCCGCCCGTAACGGCAAGGCCAGCCGCGACGAGTTGTCCGGCTCGACCATCACCCTGACCAGCCTCGGGGCCTTGGGCGGCATCGTCAGCACCCCGGTGCTGAACCTGCCGGAAGTGGCGATAGTCGGCGTGAACAAGATCGTCGAACGGCCAATGGTGATCAAAGGCCAGATCGTGATCCGCAAGATGATGAACCTCTCCAGCTCCTTCGATCACCGCGTGGTCGACGGCATGGACGCGGCGCTCTTCATCCAGGCCATCCGTGGCTTGCTCGAACAACCCGCGACCTTGTTTGTGGAGTAAGTCATGCAGACCCTCAATACCACGCTGCTGATCATCGGCGGCGGCCCCGGCGGTTATGTGACGGCGATCCGTGCCGGCCAACTGGGCATCCCGACCATCCTGGTGGAAGGCCAATCCCTGGGCGGCACTTGCCTGAACATTGGCTGCATTCCGTCCAAGGCACTGATTCACGTCGCTGAGCAGTTCCATCAAACGCAACACCACAGCCAGCATTCGGCCCTGGGCATCAGCGTTTCGGCGCCCACCCTGGACATCGGCAAGAGCGTGGAATGGAAAGACGGCATCGTCGATCGCCTGACCACCGGCGTCGCGGCGCTGCTGAAAAAGAACAAGGTCCAGGTCGTTCAAGGCTGGGCCAAAGTGGTTGACGGCAAAACCGTGGAAGTTGGCGACACACGTATCCAGTGTGAACACCTGGTGCTGGCCACCGGTTCCAAAAGCGTGAACCTGCCAATGCTGCCGATTGGCGGGCCGATCATCTCGTCCACCGAGGCCCTGGCGCCGACATCCGTGCCCAAGCGCTTGATTGTGGTCGGCGGTGGTTACATCGGTCTGGAGTTGGGCATTGCCTATCGCAAGCTCGGCGCCGAGGTCAGCGTGGTGGAAGCGCAGGAACGCATCCTGCCGGCCTACGACGCCGAACTGACTCAGCCGGTGCACGACGAACTGAAAAAACTCGGTGTGAAGCTTTACTTGAAACATAGCGTGCAAGGCTTTGATTCTTCTAACAATACCTTGCAAGTACTTGCCCCGAACGGCGAGACCCTGAACCTGGAAACCGACCAGGTACTGGTGGCCGTCGGTCGCAAGCCGAACACCCAGGGCTGGAACCTCGAAGCGCTGAACCTGGACATGAACGGTTCGTCGATCAAGATCGACAACCGCTGCCAGACCAGCATGCGCAACGTCTATGCCATCGGCGACCTGAGCGGCGAACCGATGCTCGCGCACCGGGCCATGGCCCAGGGCGAGATGGTGGCCGAGCTGATCAGCGGTAAAACCCGCGAGTTCAACCCGACCGCCATCGCCGCCGTGTGCTTCACCGACCCGGAACTGGTGGTGGTCGGCAAGACCCCGGACGAGGCCAAGGCCGCAGGTTGGGACTGCATCGTGTCGAGCTTCCCGTTCGCCGCCAATGGCCGGGCGATGACCCTGGAGTCGAAAAGCGGCTTCGTGCGGGTGGTCGCTCGTCGGGATAATCATGTGATTGTCGGCTGGCAGGCGGTGGGCGTCGGCGTGTCGGAGCTGTCCACGGCGTTTGCCCAGAGCCTGGAGATGGGCGCGCGGCTGGAAGACATCGGCGGCACCATCCATGCACACCCGACCTTGGGTGAGGCGGTGCAGGAAGCGGCGTTGCGGGCCCTTGGCCACGCATTGCATCTGTGATTCAGAGCGATTGATGGCGGCTGTGATGGCCTCTTCGCGAGCAAGCCCGCTCCCACATTTGGAATGCATTCCCCTGTGGGAGCGGTCTTGCTCGCGAATTCTCAAGGTCAACGCGAATTATCTGTCCGTCATCCGATAGTCCGGGCTGCGAAACAGCCCAAGAATGAAGTATTGTTGTCCCCATCCAAAAAACGTCAGAAGCCTTGAACCGTTTCGACGGTTGTTCAGTGATAGAGGGTGTCATGGGTAACGAAAGCATCAATTGGGACAAGCTGGGTTTTGACTACATCAAGACCGACAAGCGCTATCTGTCGTACTTTCGCAATGGCGAGTGGGACAAAGGCACCCTGACCGAAGATAACGTGCTGCACATCAGCGAAGGCTCGACGGCCCTTCACTATGGCCAGCAATGCTTCGAAGGCATGAAGGCCTATCGTTGCAAGGACGGCTCGATCAACCTGTTCCGCCCGGACCAGAACGCCCTGCGCATGCAGCGCAGCTGCGCCCGCCTGCTGATGCCGCAGGTGGAAACCGAGCAATTCATCGAAGCCTGCAAGGAAGTGGTCCGCGCCAACGAGCGTTTCATTCCGCCGTACGGCACCGGCGGCGCGCTCTACCTGCGCCCGTTCGTGATCGGCGTGGGTGATAACATCGGTGTGCGCACTGCACCCGAGTTCATCTTCTCGATCTTCTGCATTCCGGTTGGCGCCTACTTCAAGGGCGGCCTGACCCCGCACAACTTCCAGATTTCCAGCTACGACCGCGCCGCGCCACAAGGCACCGGTGCCGCCAAGGTCGGTGGCAACTACGCCGCCAGCCTGATGCCGGGCTCCAAGGCCAAGAAAGCCCACTTCGCCGACGCCATCTACCTGGATCCGATGACCCACACCAAGATCGAGGAAGTCGGTTCGGCCAACTTCTTCGGGATCACCCACGACAACAAGTTCGTGACCCCGAAATCCCCATCGGTGCTGCCGGGCATCACCCGTCTGTCGCTGATCGAACTGGCCCAGACCCGCCTGGGGCTGGAAGTGGTCGAAGGCGACGTGTTGATCGACAAGCTGTCGGACTTCAAGGAAGCCGGCGCCTGCGGTACCGCTGCAGTGATCACGCCGATCGGCGGCATCAACTACAACGACCACCTGCACGTGTTCCACAGCGAAACCGAAGTCGGCCCGGTCACCCAGAAGCTCTACAAAGAGCTGACCGGCGTGCAAACCGGCGACATCGAAGCGCCAGCGGGCTGGATCGTCAAGGTTTGACCTGACGCCAGACGCACAAAAGCCCCCCATCGGGTGACCGATGGGGGGCTTTTTGTTTGCATAGTACTGACGAACCCACCACTCCCCAGTGGGAGCGAGCTTGCTCGCGATGACGGCATTGCATTCAACACAGAAACAACCGGAATACACGTTCGTCAGTCAGCGAATGTTCCCGAACTCCGCCGAACCTGCGGCAATTTGCGAAACGTTGACATTACCCTCAACCACCAACGGCAACCCGATTCCAAACCGCGTTCCAAACTCCTTGCGCCCCAACGCCGTCAACGCCAACGCCCGACTGTCCAGATCCTGGGTCACCCACTTGCGCTTGAGCGCCGTTTGCAGCAACGCCGCGCCAAGCGACCCACCCAGATGTGGCCGACGCATGCTCCAGTCCAGGCACGGACAGGCGAAACGACGGCGCAAGGTGCTCAAGTCCTGCGTCTCGATCCCGAGCCCTTGAAACATTGCCGTACCGCTGTCGCTCAAGCGATAGGCCTGTTCGTCGGTTTCCTCAAGCCAGCCCGCTTCAAGCATCCGGTCATGCAGCAGCACGGCCAGGGTTCCCGCCATATGGTCGTAGCAGGTGCGGGCAAATTGCAGGCGATCCGGGGTACGCGACTGGAAGCTCGGCGCGCTGTTCTGGCCGATCACCATCAGCGCTTCCAGGGCCTGGGCCACACGTTTGTCCGCCAGGCTGTAATAGCGGTGACGCCCCTGAACGTGCAGCCGTATCAGCGCCATCTCCTTGAGTTTGCCCAGGTGGGCACTGGCAGTCGACGCGCTGACTTCGGCCACGGCCGCGAGTTCGGTGCTGGTGCGAGCGTGACCGTCCATCAGCGAGCAAAGGATTTTCGTCCGTGCAGGCTCCGCGATAGCGGCCGCCACTTGCGAGACACCGATGTCGTGCTGTTCTGCGCTCATATTTCGCTCCCGGACGAATCAACGCTCTTTCGGACTGGAGATAGTAGCAACACTTTCCAACAACAAAAGGCTGTGACCCATGGACCCGATCATCGCTGCGACCCATGCCGATCCTTATCCCTACTACGCACAACTGCGTGCCGACGGTGGGCTGGCTTTTCATCCGGGGCTGAACATGTGGGTGGCCAGCAGCGCCCGGGCGGTGGCCGCCGTGCTGGCGCATCCCGATTGCCACGTTCGCCCCGCGCAGGAGCCAGTCCCCAAGGCGATCGCCGACGGCATGGCCGGCCAGGTGTTCGGCCAATTGATGCGCATGAATGAAGGTGAACGCCAGCGTTGCCCACGGTCGGCGATTGTGCCGGGGCTGGAGTTGATCGATGCGCGGGAAGTCGAGGCCCTGGTCAGCGCCCGATTGATGACCGCCGATGCCGCTGGCCTGTACAACGCCATGTTTCGCGGACCGGTTTGCGTGGTGGCGGCGTTGTTGGGGTTCACCCCGGCTCAGGGCCGCGCCATCAGTGAGTTGACGGCGGATTTCGTCGCCTGTCTGTCACCCTTGAGTGACGCGGCACAATTGACCGCCGCCCACGCTGCCGCCGAACAATTGAGCGGTTATTTCATCGAATTGCTCGACGATCCGTACAACCACAGCCCTTTGCTTGCAGGTATCGGCCAGCGCTTCGCCTGCGGCGCGCCGCAAACCCTGATCGCCAACCTGATCGGCCTGTTCTCCCAGACCTTCGAGGCCACTGCCGGGCTGATCGGCAACGCCGTGCTGGCATTGATTCAACATCCGTCGTTGCGCAGCGAATCACCCCCGGTCGAAGACCTGCTGGCCGAAGTACAGCGCTTCGACCCGCCGGTACAGAACACCCGCCGCTTCGTCGCCGCCCCCTGCGAAATTGACGGGGTGAGGCTGAACGCCGCAGACGTGATCCTGGTGCTGCTGGCCTCGGCCAATCGCGACCCCCAGCTCAACGACAACCCCGACACCTTCCTGCTCGACCGCCCGAACCGGCGCAGCTTCACCTTCGGCGCGGGGCGCCATCAATGTCCGGGGCAACGGCTGGCGTTGAGCATTGCCAGCGCTACGCTCAAGCAGCTTCTGGCGATGAGGCCGGCACTGGACCCTCTGAAGCGGGAATACCGCCCCTCCACGAATGGACGGATTCCACTGTTCCGTGAATGACCGGAAGCCGTTCAAGCAACGCGGAGTTCGACGGTCAGGTGGGACAGTTCATGGACCGGCGCCAGGCGTTCGCGAATGGTGTCGGCACTGACATTGGCCGCCGCCACAACGCTGACAATCGCGGCCCGCGCCTGGGGGCCGACCTGCCAGACATGCAGATCGCTGATGCGCACATCGTCCGACGACTCCAGCAGTTCACGAATCTCGTCGGCGACGTGTGTATCCGTGACATCGAGCAACACCGCTGCGCTGTCACGCATCAATGCAACGGCCCATTTCGCGATCACGATGGCGCCCACAATGCCCATCACCGGGTCCAGCCACACCCATCCCAGATAGCGCCCCGCCAGCAACGCGGCGATCGCCAGCACCGAAGTCAAGGCATCGGCCAGCACATGGACATAGGCCGAGCGCAGGTTGTTGTCGTGATGGTGATGATGGCCGTGCTCATGGCTGTGGCCATGATGGCCGTGGTCGCCCGCCAGCAAAAAGGCACTGGCGATGTTCACCGCCAGCCCCACCACCGCAATCACCGTCGCTTCGGTGAATGCCACGGTCGTTGGCTGAAACAGGCGATAAACGGATTCACCGGCAATGCCGATCGCCACCAGCCCCAGCACCATGGCCGAGGCAAAACCCGCGAGATCCCCGACCTTGCCGGTGCCGAAGCTGTAACGCGCGTTGTTGGCATTGCGCCGTGCAAACCCATAGGCCGCCGCCGCGATGCCCAAGGCCCCGGCATGGGTGGCCATGTGAAAACCATCGGCCAGCAGCGCCATGGAACCGGTGATGTAACCGGCGGCAATTTCGCCAATCATCATCACAAACGTCAGCGCCACCACCCATAAGGTGCGTCGGGCGTTTTCATCATGGGATGCGCCGAGAAAAACATGGTCGTGAGAAAAGCGCGAAGCCTGTGGTGTCAGTGTCATGGAATTCAGGCCTCTATTTGGCATAACGACGGATGGCCAGCAACAGGTCTTCCACGCCCTGGGCGCGATCTTCATCGCTCAGGTCCGGATGGGCCACGTGCTCGCGGGCATGGGCGTCGATGAACTGCTCCAGCAGACCATTGACCGCGCCCCGGATGGCGGCCACCAGATGCAGGGTCTTGGCGCAATCGGCATCGGACTCAAGCGCTCGCTCCACGGCTTCCACCTGCCCGGCAATCCGCCGCACCCGCTTGATCAAGTCATCCTTGTGTTCGTGAATGTGTGCCATACCTATACCCCCTACCCCTATATGGCACCTATGGTCGCCGATAGTGCGGAGCCTGGCAAGGCACAACCCGATGACGGTCGGTTTGGCGTGACATCGATTTTCGCCGGCCGGTTGGCCGCTGAGCATTTGGGTTCAACACCCCCTGCTGCCCGGCTGGATTAGTTACACCGGGTTAAAACAGTCATGACGGGCAGTGCGTTTATCCCGCCGGCCTTTCTCCATAGAGTCACCAGGATCATGGTGAACAACGAGGTTCGATCGATGCAAACCCAACTGGACAAGTCACTGAGTGTTTTTGCGCGGGCAGACCTGCTGCAAGGTCCCACGCCCATTCAGCGGGCTGCGCGACTCGAACAGCTGCTGGGCCTCGACAAGCAGGGTATCGGCCTGTTTCTCAAACGCGACGACCATATGTTGATCGGCGCGGGCGGCAACAAGCTGCGCAAGCTTGAATTCCACATCGGCGCAGCACTGCAAGCCGGAATCGATACGATCATTACCGTGGGCGGCATCCAGTCCAATCATGCCCGTCTGACCGCAGCAGTGTGCGCCCGGCTGGGCATCGCCTGCGAGCTGTTCCTGACCCGGGCCGTGGCCAAGGCCGAGGTGGATTACGAGCTCAACGGCAATGTGCTGCTCGACCAGTTGTTCGGCGCGCAGATGCAGGTGTTTGCCGGCGGTACCGACTCACTGGCCAAAGCCGAGGCCAGGGCGGCGCAGCTTCGAGACTCCGGGCACAAGGTCATGGTGCTGCCAACCGGTGGCTCGACGCCCCTGGGCAGCCTCGGTTATGCCCGCTGCGCAGCGGAGATCGCCCAACAAGAGGCCGAACTGCAACTCAGGTTCAATCAAGTGGTGGTACCCAATGGCAGCGCCGGCACGCATGCCGGGCTCGCGGCGGGTTTCCGGTTGCTGGGCCGGAGTATGTCCGTGGTCAAGTCGTTCTCGGTGTTGTCCGACCAGGACTCATCAGCGGCGAGAACCCTGCAACTGACCCGCGAAACATTGGCGCTATTGGGCAGTAGCGCCGAGGTGCGGGCTGATGAGCTGGTGATTGACGGCAGCCAGCTGGGTACCGGCTATGGGCTGCCAACCGCCGCCATGCAGGACGCGGTATGCCTGATGGCGCGTGCCGAAGGCCTGCTGGTCGACCCGGTGTACTCCGGCAAGGCGTTTGCCGGATTGCTGGCCGACCTGCAGCAAGGGCGCTTCGTCCCCGGGGACAATGTGCTGTTCATCATGACCGGCGGAACACCCGGCCTGTATGCGTACCGGGAAACGTTTCAGGCCTGACGGTCAATCATCCCGTGTCAGCACTTCCAGCAATTCGATTTCGAAGATCAGGTTCGAATTCGGCGTGATCTTGCCCATGGTGCGTTCGCCATAGGCCAGGTGCGCCGGCACCAGCAACTTGCGCTTGCCGCCGACCTGCATGCCCATGATGCCCTGGTCCCAGCCCTTGATGACCCGCCCGGTGCCGATCACGCACTGGAAGGGTTTGCCACGACTGTACGAAGAGTCGAATTCGGTCCCGTCCTCCAGCCAGCCACGGTACTGGGTGGTGATCAGTGCGCCTTTTACGGCGGCTTTTCCGTCACCCACCTGAAGATCGATTACCTGAAGCTCGTCATTCATTGATTTCACTCGTATGCTCACTCGCCCTCTAGGGCCTGATGCGCGCCGTTTTCCCAGATTTGTCCTCGATTGGCAACCATTGCCGCCTCCGCGCGCGACGTTTAAAGCTGTTTGCTGAACTAAAATAATCAACAATTACCCGTACGGTTCTCCGCCCTGATGGCCACCCCCGAATGATCCTGCTCTGGACCAGCGTCCTCCTTGGTTCAATGACGCTCAGCCTGATCGTCGTGCTGGCTTGGCGCGAACGCTATCTGCAAAAGCAACTGGCGGAGTATCGCGCGATCATCAATAGCCTGTCCGAAGGCCAGAACATCCACAAGGATGACGACGCCGAGCGCTTCAAGCGCAGCCAGTATTTCGCTCGTATCGGCACCTGGGACTGGGATGTCGACACCGACCGGTTGTACTGGTCAGATGCCATTTTCGGCATGTTCGGCTTCAAGATCGGCGAAGTGGCGCCCTCTTACGCCCTGTTCTGTTCCTGCGTGCATCCGGAAGACCGGCTCAGGGTTCGGGCCGGCGAACTGCGTTGCCTGGAAACCGGCGAAAACCATGATGAGGAATACCGCGTGGTGTGGCCCGACGGAACGATCCGCTGGCTGCGGGAAACCGGCAACGTGGTCAAGAACGACCACGACGAAACGATCAAGATGATGGGCGTGGTACGCGACATCACCGAAGAAAAGGCCTCGGCCAACTACCTCAAGCACCTGGCCCATTACGACCCGTTGACCGGCCTGCCCAATCGCCTGGTGCTCGAAGAGCGCCTGTCCGAAGCGCTGGAGTTGGCGCGCACCAGTGCCACGCGGGTGGCGCTGGTGTTTGTCGACCTCAATGGCTTCAAGGCCATCAACGACCGCTATGGGCATGCGGCCGGCGACCGCGTGCTGGTCACGACCGCCACGCGGCTCAAGCGCATCCTGCACGGCACCGACACCGTCGCCCGGATCGGCGGCGACGAATTCGTGGTCATCCTCCAGGACCTGCCCCAAGGCAAAAGCCTGCAAGACGAAGCGCGCACCATCTGCCAGAAAATCTTCGTCGAACTCTCCCCGCCCGTCACCCTCGGCAACGACCAGCGCCACATCGGCACCAGCCTCGGCGTCGCCGTGTTCCCCGATCATGCGCCGAGCATCGACCGCTTGCTGCACATTGCCGACCTGGCGATGTATGAGGCCAAGCGCAGCGGGAACAATCAGTATCGGTTGGGCACCGAGAGCCTGGTGCGGGCACACAGCGAATAGCGCTTCGTGCATACCAACAATGCAATTAACCTCTCGATGCCCCTGCTCCACTATCCGCCCCAACAAGAACCGTGCGCCGGGTCCTTTGTGAATCCATATCGCCCCAGAGAAAGCAGTCCCTACCGGTTGGTGAAACAGGGCCGCTACTCCCATAAATGGGGGACTACACCCACTCAACCGGGTGTTTACCACCTAATTTGAGGAATATCCCCACCCTACACTTCACCAAAAAGACACATTTTGAAACAACTTACTTATTACTCAGTATCTTCCTCATCCATGGCCCGACGGTTGCATAGCCCCTTGCAACGCAGGCAGATGCTGTCACCAACCGGGGATGGCGGGTTTCGCCGTTGCGCTATGTCGCGAGGGGAACCTCATGAAAATCATTGCATCGCCGTTCAATTCGTTCCGCTTCTTAAGGGTTTCGGGCGCAGGCTCTGTACTGTTGATCACCTTCAGTCTGTCCCCGGTCAACGCAGCACCGCTTGACGATGTCAGCCCGCCGCCGCCAACAGATCCGTCGG
>RCUN01001053.1_pt1 | contig 10494 bp, 8 predicted proteins | sample 2166181 | NCBI WGS metagenome assembly RCUN01 (sample SAMN09932603, study PRJNA488358) | compost metagenome | feature: garden; material: soil; isolation source: compost soil in crotononitrile-enriched culture | place: Germany: Experimental Botanical Garden Goettingen | collected 2016-01-27 | reverse complement strand
GAGCGGAAGAGGAGATTCTGAAATATAAGGTTCATCGGATTCAAAGCGGATCCAGTCATTGATAAAATGATCGGTGCAGGCCCGATAATAGACCTTCTGCAGTGGGCGGTAGAGGATTGCGCTGTGAGCAGGATATTCCTTGAGCCCGCCGTTTACCCAGAATTGCGCAGGGGTTTTTGTGACTACAAGGAGCCAGTGATAGCCCACGGGAACATCAATAACAAAATTGCCCGCGTGTGTCGTGTTGCATTCAACATAGTGAATATGGGCCATCCTTCCCCCTCCTAGCAAGAATGCCTATATTATAACATAATGAAGATATTTGATTGAGCTCAGTGAATTTCTTACTTTTTTAAGGAGTGTGTTAAAGTGGATCCAACAACAGCAGCCAATGAAATGCCGGAGGGAACCCAGATTATTTATGGCGGTTTTTCCGAAGGCGGCACCTACTATTCCTGCTCTTATCGGCCTGATGTGGTCTATGCGGAATATGACGGTGTGGAAAGAAGACTTCAGATTATTATCCCGCATCGTGCCGGGTACAAATTTCCTCTAGTCGTTTTCATTCAAGGTTCAGCCTGGAAAAAACAAGACCTTTATGGGGCCATTCCAAATTTAAGCCATATAGCCGCAAAGGGATATGTGATCGCAAGCGTTGAAATTAGGGACACCGGCATCGCAAGATTCCCAGCCGCAGTAGAGGACGTCAAATGCGCGATCCGGTTTATGCGCAAACATGCTGGAGAATACGGGCTTGATCCGAACCGGGTTGCGGTATGGGGGGATTCATCTGGCGGACACCTTTCCTTAATGACCGGTCTTACTATAGGAGAATATGATAACGGCCTTTATAGTGAACAGACAGACGAAGTCAGTGCAGTAATTGATTATTACGGAGTCTCAGACCTGCTTACTCTAGGTAAATATAATGATATTCTGGACCATGATGCCGCCGATTCACCGGAAGCTGTATGGATTGGAGGAAAAGTAAAGGAGCATGTAAATCTGGCAAAGCAGGCAAGCCCAATTCATCAGAATCTGGGAAAAAAGCTTCCGCCTTTTCTCATCATCCATGGAGACAGCGACACCATTGTCCACGTGAACCAGAGTATCGAGATGTATAAGTCACTCAAGGAACACGGACAGAAGGTTATATTCTATAAGGTTGTTGGCGCGGACCATGGAATAGGCATTTGGAATCCGCAGGTTCTTGACATTACAGAAAAGTTTTTATCGGCTAATTTAAATCGGCCTTGTATAGATCAGCCGCCGTTTCAGCATTCAATGGAATAGAGTCTGTGCGTATGCGGAGTTTGCTTCCGGTATATGATTTTGGAAAAAGATCCAACTAATTATAATTCATATAAGAAGCAGGTGAACAATCAGTTGGAAAAAGGGAACTTAATTGGGCAATTTTACTCCTTCAGGAGCGAAATGAGCTGAATTAGTGATCCTTTTTCCAACTTAGGCTGCGGAGACCCGTGTGCCGGGCAAATGAAAGGTCCTTTTTCCACTTGAAATTGCCGCCGGATTCATGTGAGGTCCTTCAGGCAACGCTAAATTGAAATCCAAGACAGCTACGATATCCAGTGATGGACGGCGTAGCTGTTTTGTTCTTATTTCTTGTCTTTGCTCCCGGCATGGAGTTTGGCGATCAGCTTATCGCCCTCGACATCGAGGTTCGGAAGCAGGCGGTCCAGCCACTTCGGCAGCCACCAGGCTTTGTCGCCGAACACGGCCATTACGGCCGGAACGAGCGTCATGCGGATGACGAAGGCATCGATCAGGATCCCGAAGGCCAGCGCGAAGCCGATCTGTTTGATCATCGCGTCAGGGGCGAAAATAAACCCGGCGAAGACGGAAACCATGATTATGCCTGCGGCAAGCACAACGCGGCTGGCGAGATCGTAGCCGTGTACGACACTTTCGTTGCCATGGCGTCCGTGGACATAAGCCTCGCGCATGGAGCTGACCAGGAAAACCTGATAATCCATTGCCAGCCCGTACAGAATGCCAGTGACCAGAATCGGCATAAAGCTGAGCAGCGGTCCTCCGGTGTCAAAACCAAACAGAGAGTGCAGCCATCCCCACTGATAGACGGCCGTGGTCAGGCCGAAGGTGGCGAGGACGCTGAGAATAAAGCCGACCGTGGCCTTAATCGGAACGATGACCGACCGGAAAACGAGCAGCAGAATGATCAGCGACAGGATAACGATGATGCCGATATACACTGGAAATGCGTCGGAAAGCTTGGAGGACATATCGATGTTGATGGCGGTGAAGCCGGTCACCCCAAGCGTTACTTCATTTCCGGATGCCAGGCTGGAGGCGGGATCGCGCAGATCCTGCACCAAATTTCTTGTCTCCGTATCCGTCGGGCCGGTTTTGGGGATCAGACTGATGATGGCGATATCGCCGGTTGCGTTGACGCCCATTGGGGACACCAGTGTGACGTTATCATGCATTTGCAGCTCCTGAACCAGCTTGCCCAGCGTCTCCATTGAAATTTTACCGGACGGGTTTTTCGGTTCAGCTACAAGCAGCAGCGGTCCGTTGAAGCCCTCGCCGAAACCTTTGGAGATGATGTCATAGCTTTGGCGTGCCGGGGTATCCAGATTTGCCGAAGCGCCGGACGGAATGCCCAGCTCCATTTTCGTTACCGGAATCGCCGCCGTACCCAGAACCAGGACCACCAGAATAATGATAACCCAGCGGTATTTTACCGTAGCGTTCGCCCAGCGGTGTGAGAATCCGTGTTGGGCACTTTTTCCTGAAGCTGCTTTTTTCGTGCGGGCTTTGGCCGTGCAGATCCGTTCGCCGACCAGGCCCAGCAGCGCAGGCAGCAGGGTCAGCGCCAGCAGGACGTTGATTAGAACGCTGACAGCGGCAACCAGAGCCATTGTCGACAAAAATCCAATGCCGATAACCAGCATGCCGCACAGGGCGATAATGACGGTCAGCCCGGCAAAAAATACGGCACTGCCGGCGGTGCCGACCGCCCGGCTTGCCGCTTCGCGGGCGCTTAATTTCTCATCGAGAATCAACCGGCGCTGCCGGTTCACGATAAACAGCGAGTAGTCGATGCCGACAGCCAGACCGATCATGACAGCAAGAATCGGCGTAATGTCATTCATCTGGATGAGATTAGAGAGGGCAAATGCACCTCCAACGCTGATCGCGACACCCAGGAGCGCGGTGATCAGCGGCAGTCCGGCGGCAACGGCCGAGCCAAGCGTAATCAACAGCACAACGGCGGCGACGACAACGCCGACCGCCTCCGTCGATCCGATGGACGGCGTGCTCTTCAGCGAATCGCTCGGAATGGCGGTGATGCCGGAGCCTGCCTGCTCGACCGCAGTCACAGCTTTGATGACGTTATCCGGCACGGAAGAGGGCAGCGACGTCTGCTGAACGGTGAACTGGAACTGGAACAGCGCGATGCTGCCGTCGGCGGACAGCATGACGCCGGGAACCGGAACGCCGTTCGCCATGAGCGGGCCGTACGGAGCCGCTTGTCCGGCCGCAGCCGGGTTCGCCGCCGCTTGTCCGGCCGCAGCCGGGTTCGCCGCCGCCTGTCCAGCCGCAGCCGGGTCTGCGGCTCCAGCTTGAGCCGCAGCAGCTGCCGCAGCTTCGGCGGCCAGTTCGGCGGGGTTGATGATATAGTCCATGCTGTAGACATCATTGATAGCCTTCTGGATCAGCGCTACCCGCCCGGGTGTGTCCAGACGTTCACCATCCGGTGCGGTGAAGGCGACACTCGCCTGGCCGCCGGCAGCGGCGGGAAGCTCCGCAGCCAGCTTATCCAGCACTTTTTGCGATTCGGTGCCTTCAATTTTCATTTCGGAGCTGGAATTTATGCCATTGGCGCCAAGCAGGGCGCCTACAACACCAAGAATGACGATCCAGGCCGCGAGGAAATACCATGGCTTGGAATAAGCCGATTTACCTAACCGGTACAGAAAAGTTGACATGTAATGGGGTCTCCTTTGTATCTCTGATTTAGAAGCCGTTGTGTAAATAAGCGAACATAGAATTTAAGTATTGATCAAATGACATAGCGCCGGAGTCCTCTTCCTGTGATTCACCCGGCAGCAGCACGTTTAGCCGCCCGTCCAGCATAGGCACGAATGCTCCGTAGACAGCTCCGGCAAGCAGATGGGTATAGCCGTCGGCATAACGTCCATGGGAGAACTGTTCGAGCGTTTCCTGCGCGGCGATCTGCAAGCGGCGGAATACGCTGAGGATATAAGGCTCCAGCGATGGATACTGATTCGCAAGCAATACGAACTGCCGTAATTTGTGCAGAAACTCAGAGGTGAACTGCAGCTTGAGCAGGTTGTACAAGGCATCCAGCGGTGTTGTATCCGGAGGCATATCCTTAAACAGCATATTTTTATCCTCTTTTGAAACATTGCCGATAAAATACTCCGCTACCGCTTCCTCTTTGCAAGAGAAGTAATTGGCAAAGGTCCGCCGGGAAAAGCCGGCCTTCTGAACAACATCGTCAACGATGAAGCCCTCCATTCCATGTTTAAGCGCAAGCTCAAAGGCAGCTTCAGCTAAGGCAAAGGCTGTTGCTTCCTTTTTTTTGTCGCGGAGCGTCAGCTTGGGTTCATACTCCATGCGTTCTCCTTTCTTGAGCACAGTCACCGCCTGGGCTCTATTTGATACATTCTATTATTGCCCAAAGGGCAAAATTGCACAATGGGCAATTGGATTGCGGACTGAGCAAATAATATAAGAGCAGACTTATCCGGTATTGTTTGCGGGTATGGTCGTCTTTAAGCATGCAGCATCGTCACCTCACCACATTATTATGAAATAATATTACATGAAACTAACAAATGTATTGAAATAAAATTACAATGGAGATATAATAGGGCCAACCAAATAAAGAGTAGTTAGTTTAGAGGAAAGGATGAATATTTTGCTGGAGAATTTAACCACGGAAACAAGAAATCAACGGACCTTGGAGCTGGACCAGTTATCATCTGCAGCTGTACTCAAGCTCATGCAGGAGGAGGATGAGAAGGTATCCCTGGCAGTGAAAGAAAAGTTGGGGGAGATCGAAAAGGTAGTCACTTGTGTTGTACAAAGCTTCAAGCAGGGTGGACGTCTGATTTATACCGGGGCAGGAACGAGTGGAAGATTGGGGATTCTCGATGCAGTAGAGTGTGTACCTACCTTTGGAACCGGTCCGGACATGGTGCATGGGTTGATAGCAGGTGGAGAAACGGCAATCAGACAGGCAGTCGAAGGTGCGGAGGATTCAGCGGAACAAGGTGAAGTTGATCTCAAACAGCTGAATCTGACGCCTGATGATACCGTAGTGGGAATTGCCGCCAGCGGGCGGACACCGTATGTCATTGGCGCACTGAAATATGCTGCCCGGATGGGGGCGTTTACGGCCAGCTTGTCCTGCAATCCAAATGCAGAGATCAGTAAATATGCACAATACCCGATCGAAATTTTGACAGGGGCGGAGATCTTAACAGGTTCTACCCGCTTAAAGGCCGGAACAGCCCAGAAGATGGTGCTGAACATGATTTCCACCGCAGCCATGATCGGTATAGGCAAGGTATACAGCAATTTAATGGTGGATGTGCAGCCGACAAATGAGAAGCTTGTGATCAGAGCCAAATCGATAATCAGCGAGATTACAGGCTGCGATATGGAGACAGCCTCCATTTATTATGAAAGAAGCCATCATCAGGTGAAAGTAGCTGTAGTGATGCTGCTTGCGGGCCTTGGTCTTGAAGAAGCGCTGCAAAGACTGCAGGAATCGGGAGGCTTTATACGTCAGGCGGTACAACACCACAAGGGGGAATAACCATGGCAAAAGAAAAGGATTTGGCACATGGCATTTTGGATACGGTGGGAGGAATTCAAAATGTGGAAATGATTACTCACTGTATGACACGTGTCCGAATCACCCTAAGAGACGATAGCTTGGCAAGCATTGAAGATTTGAAGCGTGTTTCCGGTGTAATAGGCGTAATCGAGGAATCGACACTGCAAATTATTGTCGGTCCCGGCCTGGTGGAGAAGGTTTCGCGGGTGATTGCAGACATCAGCGGGGTGGAGCTGGGAGAAGTCATTCCCTTACAGGCTGCCTATGGACTCCAGAACCCGGATAACCGGTCAAACGGATTAAGCGATAAAGAGAAGGCAGAGCAGCTTGCGGCTCAGAATAAAGAGAAGTATAAGGAAAAAAACAATACGCCTGTGAAAAACTTCTTGAAATCGATTTCAAACATTTTTATTCCGCTGGCACCTGCATTTGTTGCGGCTGGTCTCTTGGCGGGGATTACCTCCGTTATTGGCAATTTCATCACAGCGGGACATCTGTCCGGTGAAGGCTGGGCGCAATTTAACCTGATTCTCAATGTCATCAAAAACGGCATCTTCTCCTATATGGCTATTTTTGTGGGCATCAATTCTGCCAGAGTATTTGGCGCAAGCCCATCCTTAGGTGGTGTTATTGGCGGTGCGACTCTTCTTACCGGGATGAAGCCGGAACTCCCTATCCACAATTTATTTACGGGAGAACCTCTGATTGCCGGGCAAGGCGGTATCATTGGTGTTGTATTGGCGGTTTGGATTTTATCCGTGATTGAAAAAAGATTGCATAAAATCATGCCTAACTCCATCGATCTGATAGTTACCTCATTTCTGAGTGTACTGGCAGCCGGATTGCTGACCATCTTTTTGATCATGCCATTGGCCGGGTTTGTTGCTGACAATCTGCTGGTAGCCGTTAACTGGATATTATCTGTAGGCGGGGCGTTTGCAGGCTTTTTACTCGGCGGAATCTGGCTGGTTATGGTTATGCTTGGTCTGCACCATATCATGACACCTATTCATATCGAATTGATTGCACAGACCGGGATGACCATATTGCTTCCGATTCTGGCCATGGCCGGGGCAGGTCAGGTAGGGGCGGGACTGGCACTCTGGGTCCGCTGCCGTAAGAACAAGCAGCTTACGGGGATTATTAAAGGGGCTTTGCCTGTAGGTGTGCTTGGCATTGGCGAACCGTTGATTTATGGCGTAACCCTTCCGCTGGGTAAGCCATTCGTAACTGCGTGTCTGGGCGGGGCATTTGGTGGTGCGGTCATTGGCTATTTTGGCAATGTAGGCGCTATGTCGATTGGCGCTTCGGGTATTGAAATGCTGCTGCTGATTGCTGACGGTAAATGGTGGGTGTATCTGCTGGGTTTGATTACAGCATACTTCTTTGGTTTTATCTGCACTTATTTGTTCGGTACGCCAAAGGATGCACGTCAACCAAAGGAAGCCTGAGACAATAAATAACGATCCGGAGAAAAGGAGTGTGGGCAAGATGAGTGGTGTATTGGTATCACTAACCGAGCAGAGCCTTGATCAGACAATGGAATATTTGAGCTACATGCAGTTAAATGGTTTTAACTCTATTTTTACTTCTCTGCAGATTCCGGAGGAGGACCCGCGGGAGCTGCTGGAGCCGCTGACGCGGATTGGGGAGTTTGCCCTCGGACACAATATGCTTTTTATGGTGGATGTGTCGCCAAGAACCTTTAACCATTTCTCGTTACAGCAATTGAAAGACAGCGGGGTTACAGGATTAAGAATTGATAACGGGATGGAGATCGGTGAAATTGCCGGGCTGACCCATGAGTGGCGTGTTGCTTTGAATGCGAGTACGATCGATCAGGCATTTTTGGACGGCTTGCGCGGGGAACAGGCGAATTTCGCTTCCTTAGAGGCTTGGCACAATTATTACCCCAGACCGGAGACCGGCCTTGGACTGGCAGCGTTCCAGAACCAGAACCGCTGGCTGCAGTCTCAAGGGTTAACTGTTGCTGCCTTTATCCCCGGGGACGGGGATTTAAGAGGCCCGCTGCATGAGGGGCTGCCAAGCCTGGAAAAGCATCGTCATTTGTCTCCATTTGCCGGCTTCCTGGAATTGGTACACGAGTGTTTTGTGGATCATGTCCTCATTGGCGATCTATCGGTAAGCTCTTGGACGATGCAGCAATTTCAGGCCTGGAATGAGGGAACAGTGTTATTAGGCGTAGAGAACCAAAGGCCGTCACATGTATGGGAGTCTGTCCACCATAACCGTCCTGATATAGCCCGTGACGTCATTCGTTCAGAGGAGGCGCGGCATCATTTTAGTGGAAGCATTCTTCCGGAGCATACCGTGGAACGTCCAACCGGAGCGCTAACGATTGATAATGATAAATATTTAAGGTACTGCGGGGAATTTCAAATTGTTCTCCATCCTTTGCCTGCCGATGAACGGGTTAACGTAATTGGGTACGTCGCCCAAAGGGATATTCCCCTGCTGCCGTTTCTGCATAAGCGCCGGCTTCCCTTTCGGTTTCTTGCCACAACATCCTGTTGTGAATAATATTAAAGTATAAAGTGGATTGTTCACGTAATTACGGAGGTGTTGATATGGGTGTCGGAGTGGGTCAAATTTTATCCAGAATTGAAAATGTGATGCCGAAATTAACACAATCCGAGCAAAAGGTAGCCCGCTTTGTACTGGAGTCTCCGGAAGAAGCGATGCTTATGTCCGTACAGGAAATGGCCTCACGTTCTCTTTCCAGCAGTGCATCAGTCGTGCGTTTTTGCCGTTCCATAGGCCTGAAGGGCTTCCCCGAATTAAAGGTAGCTTTGTCGGCAGATCTGGCTCAGGGGCAAAAATCAGGTTACTTCGATTTGAATAAAAATGAAAATACGGCGGAGATCGTCGATAAAATTTTGTCTAATGTGATCCAGTCTCTTAAGGATACCGTAGGGCAGCTTGACGTAGCCATGATTGAAAAAGTGGCGCACAGCCTGTACATGGCCCCCGTCATATTTGCCTACGGCATTGGGGCATCGGCACTGGTTGCAGAGGACATTGCCCAAAAATGGCTCCGGATGGGGAAAAATGTATATGCGTTTCATGATATCCATGTACTCACAATGAGTATGGCTAATGCACCCAAGGGAAGCGTATTTATTGGAATTTCGTATAGCGCTGCTACCAGGGAAGTGCTGGAGCTGATGAAATTTGCCCAAAAAAGCGGATTGACCACCGTCAGCTTTACGGGGTTTGGCCGCAGCGAGTTATCGGATATAAGCGATTTTAATCTATTTACCTCACTTGCTCCTGAAGCAAAGGTAAGAAGTGCAGCGACCAGTTCCAAGCATAGCCAGTTTTTTGTCGTCGATGTGCTGTATTATGCATACGCCTCAATTAATATTAACGATTCTATCGATAAGATTACGAGAACCCGCAAGGCGACTAATGAATTGAAGAACTTGCCGGAGACATAACCCAGAGAGGAGAGAAGGATATGTTTGGCTGGAGAAAAAACAAAATTGAAGAAAACACCCTTGATATTATCCCCCCCGTTCCCGGACAAGTAGTGGGTCTTGAGCAAGTCCCGGATGAAGCGTTTTCCACGAAAGCCATGGGGGAAGGTTTTGCTGTTCAACCTGCCGCTGGAGAGGTGAGAGCGCCCTTTTCCGGTAAAATATCCCATATTATGAATACAAGCAAGCATGCAGTTTTACTGGAAAATGAGGATGGGATTCAGATTCTCATTCATGTGGGGGTGAATACGGTCTCGCTGAAGGGTGAGGGTTTTGTGGCGCATGTTGTGACAGGGCAGACGGATGAGCAGGGGCAGCTGCTGCTGGAATTTGATATGGACAAGATAAAAGAAGCAGGGTTATCGGGCATCACCTCAGTAATTGTGCCGGGCGGTCAAGAAAAAGTTCAGCGGATTGAAGGCTTGCAGGAAGAGGAAGCTGTATTGCGTGTTTATTATTAGACCATCTGAGTCCGAAGACAACATAACTGAAAAAGCTCAATTTCTCAATTCAATTCTGGGAAATTGGGCTTTTTTTTCGTTAAGGAAATGATGTTCATGTCCAACAATGTGGATATCTTTCTCCCCAATAACGGATTTCCATTCCGCATCAGCCGCGGATCGATCGTGAAGGCACCTATCGTGTCCTCATAAGGCCCCGCGCATTAATTTCCGAGTAATGTAACTTCTGTAATTTTCAGAGCCAGTCATCCTTAGTCGGGGAAAAGTACCACTAATCGGGCTCATTCGGCTAATGGTGAAGCCTATGTGGGAAAAAGTATCACTAATCGAGCTCATTCGGCTTATGGAGTAGCCTATGTTGGAAAAAGTATCACTAATTCGGCTGAAAGCGGCCGTATGTGGTGAATAGGCATGAATTAGGTGTACAAAATCCCACTAAAACCTCCTGCAGCCAGGATTTCAGCGAATTAGTTTTACTTTTTCCACTTAGCTTTAGCTCCTTGCTCCTTAGGAGATCCCCAAGCCTTCTAGTTCTCCAGTTCAACTCATATAGTACAGTTTTTTAGAAATTTTACATACCATCTGTTGCCGCAGGATAAAATCTATATTGTGTAATAACAAAATGACTCGGGAGGTTATTTAATGCCAAGATACGGAGTGCTTATCGGACGGGTAATAGAGACTA
>RCUN01001052.1_pt1 | contig 10501 bp, 7 predicted proteins | sample 2166181 | NCBI WGS metagenome assembly RCUN01 (sample SAMN09932603, study PRJNA488358) | compost metagenome | feature: garden; material: soil; isolation source: compost soil in crotononitrile-enriched culture | place: Germany: Experimental Botanical Garden Goettingen | collected 2016-01-27 | reverse complement strand
CCCGGCGCAAGCAAGGCGATGCCGACAGGCCGATCTCGTCTGCCAGTTGCACATTACTCAGGCGGCCGTCCCGTTGCAGTGCGGCAAGAATCTTGCGGTCGTAGGCGTCGAGTTTCATGATTTGGCAGATTCCGATGGTGCATGCGAAAGAAAGTGGCAGATTATGCCAATACAGCTCCCGATAGAAGCTGACAACGCAAGCACCTGCCCTGCCCGCCGGCCCTAGACTGGCACGACCGAATCGACAACGAATGGGGGTGCAACGTGGACGGACTCTGGATGTTTTTCATGGCGCTGGCGGTGGTCTATCTGTTGCCGGGGCCTGACATGATCCTGCTGTTGCAGACGGGTGCTCGCCAGGGCAAAGGCGCCGCGCTGGCCACCGCCGTGGGTTTGGGCATCGCCCGGGGCTGTCACGTGGGACTGGCGGCGCTGGGGCTGGCGGCGCTGTTCAAGGCGGCGCCCTGGACCTTCGATGTGGTGCGACTGGCAGGCGCCGCGTACCTGCTGTGGATCGGCATTCAGTGCCTGCGAACCACGATGCTGCCGAACCTCGGAAGCGCCGACACAACCGGCGAAAAACCGCGCTGGAGCATCGCCATCCGACGCGGATTGCTGACCAACCTGCTCAACCCCAAAGCACTGTTGTTCTGCTCGGTGCTGCTGCCGCAGTTCATCAACCCACAGGCCGGGCCGGTGCTCGGACAGTTTGCGACCCTGGGCGTGGTGCTGGTCAGTGTCGGTCTGTTGTTCGACAGCGCTTACGCCCTGATCGGCGCGGCACTCGGCCGCTGGCTGCAACGCAGCCCTTCAGCCCAGCGCCTGCAACAATGGTTGTTCGGCAGCCTGTTGATCGGTTTCGCCGTGCGGCTGACCTTTGTGCAACAGGCTTGAACCTCAGGGCGCCTTGCGGCGACGACGCTTGAACAGCCACAGCGCGGCTGCCGCGAACGCCAGTACGCTACCGACCTGCAACGGCGTCTTGTACGGGCGCAAGGCCGAACGCGCTGCGTCGGTGACTTGAGTCACGTAGCGCTTGTCGGCGTTCTCGAAATCGGGGTACGGGCATTGGTGGCCGAAGTCGGCGGCCCATTCCACGTAAGGCCCTTCATTGACATAACGCTGATAAATCGCACTTTGCTCTTCAAGGCTGCTGTTCCACCCCGAGGCCTCGCACAGCACCGCCGCGAACGCCTGACTGGTGTGAGGCAAGTTATCCGCCGCCCTGCTCGCCAGCGCCGTGGCCACGAAGCGATAGTGATAACGCTGATCGGGCTGGGCGGCGCTGGCCTGCTGACGCTTCACTTCGTCCTCGGCCATCAATGGACCGACCTTGAGTTCGGCGTTTTCAAGGATGTAATTGCCGCCGAACGTGGCGTAATCCGGCGCCATTTCGTAGCCCAGGATATCCATGCCCCACTCGCGCGCCGTCCAGGCGGCATTGAACAGTGCAGCGGCGCGACGGGTCGGCCACCAGGCTGAATCTGCCGCCTGGCGTTGCTCGCCGTACAACCTGGCCTTGTGCCGCAAGCCGTCATTATCGAAGTACGCCAGCGCTTGCTCGTAATGGCCTTCGCGCAATAAACGCCGCCCCAGCAAATTGCGTAGGCTCGCTGCCACTGGCAAGGGCACGTAGTTGTCACGTTCCTGCTGGGTGAGCGGTGGCGGGGCCGGCACTTGGGTGTCGACGTAGTGCTTGAGTTCTTCGAGGGTCAACACGCGCTCGGCAACGGTGGCGGCGTCGAACCAGTAAATGCTTTGGCTGCGATACAGCTGATCGAAGGCTTGCAGGTAATCCCCGCGTTGCAGGGCGAGGATCGCACTTTCACCCTCGACCCGGCATTTGGGCTGAAGCGTTTCGTAGTCGTAGTCCGGAGTGCGTCGCTCGCCCCAGGATTCATTCTGCGGGAAGGCCTGGGCCGCTTTGGCATAGGCTGCGGCGGCTGCGTTTTTATCGCCGTCGCGCACCGCCAGTTTTGCCCGCAGCCACCAGGCCAACCCGCCATCGCCGACATGCTCGAGGAACGCCTTGGCGCTGGCGTAATCACCCTGTTGATAATTCATCGCCGCCAGGCGGTCGGCGTTTTCGAGACTGCCACGGGTACTGTTTTGCAGCAGCTTGATCATTTTCTGTTCGTTGGGCGGTTGATCACCGAACGACCACCCCAACCGACTGATCAGCGATGCTGTCACCAATTGCTGCACTGGCTGGCCCTTGAGCAACTCGGCCACTTGATCATCCGGCAGCGTCATCAGGTCCGCCATCAACAGCTTCAACGAGGAATAGCCCACCGCGGAACCGTGCAGATTCTGCGTGGCGTACAGTTCGATGGCACGGTTCCAGTCGCCGGCAGCGCGCACGACCCGGGCTTCTTCGCCGAGGCTCGCGACGCCCAGTTCCAGCGGATCGCTGAAGCCGTCGATACTCAGCTGCCGGGTGTGCTCGAAGGCCTTGGCCGATTGTACGAGCAGATCCGGCGCCGCATCGGCTTCAGCACTCATGGCGAACAACGCGCGCCCCAGCGAGTAAGCCGCCCAGGTGCTGCGCGAAGCCCGTTGCTCGGCGGGCAAGGCCAGCACTTTCTTGAAATACCCGGCGGCCAAGGCATTATCACCCGCGCCAAATGCCACAGCGCCGGCCAGGTACCACCTGATCTCGGGCGGCAGTTGCGCGCCTTCGGTTTCAACCTGATGAGCATCCGTCAGGCCGCGCAGGTGTTTCACCAGCACTTGTTGCTCAGCGGAAAGTCCCGCCTGCTCGGCTTGATCCCGTAGCGCTACTGCGTCAGGTTGATCGCTGTAGTCGGCGCCAGAGGTGACGTTCTTCAAGCCGTTGATGGCGTGGCCGAGGCGGCTGATTTCAAAGCTGAAGTTGCCTTCGGGCAGTTCCGCCAGCGACTGGCCACGGTTGTCCAGCAGGCGCATGGGGAAGTCCGGGCCGCAGGCCAGCGCCGAGCCCAGCGGCAGGCTGAGGCTCAGGCAAAGCAAATGACGCGGCCAGTTACGGGTGAACATTCGAACCTCCTTGATCAATGTGTGCGCAGCGAGCCCAACCGATGGCACGCTGTCCGCCGGCCGGAATCCGGCCATCGCGCAGGCGGGTGAAGGTAAGCAGATCCGGTCGCTGTTGCAACGCGTAACCGGCCAAGGCATCGGCCCCTTCACAGCCGCTGACGGCGAGTGTCAGGCGTTCGGGCCAGGCGCTGTCGAGGTTGCCCTGGTTGCTGATGCCGATGTCATAGAGGCCATTGTCGGCCGAGAGTTGCAGCGTCAACTGACTGTCGAGGACATCAGCACGCGCCACGGCGCGCAAGGTGGTCAGGCTCCAGGCCCGGCGGTCGTTGGCCAATGGCAGGCGAAACCAGATCAAGCCCCCCAGATGCTCGGGTGGATCGGCACGCAGTTGGGTGCCGAGGGTGCGCAGCGACTGCGGATCGGCGAGTAACTCCCGGCGCAGACCTTCGCGCTCCAGCGTCACTTCACTTTCCACAACCGGTGCGCCCTCCGCCGACGTCAGCAACGCCACGCCGTAGGCCGGCAGCGCCAGATAGAACGGTTTTGTCGTGACACGGCTCCAGGCCTTCGCCCATTGCCGGGCCTGATCGGCATCAAACAAGCCACGACGCGGATCGCTCACTGCGTGCACCTGCAACACGCTGCTGTCGACTGTGGATAACAACGCCGGCAGTTCGCGACTGTCGAGCCAGGACGGCAACGCCGTGATGCTCAGCGGCAGCGAAGTCGGCAATGCTTCACGCACATGCGCGAGAAATTCGCGGTACGAAGGTAACCGGGCATTACCGGCATCGTGGTCGATTTCTACGCCAGCGAGGTTCAACCCTTGCCCCTGCCAGTCACTGATGACCTGGCGGATCTGCGCGGCAACCTCTTCCTGATCGAGTGCCTTGAGCTGCCCGTCCAGGCGCACCACCGCAATCACCGGCCGGCCATCGTGCCTGAGCAATACCGGATCAATGCGGGCGCGGCTCCAGCCGGCCTCGGGGAAGGCCTGCAAGGCCAGCACCCGCAACGTTGAAAAGTCGGCACGGCTGTCTCTGAGCGCGGCGTCGTGGGCTGGCGTCCACTGTCGCTGCCAGACGTAGAGTTGCTGATCCAGCGGCGGTGCGTCGTGCCTTTCGCATCCGGCGGTCAGCACCAGCGCCAGCAGCAAGGCGATCGAGCGAGTGAAAAAAACCATTGAAACGCCTGTTCCTGAAATGCAGAAAGGGCCTCTGCGGCTAATGCCGATCGGTTAAGGGATTGACCAGCGCTGATTGACCTGTGGCGAGGGAGCTTGCTCCCGCTGGGCAGCGAAGCGGCCCTAACAAATGGGCCTGCTGCGCAGTCCAGCGGGAGCAAGCTCCCTCGCCACAGGTTCAGAGTCTCGGCTTATCTGATCGGCCTTAGCCTCTGCGGCCCTTTTCGTTCTGCCACTACCCTACCCAGCCATCAACCAGCGGGCAATGCTCACGGGTAATCATCCTTCAGATATCGAGCACCAACGGCTGCGCCCCCTGCGCCGGAATCGCACAGCAAATCAGCACCTGTCCGTCATCCGGCACCTCCGCTGGCGGCAGTGGGTAATGCACCTGACCGCTGATCAAGCGCGTTTTGCAGGTGCCGCAGGAGCCGCCGCGACAACTGAATTCCGGGCGCAGGCCACGGCTTTCCGCCAACTCCAGCAAACTGCCGCCCTCCGGCTGCCAGCGCGCTTCCTTGGCCGAACGCTGGAACACCACGGGCACCGACGTAGTGGCGGCAGGTGGTTGCTCGATGACCACCGCATCGGGGTCCGGACGCCGGCGCAAGGTGGACGGGCCGAAGGTTTCGGCGTGAATCCGCGAGTCGCGAATGTCCAGCTCGCGCAAGCCGTCGTACAGCGCCTGGGTAAAACTTCCGGGGCCACAGACGACAAAGTCCGGCTGATCGTAGTCCTCGACTGTCAGCAGCTCCTTGAGCAGCGCGACGTCGATCCGTCCACTGAGGTCGAAGTCCGCTCCTTGCACCGCCTCGGCTTCCGGTTGGCTGAGCACACGCACCACCCGAACCGCGTCACCGGCATCGTCGAGCAAGCGATCCAGTTCGCCGCGAAACGGCTGGTCGGCCAGCGTGCGCGAACTCTGGATAAACCACGTCGGGCGGATACGGCGGGTGCGCAATCCCTGGTAAACCACCTCGCGCAACATCGACAACAGCGGCGTGATGCCCACCCCGGCCGCCAGCAACACCAATGGCCGACGCTCATGGGGCGCCACGGTGAAATGCCCTTGCGGCGCCCGCGCCTCCAACAGGTCGCCGACCCGAATCCGCTCATGCAAATGGGTAGAGACCCGCCCGTCGCGCTTCACGCTGATGCGGAAAAAATCATCGGACGGGGCGCTCGATAAACTGTACGTGCGGATGTGCACTTCACCGTCAATGTTGAAGCGCAGGGGCAAATGCTGCCCGGCCTGGAAAAGCGGTAATCCGGCTCCGTCGGCGGGCTCCAGGTAAATCGAGCGAATGCTGTGGCTTTGCGCTTCAATGCGCGTCACCCGCAACGGCCGCCATTGATCGCCCAGGGCTTTGGCCTGCAAACGCGCCGCAGCCTGCTCCCAGGTGCCGGTGAGCAAACTGGTGGGTGATACGCCGTCGAAGCGCCAGCGTAACGCCAGGGCGGCGGGGCGACGTACGACGTGTTCGACCTCGATTGTCCACAGGCGCTCGGCTCCCTGGAACGCCTCGACCTGCGGGCCCTCGAGGATGATTTCGGTGCGCCCGCTGAGCTGCAGCAAATCCCCGGTATTGAAATCGATGAACAACAACCCGGCCCGGGGATTGAGCAGCAGGTTACCCAAGGTGTTGAAATGCAGATTGCCGGCGAAGTCCGGAATGGTCAGGCGATTGCCTTCCACCTGTACGAAACCGGCCTGACCGCCACGGTGTGATACATCCACCGAGCGCTCGCCGTCGACCTCCACATAACTGGCAACGAAGAACGTGTCCGCCTCGGCGATCATGGCCTTGGCCGCGTCATCCAGTTCGTTGAAATGTTGCGCGACTCGCGTCGAAGGGTCGGTCAGCGGCACCGAACGAAACTGGCGCAACTGAATGTACTGCGGGCAATTGCCGAAGGACTGATCCACCGTCACCGCGAAACCGCCGGTCGTCATGGCGCGCACATGTCCATTGATGCGGTTGCGACGGCGGGTATGCAACTCGATACCCAACAGGCCGATGGCCGCGCCATCACTCAACTGCGCGGGATCATCAAAGGCAGGCAGGCTGCTGAACTGCAACAAGCCAGGTGCTGGCGAGTGTGCGAATCCGGGCTGACCTTCAAGGATGCTGGCCCAGGGATGACCGTCGGTATCTACCGCTGCGTACAGCATGAACGGCAACTGCTGATAGAAGGTGCGGTGCTGGTCCGGCATCTCGTTGCGAATCACCTTACGACCGAAAATTTCCATTCGTTCGGCAACGCCCACATGCGCCTGCAATTGTTTCTCGCCGGCATGCCAGGGTGAACGGTCCATACGGCTTCTCCCTTGCGCCACTGGCGCAGATCGGGGCGGCCCGGCAACACCGGGCCGCAAGCATCAGGCTGTTTTTTGCAGGCCGGCGACGGTGCGCGGCATGCCGACAAAACCTGGCAAGGCTTCGATACGGGCCAGCCACGCGCGAATATTGGGGTACTCGTCCAGCGACACATTGCCCTCCGGCGCATGGGCGATGTAGCTGTAGGCGGCGACGTCGGCAATCGTCGGTTCAGTGCCGACCAGATACGCTGTATCGGCCAGTTCGTGATCGATCACCTTGAGCACGGTATGGGCGTAGGCAATCACTTCTTCAGCGTTGTAAGGCGCACCAAACACAGTGATCAATCTGGCCCGGGCCGGACCGAAGGCAATCGGGCCCGCGGCCACCGACAACCAGCGCTGGACCTTGGCCGCCCCCACCGGATCAGCCGGCAGCCAGCGACCGTTGCCGTACTTTTGCGCCAGGTAAACCAGAATCGCGTTGGAATCGGCCAACACCACGCCCTGATCATCAATCACCGGCACCTGACCGAAAGCATTGAGCGCGAGGAACGCCGGTTGCTTGTGTTCGCCTTTGGCGAGGTCAACGAAGATCAATTCGGTCGGCAGTTTCAGCAGGGACAGCATCAATTCGACACGATGAGCGTGGCCGGAACGTGGGAAGTTGTAGAGTTTGATCGCTTGCATGGTCGACACCTCGGGTCTGTGGTGCTGCTCAGAAAGATCAGCGCCGGTGGGTCGTATCTTCCACTCACAAGCAAAACAACAGAATCACCAGCAAACGCAATCCATTATTTCACTGGGTGAAATAACTCAACGCTCAAGCGACGGGTGCTCGCGCAGTGTCTTGACCGCGAAATCCACAAAACTGCGCACCCGGGCCGGGGCTTTGCGCCCGCCTTGATAGAGCACGTGGATGGGTAGTGGCGGCAGTTCGAAGTCAGCCAGAACAATCTCCAGCTCACCGGCAGCCACCTTGCTCGCCACTTGATAAGACAGCACCCGCGTGAACCCCAACCCCAGACTGGCTGCCGTGATGGCAGCCTGATTCGCCGTCACCACCAGTCGCGGTTCAGCCCGCACACTCAGGGTTTCGCCGTCTTCAATGAATGGCCAACTCCTGAGCTGGCCAATGGCCGATGTCGCAATGATCGGCGCCTGAGCCAGTTCCTGTGGATGTCTGGGCCGACCATGGCTGGCCAGAAACTGAGGCGAGGCGCAGATCACCCGCCGCACCTCACCGACGCGGATTGCATGCTGATTGCTGTCGGGTAGCTCGCCGATACGGATGGCCACATCGACGCCCTCCTCGACCACGCTCACCACCCGATCCACCAGCAGCGCGTTAATGCAGACCTCGGGGAACTGCGTCAGGTAGCTGACCATCAGCGGCGTGACAAACAGCTCGCCAAACAAGACCGGTGCGGTGATGGTCAGTTGCCCACGAGGATGGATATGGCTGCCCGCTGCCGAGTCCTCAGCTTCCTGCACCTCGGCGAGAATTCTCCGACAGTCCTCCAGATATCGCTGACCGGCCTCACTCAAATACACGCTGCGCGTCGTACGCGTGAGCAGTTGTGTGCCAATACGTTGCTCCAGCGCCGCCACTGCTCGGGTGACACTGGCCGCCGACAGCCCCAAACGCCGTGCCGCCGCCGAAAAACCCTGGTCCTGGGCGACGGCAGCGAAGACCTGCATTTCCTGGAAGCGGTCCATGGGCATGTCCTCATTTCAGATAGATAAATCACAACCGAAGGCCGGGATGTTAAGCGTGGGCGCCCAACAACATGGCTGGGCACCCGACCATCAACTAAATCAACGGGCTACTGCACTCTAGCGCCTCCACTGTAAAAACGAAGCGTGGCCCCCACAAAGAGCGGACCGGGGATTATTGATAATTAATGAGGGTTATTTTCTTGCGACGGGTGCGACTGTCCGCAATGATCCGGCCCCGCCCGCTGAAGCGGCTAATGCCAGACCGGGAAAAAGCGCCTTTGGCTCCACTCCCCATTCCCTTGCGGCATGGGTTCGTCAGCGGACACTATCCACAGCGGCAGAATTCCAGCCTGAGTAATCAGGCGGAATATTCGACTGCTCCTATACTACAAGCCACCCTGTTACCTATTGAGTTTTAGTAGGTACCTCGTTGAATTTTCCCTACATGAAAGAAGGCGTTAGTTGTTGACGCTGGAACGACGGTCCATCGATCCCGCTTTCAAGATTCACCGGTAGGGAAGAGTGAACTTTAAATGGCTGGCTAACCTGGTGACACCGCAAGGAGTTCGAAAATGTTGCGCACTAACATTTCCGCTAGAGCACTGTCCGGGGGTTTGCTCGATGTACTGATACGCGCCGGGCTGATTACGGTGCTGGTACTGTTCTGCTTCCAGATCTTCCACCCCTTCCTCAACCTCATGCTCTGGGCACTGATTCTGGCGATCACCTTGTATCCACTGCATGCACTGATCAAGCGCAAGGTGGTCAACAAGGACGGTCGCGCTGCCACCCTGATCGTGGTGGTCGCCCTGGCCTTGCTGATGGTGCCGATCTACCTGCTGGGCACCTCGATCAGTGAATCGATCCAGGGCACCCTGGCGATCCTCAAGTCCGATACGCTGCATATTCCGCTACCCAGCGAAAAAATCGCGTCGCTGCCGCTCATTGGCCAGCCGCTCTACGACTACTGGATGCAGGCCGCCACCAACATGAGCAGCGTGCTCATGAAGTTGATGCCCTACATCAAGTCCATCGGCCTGACCTTGTTGGGCAAAATGGCCGACGTTGGTGTGGGTTTTCTGTTGTTCATCGGCGCCCTGATCATTGCCGGCGTGTTCATGGCCTATGGCGAAAACGGCGAAAGAAGCGCCCTGGCCATCACCTCGCGCCTTTCCGGACCGGAGCGCGGCCCACGCATCACCGAGCTCTGCACCGCAACCATCCGCGCGGTGGCCCAGGGCGTGGTAGGCATCGCGTTCATTCAGATGTTGCTGGTCGGTGTGGGTTTCGTGCTCATGGGCGTCCCCGGTGCCGGACTGCTGGCGATGGTTGCGCTGCTGATGGGGATCATGCAATTGCCGGTGCTGCTGGTGACCCTTCCGGTGATCGCTTATGTCTTCGCCACCGAAGGGACGAGCCTGGCCACTGTTGTGTTTGGCATCTATAGCCTTATCGCCGGGATGGCCGACAACGTCCTCAAACCGTTGATGCTTGGCCGCGGCGTCGATGTCCCCATGCCGGTGATTCTGATTGGCGCCCTGGGCGGCATGGTCAGTGGTGGTTTCATTGGTTTGTTCATCGGCCCGGTGGCGCTGGCGGTGGGCTACCAGCTGTTCTGGCAATGGGTCCAGGACCAACCGTCTGCCGAACTAATGAACGAAACACCAGAGATCGAGGCGTTGAACGAGACACCGCAAATCGGGACCATGAACGATCAGCGTCCCCTCTGAGGAGTTTTCGCTTGATGCCACGTCCTGCTCGCATCAGCCGGCTGCTGCTCTGTGGGACCGCCTTTCTGGGGGGCTGCGTGCAACTGGGCCCGGATTTCCAGTCGCCGGCCCAGCCTTGGGTCGATCACTGGAACAGCCCGGCCTTGGAGCTCGCCGGCCAACAACACGCGCAACCTGACAGCCGCCAATGGTGGCGCGTGTTTAACGACCCGGTGCTGGACCACTTGATGGCCGAAGCCGATGCCCACAACCCCGACCTGCAGGTCGCCGGCCTGCGGGTCATGGAGTCGAGAGCGCAATTGGGCATCGCCCTGAGTGGGCGCTACCCACAATTGCAGCAGGCCAGCGCCGACAGCCTGTACCTGAACCGTCGACAGTCGGGCGGTGCCAACCCCCAGGACACGCATTTCTGGCAACACAGTGTCGGCTTCGATATCGGCTGGGAGCTGGATTTCTGGGGGCGTTTCAGCCGTGCCATCGAATCGGCGGACGCATCCTGGTTTGCCGCCCAGGCCAACTATGAAAATGCCTTGGTGC
>RCUN01001049.1_pt1 | contig 10521 bp, 7 predicted proteins | sample 2166181 | NCBI WGS metagenome assembly RCUN01 (sample SAMN09932603, study PRJNA488358) | compost metagenome | feature: garden; material: soil; isolation source: compost soil in crotononitrile-enriched culture | place: Germany: Experimental Botanical Garden Goettingen | collected 2016-01-27 | reverse complement strand
GAAACCATCGACTTCATGACCGCGCGTTGGGCACACCTGCCTTACGAACTGCTGGAAACCGTATCCGGCCGCATCATCAATGAAATCGAAGGCATCTCCCGCGTCACCTACGACGTGTCGAGCAAGCCGCCAGCGACCATTGAGTGGGAATGATCCCGCGCCAGTCTTGAGCGTTTGAAGGCTGGAACGACAAAAGCCGTGTGAAATCCGATTTCACACGGCTTTTTTGTGCGCGGGTTACAGCGGTTTCGACCAGCCGGCCAGCGTCAGGCCCATGTCGTCCAGCGCCTGTAGCAGCGCTTTCATGCTGCCATAGCGTTTTCCGCTTACCGAAGGCCAGCTCGGGCGTTCGATGTAGTAGCGGCCGTTCGCGCTTTCGATGATCGTGCGCACGAGCGCATTGCTGCGGCTGCGATGAACCAGAAAGGTCATGTTGGGTTGCAGTTTCAAGGTGTACATCCCTTGCCGAGACAAGAGTGCTTCGATCTCCGGCATGGTCTGTGCCGTCCATGGTGTTTCGATGCGCAGGCGTAAATCACCTCTGGCCAGCGCGCTGCGGTCAAAAGCGCTGCCACCCAAGGGCAGGATTTTGCCGGGATCAGGTTCGATGCCTGGGGAAATCCCTTCGGCAACGTCTTCAACGCGAATGCCGATGGCTTCCTCCAGTTCACTGACCCCCGCCACCCCCTCAAAGGTGTTGGAGTGGGAGTTGCCCATCAGTGCCACCCATTTATGCGCGCCACGCATCGCCTGGTCGCTGCGAATGATCGAGCGGGCGAAGTAGTTCATCATTTTTTGCCGTGCTGTTTCCTCGATGGCAGGCTCCAGCGACCCGATTTGTTCCATTCCGTTGAGCCGGTAGCTGGCCATGCAATCAATCGCCTGCACGCGGATCTTGAAATTGCGGGCCTGCTTGACCAGTTGCAGAAAGGTATCGCGACCCAGCGGGTCGGTCATGTTGCCGACATCGAGTGCATCGAGATAATTCTCCAGGTCTTTATCCATCGCGCCTGTTTCGAAAAACGCGTCCAGGGCCGTCTGATGGAAGTCAGTCAGCAGATGTTCCATGTACAGCGTCTTCACGTTTCTATTGGCCAACAGCTCCATGTTTTCGATCAGCCACTGTTTGCTGCCAATGGCGTCATGGCTTTCACCGATGATCAGGCCTCGGGCATGCTCGAAAATTTTCTCGATGATCTCTTCGGCACTGGCGTCAGGATTGAAGGCCGGAATCGGCGGGCGCCCGGGTAATTGCAGTTCGGCGTAAAAGCGTAAAGCGTCGCGATACAGGCGTTTCCTGATCTTCTTGAAATCCCGGTAAGCGTCGTGCTCGTTGAGGCTGTCATAGACGTCTCGCAACGAATCGTCGTCCTGGCCGATCGCACCTTCCTTCAACTCGGCCTTCAAGTTCTCGGGTATGTCGTACTCCGAGGCGGGCAGGTGCAACGGCGGAGTCTTGCCACCGCCGGCGAGTCCGCCGCGCGGCAGCGTTTCCCATTCACCTTCAGCGTTGAGACGCACGGGAATCGAGTCGGAGAAGCCGTGGGGATTTTCCGGGTCGATGATCGCCCAATGCCCGCCGCCGTCAATGTCGGCCTCCCAGCGAACGTAGTACGCAGTATGGTCCAGCAGGATGGCGGTGGAAGGGTTCGAGTTGAGTCGATAGATGCCCTGGAATTTTCCCGGTTCATCGCCAAATGTTTCACCTTCAAGCAACTCATTGGCTTGCCAATTGGCCGGGATGGTCGGTCGCTGGCTTGCCTGCGCAAGGTCTGGAAGTGCCGGCCAGCCCATTGGTTGCATGCCTCTGGCGATGAGGGCCTGTTTCAGTTCTTCGAGGTTATCCACCGTCATGGAGTCGTAGGCTGGCCCGAGCGGAGTATCCAGATTGATCCTTCCTCCGGGCGTCGAGCGGATGACACTGTCGGCCATTCGCAGATCGGCGTTGCGATACACCACCAGCACGCTGCTCCGGTAGCGCTGAAAGGTGAACATGCCCGGCTCAGGTAACAGCGCTCGCAGGTCTTGTGGTGTTCTGTAAGCCCACGGGGTTTCCATTTGCACACGCCAATCGCCTTTGATCAGCGCCTGGATGCTGTCGGGGTCGGTCATACCTGTTGCTTCATAAACTGGGGAGTCCGGATAGTCTGCAAACTCCACCGCCAACCCGGGATCGGAGCTGATAGGGAGTGCGCTTCCTGGGGCTACGTCATCCATACGTACACTCAGAGCATTGGTCTGGTCGCCGATGCCTCGGTAGCCTCTGAATGCCGTCATGTTTTCTTGATTGACCAAGGCAACCCATTTGGCCGACCCCTTCAATTCCTCATTGAAGTTGATCACCTCACTGGCAAAAAAACTTCGTGCCATCTGGTTATGCGGTTCCGGGTCGAACGGGTCATCATTGACGTTGTAGGTTGTAGACATGTCGATGGCCTGCACCCGCACGCGCTGGGCATTGGCCGCTTTCACCAGCTCCATGAGGTTGAATTTGCCGTCTGGATCGTTGCCGGCCCTCAAATCAAGTTTCTTCAGGTAGTTTCCCAGTTCTTCGGACATTTCTCCGGTGCGTGCAAAGCTGTCCAGGTCGAGCTGATTGACGTTTGCGAGCAGCTCTTGCACGTATAGCGTCTTCACTCCGCGCCGAGCCAGTTCGGGCATGTTTTTGATCAGGAATTGTTTACTGCCGACACAGCCGCGGCTCTCGCCGAAGATCAGCCCCGGCTTGTTTGTGAATGCAGTTTCGAACAATTCTGCCGGAGCTTCGATCAGTTCGGTAGAAGGTCTCGGGAGAGCAGGCACCGGTGGATGAAGTTCGTAGTACGCGCTCGCATCGCTGATCAGGATTCTGCGAGGTTCATCCTGAGCCAGGTCGAACTCGCTCACAGACGCGGTTCCCCCTGATTCGGTCGCAAACAGGGTGCGTACCTCGGGTCCACCGAGTGCCCAATCCCTCATTTCCGGGTCATCAAGCCCCGGTACATGAATGCCTTGCGATCGTGCCCACTCTTCGACGACGGGCGCGCTCGTTGCGCTCGCATCAACAACTGACGGCACGTCCATGCCGCCCTGCAAGCCCAGGCGAGGAATGACTTCCCACTTGCCTTCGGCGCTCAATCGCACGGGAATCGAACCCGTAAAGGCGTTGGGGTTGGCCGGGTCGATGATTGCCCAGTTCCCACGGCCGTTGAGGTCGCTTTCGTAGCGCACGAAATATGCGCTGTCGTTGAGCGTGATCGCCGTCGAAGGGTTTGAGGCGAGTTGGTGAATACCCCGGAATTTACCGGGCTCACGAACCAGCGAGTCGTCACTCAGCGATTGTTCGATTTTGAAGTTGTCCGGCACGGATGACGTACTGTCTTTGGGTAGGCCGGATGCGATCGGTGTTTCCTCAACAGTTTCGTGGGGCGTCGCTCCGGTCCCTTCGCCCGATTGCGTCGACTCAATCAGATCGGCCATCTCCTTGGCTTCGGCCGCTTCAATCTGCGGGCCAACTTCCTCCAGCGATCCCGGACCCTTGAGGACGAGAAGGTTGAACAGCAAATCGATGCCGCTAAGAACGGCACCCAGAATTCCGGCTTTGCGTTCTGCGGCGGTTTTGGCGTTCACCGCCTGATCAATGTTCAGACCAATACTGGCGATGCTGGCGCCGATCACGGGTAGTGCGACCGGCCAGCCGACAACCGCCATCGGGCCGAAGACTTTCACACCGGCGCTGAGGTAACCGAGCCAGAGTTTTTTGCGCAGATCGCCATTGGACGTCAGCGAGAGCTCGGCCTCGGCGAACATCGCATCCTTGGTTGAGTCGCGCAGCCAGCTGAAGGCGTCACCGGTGATGACCTGGTTTTTCTGGTTGATCAGGTGATGGTCGTACTTGCTCCAGGTGCTGACCAGGCGATTCAGGAGGACGGCGAAGTTCTCGTCGATTTCTTGCCGGTCGGCCTGGGAGAAATGCGTCATGAACGGTCGACGCCGTTCTGTCTTGTTCATTTGCAACAACATCCAGAAGTGCATGTCCGTCGCGGTTTCCAGCACTTTGAACGCTTCGACTTCACCGGGTAGGTAGACAATTTGCCGGCCTTTGGGGGCGACAAAGCGAAGCGCGCTGATGGCGACGTAACCTGCGACATCGAGGGTGCGAACGCTGCCGGTGCAGGGGTGCTGCGATTGCAGCATTTGCAGGCTGACAGGCCAGGTGAGCGAGCCGATCGCGGCTTGGGTAAGGAACAGGAAATCCTCATCACTCAACAGCCGCTTGTCCCGCGCCTGCACGGCCTTGATGAGGAAGTTGCACTTGGCCAACGTGCGGAAATCGCTGCCGGACTTGTCCCAGAAGTGCGTCAGCCGCTCGTTGTAAAGGGAACTGAAATCGATGCTCCAGAAGTACTTCAGCACCTCGTTGCCATGCAGGCGCACTTCGTTGGTTTCATTGTAGGTATCGGCGTGGGGGCCAACGGTATAGAAACCGCCATACACGTCGAGCAAATCGGCGTTGTCCTGGTCGGCGACACGAAAGCGGTGGATCACCAATTGCGTCAGGGTCATGGTGGAGGTTGGCGTGGCGTGGACATGTTCCCAGCCGGTAAAGGCTTTCGAGCTGCTTTGCGCGGCGTCGAAGCGGTGGAAGTAGATCTTGTCGGGATCCAGTCCGGTGATGGCGTACTTCTTGAGCAAATCTGCGGCGACCTCGTGAGCGGTGTCTTGCAGGCTGGGGCAGGTCTGAATGATGGTGGTGGCAATCGCCTTGAGTGCGGCCTTATCGGCAGCGTTGGGTAGCGGGCGGGTTTCTGTCGAGTCCATTGCACTCTCTTTCCTTGAGAATTCGAATGTCGAGCATGCTTCGCTCGTTAAATCGAAGTGCACTACATAGTTATGCTTTTTCTCGGTCGAAATCGTGTAGGGCCCAGGGCCAACTGCGTCCATCCGCCGCGCTGCCCTTACTGTTTCGCAGTTGCAGGTGTATCGTATTCGCCTTTTTCAGGCCTTCGTGTCTGTCGCTGATTCGTGAGGTAGTTGAGTTCATGTCCTTTACCCGTCGCCAAATTCTCGGTGGCCTGGCCGGTCTTGTTGTCGTGGGTGTCGGCGCGGGTGGCGCGTCGCGATACTGGCTGGGCAAGCGGGCCGACGCCGAAGCGGGCCACGACTATGAGCTGATCGCGGCGCCGCTGGATGTCGAGCTGGTGGTGGGGCACAAGACCCCGGCCTGGGCGTTCGGCCCATCGGCGCCGGGCACCGAGTTGCGGGTGCGCCAGGGCGAATGGCTGCGGGTGCGTTTCATCAACCACCTGCCGGTCGCCACGACCATTCACTGGCACGGCATTCGTTTGCCGCTGGAAATGGATGGCGTGCCTTACGTGTCGCAACTTCCGGTGCTGCCGGGGGAATATTTCGACTACAAATTCCGTGTGCCGGACGCCGGCAGCTACTGGTATCACCCACATGTGAACAGCAGCGAGGAACTAGGTCGTGGCCTCGTCGGACCGTTGATTGTCGAAGAACGCGAACCAACCGGTTTCAAATACGAAAAGACCCTGAGCCTGAAAAACTGGCACATCGATGAACAGGGTAGCTTCGTCGAATTCAGCATTCCCCGTGAAGCGGCCCGTGGTGGCACGGCGGGGCGCCTGTCGACCATCAACGGAGTGCCGCTGCCGGTCATCGACCTGCCTGCCGGGCAGATCACTCGGGTACGGCTGCTGAACCTCGACAACACCCTGACCTATCGTCTGAACATTCCCGGTGTCGAGGCGCAGATCTATGCGCTGGACGGCAACCCGGTAGAACCGCGCCCGATGGGCAAGGAATACTGGCTCGGCCCCGGCATGCGCATTTGCCTGGCGATCAAGGCCCCGGCGGCCGGTGAAGAGTTGTCCTTGCGCAACGGTCCGGTACGCCTGGGGACGTTCCGTTCGGTGGCCAATACCGATGCGCCAAACGAATGGCCACCCGCGCTGCCCGCCAACCCGGTGGCCGAACCGGACCTGGCCAACGCCGAGAAACTCAACTTCAATTTCGAATGGGTCGGCTCGGTGTCGGTCAATGTCGAAAACGGCAAGCCGCCCAGCCTGTGGCAGATCAACGGCAAGGCCTGGGACATCACCGACAAGACCTGCGCCGACCGCCCGATTGCCAAGCTCGAAAAGGGCAAGAGCTACATTTTCGAATTGAAGAACATGACTCAGTATCAACACCCGATTCACCTGCACGGCATGAGCTTCAAGGTCATTGCCTCGAATCGGCACAAAGTCATTCCGTATTTCACCGACACCTATCTGCTGGGCAAGAACGAGCGCGCGCAAGTGGCGCTGGTGGCGGATAACCCCGGGGTCTGGATGTTCCACTGCCATGTGATCGATCACATGGAAACCGGCCTGATGGCCGCTATCGAGGTGGCGTGATGCGTCAGATTCGTCCCGCCGCGATCATCGACCGCAGCCGTGACCAAGACTTCATGCGTGAAGCGCTGGCACTGGCGGCCCAAGGCGCGGCCCTCGGCGAAGTGCCGGTGGGCGCGGTGCTGGTGCAGGACGGTGAAATCATCGGTCGCGGCTTCAATTGCCCGATCAGCGGCAACGACCCGAGCGCCCATGCCGAGATGGTCGCCATCCGCGCCGCCGCCCAGGCCGTCAGCAACTATCGTCTGACGGGCAGTACGCTGTACGTCACGCTGGAGCCGTGCAGCATGTGCGCCGGGCTGATCGTGCATTCGCGGATCGCGCGCGTGGTGTATGGCGCGCTGGAGCCGAAAGCGGGGATTGTGCAGAGCCAGGGACAGTTTTTTACCCAGGGCTTTTTGAATCACCGGGTGTTGTATGAGGGTGGGGTGTTGGCGGAGGAGTGTGGGGCTGTTCTGAGCGAGTTCTTCAAGGCCCGGCGCGCCAAAGCATCAGACTAAAAAAACAACACCAAACCCTGTGGGAGCTGGCTTGCCAGCGATGGCATCGGCACATCAAACATTGATGCCGACTGAACCACCGCTATCGCTGGCAAGCCAGCTCCCACAGGTTTTTGCTGTGTTCGGAAAAGATGGGTTACTTCTTCGCGACGATAACAGCCCGCATCGGCGCCGGTAGCCCTTCAATCGTCTTGCTGTGATCCTCGGGATCAAGGAAGTCACTCAGCGACTGATACTTCATCCACTCCGTCCCGCGCTGTTCCTCGACGGTGGTTGTGCTCACATCCACACACTTCACGTCCGTGAAACCGGCACGCCGCAACCACAATTCCAGCGCTGGCACCGATGGCAGGAACCACACGTTACGCATCTGCGCGTAACGGTCTTCCGGCACCAGCACCTGATGCTTGTCACCTTCAACCACCAGGGTTTCCAGCACCAGTTCACCGCCCTTGACCAGGCAATCCTTCAGCGCCAGTAAATGCTCGATCGGCGAGCGACGGTGGTAGAACACGCCCATGGAGAACACCGTGTCGAAACCTTCGAGTTCCGGCGGCAGGTCTTCGAAGGGGAAGGGCAGGTGCCAGGCATTCGGCTCGGACAGGTAACGTTGCACCGCCTGGAACTGGCAGAAGAACAGCCAGTTCGGGTCGACACCGATCACGCTGTCGGCACCGGCGCCGAGCATGCGCCACATGTAATAGCCGTTGCCGCAGCCGACATCGAGGATGCGCTTGCCCGCAAGGTCCAGATGCGGGGCGACCCGCGACCACTTCCAGTCCGAGCGCCATTCGGTGTCGACGTGCACGCCGAACAGGTCGAACGGCCCTTTGCGCCATGGCGACAGGCCCATCAGCGCGGTGCGCATTTGCGCGCGGGTCTCGTCGCTGCAATCGGTATCGAGCTTCAAGCCATTGAGCAAATCGACTTCACTCGGCTGGATCTTCGGCAGGGCGTCCAGCGCGCTTTGCCAGCGTTCCAGGTCGCCGTGGCCCTTTTCCATTTTCTTGTCGAGTTGCGCTTGCAGGGTGTTGGCCCATTCGGCCAGCGGCGTGCCGGCCAGACGGCGGGCGAGGGGAGACAGATCAATCATGGCAAGGCAATCAACGAGGCAAAGTTAAGACACTGGAACCACGGCACGACTTTCGAGAACCCGGCGGCCAGCAGGCGTTCGCGGTGTTCTTCGAGGCTGTCGGGCTTCATGACGTTTTCGATGGCGCTGCGCTTCTGGGCGATTTCCAGTTCGCTGTAGCCGTTGGCGCGTTTGAAGGCGATATGCAGGTCGGTGAGCAACGCGTGTTCCTGCTCGTCTTCGAAACGCAGTTTTTCCGAGAGGATCAGGGCGCCGCCGGGCAACAGCGACTGACGGATGCGCGACAGCAATGCCGTGCGTTGGTCCCGGGCGATGAATTGCAGGGTGAAGTTCAGCGCCACCACCGAGGCCGGCTGGAACTCCAGCGCCAGGATGTCGCCTTCGATCACCTCCACCGGCAGCAACTCCTGGAACATCGAGTCCTGACCGTTGAGGTACTCGCGGCAGCGTTCGACCATCGCCGCCGAGTTATCCACAGCGATGACGCGGCAACCGTCGGTGCGCACGTGGCGGCGCAGGGCCTGGGTCACGGCACCCAGCGACGAGCCCAGGTCGTAGAGCACGCTGCCCGGTTGGGCGAACTGCGCGGCGAGCACGCCGAGGTTTTCGACAATGGTCGGATAGCCCGGCACCGAGCGCTTGATCATGTCCGGGAACACCCGCACCACGTCCTCGTTGAAGGCGAAGTCAGGCACCTGGGCCAAAGGCTGGGCGAAAAGGCGATCGGGTTCTTTGCTCACGGCGGTTCCAGCGGTGTAGGTGGAAAAGGCCGGCATTTTAGCCAAGTTGGCGCGGGGATGCGCGGGTTGTCTGATAAAGCGGGTGGGTTGATGCAGTTCGAAAGCCGAGAGTGCTCTTGTGGCGAGGGGGCTTGCCCCCGTTGGACTGCGAAGCAGTCCCAAAACCATGCAACCGGGTAATCACAGATACACCCGACTAACAGGGTTTACGACGGCTGCGCCGCCCAACGGGAGCAAGCTCCCTCGCCACAGGGTTCAGCGTGATCTTTGGGTGAACGCCGATGCCGTGATACCCCACTGCCCCAGCCAATAGCTGAGGATGATCACATAGGGCGCCGCATCGAACGGCACCACAAAACGGCTGATGCCAATCACACTGTCCGAAAACACAAAGGCCACCGCACCACCGGCAGCCAGCAAGGCCGAACGCTTGGGCACATCACTGCCAAGCCGCGCCAGCGCGCGCCAGAGCATGGTGCTGATCGCCAGGCCGTAGACGATCACCGGAATCAGTAGTGGCCCCAGTCCATGAGAAATCAGAATCCCCAACAGCACCGCACCCACGCCGAGGGCGATGATCAGGGGTAAAAGAGCCAGGCGCCGGCAATCGCTCAAGTAGGCTTTCAGATACGCCAGGTGGGCGACCAGAAATGCGCCGAGGCCGAACACGAACAAATCCCCCGGCCACGCCAGCAACACGTCGCCGAGCAAGGAGAAAATCAGGCCCAGGCTGATCCAGCGCCGGTACTCGCCGGGTGGTGCGTCGTGCAGCCAGCCGAGCAGGGCCAGTACCGGCAGCGGCTTGACCAGCAGGCACAGCAGCGAGGCATGCACGCTCAGGCCATAAAGGAAGGTCACTGCGCCCATCAGCGCCAGAATCAGCCAGCCCACGGTCAGTTGACCGAGATCGCGCAGTCGAACGAATCCACCGGCAGCACTTCCGGCGCCCATGGCTGTTGCGAGGTCAGGCGCAAGCGTCCGGTGCCGGGCGCGAAAGCCTGAAAGCGCCAGGTCGAGACTCCGGCCGCGCCGACGATGCCGGCATCTTCCGGATTTCGATAAACCTCTGGGCCCAGGGCGTGCAACACACCGCCGGCCGAATCCTGGATCGCCCAGCGATAACCCGTGGTCGGATTGCTCGGCAGGGTCAGGATCAGGTTTTGTCCGTTGCTGAGCTGCACCGGGCATTCGCTCTGTTTTTCCACAGTCACGTTTTGCGCAGGTTGCGTGGCGCACGCGGCCAGCAAGGCGAGGGCGAGGGGGACAAACAGGCGAGTGGGGGACATGAGATCAGTGGCTCCGGCGTTGGCGACGAACGGCGAGCATAACTGAAGATGAGACAAAGTGTGACAGTCAGCCTGGACGGTGGTGTCAGGACTGACGCTTTCGCGGGCAAGCCCGCTCCCACAGGGATTGAGGGTGCACACAAGTTTTGTGACCGACTCAATTTCCTGTGGGAGCGGGCTTGCCCGCGAAGACGGCAGTACAGGCGCTACAAGAGCATCAGAACAACACCTTGGCCACATCCGCAAAGCGCTTGGCAAAGTGCACGGTAATGCCCTCCTTCAGGTACTCCGGCAGTTCTTCGAAATTACCCCGGTTGGCCTCCGGCAGGATCAGCTCGAAAATTTTCTGCCGCCGCGCTGCAATCACCTTCTCGCGCACCCCGCCAATCGGCAGTACATGCCCGGTCAACGTCAGTTCGCCAGTCATGGCCACGCCTTTTTTCGGTGGCTGGTTGCGTGCCAGCGACAGCAGGGCGCTGGCCATGGTCACGCCGGCGCTCGGGCCGT
>RCUN01001045.1_pt1 | contig 10531 bp, 12 predicted proteins | sample 2166181 | NCBI WGS metagenome assembly RCUN01 (sample SAMN09932603, study PRJNA488358) | compost metagenome | feature: garden; material: soil; isolation source: compost soil in crotononitrile-enriched culture | place: Germany: Experimental Botanical Garden Goettingen | collected 2016-01-27 | reverse complement strand
CGGCCGGGTCTTCCAGCTGTTCGCAGACGGCGACCTTGAAGCCCTGACGGATCAGTCGCGCCAGATAGCCGTCCATGGCGTGGACCGGCACCCCGGCCATGGGAATGTCCTCGCCCTGATGCTTGCCCCGCTTGGTCAGGGCGATGCCGAGCGCGGCGGCCGCCTTCTGCGCGTCCTCGAAGAACAGCTCGTAGAAGTCGCCCATGCGGAAGAACAGCATGGCGTCCGGCTGCCCGGCCTTGACGGCCAGATACTGGGCCATGACCGGCGTGGTTCCGGCGTCCGGCTTGAGGTCGGCTTTGGGCGGGTGGGAAAGCGGCGCGTTCATCTGGCCCGCAGGGTGGCGGATCAGGGCGGCGGCCTCAAGCGCGGGCGTCGCCGTTCATGCACAGGGGCGCGGTTGCCCTCATGCGGCCTGTGGATAGGCGGGCTCGTCAGGCCGCGTGGACCAGGCGCAGGCGCGGGCGCGAGGCCAGGGCGGCGGGGGTCTCGTCCAGGGCCAGGGCGTCCCAGTCGATGTCGGGGGTCGGCGCGTGCGAGGCGGCGATGATGGCGCGCAGCTCGGCCGAGGAGGCCACGCTGGCGATCACCGAGGCCACCCCCGGCAGGGTCAGGGCGTAGGCCAGCGCCGCCTGCATCGGATCGACGCGCGCCTCGGCCAGGCGGCGGCGCGTGCGCGACAGGGCCATGCCGTGGGCGGCCAGTTCCGGCGGCAGGCTCTCGCGGTTGGCGAACAGCAGCCCTTGGGCGAAGACCGAGGCCAGATGCACCTCGACCCCCTGCCCGGCCAGATCGGCGATGACGCCGGTGCGCGCGGCGCGCTGGTCCAGGATGTTGCAGGTCAGTTGCACCACGTCCGGCTGAAAGCGCCGCGCCAAAAGGCCGGGCCCGTCCTCGACCGTGGCGATGAAGCCGACCTTGCGGAAGACGCCGCGCGCCTTGAGCGCTTGCAGCCGATCCCACAAGGCGCGGCCCTCGGCGCCGGCCAGATCGGCGGCGCTCTGCACCAGGACGGCGTCGCCACGCGGCAGGCCCATGCGCTCCAGCGAGCGGCGGGCGCGCGCCTCGACCCGGTCCAGGCCGTCGGCCAGGGGCACGGTGCGCACGGTGACGCGGAAGGGCGAGGGGAAGGGCCAGGCCTGGCCCAGCATGCGCTCGACGTCGCCTTCGGGTCGGGTGGCGACCAGGCTGATCCCGGCGTCGCCGGCGGTCTGGAGCAGATGGCGCGTGGCCTCCTCCCGCTGGCCGGGGGGCAGCGGTCGGGTCCGTTCAGGCTCGGTCGCCACGGCGATGGCGAGCCTGTCGGCCGGAGAGGGCGGAACGGCGAATCTCACAACGCCGATCATCGACGCCAAAGCTTAAGGGAGATTGACCGAAATCAATGCGGTTGGTGAATGAAGAAGCTTAATCCGCATCCGGCTGATTGTCGGGATGGGCGGCGATGAAGGCCGGATGGACCTCGGCCCGGGCCTCAATCTCCAGCAGGCGCGGGAAGGCCGCCAGATCGACGTGGAAACGCCGCGCCGAATAGAGCTGGGGGATCAGATAGCAGTCGGCCAACGTCGGGCTCGCGCCGAAGCACCAGCCGTCGCCGTGGCGCACGACCAGAGCCTCCAGCGCCTGGAAGCCGTCGACGATCCAACGCTGGGCCCAGCCGTCGACCCCGGCCTGATCGGCCCCCAGGGCGCGCACCGCCTTGAGCACCCGCAGATTGTTGAGCGGATGGATGTCGCAGCCGATCACGGCGGCCATGGCCCGCACCTGGGCGCGGCCCGCCGCGTCGGGCGGCAGCAGGGCCGGCGCGGGACGGGTCTCCTCCAGCCACTCCAGGATGGCCGGGCTCTGGGTCAGGACCAGACCGTCCCCGGTCTCCAGCGCCGGGACCAAGCCCTGGGGGTTGAGCCTCAAATAATCTTCCGACTTCTGCGCCCCGGCGCGCAGGTCCAGCGGCGCCGTCTCATAGGTCAGGCCCTTGAGGTTGAGGGCGATGCGGGTGCGATAGCTGGTGCCCGAGCGCCAATAGCCGTGCAGGATCATGACGTCACCGTAAAGCGCAGCGGCGGCAGGCCCTCGATCGTCGCCTCGACCCGGTCGCCGGGGTTGAGCGGGCCGACGCCCTCGGGCGTGCCGGTGAAGATCAGGTCGCCGGTCTTGAGGGTCCACAGGGCGGCCGCCTGGGCCAGGACGCCCTCGACGTCCCAGATCATGTCCGACAGCCGGCCGGACTGGCGGACCTCGCCGTTGACCTTCAATTCGATGGCCGCGTCCGGCGCGGGCGGGGTCAGGCTCAGGGCGCCGCAGGGGGCCGACTGGTCGAAGGCCTTGCCCGCCTCCCACGGCCGGCCCTTGGCCTTGGCCTCCGCTTGCAGGTCGCGCCGCGTCAGATCGACGCCCACGGCCCAGCCGACGGGCCGCGCGTCCGGGCCCAGGGCCACGACCAGCTCGACCTCGTGATGCAGGTTCGCCGTCGCGGGCGGATAGGCGGGATCGGCGCCGTCGACGACCAGGCCGTCGGCGGGCTTGGAGAAGAAGAAGGGCGCCGGCTTGTCGGGATCGGCCCCCATTTCGCGGGCGTGGGCGGCGTAGTTCTGGCCCACGCACAGCACGCGCCGCACCGGCAGGCGCCGGGCGTCGCCGTCGATCGGCAGGGAAGGCGTCGGGGCGGGCGGAAACAGCCATTCGGTCATGGCGACCGTTCTAGGGCCAAGGCCTGTGACGCGCCAGAGGCGGCCGACGACGACAGGCGTCGCAGGAACCTTGATCGCCGGTGTGGCGTTCCGGCCTGGGCTTCTCTATTTAATCGTCAAGCTTACACAAGGAGCGGAGCGCGCATCATGGCCACGTCCAAGGCTCGGGAAGACATCAAGAACGACCTCAAGACCCTCAAGGAGGACCTCAAGGCCGGCGCCCGCGAGGAAACCCAGCGCCTGAAGGAAAAGGCGTCGGAGGCCGAGGCCCGCCTGCGCGAACAGGGCGACGAGCTGCGCGAGAAGGCGCGCGGCTATTACGATACGGCCCGGGTGCGCGGCCGCGAGTATTACGACGACGCCGCCGAACGGTTCGACGAGGCCCAGCGCTACGTCGTCGAACGGGTGCAGGAGCGCCCGATCCAGTCCACCGCCATTGCGCTCGGCGTCGGCGTCGTCCTGGGTCTGCTGCTGGCCGGGCGTCGCCGCTGATGCTGGGACGGGGGCTGATCAACCGCGCGGTCGCGACCTTGGTGGCGGCCGGCGCGGGTTTCGTGGCCATGGTCGCCCTCGGGGCCACGGTCTATTATCTGCTGCTTCTGGTGGTGCCGCCCCTGATCGGGGCCGCTCTGACCGCCCTGCTGTTCGCCCTGATCGCCGCCGTCGTCGCCCTGGTCTTCGTGCGACGCGCGCACGGCGATGAGGAGGAAGAGCAGGAGCCGGAAGGCTTGGCCGGCCGCGCCCTGCATCTGTTCCAGCAGCGTCCGATTCTGGGCGCCGCCGCCGCCCTGGCCGGGGGCTTCATCTTTCTGCGCAATCCGGCCCTGGCCACCATGGTGGCGGCGGCCTTCACCGAAAAGAGCCGCGTCCGCCGTCGACGCTAGAGGGAACGGCCAAGCCTCGGGGGCGTTGATCAGGGCAAGCGGCGTTGTCGACGGGAGGGGTCGAAAGCCCGCTCCCGTCAACAGCTACCGGAGGGTTCGCCTATGCTTCGCTGGGCCATCATTTTCTTCATCATCGCCCTGGTCGCGGCCGTGCTCGGCTTCGGCGGCATCTCGGGCATGTCGTTCGAGATCGCCAAATTCATCGCCATCATCGCCGTCATCCTGTTCGTCGTCTCCCTGTTGGTCGGCGGGCTGAGGGGACGCGGCGGACCGCGCATCTAGCGGTCGTCGGACGCTGAACGATTCCAGGGCCGCGACGTCGTCGCGGCCCTTTTTCGCGGCGGGATGACATCAGAACGACCTCAGGCGCCCCGGCGGCGCGGCAGGCGCCAGGTCTGATGATCGGCGAAACCGCGCCCGTCCCAGGCCACGGCCGAGACCGTCACCTCCTCGGCGTCCCACTCGATGCGGTTGAAGCTGGGCGGCGCCCCGCGCTCGCGGTGCGACAGCGTGCCGCAGCCGACCGCATAGGAGCAATGGTCCGCCAGGCGGATCGGCAGGGCGAAGGGCACGTGGACGTGGCCGCTGACCACCAAGTCGACGCCCGCGTCGGCGAAGATCTGGGCGGCGGCCGCCCCGCGCTTGACCTCGCCGGTCATCGGGGCGCCGATCATCTCGATCAGGGGATGGTGGCAGGCCAGGATGCGCAGCGCCCCGTCCGGGGCCTGGCGCAACGCCTCGGCCGCGCGCCGCGTCTGATCCAGGTCGATGACCCCCTTGGACCAGTTGGGCCGCGCCTGCCAGCCGCGCGCCGTGGTCACCCCGCGCACCATCAGGGCCTCGTGGCGAAACTCATGGTCGTGAGCCGGGTGGCCGGTCGCCTGCTCGAAGGCGCGCCACGGCCAGAACAGCCGCGCCATCACGTCCCAGTAGGGCACGTCGTGGTTGCCGACGGTGACGAAGACCGGCGCCGGCAGCGCCTTCAGCCAGGCCGCAGCGGCGGCGAATTCGGCGGGCAGGCCGCGCTGGGTGATGTCGCCGGTGACCAGGATCAGGTCGGCCGCGGCGGCGCGGGCGTAATCCAGCGCCGCCGCCGTCGCGTGAACATGCTCGCAGCCGAAATGCACGTCCGAGAACTGCAGGACGCGCCCCACTAGAGACTGTCCGTCCCCGCCGGCGGCCGGGGCGCCAGGGCGATGAAGGCGCGCGGCAGGAAGCTGACCCGGGCCTCGCGCCCCAGCAACAGGGGCTCGCCGTCGATCACCGCCGGAATGCGCGAGCGCGCCTCCACCACGACGCGGCGCGCGGGCCGCGTGGTCACCGTGGGATCGTGGCGCCAGTCGTCGAACAGGGCGTGCGCCGCCAGACGGAAGGCCTGGGCCGCGTCCGTGGTGTTCATGGCCGCCGCCTCCAGCCCGTCGCGCTTGTCCATCGCCTTGGAGATCAGCGGGCTGATCAGGACCAGGGCCTCGGCCCGCTCGCGTCCCGCTCCGTCCAGGCTGTAGCGCACCCGGCCGGTGAAGGCCTTCTTCAGCGCGCGCCGGGCATAGGTCCAGGCCATCTTCAGCTTGCCCTCGCGAATGGCCTCGCGCGCCGGGGCCCACAGGGCGGGCGAGCCCAGGATGGCGGCGCAATAGAAGGCCTCGCCCTCGACCTCGCCGCCGGCGACCGGCTGGGGCGTCCCTTCCTCGAGCGCCAGCCGCAGGGCCGCCTTCCAGTCCGCCGTGCCGTAGAGCGCCCGAGGCAGCATATTCATGGTGCCGCCGGGCAGGGGGGCGATCAGCGGGCCTTCAGCCCCCGCCCGGGCGGCGACCGAACGCGCCGTGCCGTCGCCCGCCAGGATGAAGAGGGCGTCCGGCCGCGCCGCCAGGGCCTCGCCGATCTGCTCGGCCATGCGCGCGCCCTCCAGCACCACCACCTCGGCCTCGCACGGATAGACCGCCAGGATGGCCGCCGCCTCGTCGGCGGCCTGGGGGCCGACCCCGCCCGACAGAGGATTGACCAGGATGATCACCCGCTCCAGCCGGGCCTCGCGCGTCAGAGGCCGCGTGGCCTCGACGACGTCGTCGTCCTGCGGCGAGACCGGGGCGTTCGGGACAGGCGAACTGGGGGCAGGCGAACTGGAGGCGTCGGGGGCGTCGATCATGGGCGGCGAACGTCTGCGCGCGCGGGCAGTTCCTTCCCACGGCGACGCTTGGAAAATAATGCGAAGCTTGCCGCCCGCGCCCCGGAACCGCCGTCTTCCGCTGGCGTTATCGCATTTCAGGGGAGCCCTTAGGGATGAAGGACAGATCCATGAACAAGGCGATCATCGCCATCGCCGGCGCCGGACTTCTGGCGACCGCCTGCGCCAGCGACCCGTATTACGGCGGCGGCTACGGTTCTAACGAGGCCGTGCGCCAGGGCGCCATCGGCGCCGGCATCGGCGCGGTGGCCGGCGCCGTCATCGGCAACAACGTCGGCGGCGGCAACGCGGCCACCGGGGCCGCCATCGGCGCCCTGGCCGGCGGCGCGGCCGGGGCTATCCGCGGCTCAAACCAGGATCGCAGAAACCAGCAGCGCTATCGCGACAGCCAAGGCCGCTACTACTACTGCTACGATAACCGCCAGACCGAGTGCTACTGGGAAAACGGCCAACGCCGTTACTGATCCCGATCCGCTCTGGCGCCCGAGATTGTCTCGGGGCCGTCTAGGGGCGGCTCGCGCAAGCGGGCCGCCCCTTTTTGCGGCCGACAGGGCCCCGCCGGGGGCGGGCCGGCTGCGGCGCGCCGTCGCGGGCGCTTGGCCCGGCGCGGCATAGCCGTCTAAGGTCGCCGCCGTTTCGTCGTCTGCTAGGCGCCCGCCCTTGCCTTATCTGTCCCGTCTCCTGTCCCGACTGGCGCCGGCGCTCCTGTCCGCGGCCCTGCTCGCGCTCGGCGCGTCCGCGACGGCGGCGCCGACGTCCTCGCCGTCTCTGGCCGAGGCCTTGGCCGCCGGCGCCGCGCCCGCCGCGGCCAAGTCTGTCGTCCCTGGACCGCGCCGCAGCGAGCGGATCGAGGCCGAGCTGGTCCCCATGAGCGCCTGGGCCGCGCCCGGCTCGACCGCCGTGGTGGCGGTGCGCCAGAAGATCCAGCCCGGCTGGCACACCTACTGGCGCAATCCCGGCGATTCCGGCGGCCCCACCACCCTGGACTGGACCCTGCCGGCCGGGGTCTCGGCCGGCGACATCGTCTGGCCCCTGCCCGAACGGCAGCGGCTGCAGAGCCTGATGAACTACGGCTACAGCGACGAAGTCTTCCTGCCCGTGCCGATCGAGGTCCCCGCCTCGGCCCGCCCCGGCCAGACCTTGCGGCTGACGGCCGACGCCCTGTTCATGGTCTGCAGCGACCAGATGTGCGTGCCCGACGAACTGACGCTCAGCCTCGACCTCAAGGTCCAGGACGGCGCCGCCCCGCTGGATCCTCGCCACGGCGCCGCGATCCAGGCCGTGGTGCAGGCCGCGCCGCAGCTCGCCGGGATCGAGGCGCGCATCGCCTTGGCCGACGACCGCCTGAGCCTGACCGCCAGCGGCGGCCCCTTGACGGACGCCGCGCCGAAATGGGCCTATTTCTTCCCCTTCGAGGGCGGCGTTATCGACCACGCCGCGCCCCAGACCGGCGCGCGCGGGCCGCAGGGCCTCAGCCTGTCGATCCCGGCGGGACGCGGCCTCAAGGCCAGGGGGCTGACCGGGCCGGTCGGCGGCGTCCTGGCCACCGACCTCGGCGCCTGGGAGATCGTCGCCGAGCCCGGCGCGGCCCTGACGGGAACCGCCGGCCAGGGGGCGCTCGGCCACGGCGAGGGCGCCGCCGTCTCGGGCGCGGCCTCCGCGGGCTTCGTCCAAGCCGCCCTGTTCGCCCTGCTCGGCGGGCTGATCCTCAACCTCATGCCCTGCGTCTTCCCCATCCTGGCGATGAAGGCGGCCGCGCTGAGCCGCTCGGCGCATCATCCGGGCGAGGCGCGGCGCGACGGCCTGGCCTTCCTGGCCGGGGTGCTGGCGACCTTCCTGATCCTGGCCGGCGCCCTGCTGGCCCTGCGCGCGGGCGGCCAGGCCGTCGGCTGGGGCTTCCAGCTGCAGTCCCCGGCGGTGACGGCGGCCCTGGCCCTGCTGATGCTGGCCGTGGCGCTGAACCTGTCGGGCGTCTTCCACATCGGCGCCGGCCTGCAGGGCGCGGGCTCCGGCCCCCTGGCGCGCCTGCCCGGCGCGGCGGGCGCCTTCTTCACCGGGGTGCTGGCCGTGGTCGTGGCCGCGCCCTGCACGGCGCCCTTCATGGCCCTGGCGCTGGGCGCCGCCCTGGTCATGCCCTGGCCCATGGCGCTGGCGGTCTTCCTCATGCTGGGGCTGGGCCTGGCCCTGCCCTATGTGCTGATCAGCCTGTCGCCGCGCCTGCTGGCTCGCCTGCCGCGTCCCGGCCCGTGGATGGAAACGCTGCGCAACCTGCTGGCCTTCCCCATGTACGGCGCCGCCCTGTGGCTGGCCTGGGTCTATGGCCGCCAGACCGCCGACGCCCTCGCCCTTCTGTTCGGCGCCGGCCTGATGCTGGCCCTGGCCCTGTGGCTGTTCGGCCGGTCGCAGGCCGCGCCGGGCAAGGGCCGCGTCGCCGGCGTCGCCGCCGCCCTGTCCCTGGTCGCCGCTCTGGCCCTCGGCGTCCTGGCCGGACGCGCCGCGCCGGGGTCGAGCGACGCCGCGCAGGCTTCCGCCCCGCTGGCGTCGCAGCCCTGGTCGGAACAGGCGGTGCGGGCGGGCCTGGCCGAGGGGCGGCCGGTGCTGGTCAACTTCACCGCCGACTGGTGCGTGACCTGCAAGATCAACGAGGGCGCGGCCCTGTCCTCGCGCCGGACGGCCGAGGCCATGACCCAGGCCAACGCCCTCTATCTGGTCGGCGACTGGACACGCCGCGACGACGCCATCACCGCCGAACTGCAGCGCCACGGTCGCTCGGGCGTGCCGCTGTATCTCGTCTATGCGCCCGGCCGCGCCGAGCCCCGCGTCCTGCCGCAGTTGCTGACCGAGGGAACCGTCGTCGACGCCCTGAAGGACGCCGCCCGCTGAAATTCACACCAGGAGACCGCCCATGTTCCGCCTACTGACCGCCGCCTCCGCCGCCCTTCTGCTGGCCGCCTGCCAGCAACAGCCCGCCGCCGCGCCCGACAAGGCCGCGCCCGCCGCCGCGGAGGCCGCCGCGAGCGCCGTCGCCGGCCCGGGCGATCTGGCGCCCGCCTTCACCCTGGTCGACGCCGAGGGGGTGCAGCGTTCCCTGGCCGACTTCAAGGGCAAGACCGTGGTGCTGGAGTGGACCAACGAAGGCTGCCCCTATGTGAAGAAGCACTACACCGGCGCCATGCAGGCGCTGCAGCGCGAGGCGACGGCCGACGGCGTGGTCTGGCTGACCATCATCTCCTCGGCGCCGGGCACGCAAGGCTTCGTCGAGGGCGAGGAGGCCAAGGCCTGGAAGGCCAAGCACCAGGCGGCCTTCACCCATCTGCTGCTCGATCCGACCGGCGAGGTCGGCAAGCGCTACGACGCCAAGACCACGCCCGACATGCGCATCATCGACCCCGAAGGGCGGCTGATCTACGTCGGCGGCATCGACGACCGGCCGACCAACAAGGTCGAGGACCTGCAAGGGGCGACCAATTTCGTCCGCGCCGCCCTGGCCGACGCCAAGGCCGGCCGCCCGGTCCAAACCGCCTTCGCCCAGCCCTACGGCTGCGCCATCAAATACCCGGAGACGGTCGAGGGCTGAGCGCTCCCCCCCTCGATAAGGGAAAGAAGACCGGCCCGAACAACCGGACTCCAAAGCGGGCCTCAAGCAGCGCGAAGCGCGATAGGCCCAAAAAGCAAAGCCTCGCCGGGCGGTTACGCCGCCGGGCGAGGCGGCGAGGTGATCACCTCGACGTTGTCGTTCAGCAGATAGGCCAGCTCGTCCAGGGCGAGCTTGCGCTCGGCGGCGTCGGGGGCGGCCTCCAGGGCGGCGACCTTGACCGGGATGTCCTCGGCAATGCCGCGCAGGATGCATTTCAGGTCGTTATCCACGCCGCGCGCCTTGAGCGCCAGATGGCCCTGCAGGTCGCGCTGGGCTAGGTCGGCCGCCTGGCTCTTGAAGGCGGCGTAGGCCGGGCCGGAGAAGAAGCCGGCCTGGTCCGCCTCGCCCGAGGCGATCCAGCCGTCGACCACCGCCTTCAGCGCGCCCGAGCGGGCGACCAGATCGGCGAACAGCGGCTCGCGGGCCACCGACACGGGCGCGGCCGGGTCCGCGGGCGGCGGGGCGGCGGCCTCGGCGAGGGCGGGATCGGCGAGCGTCAGGGCGACGGCGAGAGCGAGGGCGCAGGACATGGGCGGGCCTTTCACGATCGGCCGGGGCGGAAATCCGCGTTGACCCGGTCCTGGATTGAACTCTTGTCGGCCTGAGCCGTAAACGTGAGCTTGCAAGCGTCATACCAGGACGCAGAAGGGGAGCCGTCGATGCCGCACGCCGCCTGGACCGAATTGGAGGCCGCCGCCCGCCGCGACGCCGACGCCCGCATCATCGATCAGTTCGCGGCCGACCCCGGCCGGCTGGCGCGGATGTCGGTCGAGGCGGCGGGCCTGCATATCGACCTGTCCAAGCAGAGCTGGACCCAGGCCGGCTTCGAGGCGGCCCTGGCCCTGGCCCGCGCCTGCGACGTGGAAGGGCGCCGCGCCGCCCTGTTCGGCGGCGAAGCCGTCAACCTGACCGAGGGACGGGCGGTGATGCACCCGGCCCTGCGCGCGCCCGCCGGCGCCGCCTTCCGCGCCCTGGGCGAGCCGGTGTCGGCCGAGGTCCAGGCCGTGCGCGCCGACATGAAAACCTACGCCGAGGCGGTGCGGTCCGGAAACGAGACAGGGGCGACGGGCCGCCCGTTCCAGGCCGTGGTCCATGTCGGCATCGGCGGCTCGGACCTGGGGCCGCGCCTGATCTGGGA
>RCUN01001043.1_pt1 | contig 10542 bp, 2 predicted proteins | sample 2166181 | NCBI WGS metagenome assembly RCUN01 (sample SAMN09932603, study PRJNA488358) | compost metagenome | feature: garden; material: soil; isolation source: compost soil in crotononitrile-enriched culture | place: Germany: Experimental Botanical Garden Goettingen | collected 2016-01-27 | reverse complement strand
ATCGTGCTTGTTCCGGAGCAGGGCTCCTTCGGTGCGGAGCAAGGGCTGCTGAAGACGGGCAAGACGAAGGGCAGCATCCGCGCCCAGACCCTGAGCTTCTCGCGGCTGGCCTACCGGGTGAAGCAGGAGACCGGGGGCAGCGCCAGCCTGCCGATCAGCGAGGAAGGCAAGAAGATGCTGATTTACAAGATTATCAGCCGCCGCAAGGAAGAGCTGAAGCTGTTCGGGGCATCAAGCGACAGACCGGGTTTTGTGGAGCGGCTTAGCCAGCTTCATACCGAGCTCAAGCGCTGCTGTCTGGGGGCAGCCGATCTGGAGGAGCAGTTGCTGGGGATGTCGGATTCCGCTCTGCGGAGTCCAATTCTTGCCAGCAAGCTGGAAGATTTACATATCGTGTTCAGCGAGCTGGAACAGGAAATGTCCCAGCTGTACATCGATGAAGAGGACCGCCTTGCTGAGCTGGCGGAACATATTCAGGAATCCTCCTATATTCAGGGTTCGGAAATCTGGGTCGACGGCTTTCACGGCTTCACCACACAGGAGTTTGCTGTGCTGCGGGAGCTGATGCAGTATGCCGCTAAGGTTACGATCTCATTAACACTGGACCGGATTTATCCTCCGGGATTGCAGCCTCATGAATTGGAGCTGTTCCATCCTAGTGCGGTTTCCTACATCAAGCTGCGCGGGATGGCTGAGGAAATGGGGCTGTCCGTGTGGGACGAGCTGCTGGCGCCGCCGGTGCTGCCGCGGTTTGCCGGGAGTCCTGTCCTTGCCCACTTGGAGCGGGGGTTTGGACGCCGGAACCGCTGGAGCGGTACAGCTTCTGCCGTTGCAGAGGCCATTACCCTTACAGCGGCAGCTTCTCGCAGAGCCGAAGTGGAAGGAAGCCTGAGGGAAATGCTCCGGCTGGCCCGTGAGGAAGGGGTGAAATACGGGGAGATGGCTGTATTCATGCGCAATATTGCCGATTATGAGCAGCTTGTGGCCCCCCTGTTCCAGGATTACGGGATTCCGTTCTTCCTTGACCAAAAAATGAATGAGCTGCATCATCCGCTGGTGGAATTTATCCGCTCTGCCTTTGATGTGGTGCGCCGCCGGTGGCGGTATGAGGATGTGTTCCGCTGTGTGAAGACAGAGCTGCTGCTGCCGCTCGACCGCAGTGTAACCCGAGCGGATATGGATGCGCTGGAGAATTACGTGCTGGCTTGCGGCATCCAGGGCTACCGCTGGACGGATGGCCGGTCCTGGAAAGGAATTCCGAGCCTTTCCCTGGAGGGTGCCAGAGTTGTGGATGAGGAGCTGCTGGCGAGAATGGAGGCGTGCCGCGGGGTGATTACGGGTCCGCTGCAGGCTTTTGAACAGCGGATCAAAAAAAGCCGCAGCGGTCTGGAGTTGTGCAAAGCGGTATACTTTCTTTTGCAGGATATGGATGCCGCGCGCAAGCTGGAGCGGATGAGCGCCCAGGCTTTGGAGCTTGGACAGCCTGAGGCAGCCCGGGAGCACACGCAGCTGTGGGGTGCGGTACTGGACCTTCTGGATCAGATTGCGGAGATGATGGGCAATGAAAGAATGGAGTTTGATGTTTTCGCCGGGGTGCTGGAGACAGGTCTGGCTGAACTGAAGATGGGGCTTGTGCCCCCCGCACTGGATCAGGTACTGGTAGGGAATATGGACCGCACCCGGGTATCAGGTGTCAAATATGCCTTTTTGCTGGGATTTAATGAAGGGGTTGTTCCTGCCCAGTTCAAGGAAGACGGCATTCTCTCGGAAGGGGAGCGTCTGCTGCTGGAGAATGCGGGAATGGAGCTTGCTCCCGGCTCTTCCCGCAAGCTGCTCGATGAGCGCTTTCTGATCTACAATACACTCACTACGGCGAGCCGCAAGCTCTGGATCAGCTATGCGACTGCTGATGAAGAAGGTAAGGCGCTGCTGCCATCGGAAATCATCCGCCAATTGCACAGCATGTTTCCTGGAGCGCTGAAAGAATATTTTGTTTCCGGATTCCCATCGTCTGCAGCTGGAAGCTCAGATGATACAGAGAACCTGGAAGCACTGCATATGAGCTTTGTCAGCCAGCCGGAGCAGACGCTGCGCATGCTTATTATGCAGCTTCGGCAATATCGCCAGGGGGTGGAGATTCCGGCAGTTTGGTGGGATGTCTATAACTGGTTTATCACGGATGCGGAGCATGAACCGAAGCTGGAACGGCTGCTCGGCTCCCTGTTCTACCGCAACGAAGGAATCCGGTTGAAGCGGGAGACGAGTCTGCGTCTGTACGGCGGAACAACGCTTCGCGGAAGTGTGTCACGCATGGAGAAGTTCGTGGCCTGTGCCTTTTCGCATTTCGCTTCTTACGGCCTGAGACTGAAAGAACGCCAGCTTTATAAGCTGAAGGCACCGGACATTGGACAACTGTTCCATGCCGCTCTAAGCGATATGGCCCAGCGGCTGCAGAACCAGGGACGGAGCTGGGGAAGCATGTCTGCGGAGGAATGCCGCCGTGAAGCCGGAGAGACCGTGGACCGGCTCTCTCCGCTCCTGCAGGGCGAAATTCTAATGAGCAGCAAACGCTACGGGTATATCTCCCGCAAGCTCAAAAATATTGTCGGCCGTGCCTCTGTCATTCTCGGTGAACATGCCAGAAGAGGCAGTTTTGAGCCGGTGGGGCTGGAGCTGGACTTTGGCTCGGGCAAAGATCTTCCGCCGCTGAGGATTACACTGCCGAACGGCTGTGTGATGGAGGTAGTAGGCCGGATCGACCGTGTGGACATGGCTGAAGGCGAACAGGGCATCCTGCTGCGGGTCATTGACTACAAATCAAGCCAGAAAGACCTCAAACTGCATGAGGTCTATTACGGACTGTCCCTGCAAATGCTGACCTACCTGGATGTTCTGCTTACGTATTCGGAGCAGTGGCTTGGACAAACCGCTCTGCCGGCCGGAACGCTCTATTTCCATGTGCATGATCCGCTGCTGACTTCAGCGAACGGCATGAACCGTGAGCAGGCAGATCAGGAGCTGATGAAGCGCTTCAAGATGAAGGGGCTGCTTACAGCGGACCGTGAAGTGGTCTCCTTGATGGATACCGCTCTGGATAAGGGACATTCTTCAATCGTGCCGGTGGCGCTGAAGAGCGACGGGAGCTTTTACAGCAGCGCTTCGGTGGCCACTCCCGAGCAGTGGGGGCATTTGCTGTCCTCCGTGCGCAGCACCATCTCTGATATCGGGACACGCATTACTGAAGGGGATGTAGCAATCCAGCCCTACCGGATACAACAGGAAACGGCTTGCACCTTCTGCTCTTTCCGGCCGGTATGCCAATTCGATGAGGCCGTGGAAGGCAATGCCTACAACAATCTCGGCAAGCCGGGCAAGGAAGTCATCTGGGACCTGCTGTCCCGCGAAGGAGGAGAGAAGCCATGATACGGAGAGCGGAAATTGAACCCAAGCCGGAAGGCAGCCTATGGAGCGATGACCAGTGGCGCGCCATTGCCGAGAGCGGTGACGATATCCTGGTCGCGGCGGCGGCGGGCTCCGGCAAAACAGCAGTCCTGGTGGAGCGGATTATCCGTAAAATCAGCAATGAGGAGAACGGGTTCAGTGTGGACAGGCTGCTGGTGGCTACCTTTACCAAAGCAGCGGCTGCTGAAATGCGGCAGCGTATCCGCGAGGCATTGGAACGGAAGCTGGAGGAAGAAAGCTCCGGGGAAGAGGAAGGAAGCCATGGCAATGAGCATCTGCGCCGTCAGCTTGCCCTGCTTGGCAGAGCTTCGATTACGACGCTGCATTCCTTTTGCCTGGAGGTGATCCGGCGTTATTACCAGCTCATCCCCATTGATCCGGGCTTCCGGATTCTGAATGAGCATGAGGCGGAGATGATGCGCCAGGAGCTGCTGGAGGAGCTGCTGGAAGAGAAATATGGAGAGGTTGCCGAAGACGGGGAGGATACAGTATTTGTGCGGCTGGCTGACTGGTTCAGCGGCGAGCGCAGCGATGATGCCGTCCACTCCCTGATTCAGCGGCTGCATGATTTTGCGCGGAGCCATCCCTGGCCGGCACAGTGGCTGCGGGACACCGCAGCGGATTTCTCGCTGCCGGATACAGATGCCCTGAGCCGCACACCATGGGTCCAGAGCATCCTGGCCGAAGCGAAGCTCACGCTGGATGGGGCGGCGAGCCAGCTCCGCCAGGGCCGGGAAATTGCCCTGCAGCCCGGCGGCCCTGCCCCCTACGCAGATAATCTGGCTGCGGATCTGGAAATGGTGCAGTCGCTGCAGGAAGCGCTGGAATTCCGTCCGTGGGCAGAGCTGTATGATATTTTTATCGAAATATCGTTTGGGAAGCTGAAGGCCTGCAAGAAGGATTCGACCGACCCGGGGCTGCAGGAGCGGGTTAAGGAACTGCGTGATAATGTGAAGAAAAGCTTGCTGGAGCTGCAAAAATCGCTTTTTGGCCGCCCCGCTGAAGCCTTTTTGGGTGAACTGCATGAGGCCGCTCCGCTGATGCGGGAGCTGGCTGAGACGGTCATCGAATTCGGGGAACGCTACCGGATCGAGAAGGCAGGCCGGGGAATGGTCGATTTCAGCGACCTGGAGCATTATTGTCTGCAAATCCTGCGGCATGAAGATTCAGAACCCGGACATTCGCTGCCTTCGGATGCGGCGATGGAGTACCGGGACCAGTTCGACGAGGTCCTGCTGGATGAATATCAGGATACGAACAGCGTGCAGGAGGAAATTGTGCGGCTGATTTCCCGGGAATCGCCGGGGAACCGTTTTATGGTCGGAGATATGAAGCAGAGCATTTACCGTTTCCGGCTGGCGGAGCCGGGATTGTTCCTGGATAAATATAAGAGCTTTGGTTCAGCCGCGGACAGCAGCAATGATGCCTTAACCGGCAGCCAGGAGGCTGCCGGGGCTGTTGAAGCCCTTGAACCGGGCAAGCCCGGCGGCGGCTCCGTAATTGATCTGGCCCGCAATTTCCGCAGCCGTCTGGAGGTTGTAAATGCCGTGAATATGATTTTCCGGCAGATTATGGACAGTACGGTTGCTGAAATAAGCTACGATGAGCGGGCCGAGCTGGTTTACGGCGCCCATTTTCCGGGTGCGGCAGAGAATGGGCCGGACACTTATTTTGCCCCTGAGCTGCTGCTTATTGACAGGGGAGCATCATCGTCTTCACGTGCAGAAGAATCTGCTGAGGACGGAGAGCTTCCTCCGCAAGAAAATGAAGCCATGGAGAGTGAAACCGCACAGCTTGAAGCAAGAGCCATCGTCCGGCGCATCTCCCAGATGACCGGCATGAGCGGCGGTGAGCCGCTGATGATCTATGATAAAGCCTTGAAGATCATGCGGCCCGTTGTCTACGGAGACATTGTGATTCTGCTGCGGTCTGCCCGGATCTGGACTCCGCTGATGGTCGAAGAGCTGCGCCTGGAGGGTATTCCGGCGTATGGGGATCAGAATAAAGGCTATTTTCAGGCTACCGAGGTGGAAATTGCCCTTTCGCTGCTGCAGATTGTGGACAATCCCCGGCAGGATATTCCTCTGGCCGGCGTCCTGCGGTCGCCTGTGGTAAATCTGCGCGAGGAAGAACTGGCAGCGGTGCGTCTCTGCAGCGACGGTTCATTTTTGGATGCAGTGCTGGCGGCTGCCGGAGAGCAGCATGAGACAGAGAATGGGCTTAGCGGTCATCATGCGCTCAAGTCAGACGCTTCCCATGCTGCCGATCCCGCTGCGTCTAATGAAGAAAGCACGGCGGGAGGCGGCCCGTTAGCAGACAATATGGCAGGAGAAGCGGTTAAGCCGGAGATTTCTGTAAAGCTTCAGAAGAAGCTTCGGGCTTTTTTGAAGCAGCTTGAAGGCTGGAGAACTGCTGCCCGCCAGGGAAGCCTTAGTACTTTGATCTGGCGTATCTATGCAGAGAGCGGCTATCTGGAATGGGTCGGCGGCCTGCCTGGAGGCTTTCAGCGCCAGAATAATCTTACAGCGCTGTACGACCGGGCTGTTCAGTTTGAGAATGATACCAATGCACGCGGCTTGTTCCGCTTCCTGGTATTCATTAACCGGCTGAGAGAAAACGGCGGCGACCTGGGTGCAGCAGGAGGAACCGGCGAGGAAGCCGGGGGGGTCCGCATTATGACCATCCACAAGTCCAAAGGTCTGGAGTTTCCCGTGGTCTTCCTGGCAGGAATGGCCAAGCCGTTCAACCGCCAGGATTTGTATTCTCCCTTCCTGATGCATAAAGAGCTCGGATTCGGGCCGCGTTTTGTAGAGCGGGAGACCCGGGTCAGTTATCCAACACTGCCCTATCTGGCGATTAGCCGCCGTTCCCGTCTGGAACTGCTGGCCGAGGAAATGCGTGTGCTCTATGTCGGATTAACCCGGCCGCGCGACAAAATGATCCTGGTCGGCACCGTGCGGGATTTACCCCGTACCCTTGCAGGCTGGAGCAGTGTGCAGGGCCGGGAGCAAATGCTGCTGGAAGACCATATGCTGGCCCGGGGCCGCAGCTATTTGGATTGGGTGGGACCGGCGCTGATCCGCCATCCCAGCGCAGCTGTCCTCCGCAAGCTGGCAGGAACCAATGGACCTGTATCTGCGGTGCTCCATGGCGATGCCTCCAATTGGAGCATCTCTGCGTTGAACGCACAGGAGCTCAGTTCCGGGTCAGCCCTGGCTGCGTCTGGTACTGGGGACCAGAATGAGGAACGGCAGGCCGTGCTTGAATCCCTTCGGCACGGCCGCAGTGTCCCCAAGAGGAGCGCTGCAAGAGAGGCCGAAGTAACCGAACGCCTGAAGTGGGTGTATCCTTATGCAGCCGCATCCGGGATTCCCGCTAAAACCTCTGTCACCGAACTGAAATCGATGCTGTCCATGCAGGAGCAGCCGTCTTACGATTTGCTGGAAGAATCCCTGCCCGCTAGTGCGGGTCACAGCCTGGCTACTAGGACGGCAGGGACGGACAGTCTACACCTGCAGCGTCCGAAGTTTATGGAGAAGCGGGGCTTGTCGCCTTCAGAACGGGGGACAGCCTACCATACCGTTATGCAGCATGTGCCGCTGGAAGGTGAGGTAGACCGGTCTGTTCTGGAAGCTACAATCGCGCGTCTTACGCGGTTAGCCATTCTTACCGGCGAGCAGGCTGAGGCTGTTGAAATTGGTGATATTGAGGCGTTTTACACAGGAGAGATGGGCCGCAGACTGATCGGAGCTTCATGGAAAGTAAGAGAGCAGCCGTTCAGCTATATGGTGCCGGCGGGCGAAGCCTATCATGGCCTTGAGTATCTGAATGAAGCGGCATCGGGGCTCGAAACTCCTGCAGGAAACGCATCCTTTGGTGAATCTGTCCTGATTCAAGGCGTTATCGACTGCCTGTTCCGGGAAGAGGGGCGGCTGATTCTGCTGGATTATAAGACCGACGCTGTGCTGGAGCATCAGGGCGGACTGGAATCCCTCAAGGAGAAATACCGTTTTCAGCTGGAGCTGTACAGCAAGGCGCTGCTGGACATTCTGGGGGAGCCGGTCTCCGAGATCTGGCTGTACTTTTTTGACGGCGGACATGCAGTGAAGCTATAAATCTATCTATTAATCTATCAAAGCCGCATGACGGGCGGGGAAAAGAGGGCGTAAATGCGCATTTTGCATACGGGAGACTGGCATCTGGGGCGGACGCTGGAAGGAAGAAGCCGGCAGAAGGAGCAGGAGCAGTTCATCGATGAGCTGGTGGAGATTGCCGATGCTTCCCAGGCAGATCTTATACTGATGGCGGGAGATGTCTACGATTCCGTGAATCCGCCGGCAGCGGCGGAGCAGCTGTTCTACGATGCAGCCGCCCGGCTGACTGCGGATGGCAGGCCGCTTGTGGTCATCTCCGGCAATCACGATCAGCCGGAGCGTGTCGCGTCCGTATCCCCGCTTGTCCGCAGACAAGGCATTACCCTGGTAGGCATGCCTACCTCGGAACCGGTGACGGTTCATGCCGTACGTACAGGCGAGGTTGCCAAAATCGCTGCGCTCCCTTATCCTTCCGAAGCACGGCTTGGCGAGCTCCTTGCCGGGGACTCAGGGGAAGATGAGCTCCGCCTTGCCTATAGTGCACGGGTCGGCAGGCTGATGAATCTGCTGGGCCGGGAATTCACGCCGCAGACCGTCAATCTGGCGATGAGCCATATTTATGTGCTGGGCGGAGTGGAGAGTGACTCCGAGCGGCCTATTCAGGTCGGGGGAGCGTACACTGTAGATCCTTCAGCTTTGTCATGCGGTGCACAGTATACAGCGCTTGGGCATCTTCACCGCGCCCAGCGCGTAAAAGGCGGCAGCATGATCCGTTACAGCGGATCGCCGCTGGCCTACAGTTTCTCCGAAGCCGGCCAGGCGAAGTCCGTGGCAATGATTGAGGTTGCGCCTGGAGGCGAGCCCTCTTTCGAGGAAATATATCTCCGCTGCGGCCGCCCATTAGTGAACTGGAAGTCCTCCGGCGGTTTGCAGGAGGTCTACGGCTGGCTGGATGAAGGCCGGGACGCCACAGCTTTTATTGATCTGGAGCTCCGCCTCACGGAAGCGATGTCGCTGAATGATATCCAGCGGCTGCGCAAATCCCGCGAGGGGATTATACATATCCGCCCGGTTTATCCGCAGATGGAGCAGGAGCTTGAGGAGATGGCCCGCTCGCGCATGCCGGTGCAGGAGCTGTTCCGCAGATTCTATCAGCGGCAGACCGGCGGGGCAGAGCCTGAGGACAGCCTGATCGAGCTGTTCCTGGAGCTGGCGGAAGAAGAGCGGCGCGAGCCTGCGGAAGGGGAGGAGAACTGAAGTGAAACCAATTCTACTAAAAGTAGCCGGACTCCAAAGCTATAGAGAGCAGCAGGAGATTGATTTTGGAAGTCTGACGGAGACGGGGCTGTTCGGTATTTTCGGACCGACGGGAAGCGGCAAATCCAGCGTGCTGGATGCGATAACGCTGGCAATGTACGGGAAGGTGGAACGTGCGGCCAATGGGACCCAGGGCATCATGAACCATTCCGAGGACCAGTTAAGCGTTGCTTTTACTTTTGAGCTCACTTCCTCCTCAGGTCCCCGCCGTTACAGGGTAGAACGGAAATTCAAACGGACCGGAGACCAGTCGGTGAGCAATACGATCAGCCGTTTCATTGAGGTTGCCGCAGACGGTGATCATGTGATGGCCGACAAGCTCGCGGATGTTACCCGGTGCGTGGAAGAGCATATCGGGCTCAAAATGGATGATTTCACCCGTGCCGTTGTGCTGCCGCAGGGGAAATTTGCCGAATTTCTGTCGCTGCGCGGCGTGGACCGCAGGCAAATGCTGCAGCGACTTTTTCATCTGGAGCAGTATGGCGACGGGCTGGCGCTGAAGCTCAGCCGCCGGGTCAAGGAGAACGAGGCGGCCCTGCGGGCCCTGGAGGCTGAGCAGCAGGGGCTGGGCAGTGCAGGCAAGGCGGATGTTGAGGCCGCCGCCGAACGGCTGCAGGAAGCGGTCCGGCAGGCGGCAGACTGCCGCAAGCGGCTGGATGAGGCGGTGCAGCGGGCGGAACGTTATGCCCGCATCCGCGAGCTGCAGGACGAGCGCGCCCGGCGCGAGGAGCAGCGTCAGGCTTTGCTTGCGCAGGAGGCGGACATCCTCCTGCTGGAACAAAAGCTCGGCAAGTCTGATGAAGCCGGGAAGATGCTGCCCGCGCTGAAAGCCTGGCGCAGCGCGGAAGAGGCTTGGAAGAGCCGCTTGGCCCGCGCGGAGGGCCAGGAGGTGCAGGCTGCCGCCGCCGAGCGGAAGGCGGCGGAGCTGGCCGCAGCTGAAGCGGCGGCGCAGGCCGCGCTGGCTGCGGAGGAGCCCGCCCTCCGGCAGGGGGCGGATACGTACCGCCGCGCGCTCGAGCTGGAAGCTGAGCTCGGCGGGCTGCGGCGCGAGCGCGCGGCGGTGCTGGAGCGCCGCGACGAGGCCTCCCGCGGGCTGGCTGCCCGGCGGGAGAGCATGGCCCGGGAGCGTGAGCTTTTGGCCAAGGGCCAAAAGCGCCAGCACGAGCTGCAGCAGAGCCTGCAGCCGCTGGCGGTCCGCTCCCAGGAGCGGCAGTCGCTGCAGGAAGCCATGCAGCGGCTGCAGGGCCTGCGTTCCGCCTCCTCCCAGCGGGAGACGGCGGAACGTGAACGCGCCGAGCGCGCCGCGGTGCTCGCGGCGGCGGAGGCGCGGCTTGCCGCCGCCGGGGAACGGCGGCGCGCGCTGGAGGCGCAGCGCGGCGGGGGAATCGCCGCCGCAGCGCTGCACCTGGAACAGCTGCGCGCCGGGGAGGCCGCAGCAGAGGCCGCCGCCGGTCAGCTGGAGCTTCATGGAAGCACGCTTGCGGCGGCGCTCAAGGGCCAAGAGCTGCACCGGCTCTCTCTTTCGCTCGCCAGTGAACTGCAGGACGGGCAGCCGTGCCCGGTCTGCGGCAGCCTCCACCACCCCACGCCCGCGCTGGCAGAGGACAGCGGCGGGCGGGAAGAGCTGGAACGCCGGCTCGAACAGTCCCGGACCCTGGGCAGACGGGCG
>RCUN01001042.1_pt1 | contig 10546 bp, 8 predicted proteins | sample 2166181 | NCBI WGS metagenome assembly RCUN01 (sample SAMN09932603, study PRJNA488358) | compost metagenome | feature: garden; material: soil; isolation source: compost soil in crotononitrile-enriched culture | place: Germany: Experimental Botanical Garden Goettingen | collected 2016-01-27 | reverse complement strand
CTGTTGCATTGTGTCGATGTGATTACGCCTAATCGCTCGGAGCTTGAACGGCTCAACGGATACGATACAACAGAAGGGCTTCTGCAAGAAGCGATGGACGCCCTTCTTCATATGGGACCTAGGCATGTCGTAACTACGCTGGGCGGAGATGGTGCGGTATATAAATCTATTGACACAGAAATGAAAGCGCTACCTGCTCATCTTGTTCCAGTTATTGATACAACTGGCGCAGGAGATGCGTTCAATGCTGGTTTAGCCTATGCGTTGACAACTGGATATGAATTGCAGCAAGCAGTCAGCTTCGCCAGTAAGGTATCCGCTCTTGCGGTCACCAAGTTCGGTGCGCAAGAAGGAATGCCGACTTATGATGAAGTAGAATCCTTTGCTTTGTCGATTAGTTAATACATGTATGAACTAGAACACACATATTAGGAGGTAATCGATTATGAAACGTTACTACAGTCAGCTAGGCTTACTTATACTGGTAGTTGCAATGGTACTCACAGGTTGCGGCACTTCTGGCGGCAAACAAACGGAAGAAGCTGGATCCGGTAAGACAGAAGGCACAGCAAACAAGGGTAAGCTTGCGCTCGGCTATTATGTGAATGGTAATTTAGGCGATAGCGGATTTTTCGATTCGGCCAAGGCGGGCTTGGACCGTGTAGAAACGGAGCTCGGAATGACGGTGAAAACCGTGCAAGGTGGTACGAATCAGTCGGATTGGCCTGTTGGATTAGAATCAATGGTATCAAGCGCAAAATATGATGCTATCGTAGTGGGGACAAGTCAAATGAAGGACATCGCGATTGATTTGGCTAAGCGCTATCCTAAACAAAAATTCATCTATTTTGATGAGACCATCGTAGATGTTCCTAATATTTATTCGGTGAAATATAACCAAAGAGAAGGTTCCTTCCTAGCAGGTGCATTCGCTGCGCTGGTAACGACTAGCAAAGAATTAAGCGCAGCAAATCCAGAAAAAGTGGTCGGTTTCGTGGGCGGTATGGATATTCCCATTATTAATGACTTTAAAGCGGGTTACGAGCAAGGTGCCAATTATGTTGATCCTGAGGTTAAGGTAATCGGTTCCTTCGTAGGCGACTTCAATAATGCGCCTAAAGGGAAAGAATTGGCTCTTGCTCAGTACAAATCGCAAAATGCTGACATCGTCTTCAATGTTGCAGGTCCGGCTGGAATTGGCGTATTGGAAGCTGGTAAGGACGTAGGTAAATATTCCATTGGTGTAAATAGCAATCAGAACAACATACAACCGGGAAGCGTACTCACTTCCATGTTAAAGAATGTTGATAATTCGATCTATCGTGCTGCGGCATTACTTCGCAATGGAGAACTGAAATTTGGTACGAATGAAGCGCTTGGCTTTAATGAAGGCGGAGTTGGTTTGGCGACAGATGATTTGTACAAGAAGCATGTTCCGCAATCCATTCAAGATAAAGTTGAAGATATTCGGAAGAAGCTGGCTACTGGAGAGATTAAAGTAAAATAGGAGGTATCGTATGACCGACCTGTTGGAAATGAGAAATATTCATAAAGTATATCCAAATGGGACAAGGGCAAATCAAGGGGTCTCCTTCTCTGTGAGGAAAGCAGAAATTCATGCTTTGGTAGGGGAGAATGGAGCAGGCAAATCAACGTTAATGAAGATATTGTTTGGTTTGGAAGCGCCAACAGAGGGCGATATTTATTACAACGGGGAGAAAGTTGTTCTTAAGAGCCCTAAGGATGCCATCAAATATGAAATTGGTATGGTACATCAACATTTTATGCTCGTTCCTTCCTTTACTGTGGCACAAAATATAGTTCTAGGCTCTGAACCGCGAAAGGGAGTATTGTCTTCTCTTACGGATCATTCCCGCTCCATTGCCGAAACGGAAAGGTTGATCCAGGAATTTGGACTTAAGGTAGATCCCCGCGCTAAGGTTGAGCATATATCGGTTGGTCTTAAGCAGCGAGTTGAAATTCTAAAGGTTCTATACCGGGGGGCACGACTCATTATTCTCGATGAACCGACCGCGGTATTGACCCCTCAGGAAACGGCCGAGCTGTTCCAATCGCTTAAGAAATTGGTCAATCAGGGGTATACCATCATTTTTATTACTCATAAATTGAATGAGGTTATGGAAATTTCGGATCGGATTACCGTGCTTCGCGCTGGAAAAACGGTTTCCACACTAGTTACGTCGGAAACGAGCAAGGAGGAGATATCCCGTCTAATGGTAGGGCGGGACGTCTTGCTCCGGGTTGAAAAAGGCCCCGCGAAACCGAAAGAAACGGTGCTCACTGTTCAGAAATTAAACGATGTTACCGAGACTGGAAAGCCTATTTTGACCGATGTGTCGTTCGAAATACGCGCTGGGGAGATATTCGGCATTGCTGGTGTGGAGGGCAATGGCCAGACCGAACTTATTGATGCTATAACAGGCTTCCGTAAGGGCTTTGGAGGCAGCATCCACTTTCTGAAAGAGGAATTATCCAGTAAAACGATTAAAGAAATCCGTGATATAGGCATTGGTCATATCCCTGAGGATAGGCAGACCAAGGGTGCTTGCCTTACCTCTTCCGTGAAGGAAAATTTAATTCTTGATTTGTATCAAGATAAGCAGTTTAGAAGAGGGCCATTTCTTAATCAAAGAAAGATTAACTCTCATGCAAAACAATTAATTGAACAGTTTGATATTCGTACATTAAGCGAGGATACGTTAGCAGGCTCTCTCTCCGGTGGCAATATTCAGAAGATTGTTGTAGCCCGGGAGGTTTCAAAAAGCCCAAAGCTGCTTATTGCGGCTCAGCCGACACGCGGCGTTGATATCGGCTCGATTGAATTTATCCATAAGGAAATCGTAAAGAAACGAGACGAAGGGACGGCCGTGCTGCTCGTTTCAGCGGAATTAACAGAAGTGATGAGCTTGAGTGATCGCATCGGCGTGCTTTATAACGGAGAGCTGGTTGCCATACTAGACAATTCCGACGACCTGACGGAAGAAGAATTAGGCTTCTATATGCTAGGTGTGAAAAAGGGAGAAAAGAAGGCGATAACATCATGAAGAACAGAAGTGGAGTTTACCTCGATGTAATAGGAATTATCGGTGCTATCCTAGCTGCGTTGATAATCGGTATTATCGTTATCTTCTGCGTCAGCAACGAGCCGCTTTCAGCGATGCATGCTTTTTTGGTTGAGCCTTTAACGAACGGCTTTACGTTCGGTTCCATTTTGAATCGGATGGTACCCTTGGTATTCACAGGTCTTGCTATTGTTGTGGTGTTCCAAAGCGGGGTATTTAGTATGGGAGCGGAAGGTCAGCTCTATATAGGGGCTTTAACGGGGGCGTTAGCTGCCGTATATATTCCCGGTCTTTCACCGTGGATTCATTTACCAATGGTTATACTTGCTGCTCTGATCGGTGGTGGATTATTCGGATTGCTGCCGGGAATACTAAAAGCTTATTTCAAGGCGGATGAAATCGTATCCACTTTGATGTTCAACTTCATTGCTATTTTATTTGTCTCCTATTTGTTAAACAATGTTTTTAAGGATGCAAGCAGTGGAGGATTTGCTCGTACGCCTTATATTCAAGCTAGTGCGAAGCTAAACCAGATTATACCTGGCTTTCCTACGCATTATGGGTTTATCCTTGCGCTGTTAGCTGTAGTTATTGTTTATTTACTGCTTTTCAAGACAAGAACCGGCTATGAGCTGCGGTTAGTAGGGAAAAACCCGCTATTTGCTCAGTATGGTGGAATAAAGACGAAAAAGATTATCGTGTTAAGCATGTCGATTAGCGGTGCGTTAGCAGGATTAGGCGGCGCAGTAGAAGTAATGGGAGTTCATGGTGCGTTGAAGGACAATTTTTCAGTCGGATTAGGGTTTGACGGTATCATCGTCTCCCTGCTGGCACGAAACCATCCCGTTGCTGTCATCATTACAGCCTTCTTCTACGCTTACTTACAAATCGGTGGCCAAAATATGCAGGCGAACAGCGATGTGCCTCGTGATTTAGCGATTATTATACAGGCGATTCTGGTTGTCTTCGTATCTTCTCAGGCTATATTCACTTATTTGAAGCAAAGAAAAGCAGCTTCTAACCAGGGAGGTGCTGGAGTTGCTAATTAATATTTGGGATCAAATCATTAATTTAAGTCTATTTGTGATTATACTGCGGATGATGCCTCCTATTCTGCTTGGTGCATTGGGTGGGCTCATGACGGATCGAGCTGGTGTCATCAACATCGGAATCGAAGGTCTTATGCTGGTAGCTGCCTTCTCGTCGATTGCAGTAGGTGTAGCAACGGATAGCTGGCAGTTAGGTGTTGTGGGCGGAATTGTTGCCTCGATGCTGGTTAGTTACGCGATGGCATTTTTTAATCTAAAGATGAAGGTAGATATCATTGTTATTGGATTTGCCGTCAATATTTTTGGAGCGGGTATCACGGTATTAATGATGAGCCTCCTGTTCGGCTCGCATGGGAACTATGTCCCCGCTAATCCAGTGAAGATTCCACAAATCGTGATTCCGTTCATAGATCAAGTTCCTTTATTAGGCAAGCTGCTCAGCGGCCATAACTTGATGGTTTGGATCTCCATACTTGCTGTTGTATTCTGTTATTACTTGCTTAACCACACACCTTATGGATTCCATCTGCGTGCAACTGGGGAAGAGCCTGGAGCAGCCAGGTCACTAGGTATTCGTGTAGAGCGTATCCAGTATTCAGCGCTTTTATGGAGCGGGTTTTTCTCGGGATTAGCTGGTGCCTATTTGTCTATGGGAATGACCAGCATGTTTGTAAGGGACATGACGGCAGGTACAGGTTTCTTGGCTCTCGCTGTTGTTATTTTTGGTAATAAGAATCCAATTGGTATCTTGCTAGGATCTCTTGTATTTGCTTTGGCACAAGCTATTACACTCGTCATTGAAACGGCACCGGGCAATACCGTACCAAGTCAGCTCATCAAAATGGTTCCCTATGTCGTTACGATCATAGCTCTTGTAGTTTATGCTTTACGCAAAAGAACCTTTAAAAAAATACGGACAAGCTCATAGGAGGAAGTATGAACCCAATAAAAAGAATAGTTATGGATTGTGATACGGGAATCGACGACTCTTTGGCCATTTTACACGCTTTGAAGTCTCCTGATGTTAAGGTTGAGGGAATTAGCACAGTATTCGGTAATGCGAGTGTTGAACAAGCTACAGAAAATACACTGCGTATTGTAAAGCTTGCCAATGCGGGATATGAAGTACCTGTCGTAACGGGTGCTTCCAAGCCGTTAACACGTGAATGGGCCGGTGCTGTGTCCCATGTTCATGGAGACAACGGAATAGGAAACGTGGATTTGCCGCCTTCCGATCAACAGCCCCTGACTGAGAGCGCTGCTGACTTTATCGTGAGAAAAGCCAATGAGCTTGACGGAGAGCTGACGCTCGTAACGACAGGCCGTTTAACTAATCTGGCTTTAGCCCTACAGATAGATCCTGAACTGCCTCGTAAGATCAAGCGTGTTGTGATCATGGGGGGGACGGTCCATGCTCCGGGGAATGTAACACCTGTATGCGAAGCTAATTTCCGCGGAGATCCAGAAGCGGTCAGCATGGTGTTCGCATCAGGGCTTCCGATTACAATGGTCGGACTGGATGTAACGATGAAAACTCGCCTGACCCAGAATCATCTGGATATGCTGAGCCGTTATTGCAGTGAAGCCAACCGACCGATAGTCAATTATGTTCAAGAGGCTTTGCAGTATTATTTCCGATTTTATCAAAGTGCCGATAATTTCATCGGGATGTGCCCGCTTCATGATCCGTTGACGATTATGGTAGCTATAGATCCAAGCCTGGTCCGGATGCAGACGGTAAAGGCTAGCATTGAAACAGAAGGAAGACTAAGCGCGGGTATGGTGGTTGCTGATTTCCGTACGAAGCCATCTGAAGGCCAAGAGATTTCCGTTTGTTTAGAAGTGGATGCTGAGAGAGCGGTAAATAAACTTTTGTCGCTGTTTATATAAGATTGTTATGAGTATGATCCATTCAAAGAACGATCGGCAAGGCTGGAAGGATGGCTTAGGCACCTTGCAGTGGTTAGCCTTTTTACTAGCGAACTCAGTCACTCTTCCGATTGTTGTAGGGCAAATTTATCAGTTGTCGCCAGAGGAAGTTACAGGGCTTATGCAACGCACGTTCCTGGTCGCTGGCACGGCTTCCTTTTTACAGGGATGGTTAGGGCATAGACTGCCGATTCCCGATGGACCTGCCGGGACCTGGCTTGGCGTATTCGCGATATTAGGCGTTGAAGCTGTTCGTCAGAATGGCAATGTGTACGATACCCTGCAGGTGCTTGAGATGGGTATGCTCGCAGCAGGTATTATGCTGCTGGTGTCAGTAGCGATTGGACTTACGAAATGGATGCTGGCTCTCTTTACTCCACTCGTCACAGGCTCTTACCTGTTGCTTTTAGGTTTGCAGCTTGGCGGCGTTTTTTTACAGGGTATGCTTGGTTTGAGTGGGGATCGTCCACATCTGGATGTAATGACGACGATGATATCGATCAGTGTGTTTGCATTGATCCTCGTGTTGTCTGTGAAGGGAAGAGGATGGGTAAAAAGCTATGCGGTCATGATCGGGATTATAGTAGGTTGTCTCGCTTATTATGGTCTTGGTAAAGGCGGAGAGGCTGCTCCTGAGGCGGTCATCGGTCTGCCTCAGCTATTTGCATGGGGGTTGCCGAGATGGGATGCGGGAATCGTAATATCTGCAATCGTCATTGCGTTGATTCTTGTTTCCAATACGATCGCCAGTATCGCTGCTATGAAACAAGTCTTGCAGGAACAAGGGGATGTGTCTTCGGCAGAGCCGATCCGGGACATAAGCCGAAGCGGGGCGGTAGGCGGGGTGGTGCAAATGATTTCCGCCATTTTCTCCTCCGTAGGAACAGTTCCTTTATCCAGTGCTGTCGGTTTCGTGCGAATGACTGGCCAAACGCGAATTCGCCCGTTTCTGATCGCGAGTCTCTTATTAGCCGGTATGGCTTTTGTGCCTTTTTTGATTAGGCTGCTCATGCTGCTTCCAAGTCCGATTGCTTATGCTTCCATTATGGCCTCTTTTGTCAGTCTGGTTGGGGTAGGTTTGCAGGGGATTACACAGGCCAAGCTGGACTCACGCAGACTTATGATTCTTGGCATTACGATCCTGGTCGGCAGCGGCTCCATGTTCCTCCCAGCATCCGTATTCGAAACCATGCCTTCTGTAATCAGATATGTATTTGGCAACGGGCTTATCCTGGGCACCCTGCTTGCGATCATTCTTGAACTCGTGTGGCGGGAATACCCAGAGGGCCATTAAGAGCTTAGTTGAATATAAAATGAATATCATTATTCTTGTTCGAGGCAACCATTCGGAGTGTCACTTATTGTGGCTTTGCGAATGGTTTTTTGCGTTAAGAGATAAGGAATCATTAACTTTAAAAAAAGTCCTTAACTTTAATTTGACATGGCGGTTAATCAGATTTATGATACGGGTAAAAAGAATTGACCGTTGAAAGTGGAGGGGAACACTCGAGATGAAACAACAACCTTTTTATGTGATACAAGATCTTGAACAGCTCAAAGTAATTAGTGATCCTCTGCGGGCCAAAGTTGTTCTTTATCTGATTGAAAAAGCCTATACCGGCCAGCAGCTTGCAGGGCTTCTGGGCATGGCGCGAGCCAAGGTACATTACCATTTGAATGAGCTGGAGAAGCATGGTTTAATTTCCGTTGTAAGGACGGAACTTAAGAATGGTATCGTACAGAAGTTTTACCGCGCTGTCGCTCGTGGTTTTGTGCCCAGTGAAGAGCTGCTGCCCCATGTAGCTGAGGTCGAGAATTATTATCGCGAAACGACGTTAAGTGTATTAGGGCGTGCTCGCTTAAGGGCATTATCTGCCCCCGAAGAAGCCTTTCAGCTGCCCTCCTCGGATCGAAGTCAATGGAAGAGAATGGCGACACAGCTGGAAGTGAAGATGGAGAAAGATAAATTTGCGGCGTGGCTTTCTAAATTTAGGGCGCTGATCTACGAGTTGGACCAAAATCAGGATGAGGATGGGGACTGGTTCTATCTGACGACAGTTGGCTTCCAGATTGACGAACCCTCCTTTGACTTTGACGAACAGGAGAAGTGATATAAAATGTTAGATCCAAGATTAACGAAACTTGCTGATGTTTTAGTGAATTACTCAATTAAAGCCCAACCAGGAGAACGTGTATTAATTGAGGCTTATGGAATCGACCCAATATTGGTAAAGGAATTGGTAAAAAAGGTACACGCAGCAGGAGCGCTTCCTTTTGTTAATTTAAGAGATCATATCGTGCTGCGTCAGCTTATTATGGAGAGCACAGAAGCTCAGATGCAGGCATGGGCCGACATGGATATGTACCAAATGAAACAGATGGATGCTTATATCGGTGTGCGCGGCGGGGTGAATATCAATGAGTTGTCGGATGTTCCGGCAGATCGAATGAAGCTGTATAACTCGATTTACTACCATCCGGTACATTTTCAAACAAGAGTAAAAGATACCAGGTGGGTTGTGCTTCGTTATCCAACTCCATCCATGGCGCAGCTTGCGAGTATGAGTACAGAAGCGTTCGAGGATTTTTATTTTGATGTATGCACGATGGATTATGGCAAAATGTCCGATGCAATGAACGCGCTTAAGGACTTGATGGATCGTACAGACCAAGTTCATTTAGTGGGTCCAGCAACCGACCTTACCTTCTCCATTAAAGGAATTGGCGCCATTAAATGTGCGGGCGAAATGAATATTCCCGATGGTGAGGTGTACACGGCACCTGTGCGCGATTCGGTTAACGGGTTCATTACCTACAATACACCAACTCCACATGATGGATTTACTTTTGAAAATATTCGCTTTGAGTTTAGTAACGGCAAAATTATTAAGGCGACCTCCAACGACACGGATCGTTTGAATGAGATCTTGGATACGGATGAGGGAGCTCGTTATATCGGTGAGTTTGCGATTGGCGTGAACCCGTTCATTCAATTCCCGATGAAGGATACCTTGTTTGATGAAAAAATTGATGGCAGCTTCCATCTCACACCGGGCAATTCCTATGACGATGCCTTCAATGGCAATCAATCGGCTGTTCATTGGGACATTGTTTCTATCCAGCGTTCAGATTATGGTGGTGGAGAGATCTGGTTTGATGGCCAGCTTATTCGTAAAGATGGCATCTTTGTACTTCCGGAATTAGAGCCGCTTAACCCCGTTAATTATCAATAGAATAAATAATTCCTATCCTCATCCGGGTTTACTGGGTGAGGTTTTTTTCATTTGCATGATTCAAAAGTATAAATGGGGGGGTAATGAAAGATATCTACATAATTAAACAACAATTGACTTGAAAAGGGAGAGAATGCCTGTGAAGAAGATGAGTTCCAAGATCGTCCTATTTCTACTTTGTTTAACTTTGTTAGTTCCTACTTGGGCTAATGCCCAAACCCCATCAACGGAGGGGGCAGCTGCAAACTTGCGCTCTACGCTTGGCAATATTATGGGGGAGCATGCACTACTAGCCGTTATCGCCATGCAAAAGGGATACGATGGAGCGGCTGATTTTGACGAAGCTTCAGCAGCATTGCTCAGCAATTCTGATGATCTTACAGCGGCTATTGCCACTGTATATGGTCCAGAAGCAAGCGCCAAATTCAAACCGATCTGGAACTCACACATTAGTTACTTAATAGAATATGTCAAAGCTACAGCAGCCAAAGACAATAAAGGGAAAAGCGACGCAGGGATTAAGCTCGACAACTATCGTACAGAGCAAGCTAGATTTTTTACTGGGGCAAACCCGAACCTGACGGAGAACGGTGTGGCTGAAGGCTTAAGAATGCATATCATGGAGCTGTTGAATGCATTCGAATCGTATGTGGAAAAGGATTATACCCAAGCCTATACCTCGGCTCGTGAAGCTTATGATCATATGTATATGACAGCCGACACGATATCCAAAGCTATCATTATGCAATATCCGGATAAATCTCCGGCAGGCAATGCAACACAATCCGCTACGGAATTTCGTGCTGGGCTGGAACAGTTGATGGGTGAACATGCACTGCTAGCCGCGCTTGCTATGCAGAAGGGAGCTTCCAATTCAGCTGATTTTGAGCCAGCAGCCAAAGCCCTTCTAGCCAATTCTAATGATTTGAGTTTTGGAATTGCAGGCATATATGGTGAGGAAGCCGGTATAGCATTCAAAACAATCTGGAATTCACACATCGGCTATTTCATAGAGTATGTGAAGGCTACTGCGGCTAAGGATGAAACGAAACGTCAGGCGGCTGTTGCTGATCTGGAGAAATATCGCTTGGAGCAAGCTCAATTTTTGGCTAAAGCTAATCCTACCTTCTTTAAAGAAGCAGATCTTGCTGAAGGACTAAAGATGCACATTAATCAATTGCTAGCAGCTTTTGATGCTTATGTGAAAGCAGACTACAAGACTGCAAACGAGGGCCTACGCACAGCTTATGCC
>RCUN01001040.1_pt1 | contig 10565 bp, 4 predicted proteins | sample 2166181 | NCBI WGS metagenome assembly RCUN01 (sample SAMN09932603, study PRJNA488358) | compost metagenome | feature: garden; material: soil; isolation source: compost soil in crotononitrile-enriched culture | place: Germany: Experimental Botanical Garden Goettingen | collected 2016-01-27 | reverse complement strand
TGCCGATTGCCGCCAGTGGCCGCGATCTGCTGGTGGCGGTGGACGTGTCCGGCTCGATGGATTTCCCCGACATGCAGTGGCAAGGCGAAGACGTCAGCCGCCTGGCGCTGGTGCAGAATCTGCTCGGTGACTTCCTCGAAAGCCGCGAGGGTGATCGGGTCGGCTTGATCCTGTTCGGCAGCCAGGCCTACCTGCAAGCGCCGCTGACCTTCGACCGGCACACCGTGCGCGTCTGGCTCGATGAAGCGCGCATCGGCATCGCCGGCAAGAACACCGCCATTGGCGACGCGATTGGCCTGGGCCTCAAACGCCTGCGACAGCGCCCGGCTCAGAGTCGCGTGCTGATTCTGGTGACCGACGGGGCCAACAACGGTGGCGAAATCGACCCGCTGACCGCCGCGCGCCTGGCGGCCAAGGAAGGCGTGAAAATCTACCCGATCGGCATTGGCGCCGATCCAGAGCAAACCGGCTCTCTGGGTTTCCTTGGCATCAATCCGAGCCTGGACCTCGACGAACCCGCCTTGCAGGCGATTGCCGACGCCACCGGCGGCCAGTATTTCCGTGCTCGCGACGGCCAGGAACTGCAAGGGATCAAGGACACCCTCGACCAACTGGAACCCGTGACCCAGCAACCGACCCAGGCCCGTCCAGCCCGGGCGTTGTATCACTGGCCATTGGCATTGGCGCTATTGCTCAGCATGTTGCTGGTCGCCCGCGTGCTTTGGCCGGACAACCCGTTGCAGCGTCTGTTTACCAAGGATCTGTTCTTGCAATCGCAAATGCCTGACTGGCGCCAGCGTCTCAAGCGCCTGCGTCTGCGGAGACGCCGATGAGCGAGTTCTGGCCCTTCTGGTTCCGCCCTTTTTGGCTGCTGTTGTTGCCGTTGCTGGGCTGGTTGCTGTGGCAACTCTGGCATCGACAGAAACGCGCCGGGCGCTGGCAGATGATTCTGCCGCCGGCCTTTCATGCGACGCTGCTGCGCGGCGGCAGCGGTCGTGACAGCAAGCTGCCTTGGGTGGCGCTGGGTGTGGCGTGGCTGCTGACCATATTTGCGTTGCTGGGGCCGAGCTGGGAGCGTGTCGAGCAAATCAGCCAGAAGCCTGCCGACCCCTTGGTGGTCATTCTGGAGCTGACCCCGGAAATGCTCGCCACCGACGTTCAGCCCAATCGCCTGGAACAGGCCCGGCGCAAACTCTTCGACTTGCTGCAAATTCGCAGCGATGCGCAGACCGCCATCGTGGTCTATGCCGGCAGCGCCCACACGCTGGTGCCGCTGTCGGACGACCTGGCCACCAGCCGCAATCTGCTGGATGCACTCAAGCCGTCGCTGATGCCAGAAGCCGGCCATCGCGCGGATCTGGCGGTGACCAAGGCCTTGGCCTTGCTGGAGCAAGCGGCATTGGGCGACGGCCGGATCTTGCTGATCGGATCGTCGCTGACGGATCAGGAACGCCAGGGCATTCGTCGCGCACTGAGCGACAAATCGACCCGGTTCCTGATGCTCGGCATCGGCACCGCCGAAGGCTCGCCGATCACTCAGGAGGATGGCAGTTTCCTCAAGGATGAACAGGGCGCGATTCTGGTGCCGCATCTGGACGAGCCCGGCCTCAAAGCCTTCGCCAATGATCTGGATGGACGCTATCGCCACGCGCGCCTGACCGACAGCGATCTGCGCGGCCTCGGCCTGCTCGACGGCCCGCGCCATCTGCGCAACGACGGCCAGACGCTGCGCCTCGACACTTGGGCCGACCAGGGTTACTGGCTGCTGTTGCCGCTGTTGTTGTTGGCGGCCTGCGCCGGTCGTCGCGGCTGGTTGCTGTGCCTGCCGCTGCTGCTGGCGCTGCCGCAACCGAGCTATGCTTTCGAGTTCCAGGATCTATGGCTGCGCCCCGACCAACAAGGCTTGCACCTGCTCAAACAGGACCACCCGGCCGAAGCCGCGCAGCACTTCGAAGATCATCAGTGGCAAGGCGTGGCCCTGTACGAGGCCGGCGATTACAGCGCTGCCGCCCAGCGGTTCGCCGAAGGCAACGATGCCCACGCCCACTACAATCGTGGCAACGCCCTGGCCAAGAGTGGTGAGCTGGAGGCCGCGCTGGATGCGTACGAACAGGCACTTGAACGTCAACCGGACTTGCGCCCGGCGTTGACCAACAAGGCACTGGTGGAAAATCTGCTCAAGCAGAAAACTGCGCCACCCGCCACCGAACCGGACAAGACCGCCGACGAAACCACCAAGCCCTCAGAACAGGACCCACCGCCGGGCGATGCGGCGCAACCGTCGACTGCCGGTGAACCGAAAGCCGCCGACCAACAGGCCAGCCACGAAACCGGCGAACCGTCGACAACCCCGCCGCGCCCCGGCGCCAATGAAGTCCCGGGCAGCGAACTGGGCGACGAACAACACACCACGCCCCCCATGCGCCCGGTCGGCGACAGCATCGAGGGCGAGCAGCAGCAGGCACTGGAGCAATGGCTGCGGCAGATTCCGGATGATCCGGGGGAATTGCTCCGACGCAAATTCTGGTACGAACAGCAACAACATCAGGATCAGGGAAAAACTCGATGACCCGCTTCACCGCCTTCATGTTCGCCACATTGCTGTGCACCTTCCAGGTCCACGCTGCGGAGCTGGTCGCCAGTGTCGACCGCACGCGCCTGAACTCCGGCGAGACGATCGAACTGACCCTGGAATCCAACGACGTGACGCAGTTCGGCAAGCCTGACCTGACGCCGCTGGAGCCACTGTTCGAAGTCCGTGGCACCCGCCAGGTCAACCAGTTGAACACGCTGAACGGCGACAACCGCGCCACCACTCGCTGGATCGTCACCCTGCTGCCGCTGCACAACGGCACCGTGGTGATCCCGTCGCTGAAACTCGGTGACATCCAGAGCCAGCCGATCACCGTGCAAGTGGTCGAGAGCGAAACCCAGGAAAACCCCAACAAACAGGCCGCGGTGTTCATCGACGCCAGCCTCGATCAAACCAGCGTGTACGTGCAGGCCCAGGCGATCCTGACCCTGCGCATCTACCATTCGGTGTCGCTGTACGACGACAGCAGCCTGCCACCCTTGCAGATACCTGACGCACGCATCGAACAATTGGGCGACTCACGCACCTACGAAAAGGACATCGACGGCCTGCGCCATGGCGTGATCGAAATGCGTTACGCGATCTACCCGCAACACAGCGGCGAACTGATCATTCCGGCACAGGTCTTCAACGCCGCGCTGGTCGACCCACAACCGGTACAGGACGCAGCCCAGGGGCCAAAAGCCGGCAAGCTGATGCGCGTCACCTCGGCCGAACTGCTGTTGACGGTCAAGGCCAAGCCCCTCACCTATCCGGCCGACGCGCCCTGGCTGCCTGCCCGCAGCCTGACCCTGAGCGAAATCTGGAACCCGGAGCCGGATCACACTCAGGTCGGCGATTCGCTGACCCGCAGCCTGACGGTGAAGGCCGAAGGCTTGTCCAGCACCCAACTGCCTCCGCTGCCCGGCACCGACGTCGGCGGCCTGCGCCGCTACCCGGATCAACCGGTGCTCGGCAACCAGAACAGCGAACGCGGCCTGGTCGGCAGTCGTGAAGACCGCGAGGCCCTGGTGCCGACACGGACCGGCGCCATCGAGCTGCCCACCGTCGACGTGGTCTGGTGGAACACTTTCGAAGACCATCTGGAACACAGCAGCCTGCCTGCCCGCACGCTGCACGTGGCGGCCAACCCGAGCCTGGTGGTCGACACCCCGGCCGGCGCGTCTGCGGTCCAGGCCAGCGCCGACAGCGAAGCCCTGTGGCGCTGGAAGCTCAGCACCTTGTTTCTGGCCTGCACCACCCTGCTCGGCTTCGGCCTCTGGTGGCGTGGCCGCTGGCAACCGGCGGTGGCGCGCACCGCCCAAACCGGCCCGAGCCCGCGCACCGTACTCGACGACCTCAAGCGTGCCTGCCTGGCCAATGATTCCCACGCCACCCGCCAGGCCCTCGACGCCTGGGCCCGGCAACAACCGGAAACCCTGGCCGACATGGCCGCCCGCTTCGTCCCGCTGTCCGACGCCCTCGACGGCCTGAACGGCGCGCTGTACAGCGAAACCGGCCAGCACTGGCAAGGTGAAGAGCTGTGGCGGGCGATCCGCACGATCCCGATAGCCGAACGCGTCCAGGACCCGGTCGGCGACAGTGGCTTGCCGCCGCTTTATCCGAAGTGATTGTTTTTAGCTTTCGAGATGAAACTCAGCATCTAGATGAATAGCGTGTAAAAAAGCGCAATCGTGAGAAACCACGATCAATGCCCCTTGGTATTGATTCAGCATTTGCTCCAGCGCGATTCTACTGGGTAGATCCAAATGGTTATCCGGTTCGTCCAGCAACAGCAATTGCGGTGGCCGCCGTGCATACAACAGCGCAGCGAGCGCTATTTTCAGACGTTCGCCGCCACTTAACTGGCAGGTCTTGAGCATCGCACGGTCAGCATCAATCCCCATCTGCGCCAAGCGCGTTCGTGCCTCGGCTTCGGGCAATTCTGGATTGCTCTCGTAGAGCCATTGAACCGCCGTGCGTTCGGGGTACTGCAATCCGGCGTGTTGATCCAGCCAGCCGACATGGCAACTGCGGATGAGTTCGCCTTCGCGCACCAGCAGTTGGCCGGCGATCACTCGCAACAGAGTCGACTTGCCGCTGCCATTAGCGCCCAGGATTGACATGCGCATAGGCCCCGTCAACGTCAAATTGATCGGGGTCGCGTAACCGAACGGGAGAATGAGGTCGTTGAGCTGCACAATCAGCTTGCCATTGGGCACTACGCATTCAGGAGACAACATCATGCGTTGAATGTCCGGTGCACACCGCGCACGGGCCTCGGCGATCCGTTGCTGCTGCTGTTCCCGGGCCACCTGTTGATTGAGGCGCAATTTTCCCTGACTGTTTTCGCTGCGCTCTTTCTGGGCGTTGGTAATCAGCTTGGTCTGATTGCCGTCACGGGCCTGACGGTCGCCGCGCGCATTACGCCGCTGCTGACGCTCCATCTGCACGGCCATCTCACGTTGCTCGCGCTTGGCCTGCGCCCGTTCACCTTGCAATGCCGACTGGAACGACTGCTGTTCTTGCTCGCGTGCCGCCGCATATTGACTGTAGTTACCGCCATAAACCGCCAGCCCCAAGGGTGAAAGCTCGACAATTTCGTTCACGTGCTCCAGAAGGCCCCGATCGTGGCTGATCAACACCAGGCCGTTGGGCCAGCGATCGATCTGCTGCGATAACTTGTGTTGCTGATCAATATCCAGGTGATTACTGGGCTCATCCAGAATGAGCCAGTCAGCCCTGGATAACCACGCTCCCAGCAGCGCCACCCGTTGTCTCTCGCCACCACTGAGTGCGTCGGTGCGCGCGTTGGCATTCAAATGACCTAGACCGATCTGCTGCAGCTCCGCCTCAAGGCGTGCGGCGCAATCCCATTGATCGACCGCCAGCGAATGGTCGTCATCGTCGACGCTGCCTTGGGCAATGCGATCCAGCGCCGCCAGAATAGGGGCGACCCCGGCCAGTGCGGCAACGCTGGGATAGCGCTCGGGTTCCAGTAGCTGCGCCACGACGTAAACCCGCCCTTCGCGTCGGACGATGCCGCTTGTGGGCAGTTGCTCCCCCGTCAGGAGCCGGCCAAGCAAGGACTTACCACAGCCATTCGCGCCCACGATGCCGGTGGCTCTGGTACTGAAGGTGTGGTTCAAGTTATCGAACAGCACGCGCCCGTCGGACAGGTTGCACGACACATGATCAAGTTGCAGTAACCGTTGAGTCATAACACTTCCTTTTCATTCGGCCGGATAGGCACTGAACCACTCCCTGATGGTGCGCAACCAGACGTCCTGAGGGCCAAGATACGTCGACCACGTGCGCCACTCCAGCCATAACAAGATAGAAGGATTGCAACCTGCGAAAGTTCCTGCACTGAGATGCGTACTTGCTGTAGGACCTATCCGAGGCCAAGTTTATTTGCCTTCTGCATTCCCGACCTTTTGCCAGTAAACTCAGTCCCCTTTCGCCGCTGTCATTTGTTCTCGCGGCCATCACCTTTTATGTAGCGGAGTTCGCCTTGCGTCTGTTTCACACCTCCGACTGGCACCTCGGGCAGAACCTGCACGGGCAGGATCGCGATTTCGAGCACGGTTGTTTTCTCGACTGGCTGCTGCGTCAGCTCAAACTGGATCAGCCGGATGTGCTGTTGATCGCCGGCGATATCTTCGACACGGTCAACCCGCCGGTCAAAGCCCAGGAACGCCTGTACGACTTCATCGTCAGCGCCCACGAGCAGCAACCGTTACTGACCATCGTGATGATTGCCGGCAACCATGATTCCGGCTCGCGGATTGAACTGCCCGCGCCGTTGATGCGCCGTTTGCGCACCCATGCGTTGGGCCGGGTGTTGTGGCTGGACGACGGGCAACTCGACGCCGAACGCTTGCTGTTACCGCTGCCGAACGCAAAAGGTAAAACCGTCGCCTGGTGCCTGGCGTTGCCATTCCTGCGCCCGGCCGAAGTCACGGGTGCGCACTTGGGCGACAACTACCTGCGCGGCATTGGCCAGGTTCACGAGTGGCTGATCGAGGCGGCCAACGCCAAGCGCAAGAAGGGTCAGGCGCTGATCGCCATCAGCCATGCGCACATGGCCGGCGGTTCGGTGTCGGAAGACTCGGAACGCAGCCTGATCATCGGTAACGCCGAAGCCCTGCCCGCCAGCCTGTTCGGGCCGAGCATCAGCTACGTCGCCCTCGGCCACTTGCACAAACCGCAGAAGGTCAACGGCGAAGAGCGCATCCGCTACAGCGGCTCGCCCATTCCGCTGTCGTTCTCCGAGATCGGCTATCAACACCAGATTCTCGACATCAAGCTCGATGGCGAAACCCTGGTCAGCGTCGAGCCAAAACTGATCCCGCGCGCAGTCAATCTGCAACGCATCGGCCCGGCACCTTTGGCTGAGATCCTGCTGCAACTGGCCGACTTGCCAAACATCGACCTGTTGGCCGACTACCAGCGCCAGCCCTGGCTGGAAGTGCGGGTACGCCTCGACGAACCGCAACCCGACCTGCGCAATCAAGTGGAAACCGCCCTGCAAGGCAAGGCCGTGCGCCTGGTGCGTATCGCCGCCGAATACGCCGGCAACGGCAGTCGCGAAGGTGCCGAGGACGGTGTCGCGTTGATCGAACTGGACCAGCTCACGCCCCAGGAACTGTTTAGCCGCGCCTGGCAGGACAATTACGGCAGCGAGGTCGATGAGCAAACCCTCAAGGACTTTGCCGAGCTGCTGCAAGACGTACAGCTGGAGAGCGAACAGCCATGAAAATTCTCGCGATCCGCCTTAAAAACCTCGCCTCGCTGGCCGGGCCTTTTGAAATCGACTTCACCGCCGAACCGCTGGCCAGCGCCGGACTGTTCGCCATCACCGGCCCCACGGGCGCCGGTAAAAGCACCCTGCTCGACGCCTTGTGCCTGGCGTTGTTCGGCGCCGTACCGCGACTGAACAACACCGGGCGCGACGCCAAGGTGCCGGACGCCGATGGCGAAATCGGCACCGGCGACCCGCGCACCCTGCTGCGTCGCGGCACCGGCGAAGGCTATGCCGAAGTCGATTTCGTCGGCGTCGACGGTCGCCATTATCGCGCGCGCTGGGAAGCCAATCGCGCCCGGGAAAAGGCCGGCGGCAAGCTGCAAGCCAGTCGCCAGAGCTTGCGCGATATCGATCAGGATCAACTGCTGGCCAGCCAGAAAGGTGAATACAAGGCTCAGCTCGAAGCCGCGCTGGGACTGAACTTCGAACAATTCACCCGTGCCGTGCTGCTGGCGCAAAGCGAGTTCAGCGCGTTCCTCAAGGCCGATGACAACGACCGCAGCGAACTGCTGGAAAAACTCACCGACACCGCGCTCTACACCCGTCTCGGCCGTCGCGCCTTCGACAAGACCAAAGAAGCTCGCGAAGCCCACAAGCTGTTGCAGGATCAGGCCAGCGGTGTCACGCCGTTGGCGCCCGAAGCCCGGGCGGAACTGGATGAGCGCTTCAATGCGGCGCAACAACAGCTGAAACTCCAGCAGGCGCAACTCAAGCAGCTGGAATTGCAGCACACCTGGCTCAAGGAATTGCGCCAGCTACAGGACGCGCAACACAGCGCCACCGAGCAATTGCAATCGGCACAGACCCATTGGCAAAGCCTCGACGGCGAGCGCTTGAAGCTGACCCGCCTGGACCAACTGGCGCCGCAGCGGCACCAGTTCGCCCGCAAGGCCGAGGTCGATGCGTTGCTGTCACCGATGGCGGCGTTGATTGCCGAACAAACCCGGCAACAGGGTGAACTTGGCCAGCGTCAGACCGAACTGGAGCAACAGATCGGCGCTGCGCGCATCGCCTTGAATGAAGCGCAACAACAGCAGACCGACAGTGCGCCGCTGTTGCGTCAAGCCTTCGAAGCACAAAGCACCCTCGCCCGTCTGGCCAAAGACACCGCCCTCAGCGCCGAGGCAAAGCAAAGTGCCGAGCAGGCCTGCGCCCAAGGCCAGAGCACGATTCAAAACCTGCTCAATCAGCAAACCCAGGTCGCCGGGCACTTGCAGCGCATCGCCACCGAACTGGAGCAAAGTGTCCATCTGGCACCGTTGAGCGATGCCTGGAACGCCTACCGCGATCGCCTGCAACAGCTGATGTTGATCGGCAACCGACTGAATAAAGGCCAGGTCGAACTGGCCAGCCTCGAACAAAACGCCACGCGCACGGCACAGGAACTCTCTGCGCAGAAACAGCAGCTGGAAGTGTTGTTCAAGGAAGCCGGCGCCGAACCGGATGCCGTCGCCGAGCAGATCGGCATTCTCGGCAGCCTGTTGCAGGACAACCGCAAGCAACTGCGCGCCATCGAAGACCTGACGCGGTTGTGGGCCAGCCAGCAGGAACTGGACAAGCGCGGCGCCGAGTTGCAACAGCGTCAACTCAACGCGCAACAGGAACGCGAGCGGCTGACTCAGGACGGGGTAAAAACCAAGTCTGAACTGAGCGTCGCCGAGCAAACCCTCAGCGTCACCCGCGAACTGCTGGAACGCCAACGGCTGGCGCGCAGTGCCAGTGTCGAGGAGTTGCGCGCGCAGTTGCAGGATGATCAGCCGTGCCCGGTCTGCGGCAGCAACGAGCATCCGTATCATCAGCCCGAGGCGCTGTTGCAAAGCCTTGGCCGCCATGATGAAAGCGAACAGGCCAACGCGCAGAAAGCCGTCGACCTGCTCAAGGAAAAGCTCACTGAACTGCGTGCGGAAGTCGGTGGCTTGATCGCCCAGCAAAAGGAGTTGCTGCAACAGCAGGAGCAACTGGCGACCCAGCAACAAGCCCTGGCGCCAAGCCTTGAAGCGCACCCGTTGTCCGCCGCACTGCTGAATCAGGACGCCTCCAAACGTGACGCCTGGCTCGCCCAGCAAAACAGCCAGCTGAACCAAAGCATCAGCCAGGATGAGCAACGACAAACCGCCCTGCTCACCCTGCAACAGGATGCGGCGCGCCTGACTCAGCAACTGCGCCACGCCGAAACCGCGCACCAGCAAGCGGCCCGGCACCTGGACAATCAGCAGCGCGAACTCGCTAGCGACCGTGCGCGTCTGGACGACGAACTCAACGCATTCGCCAGCCTGCTGCCCGCCGAGACGCTGGAGGCATTGCGCATCGAGCCAGCTGCGACCTTCATGCAGCTCGACCGCCAGATCGCCGAGCGTCTGGCACAACTCGATCAGCAGAAGGAAGAGCTGGCCGAACAGCAACAGCGCCAGCAAATCCTCGAGAAGGAACAGGACCGGCAACAAACCCGCGTGCAGCAACTGCAAGTCGCCGAGCAACAGTTCAACGCACTGGCTGAACAACAGCAGGCGAGCCAGCAAACACTTGCGCAGTTACTCGGTTCACACAGCAGCGCCGAGCATTGGCAGCAGCAACTGGAACAAGCCGTGGAAACCTCACGCGGCACAGAAGCCACGACCGCCCAGACGCGGCAAAGCGTCCTCACGCAACAGGTGCAAATCGCCGCCGAACTCAAGGCGCAGCAAGAACGGTTGCAAGCACTGCAAAACGAGGAACGTGATCTTGTCGGCAAAATCGCTGACTGGCGCGCCCGCCATCCGGAACTGGATGACGGTGGCCTCGAAGACCTGCTGCGGGTCGACGACGCTCACGTCAGCGAGTTGCGCCAACGCTTGCAGCACGCCGAAAAAGCCGTCGAACAAGCCAGCGTCCTGGTGCAGGAGCGCGACAAGGTTTTGCTCGATCATCAAGCGCAGCACAACGGCAATCTCGACGCCGAACAACTCGACAGCGCCCTCGCCGAATTGCAAAACCAGTACGCGGTCAGTGAGCATCTCTGCGCTGAACTACGCGCTGAACAGGCCGAAGACCAGCGTCGACAGAATGCCAATCAGGCCCTGGCGCAACAAATTGCCGACGCCTACGCCGAGTTCCAGCGCTGGGCGCGCCTGAATGCGTTGATCGGCTCCGCCACCGGCGACACCTTCCGCAAGATCGCCCAGGCCTACAACCTCGACCTGCTGGTGC
>RCUN01001038.1_pt1 | contig 10572 bp, 9 predicted proteins | sample 2166181 | NCBI WGS metagenome assembly RCUN01 (sample SAMN09932603, study PRJNA488358) | compost metagenome | feature: garden; material: soil; isolation source: compost soil in crotononitrile-enriched culture | place: Germany: Experimental Botanical Garden Goettingen | collected 2016-01-27 | reverse complement strand
GGCCAGGTGATGCGGGCGAAATACTCGTCGCGCGACAGTTCGAAGGCGCCGAGTTCGAAGGAGCGGTAGCCGGTGACGGCATGAGGTGCGCTCATCTTGAGTTCATCGTCGGCAAACAGGGCGGTATCGGCAGCGGTTTCAAGCATGGCCATGGCGGGTTTCCTCTTGTTGTTGTGGGATGGGCGGTCGGGCTCGGCAGATCACTTGAAGCAGATGTCTGCCCACTTCTCGACCGACAACGGGCCTTTGATGGTCTGCTGCAGAATCACGCCCGGGCGACTGGCTTCGAAGCGATACGCCGTGCCCACCGGCAACAGGCACTGATGACCGCGCTTGAGCAGCACGTAACCCATGGGCTTGCCCGCCGGCAGGTCACCCGCCAGTTGCGTGCCCTCGCCTGCCTTGAGCGGCGAATCAAGCTTGAGGAAATCCACCCGCACTTCGCCGTCCATGACGATGGCGAACTCGTCGTGCGCTGCGGTGTACCAAGGCGATTGGCCTTCGGCGCGCAGGGTTTCAATCACGTAGCCGAGGTTGAGGCCGACGATGACTTTTTCATAAGGAAGGGATTTTTCCGCCACTTCGAAAATGTTCGAAAAGGCGTAGTGGCTGGCCTGGCCGCTGATGATCTCGACCGAGCCTTTGCTGTAGTTGTCCAGCGAGCCGAAGACTGTTTCGATTGCCGCGCTACTCATGGTTTTCACCGTTTTGTTGTTGTAGTAACAGTGAGTCAACAGTACGTCGCAGCCGATGCCGGAACAATTAGAGGACCAGCGACAACAGTGTTCGCGAAACGCAAACACTGTAGGAGCTGCCGAAGGCTGCGATCTTTTGATCTTGCTTGTAAAAAGCAACAGATCGCAGCCTCGTTGCACTCGACAGCTCCTACAGGGATCGCGCCGTTATCAGCGTACCCAACCCCGCTCCAGCAAGGGCTTGTCCCAGCATGGCTCATCGCCGAAATTCTCCACCAGAAAGTCGATCAACGTGCGCACTTTCAACGCTCGGCGCTGGGTTGCGGGGTACACCGCCGAGAAATTGAAGGAAGACAACGCGTACTCCGGCAGCACCGGAATCAATCGGCCACTGAGCAAATCATCGCTGGCCACCAGCGTCGGCAGGCAGACAATGCACACCCCGGTCTGCGCGTAATCGCGCAACAAATGCACCGAGTTCGAACGTACCTGGCCCGGTAGGCTCAGCTCCACTTGCTCGTCGTCACGGGTGAAGATCCAGCGATTGCGCGACGGATAGCCCTCGTACAGGGCGATCTTGTGTTGCAACAGTTCCTGGGGATGGGTCGGCACGCCGAACTCGCTGGCGTAATCGGGCGACATGCAGAACAGGCGGCGCACGCTGAACAGCTTGCGCTCGATCAGGGTTTCGGCCATGGGCGGGAACATCTGGAACGCCACGTCGAAGCCTTCTTCGATGGGGTCCACCACGCGGTCGTTGACGATCACATCGACTTCGATGTCCGGATACAACCGGGTGAACTCGGCCAGCATTCTGCCAAAGTGACCAATGGCAAACCCCGGCAGCATCTGCACCCGCAGTTTGCCGGTGGGTTTGGCCCGCAGCTCGCGCATGTGCTCGGTCAGCGAGTTGAAGCCCGCGACCATGTCGGCGCATTCCTTGTAGTAGGTCTCGCCCACTTCGGAGAGCCGCACATGGCGCGTGCTGCGATGGAACAGCGGCGCATTGATGAACTGTTCCAGTTGCTGGATACGGTGGGTGATCACCGAACGGGTCACGCCCAGTTGCTGGGCGGCCTTGGCGAAGTTGCCGGTTTCGGCCACCCGCACAAAGGCTTCGACACTGAGTAAACGATCCATGGGGCAGGCTCTCTGGATGCTTTTGTTCTTATAGGAACAGCGAGGTTAGCCTGTCGGCACCTCGCACTCCAGATCCATGCTGCGCCTCATGGCCGGGGCGTAACGGACAACCGTCGCTGCATCGGGAAAACCTGCCAGCCCAGGCGTTCGCTGATCAGTCCCCACACTCCTTGCGGTGCCTTGAGCATCATCACCACCGCGACCATGCCAAGGATGATCATGTACACCGCGCCGTATTGCGCCAGGCAGCCGCGCAACACGAAGTAGATCAGCGTGCCGATCAAGGGGCCTTCGAGGGTGCCGATGCCGCCGATGATCACAATGAAGATCACCACGGCCGTCCAGTCCTGCAGGTTGAACGCCGCATCCGGGGAAATCCGCAGCTTTTGCAGGAAGATCAACGCCCCGACTACACCGGTGCAACCGGCGGCCAGCACGTAGACCATCAGTTTGGTGCGGAACGTATCCACCCCGAGGCTGCCGGAGGCCGGTTCCGAATCACGAATCGACGCCAGGGCCAGCCCTTGTCGCGAGCGCAACAAAAAGTACACCACCGCCACGGCGCCGATGGCGATGGCCAGCGCGGTGAAATAGATCAGCGTTTCGCGCCCGTCCCGGTCATTGCCGATCTGCCGCACAATCGCCGCCGGCAAGCTTTGCCCCGATCCGCCGCCCAGGCTGCTCATCTGCGCCAGCCCCAAGCGGAACACCTCCGCCACCACCCAGGTGCCGATGGCGAAATAGGCGCCACGCAGGCGAAACACGATCAACGCCGTGGGAATCGCCAGCACCGCGACCAGCACCCCGGAAAGCAGAACCGCGAACAATGGCGGTATGCCGAACTGGGTCGCCAGCATAAACAGTAGATAACCGCCGAGGCCGACGAACGCCTGCTGCCCCACCGAAACCATGCCGGCGTAGCCCGCCAGCAAATTCCACATTTGTGCCAAGGCCAGGTAATAAGCGAACTCCACCACCAGCCGCAGACTGGCGCGATCCGCCCACAAGGGCGCGCTGAGCAAAATCAATACGCACAGGCCCAGCAACGACAATCCGATGGTGCTGCTGGTGGTCGTGCGTTGTACGCGATAAACCGGCGCGGGATTGTTCAAGGCATTCATCAGTCGACACTCCGGGGAAACAGGCCACGCGGACGCACGACCAGGATCAGCAGAAACACAAGGTGACCGGCGAGGATTTGCCAACCGGGGTCGATTTTCGCGCCCACGGCCTGCGCGACGCCGAGAATCACCCCGCCCGCCAGCGTGCCCCACAGGCTGCCCAGACCACCGATGATCACCGCTTCGAAACCGTACAACAGCCGCGCTGGCCCGACAGTCGGGTCGAAACTGGTGCGAATGGCCAGGAACACCCCGGCAATCGACACCACGGCCATCGCCAGCGCCATGGCCAGGCCGAAGATGTGCGCGTTGTTGACGCCCATCAGCCGTGCGGTGTGCTGGTCATCGGAGGTGGCGCGAAACGCCCGGCCCAAGGAAGTTTTGTAGAACAGCAGTTGCAGGCCGCCGATGATCAGCAACGCGCTGCCAAACACGATCAGCGGCATTACGCCGACGCTCAGGCTGCCGATGCCCACACTCGCCACCTCAAGATCGCCCTGGGACAGCTTCTGGCTATCGGCGCTGAAGAATTCCAGCAACACGTTCTGCACGATGATCGACAGGCCGAACGTCACCAGCAGCGGCGGCAGAATGTCCGTGCCCAGCGTGCGGTTGAGCAACAGCCGCTGAAGCAGGTAGCCGAAACAGAACATCAGCGGCACCACGATCAGCAGACTCGCCAGCGGACTGAAGCCCAGATGATTGACCACCATCAGCGCCAGGTACGACGCCAGCACGATGAAGTCGCCATGGGCGATGTTGACCAGTCGCATGATGCCGAACATCAGCGACAGCCCCACCGCGAACATCGCGTACAGGCCACCGAGCAACACGCCTTGAAGCAAAGTATTGAGCCATTCCATCACTAGATCCCGAAATACGCGGCTTTGATTTGTGCTTTGTCCGCATCCCCTGGCCGGCCGGTCAGGGACACCCGCCCTTCCTGGAAGCAATAGAAGCGGTCGCACACACTCAGTGCCTGATTGATGTCCTGCTCGACGAGAATCACCGTGGTGCCGTCGGCCTTGATCGAGGGCAATGCGGCGTAGATGTCCTTGATCGTCGTCGGCGCCAGGCCCAGGCTGATTTCGTCGCACAACAGCAAGTGCGGGTTGGCCATCAGGCCCCGGCCAATCGCGACCATTTGCTGCTGGCCGCCAGACAGTGCGGTACCCGGACGCTTGCGCAGTTTTTCCAGCACCGGGAACAGCTGATAGATGCGCTTGAGCGTCCACGGTCCCGGGCGTTTGCTGTAGGCGCCGATCAGCAGGTTTTCTTCAACCGTCAGCGAGGGAAACAGCTTTCGGCCCTCCGGCACCAACGCGATGCCGCGCTCCAGCACCTGATTGGCCGCCATGGCGCCAATGGTCTGCCCCTTGAAAGTAATGGCGCTCGGCTGGTTCTTGATCAACCCGGCCAAGGAGCGCAGGAACGTCGATTTGCCCGCGCCGTTGGAGCCGATGATCGCCACGGTTTCACCGGCCTCAAGGGTCAGGCTGATGTCGAACAGCGCTTGAAAGTCGCCGTAGCCGGCGCAGAGTTTTTCGATGGTCAGCATGCGTCAGCTCCCGATGCCCATGTAGATGTCCTGGACCCGAGGGTCGGCCATCACGCTGCGCGGTTCGCCTTCGGCCAATTTGGCGCCGAAGTTGATCACCGTCAGGCGACTGACCACCGCCAGCAAGGCGTGCACGATGTGCTCGATCCAGATGATCGCGACGCCGGACTTGTGGATGCCCTGAATGGTTTCCACCAGTGCCAGGCACTCTGGTTCCGTCAGGCCACCGGCGATTTCATCGAGCAACAGCAAACGCGGTTGAGTCGACAAGGCCCGGGCCATTTCCAGGCGTTTGCGGTCGAGCAAGGTCAGCGAACCGGCCAGCACATTCGCCTTGCGCATCAGACCGGTGAGTTCCAGCGTCTGCGCGCACCATTGGCTGGCCTCCTTGTCCCGCAGCCGCGCACCAAAGGTCGCGCCCACCAGCAGGTTCTCGAACACGGTCATTTTCACGAACGGGTGCGGGATCTGGTGGGAACGGCCGATGCCTTGCTGGCAGCGCTTGAACACCGGCACGCGGGTAACGTCGCGGCCTTCGAAATGAATCGTGCCTTTGTCCGCCGCCACGCCACCGGCGATCAGGTTGAACAGCGTGCTTTTGCCCGCACCGTTGGGGCCGATGATGCCCAGTGCTTCGCCCGATTGCAGGGTCAAGTCGATGGCATCCGTGACCTTCACCTGGCCGTAGCTTTTGTGCACATCGGTCATTTGCAGAAGTGGTTGTTGCATGGTGCACCCGTGTCCTGTTGCGCGATCAATACGTAATGGCCTGCATCTCGCCGCCCAACGGAATCGCCGGCGCGGTGGCATTGCTGGTGATGATCAGGTCGTATTTGTTGTCCTGGCCGAGGCGCCACTGGCCGCTGACCAGCGGGGTCTTGGCGACGTTTTTCACCGGTCCACCGTTCCAGTTGATCGGCCCGACCACGGTGTTGAGGTTGGTCTTGAGCAAGGCATCGCGAACCGCGTGTGCATCACCGACTTCTTCAGTGCGCTTGAGGATGTCCACCGCCAGTTCGAACAAGGCATGCACGAAGCCCAACGGTTGCGTCCATTGCTTGCCGGTGGCTTGGGTAAAACCCTGGGCCAGTTGCCCGGCACTGGCGCCGGTCAACGATGAGCTGAACGGGTGGGTCGGGCTCCACCAGATTTCGGTCGACAGGTTGTTACCGGCCTTACCCAACGCCTCGACGGCGGTCGGGAACAGCAGCGCCTTGCCCACCGACACCGCTTTGGGCTTGAAGCCTTGCTGGCGAGCCTGGGTCCAGAACGTGCTCAAATCCGGTGGAATCACCACACCGGTGACGATCTCGACATCGGCCTTTTTGAATGCGGCAATCTGTGCGGAGAAATCGTCGGTCAGGCTCTGGAAGCGGCCGGGGTCGACCAGTTGGAACCCCTTCTGCGCCAGCACCGGCGGGAAGCCGAGCTTCTGGTCGCCCCAGGCATTGCCGTCGCCATCGTTGGGAAACAGACCGCCGACGACTTTGTTCGACGGCATAGCGCCCCACATCGAGCTGTAAGCGCCGATCACATCTTCCAGGCCCCAGAAGAAATGGTAAGTCCACTCGAAGCCTTGATCCGGTTTACCGCCACGGGTGAAGAACCACGGCTGCCACGGGGCGACGGTGGAGATGCAGGGAATCTCGTTGATTTCGCACTGGTCGGACACCGGGTTGGTGGTTTCCGGCGTCGACGACACCAGCATCAGGTCGACCTGATCCGACAGAATCAGCTCGCTCGCTACTTCCGCCGCGCGGTTGGGGTTGGACTGGCTGTCCTTGACGATGACTTCCAGGCGATAGGCCTTGCCGCCAACGTTGATCGTGTTCTTCAGCACTTGCTTGAGCGATTCGATGATGTAGTTGTCGGCCGCCGCGAACGGCGCCAACGGCCCGGTCTGCGGGCTGACGTAGCCGAGCTTGATCACTCGTTCACTGCCGATGGCGAAGGTGAACGGCATGCTCGCCAGTGCCACGCCACCGGCCGCAACGCCGGTGCTGCGCAGGAAATCGCGGCGGGAGAAATTGCGGCCAAACAGGTTATTTTCGTTGTTGTCTGTCATGTCAGTACTCCAAAAGCCCGGACGAACGGGGTCGCCACGTGTGGCCGGGCCAGCACGCAGGGTCAGGGGTAAACAGAAGAGGTCGGTTTAAAAGAACAAGCTGACGTCGAAGGATGCGACGACCTGCTTATCCTTTTGCCCATCGGCGTAGGCATCGCGACCGGGGCCGGAATGAATGTCGTAGCGCAGTTCCGGACGCAGGCGCACGTTGGGTGTCGGCGTCCAGGCCAGGTTGGTGGTCACGCCGTAGAAGCTGCCCCAGGTCGGGTCCGGAATGCCGGTGTTCGGGTCGATATTGGCCATCATCACGTGGACCGGCGCATCGGTGTAGAACCATTCGGCGCGGCTGTTCCACATCAGGTTTTCACTGAGTTTGTGATACCAGTTGATATCGGTGCCGTACCAGGTCGCATCGTTCTTGTTGGCGAACCCGGCGAACGCGCCCTGCTCCTGGGTGCCGTAGTTCATCTCCAGCGCCACGCGGTTGTTCGGGTCGAGCACTTGCGACAGGGTAAGGTACGACGCCAGGCGTTTGTAATCGTCGTCCTTGGTGCCCGCCGGCAGCGGTGAGCCGCAACTGCATTCGGCAAAGCTGTCGCCGGCGCCGTTGCCGTAGATGTTTTCCCAATCGATCCAGGTGCTGAAGTCCGCCGAGCGCCAGCGCACGTTGGCGATCACGTCCGGGTCGTGGTTGGGGTCTTGCAGGTTGTTCCAGCCCTGCACTACGCCCAGCTCGAAGCCGAGCATGCTCTCGCCCGGTGCCGAAGGCAGTTTGAACGAGTACAACGCGCCGGCATGTTTGGCCGGGCCGTGCATGAAGGAATAGGTGTGCGAGTAGAAGTCAGTCGGTGCGGGTGACGGCAAGGCGAAGCCGATTTCGTTTTCCAGCGGCGTGTGGAAAATCCCTACCATCAACTCAGAACCGCCGAGCACCGGGAAGTAGAAATTGACATAGGCCTGGGCAACGGTGAATGCCGGATCTTCAGCCTTGTTGTCGCGGTTGACGCTCAGGTCCTCGTCCCAGCCGTAGGTCTTGAAATAGCGCGCATCCTTGCCGTACAGCGCGGTGACGTTGAAACCCCAGTCAGCCTCTTGCGGCATCGGACCGGGAAACGGCCCCACGCGGCCGATCACATTGCTCTTGGGTTTTTTCTCCACGGCCAAGGCGAACTGGTTGAGGTTCACGCCTTCGTCGGTGTTGAAAAAGCTCTGCTTGCTGACGTCATCCGTGCCGTTGTTGTTATAGATCACACCGGCCTGCGCCCAGCCGTAGACCTTGATCCCGTGTTCACGCTCAAGGCTGTCGCCGAACACGCTGCGCACCAGCGAACCCATGGGATCGTCTGCCGCCAGCGCCACAGAGGGAAACAAAACGCCGGCACCCAGAACGGGCGCGAACAGGGTTGCTGCGCAAACCCATGCACGAATACTCATACCTGCCTTCCTTATTTTTATTAGGCGCCAATCCCCCGAAGGGGCATGAGGCCGAAAGCAAGGTATGACGTCTTGATGAGCCCTGGCTTGAGCTCCACCCGATCGTTGGCGAATCGTGGTGTTCGGCGTAATGGAGGCTACAAGCCAGCCACTACACCAACAATTCCAATCTCGGCGACTTCAGTGTTTGCGTATTCAGAACAATGGCGGGGGATTTGCAGCAAAGCTCCCACATGGTTTTGTGGTGTGGCACAGAGATGCAAGCACCGCCCAACCCTGTAGGAGCTGCCGAAGGCTGCGATCTTTTGATCTTGCTTTAAAAACAAAGTCAAAAGATCGCAGCCTTCGGCAGCTCAGGGGTGTGGGGTTGGTCAGGCGTTAGTGGGCAGTGGATAGAGCTTGTCGTCGAACTGCGCCAGTTTTGGAAACACCAACGGCTGATCATCACTCAGATGCTGCAACCGCTGCCCATAATCAACCAGAAACTGCTGACGCGCCTCTTCACTGATATACGGCACATGCCACGCCACAAACGGCTGCAGCACATCAAAACCAACGTAAGCCAAAGTCCCACGCAAAATCGGCCGCAACATGTCCTCCAACGGTCCATGGATCGCATCTTCGCCAAACATGTGCTCGCGCCCACCCAAGGTCACGGTCACCAGCGCCTTCTTGCCCGCCAACCCACCCTGATCGTAAAAACGCTTGCCGCCGTAGCAAATCCCCGACACCAGCACCCGATCGATCCAGCCCTTGAGTATCGCCGGGGTGGAGAACCAGAAGATCGGGAAGTTGAGGATCAGCAGGTCGGCCCACAGCAGTTTGTCCAGCTCAGCCTGGATGTCCGCCGCCAGCGACTGGCTCTTCACGCCCAGGCGTTGTTCCAGGGCATAGACCAGGTATTCGGGGTTTTCCCGATTCGAGAAGTCCGCGTCGCTGGCCACCGGGTTCCAGTTCATTTTGTACAGGTCGCTGACCTGCACTTCATGGCCCTGCGCTTCTAGGGTAGCCACCGCTTGGTCACGCAGCGCGGCGGTAAAGGATTTTGGTTCCGGGTGGGCGTGGACGATCAATACTTTCATGGTGATTCCTTAGACTTTTTCCAGCGAATTGGATGAGTTTGCGGTCGCGCGGCTGGCCAGCAATTGGTCGAGCCAGTCCGGGTCCATTTGTGGTTCGGAGGAGAACAACAGTCCGGTGTAATCCTGATGCGGCGGCGTAAAGATCTGGCTGCGCGAGCCGTGATCAACCACCCTGCCCCGCTGCATCACCAGCACTTCATCGGCAATCGCGCGCACGGTGGCGACGTCATGGGTGATGAACAGGTAGGCGACGCCGAGTTGTTGTTGAATGCGGTTGAGCAGCTTGAGCACGCCTTCGGCCACCAGTTGATCGAGGGCCGAGGTGACTTCGTCGCAGATGATCAATTGTGGGTCGGCCGCCAGCGCGCGGGCAATGCAGATGCGTTGCTTTTGTCCGCCGGACAATTCACGAGGCTGACGCTCCATGAAGGTCGCCGGGTCGAGTTCGATCATCTCCAGCAATTCGGCGACCCGCGCGCGCATGGCCTTGCCCTTGAGGCCGAGGTAGAACGTCAGCGGCCGGCCGATGATGTCGACGATGCGCTGGCGTGGGTTAAGCGCGGTGTCGGGGATCTGGTAGATCATCTGGATGCGCCGCAGTTGCTCCTTGCTGCGCTGGCGAAAGTCCGCCGGCAAGGGTTCGCCGTCGTACAGCACCTGGCCGTAAGTTGGTGGCAGCAATCCGGTGATCAACCGCGCGGTGGAGCTTTTGCCACTGCCAGACTCGCCGATCACCGCCAGGGTCTGACCACGGTAGAGCTTGAGGGAAACGTCGTGCAGCACCGGTTGCTGGCCATAACTGGCGCAACTGTTGCGCAGTTCCAGCAGCGGTTGTTCCTGCTGCGGACAGGCCTTGGGTTCGGTGCGGAAACTGCGCACCGCCCACAGCGACTTGGTGTAGTCCTCCTGCGGATCGCCGAGCATCTTGCGGGTTTCGGCCTCCTCTACCAGTTTACCGTGGCGCAGCACCATGATGCGGTCGGCCATCTGCGCCACCACCGCCAGGTCGTGGCTGATGTAGATCGCCGCGCTGCCATAGGTCGCGACCGCGTCACGAATGGCTGCCAGCACCTCGATCTGGGTGGTGACGTCCAGCGCGGTGGTCGGTTCGTCGAAGATGATCAGGTCCGGATGGCAGGCCATCGCCATGGCGGTCATGACCCGCTGCAACTGGCCGCCGGAGACCTGATGCGGATAGCGCTGGCCGATGGTTTCGGGATTGGGCAAGCGCAGCACCCGGTACAACTCCACCGCCTCGCGCATGGCCTGCTCGCGGCTCATGCCGCCGTTTTTCACAGCGGTTTCGACGTGCTGGTCGATCAGGCGATGGGCCGGGTTGAACGAGGCTGCCGCGCTCTGTGCCACATAGGCAATACGCAGCCCCCGCAGTTTACGCAGGGCTTCAGGCTTGGCGTTGAGCAAGTCGATGCCGTCGAAGTGCACCGAGCCACCGGTGATCCGGCAGCCGTCGCGGGTG
>RCUN01001034.1_pt1 | contig 10601 bp, 7 predicted proteins | sample 2166181 | NCBI WGS metagenome assembly RCUN01 (sample SAMN09932603, study PRJNA488358) | compost metagenome | feature: garden; material: soil; isolation source: compost soil in crotononitrile-enriched culture | place: Germany: Experimental Botanical Garden Goettingen | collected 2016-01-27 | reverse complement strand
GCGCTTGATGAGTTACGGCGGCTGTCTCTCGGTGATGCATTGGCCAGGCGTCTGAGCCGGGTAGCGCAGCAGCTTGAGCGCTTCGACTTCGATCGGGCCCTGGCGTTGCTGCAAGGGGAAATCGAACGCTCCGCCCTGCCCCCCGAATGACCGGAGTGCACCGACAGCAAGGAACCTGGTGTCGCTTAGTACCGATAGGTTGCCTGCACTGAAATGCCATTCGCACTATTTTGGTAGTTGGCACTGTATTGCGGTTGAAGACCGGAGTTGTTCGACTGCTTCACCGAGACTTTGGAATCCCAGAGATAACCATAAGCAAAGTCTATCGTCAGATCCGGACTCGGCGAATAAGCACCTCCCAGGGTCACGGCCTGGCGATTGCCAACCGGAACGCGCACGCTGCGATCGGCATTTCTGATGGGCGAAGGATCATAGGCGTAGCCCGCGCGCAGCAGCCATTGTTGGTTCAATTGATACGAGGCGCCAACGGCGGTGCTCCAGGTGTCCCGCCAGTTCATTTCTTCGATCACATGCCCCAGGCCAGCCGCCTGGCCCAAAGGGGTAAGACCGCTGTTGACGGCCTCGACCTTCTTGATCCGGCTCCAACGTTTCCAGGTGGTCCCCAGGTAGCCCGTCCAGCGACTGTTGAAATGATGGGTGATAGAGGTGTCCACGGATTCGGGCATCGTGAGGTCTATCTTGTTGTCATACTTTCCGTCCAGCGGGACAACGCTCGGGGAGCCGGAAATCTCAGTATGCCCTTCGAGTTCATAGTCCACCTTCGAGTGATAGTTAATCCCCCAACGGGTAGCCTCGGTAAAGTCAACCAGGAGGCCGACGTTGTACCCAAGTGCCGTGTCATCGCCTTTGATGGTGACCCGTGTGTCCTCGCCGTTGTTCAGGGCGCCGGTGGCCAGGTAGTTCTGAAGTTTTGCATTGAAACGGTTGATGGTCGGTCCACCACCAATGGATGCGTAATCGTTGATCCGCCAGGCAATGGTGGGCTGCAGGGTTATTTCCCTGGTCGTGCTATAGGAGCCATGGTAGCGGCCCTGAAAAGTGCTTTCGTAATCATTGATCAGACCACTCGGAGCATAGAGACCCAGTCCAATCGAAAATCGATCATCCAGCGGCGTCGACATATAGGCGAAGGGCACAACGCCCAACGGTACCGAGTCCCCTTTGTTCGTTCCCGGAGCACTGCTCTGCGCATCGCTGATGTCATCGCTCACCGAGACAACCGCGGCTCCGCCGGAAATCTCACTGCGCTTCAGTTTGGTCAAGCCCGCTGGGTTGCCAAAGATGGTGCTGGCGTCCAGCGCGGAAGATGACCGTCCCGCATAAGCAGTTCCCGCACTGCTTGCACTTTGTTCGTTAAGGGCAATGCCATTGGCGCTTGCGCTTGTTGAAACGCTGAGTATTACCGCGGCACCTGTGAATCTGATCCAGGAAGACACTTCTTGCACAGCTGAGAGACACGGGGTTGCACGCTTGCTCAGTTTCATTTCCCACCTCGAATTGTTTTTATTGATTGGTGCGCAGGCAAAGCTTCGCCTTCCGGTGCACTTGGCAGTGCCGGCAGGCGTTGATCGAAGTTGTGAAAGGCCCTGGCTGACGACTATCAGGGCCGAGACGCCGGACTTACGAAGCCGGGATCATTTGAGCCACTCCACCTGAAAGCTATAGCGACCAAGAAGGAGGGCCAAAGACTCTTGATCTCTACCGGCGCGGATGCACGCGACTAACCCACGTTGTTCATGCTGGATGACCTCGACCGCAATGTCCTTCAGACACATGCGTTGCACTTCCTGCCGAACGACTCGGGTTACTTCGCGCTGCTGCAAGGCGGGCTTGAAGATTTTGCCAACGGCCGTCAATGGCAGCGCTTCGAGGATTTCGATCCGCTTGGGAATGGCCGCCCGCTCACTGATGTGGTGCTGAGCAAATTGCTCGAGCTCTTCAATATTGCAGACGTGGCCTGGTCGCAGCTGCACGTAGGCGACCGGCACTTCGCCCGAATAGGCGTCCGGGCTGCCGATGGCCGCCGCCAACGCCACCGCTGGGTGGGCTTGCAGCGCCTCTTCGATTTGCTTGGGATCGATATTGTGGCCGCCGCGGATAATCAGCTCCTTTTTACGCCCGGTCAGCCAGAAGTAGCCATTTTCATCCTGGCGCCCCAGATCGCCCGTGTTCAGCCAGCGCTGACCATTGATCTCAATCCACAGACCCCGGTTATGGCTTTCCTCAACGTAGCCCTCGAACAGGTTCGGACCCGTGATGGCGATCACGCCAATTTCGTTGGGGTCAGCGTCGCGCAGATACTCTCCAGCGTCATCGAGCATGACTGTGCGCATGTCCTGATAGGCAATCCGTAACCCGATGGAGCCGATGTAGCGTTCGCCATGGGCCGGGTTGACCGAGGACACGCACGCGCCCTCCGTGAGTCCATAACCTTCGAGGATCTTCACCCCGGTCCGGCCTTCGAACGCCCGGAAAAGTTCGACCGGCATCGGCGCGGCACCACACATGGCATAACGAAGGCTGGACAGGTCGCGGCCTTCCAGCTCGTTTTGCAACAGTGCGCAATAGACGGTTGGAACGCCGGAAAAGAAGTTGATGCCGAAGTACTCAACCATCTCCCAGAAGCGTGGCATCACACCCTCACCGCGATAACCCTGCGGCGTGCCGAGGATGACATGATCACCTTGGCTCCAAGGCATCAGGCCTGTCACCAGCTGTGCATTGACATGGAACAGCGGCAACCCACAGAAAATGACCTGGCCACTCCCGTGTGGCTGCATGTGCGTGTCCATGGCCCACGCGTTGAACACCTCCGCCCCATGGGTACGCATCGCTATCTTGGGCAGGCCGGTGGTGCCGCCGGTGCAGAAGTAAGAGGAACGATCCTCCGGACTGAACAGCCGGGCACTCTTCAAGTGCGTGCCTGGCTGAGCGTCCATCAGCGTGCGTAGTTCGTGAATCGTGGCGCCCTTGTGCAACTCACGTTCTTTTTCTGCCAGGGATTCAAGGGATTCACGCTGAGCTGCATCAACGTAAGGCCCCATGCCAACCCACACGACGTGCTTGATCTGGGGAAGTTGATCAAGCTCTGAGGCCAGCTTGGGCCACAGGTCACTGCCCGGAGTCGGCGCGAGCGTTACCACCACGCTGGCGTTCGCGGCCCGCAGCAAGGTCGCTATCTGTTTGGCCTCTTGCAGCGGATTGATCGCCATGACGATACCGGCCGCTTCACCCCCCCAGATGGTGAAGTGGGTTTCCGGCAGGTTGGGCAGGATGAAGGCCAGCACTTCACCCGGGGTAATGCCCAGGTCGTGGAAGGCATTCGCCGCGCGAGTGATGTCTTCGACCAGTTCGGCATAGTTCCAGTGGTGGGTGTTCCTGAAGCGGGTAGCGTCGGCGAAGAAACTCAGTGCCGGCGCGTTGGGGTCAAGCCCGGCTGTCCGGGTCAGTGCTTCATAAGTGCTTGAAGCCAGGCCACGCTCTGCCAGCGGGACCTGCTCAATACGTTCAATGTCGCCCAGAGATCGCACCATCATTTTCAGGCCTCCTCTACGACTCGGTTGCGTTGCACACCCAGGTCGATCACGCCATCGGCACTGCGAATGCGCGCCTCGACCACGTCGCCTGCCTTGAGATACTGCGTCCGTCCTTCCTGTGCCTTGAGGAAAAGCTTCCATTTGGTGGCTTCGGGCATCAGGGCGGCAATGCGCTGTTTGGCCGGCGAAGGGATGGTCAGTGCGCATCCCGCAGGCGTACCGGTGGCGATCAGGTCGCCGGGGGCGAGATCCTGGACGGTGGAGAGTTCGGTCAGGGTTTCAGCGGGGCCATACACCAGGTTGGCCGTGCTGTCGCTTTGTCGGACTTCGCCGTTGACCGTCAGGCGCAACTGCAAGGCTTTCAGGTAATGCATGTCCTGGGCATCCAGCAGGCAGAGATACGGACCGACCGGGCCGAAAGTACGGAAGCTCTTGCCCTTGTAGAACTGCATCTGAGGGATCTGGATGTCGCGTGCCGAGTAGTCGTTGACAATGACCACACCCGCAACGAACTCATGCAGGTTGGCGTCATTGACGGTCACTGCGCCGCTGATTGTGCGTTTCATCACCAGCCCGAGCTCGATCTCATAGTCAAGGAATCGCACGGTGCGCGGCTTGATCAGGACGCTGTCTGCGGCCACCAGGCAACTGGTCGCCTTGGTGAACATCATGTTGTATTTCTTCGCATCCGGGTCCATGCCCGACTCGATCATGTGCTGTCGGTAGTTGGCTCCCTGGCAGACGAACTGTTGGTTGCGGGTCACCGGCGACAGCAGCTTCACTTCGTGCGCCTCCAACTGCTTACCTTCGAGTTGAGCGAGGTCGTCGATACTGTTCTGGCAGATGAAGTCACCCGTGGTCTCAAAAGTGCCCGGGACAATCGTGATACGGTCTTGGCGCAGCACGCCCCAGTGGATACCGTTCTCAAACTCAAAGCGGACGACGTGTACAGCGGACATTGAAGGTACTCCTGGGGCAGCGTTTGTCCCGCGCTCGACGGCGCGAGAACTGTGGTGTTGTTCTGAGAGTGGGCTGGCGACGCGGTAGATCAACGAGCCGCTGGCGATCAAGGCTCCGGCTTTGAGTAGGTCTCGCCGGCTATACCGGGTAGCGATGCCCGACATGGCGGCCGCTCTACCCGAACATCCGCATCAGCGTGATCAACTTGCGAATCGTCAAGTCCGGGCTGCGTCGCAGGTTGCGGACCAGCGCTCGCATGTTGCTAAAGCTCATCTTGGGTTTGGTAAAACGCTTGGGCATGCGCTGCCCCCACTGCGCCATTGCTTCCGGGCTCACGGGATGGATGCCCGTAGGCCGAGTGGCCGTGAACACATCCCCGTCGCAGTAATGCTCGTGCTTGTCGCCCCATGGGTCTTGCCAGTAATCGAAGATCTGACTGCCCAGAATGTGCCGACCGATCCCCCATGAGTGTTCCCACCCCTGCTCCCGCAGGACGCGCTGCCCCATGCCCACCGCATCTGCATCGACGACCTCAAAGGCACTATGGCTATAGGCAGCCATGAACCCCTGCGCTATCGCGAGCGTATGATGGGCGGCGGGCGTTTCGCCGAGGTCAAGGCGCATGAAGGCGACGATAGGCGAGCCGTCGGGCAGTACCTGCACATCACTGGGAATAAATCCGAAATGCCGGGTGTACCAGGCACAGGTCGACTGGTAGTCGGCCACTTCAATAACGATATGACCGAGCTTGAGTACCTCAGGCGGAGCGATCGGCGGGCGTTGTGTGGCGTTGATTCGCGGTTGCTGCTGCGCCAGGTTCCAGGATAGAGGCGCCCGATGTTTCAAAGGTCTGGCTGGCGTCCGGTCGCAAACAGCCTCCACGATGAAACCGGAAGGATCCTTCAGATGGACGCAATACCCGCCACCAGGATGGTCCGACTTCTCGATCGATGACGCACCCGGGATTTGAGTCAGCTTTTCCAGATCGTCGAGAGACTCGACAGCCAGACCGAACCCGACAAACCGTGCCTGCTCGGCACGCTGGACGCGGTAGCAGTAGGAACTCGCTTCAGTAGCGCGTAGATAGAGCGTGTCGGCGTCCTGCTGACCGACCGTCAGGCCGAAGTCCGTCAGGAAGCACGCCGCCTGGTTCAGGTCCGGCCGTTGAAAGATCAGGTGCGTCAGATCCTGCGCCTTCACTGTCGGCTGTGGATGCCGGGCCGGTTGCGGTGTCGCCAGCCGGTGCGGTTCTTTCTTGTGGGTCATTGTTTTTGTTTCCCGGTTTTTTAGGGCAAAGCTATCCCGCCCCCTGAAAAATCAGGGGGTGTTATCGGGTCGAGTGGGTTACGTGATCAGTCTGGAGACGGCAGTACCGGCAACTCCGAGGTTGCCAGCGCACGAGCCTCTTGCGGTGGAATGCCTAATGCCCGCAGCACCAGCTCGGCCGTGTCAGAGCCCGCTTCGCGCCACGTTCTATGCCCTTCCAGCACCAGGAAAATCGAGCCGAGGACGCTGCTCGATATCAGCGTGAGTATCGAGAGCAATTGCTCCTGGCGAAAGGTGTAACGCCCACTGGAAAGTCCGTTCAGAAGATCGGTAGTCGCCTGGCCGCTGAACATTTCACGCAATGCCGGGTTGCTCATGGCGAACTTATGGATAAAGGCCCCCCATTGGGAGTCCTCATGCGCTCGACGGATGAAGAACCGGATGCCATTGGCAAGGCGCTGAGCGGGATCGGACAAGGAGTTGAAGCTCTTGCTGACGCGCTCATGCATCTCCGCCGCAAGCTGCCCGGCAACTGCCTCGAACAGGCTTTCCATATTGTCGATGTTGCTATAGACCGTTCCGCGCGCCACGCCGGCCTCTTGTGCAAGGTCCAGGATGTTCACTTGCGAGGTACCTCGTTCAGCGAACAGGCGAAAAGCGGCTTGATGAAGGCGGCGTTGCGTTGGATTCAGGGATTCCACGGTTCTCTCTCCAGGATTACCTTTATGACGTCAATTGAACACGCGTGTTCAATTGACGTCAACAGTGGTTTTTGAATTAAATCCGTCAATCCCCATGAAAAGCGTTATAACTCTTGAAAACAGGGTGTACGAAGCCATAAAAGGCTCAAAGTGAGCTCTTCGCACAGCAGGCAAATGAACATGCATGTTCAGCATTTTCGGGCAGTGGCTTCGACCTGATAGTCACTGGCAACGTCGGGATGACATCCGATCAGGCGGGAAGCGGTTTGCTGGCAATTCTCCTGGCTCTGGCAGGTGTTGCGCCCAGCGCCTGGAGAATCATTTCGCTGACCCGCAGATCGTGCTCCAGCGCTGCACGGCCCTCGACAACCGCGCGCATTGCTCCAGTGGTGCATGACAAGACCATGTCCAGGGCAACGCCTTCGTCCACGTAGGCGAAAGTGCCCGCACGCAGCCCCTCGCGCAAATCGTCAAGGACATGGGTGGCCAGGCGCGAGCGCATTGCCTGATCGAAATGGATGATGCGCAGCAGCGCATTTGCCCATTGATGGTCGGTAGCGGCCCGACAGATAAACATGCGAACACCAATCGAAAGCCGCTGCGCGCCGCACTGCACGTCCGAGGTCAACACGGAAATGGCGTCAGAGAACTCGGTGGCCATGGCGATGCCCACCGCCTCCAGTACTTCGTCGCGCGTGCGGAAATAGTTGTAGATGGTCCCGTTGGATACCTCCGCTTCCGCGGCCACCTCCAACAGTGCGATCTCCCCCACCTCTTTGCGTGCAACCAGGCGCAACGCCGCGTCCACCAGGCCGCGACGGGTGCGCTCACGCTTCTTGTAGCCCCTGGTAAGAGGTTGGGGCGCGGCATCTTCTAAAGAAAGTGTGGGGGAAGGCATGATCAAGCTCGCAATCGGGTGGGCTCATTGATAGTAATGGAAACGCGGTCAGGCGTGGCGTCATCACTCATCAGCAGACCCCAACAGTCTCCTAGGAGTCTACTGGCCTCTGTGCCAGGGACGTGATGCATGATGATACGGTCAGGGCGAACGGCGACCAGCGTTCCTTTTGCAGCCAGCGGCAGGATGTCATGGTTCATGTCTTCGATGAAGTCACAACGGCCGCCGGAACGTTGACCGCGGGGTCTGACCGCCAGGAAGTGGCCCCCCATCTTTTCCCAGGAAACGATCTGATCAGTGGTGAGCAGCGACAACGGGTCAACACCGAATCCAACCAGGGTCAGGTTGTCTCCCAGTGCATCGTCGCTCAGCTTGATCTGCTTTTGCAGGGTGCGAACCCAAGCCTGGGGAAACAGGCTGCCACGGACCAACTTGTCACCCCTGCGATGCTGCACGAACAGGCCGTGCTTGAAGATGTTTTTCGGCTTGATGTCCAACTGCTCGAAGTACCTTCTGGTAGCGGGGGTCAACGCCAGCGTGCGCATCAGGCCGTGGATGAAGAATGCGGCGATCCTGTTCTTTGGCATCACCAGGCGGCCCATGAGCTTTGCCAGATCGATCATGGCCCGGGCATGCGGGCGGCGCTCTGCATCATAGGTATCGAGTATCGCAGGCGCGGCATGGCCACGAAGAACCCAAGCCAGTTTCCAGGCAAGGTTCGCGCCGTCACGAAGGCCCGCTACGAGACCTTGTCCCACAAAAGGAGGGGTGATGTGTGCGGCGTCGCCGACCAGGAAAGTACGTCCCTTGCTGAATCGATTGCAGCAACGCGCGTGGAATCGATAGACCGCCTGGCGCTCGATTTCCAGTTCCTGCGGATCGACCCACGGCGCAATGAGCCGCGCGATGCTTTCCGGGCTTTCCAGCTCCTCCCGGGATTCGCCGGGCTGCAGCATGAATTCCCAGCGCTCCCTGCCACCGGGGGCGGGCATGTGCGGCGTGGGCCGCCGTGGATCACAGATAAACTCGATGTGATCGATGGCTGACTGATGCCGGTTCCTGGCATCGACAATCAGCCAATCCTCTGCATAGGTTTGCCCTTCGAACTCCTGGCCGATCAGAGCCCTGACCCTGGAGCTGGCACCATCCGCTCCGATCAGGTACTGGGCGCGAACGGCATGCGACTGCCCATTTTCATCCCGTACGGTGGCGACCACGCCGTCCGCTTCCTCAACCAGACTCTCCAGCTCGAAACCACCCAGGCTGGTCACTGATTTGAGTCGGGCAACCTGGCCACGCATCGCTCGTTCGAGGTCGGGTTGATAGAACGTCACAAGCTTGGGATGGCCATCGATGCACCCTTGAGTATCGGCTCGACCGAATTGCCCGAGGACCGGAGAGTGCATCCTCACTTCAGGGATAGCGATCTTCTCGAAAGCGTCCTCCGACAATCCGGCGAGTTGCAGGATGCGCAGGGCCTCATTGTCCAGAGCAATGGCACGAGGCATCAGGACGATTTCATGGAGCTTGTCCAGCACCAGGGTCGTAACCCCGTAGCGGCCGAGCAGCGCCGCGATTGTCGCCCCTACCGGACCGTTACCGACGATCAGTACATCGACGGTGGAGGAAGGCAATTCGCAAACTTTCTTGTTGTTGTTCATCTCGAGCCCTTGTTGTGATTGAAGTCGTGAGGCGCACAGGTCTCATCGTCAGGCAGGGTCAAGGTATGCAATATTGAGGAATATTTCAATATTGACGTAATTTTCATTTTTAGCTTCGAGCCATTGCCAGACCACATCGGGAGGCATGCCGAACAGCCCTTCGCAACGGGCAGCTTTCGGCCAGGCGCTGTCGCCGACGAGCGGCAGCCTTGCGGTGGCCCAATGCGCTAGCCTTTAAACGCGCTGTGATTGATGAAGCGAAAACCGCCGGTCTCTACGTCTTCGGCGGCGGAATCGACGACGACGTACCGCCCATACTCGTCTCTGCTGACGGCGCGGTTGCAATGGGCGGCCATCCTTGGGCGACCAGGAACTGCGCGTCTTCGGGTTCGACCCGCAGTCCTGAGGGCAGCACTGAAACCGGCAAATGCGGCCTGACACTTCATTCATTGCAGATCATCACAGGTACGCCCCACCATGCGAAATCCACTCAAGCATTCAAGAGTTCGTTCTGGTTTTTTACTGGGTGTTATCTCAATGGGGCTGACCGCTTGCACCAGCGACGAGAACATGACTGCAGCGACTAAAGAAATTACTCGACCACCTGTCGATGACAGCAAGACGTCGTCTGTGCGAATCACAACCAGTTGGCTAAAACACTCACTTAGCCAAACGGGTTGCCTTCAGCACGCCAGAGCGGCTCTTACAAAAGCGAGATATTTTGTTGAAGCAGGAGACAGATCAGTCTATGGGTTGCGTGAAGGCATGACTTTTGCGATTCGCTGCGACTACGAAGGCGTTGCTTTTCTCGCAGTAGCTTATCGCCACAGGCCAAGTACTCAAACCCAGGATCGGATCCTGAATGAAATCACCAGGCTATTTTAAGGGAAACCGGGCCCCTGCTACCGCCATAAATGGGGCACTACACCCACCCAGCCGGGCGTTTACCACCAAACCTGAGGAATATTCCCCACTCCCCTTCTCTGGCTTGAAAACACACAAAAACAGCCTGTTAATTGCATTGAACTTTTTCTTTATCCCAAGGTAGTGGCTCATTAGTTGCACACCCCCTGATACCCGCAACAGCTCGTCCCGGCCATTGAAACGACGGGACATCACGCGAGGGGTGAAAAATGAAACGCGCGACTCCACCTTGCGATTCCTTCGGCTTACTGCGCAAATCAAGCCTGCCTTGTGCGATGTTCCTTACCCTGGCCATGGCAGAAGCCGCGCCGCTGGATGATTTCGGCCCGCCACCACCGACAGACCCCTCGGCGTTTACCAACCCACCGGCCGACCCCAAGGCCGCGCTGGAAGCCATAGAGGCCATGCCACCCGCCAACACGGGCGCCTTTGCCCTGCCCAATGGCGTTTTTGGCACTCGCACCACGCCAACGGTCGACAACGTGCTGCCGCCAAACCTGCAGACATCCTTCAAAATCCCCACCAACGGCAAGCCCAGCCCGTTGTTCGGGGCCCAGCCGTACACTCAGCAACTGCTGCTGTTCGAAGAATTCGGCACGGAAAAACTCGACCCGACACTGCCGCCGCCCACCCT